>Ga0209577_10003303_pt1 | contig 15190 bp, 12 predicted proteins | sample GraSoiAngelo_109_FD_185874 | JGI IMG/M metagenome (GOLD analysis project Ga0209577, IMG submission 185874) | Grasslands soil microbial communities from the Angelo Coastal Reserve, California, USA - 14_0903_12_20cm (SPAdes) (version 2) | ecosystem: Environmental > Terrestrial > Soil > Grasslands...
ATATCGCCGCCGCTGTTTGCGGTCAGTAACAAATAGCGATCCAATATTTCACCGGTTGGATAATTCTTGGCGAGGGCTTCGTCGAATGCGCCGCCTTCAAAGCCGCGCATGTAACTCCACAAATGAGCTTCGTCGATGTCGGCGATGGTCGCGCCCAGCCCGGGGATACTCTCGTATGAGAGAGGTCGCGAGTCATCAAGGAGCTTCGACAATTCTTCCGGCGTCGTCTCGCGTTTGTCCGCGCCGATGCGAATGAAGAAGCGCCCGTCGCGAGTCCGATATGGGCGACGCTTGCCGTTAACATCGAGCGCCACGATCCGCCGTCCGTTGTCGAAAGCAATGCGATCGATGAACGGAATAAGTGGCGGAACGACTTCTTCGCGGCAAATGCGCACCAATTCATCTTGAACTTCTTCAGGATGATCGATGCCTTCGACGCGCATTTGATCGTTTACGCCAAAGACAATTACGCCGCCACCGGTGTTCGCCAGCGCGACGATTCCCTGTGCAATGCGCTCGGAATTTGAAAGCTTGACCTTGAGTTCGAGGTAGGTGTCTTCGCCGCCACGCACCAGCCGCATCAGCTCAGTACGGTTCGTGAGCGGCGCGGCAGTCGAATAAAGATACTCCTGAAAAGAGCGTTCGGTAACCGGCTCGTGCCGTTGCGTGCTGCGAAATCTTCTGCGAGCCATTTGTGTATTGACGGGGCCGGCGAGCCCGCCCGGATGTCGCATCGCCGTGACGCGATCATCGCTGGAATCAAAAGAGCTTGCGAAACGAACTTAACGCCTTACGATTCTCAGTGTAGCATAGGCGGGAGTCATGCTCGGAGTAACCGGCTGTACGCGTGATGGGAACGCGTTCCGCCTGAAGGAGGTACTCCGAACCACTTAGCTAATGTTCTCGAACCGTAATCATGCGACCAGGGCCTACGTTAGTCTCGGATCGAATCTGGGCGACCGGGCGGGAAATCTTTTGCTCGCCGTGCGCGGAATGATGGACGCTGTGTTCTGCGTAACTCGGGTGTCTTCAATTTATGAAACTCAACCGGTAAGTACAATCGAGCAGCCCACTTTTCTAAACATGGTGGCAGAGTTGGGCAATCCCCTTCCCGCTCCCGAGCAAGTGATGGCGCGGCTTTTAAGAATTGAATTTGCGCTAGGGCGCATCCGAGACGTCAAAGATGGACCGCGCACAATCGATCTTGACCTGCTCTTATATGGCGACGTTGAGAGCCGCACAGAGTTCCTTATGCTGCCGCACCCGCGCCTGCACGAGCGCCGGTTTGTGCTGGAGCCGCTGGCGGAGATTGCGCCGCATGTCCTGCATCCGACATTGAATCTAACCGCGGCGGAATTGTTGGAAAGCCTGGAAGATGAGTGCGAAGTGAAAAGATGGAGTCCATGAACGGAGCGCACGCATCCCTGCGTGCGGACCGCAGGCATCTTGCCTGCTTGGATTCGGTTTGCGAAGAAACAATTGCGGGCAGGGATGCCCGCGAACCGCACGCAAGGATGCGTGCGCTCCTGCGCGCTCCTAATCCAACTTTGCCGTCGACAAAAACTGCGGCGCGCGACGCGCCTTGGTCGCCTGTTCAAAGGCGAACGCCAGCTTAATCAACATCGGCTCGCTCCAGGCGCGGCCAAAGAAAGAAATGCCCACAGGCAAGCCACGAACATAGCCCGCCGGCACGGTGATATGCGGATAACCAGCGACGGCCGAAGCAGTCGAATAGCCACCCGTGAAGTGATCGCCATTGATCCAGTCGGTCGTCCAAGCCGGCCCGCCCGTGGGCGCAATCAGCGCGTCGAGTCTGTGCTTATCCATCACAAAATCGATGCCTTCTTTGCGTGACATGCGATGGTTCTTCGCCAACGCATCGCGATAGGCTTTATCGGTCAGCGGACCCTTTGCCTGCGCCTTCGTGAAAAGATCCTGGCCAAAATAAGGCATCTCGCGATCTTTATATTGTTCGTTGAAATCAATGATCTCTTTTAAGGACTTCACCGGCGCGCGCGGTCCGAGTGAAGCAAGATACGAATTCAGATCGGCTTTGAATTCGTATAGCAACACTTCCAACTCAGAGTCGTCGAATTTGCCTTGCGTCGGAATATCAGCCGGGTCGATGACCGTGGCCCCACGTCTCTTGATGATGTCGATGCAATCGCCCAACAACTTATCGACTGCGTCGTTGAAACCAAATCCCTTGCGATGCACGCCGATGCGCGCGCCCTTTAGTCCGTCCGCATCGAGAAAATTTTTGTAATCGGCGAACGATTTGCCGGCACTGTCTTTCGTTGCGTTATCACGCGCATCGATGCCAGTGAGCGCGCCCAGCATAATCGCCGCGTCGGTCACCGTCCGGCACATCGGCCCTGCTGTGTCCTGGTTGTGCGCGATGGGGACGATGCCAGCGCGGCTGATTAATCCCAGTGTGGGCTTGATACCTACCAGTGAATTCGCGTTCGAAGGACAGACGACCGAGCCGTCCGTTTCCGTACCCACGCCGACGGCGCAGAGATTCGCGGCCACGGCTGCGCCGGTCCCGGAACTGGAACCGCAGGGATTGCGATCGAGCACGTAGGGATTCTTCGTTTGGCCGCCGCGGCCGCTCCAGCCGCTGGTTGAATGGCTGGAACGAAAGTTGGCCCACTCGCTCAGGTTTGTCTTGCCGAGAATTACTGCTCCGGCATCGCGCAGCTTCTTTGCTACGAATGAATCCTGTAGCGGAATCGATCCGCCCAGGGCGAGCGAGCCCGCCGTGGTCGTCATGCGATCGTGCGTGTCGATGTTGTCCTTGATGATGACGGGGATTCCGTGCAGCGGCCCACGCGCTCCCTTCGCTTTTCGCTCCTTATCAAGCTCTGTCGCAATTGAAAGCGCATCGGGATTCAATTCAATTATGGAATTGATCGTGGGCCCATGCTTGTCGATGTCGTCGATACGATCGAGATATTTCCTGGCGAGCGAATGGGCGGTGTACTTTCCCGAAGCCATTCCGCTCTGCAAGTCGGCAATGGTCAATTCGTCAAGCTCGAAAGCCGGCGGCGGAAGGTTAAATGACGTTGAAGCAATCGATGTTTCTGAGATTGCAAGACTAACGCTGGCCAGGCCGGCGCCTCCGATGACGCCCTTGCGGACAAACGTTCTGCGATTCATATTCTTCCTCTTGGATGGATGAAATGATGGAGCGATGCCGCTTAGATTATCACCCGTCGTGTCAGAACCGCGAGCGAAACGGGGTCCCCAGCGGGGCAGCCCCGCTGGGGTGGTGGTAGCGACCGGATCAAGATGCGTGCTTGATCCGGTCGCTACCGCTCCCGGTTCTGACACGCTAAGATGCCTCAAGAGAGTCGTAGCAGAAACAATCATCTATGAAGCTCCTTGGGATTGATGTAGGAACGGGCGGATCGCGCGCCCTGGTAATCGACGACGCCGGACGAATCACGTCCTCAGCCACAGTTGAGCATGTGCCGTTTGCGTCACCACAGACTGGATGGGCCGAACAGGATGCACGCGATTGGTGGCGCGCGTCGACGCTGGCGATCCGAGACGTATTGTCGAAAGAGAACCCTGAAGAGATCGGTGCTATTGGCCTTTCAGGTCAGATGCACGGCTTGGTTCTACTCGATAAGAACGACAAGGTGCTACGTCCCTCGATCATTTGGTGCGACCAACGCACCGACGTGCAATGCGGATCGCTGACCAAAGAAATCGGCGCAGAGCGGCTCATCAAACTAACTTGTAATCCCGCGCTGACCGGTTTCACCTTGCCGAAGATGCTTTGGGTGCGCGAATGTGAGCCTCAGCTTTGGCAGCAAGTTCACGCGGTGCTGCTGCCGAAAGACTACGTTCGACTGCGCCTCAGCGGCGACAAAGCAACCGATGTAGCGGATGCATCGGGTACTTTGCTCTTCGATGTTGCCCAACGCAAATGGTCTGAAGAAATGTTATCGGCGACAGAGATCGATCGGCGCCTGTTGCCGCGGGTCTATGAATCGCCGCACGTGACCGGGATAGTTTCGCCTGCCGGAGCCGAAGCGACCGGTCTGCGCGCAGGCACACCGATAGTCGCCGGCGGAGGCGATCAGGCTGCGGGCGCGGTTGGCATGGGCATCGTTCGATCGGGCACAGTGAGCGCGACGATCGGAACCTCAGGCGTTGTCTTTGCGGCGAGCGACAAACCTGCACTCGATCCGAAAGGCCGCGTGCACACTTTTTGTCATGCGGTTCCCGAACGCTGGCATGTGATGGGTGTGACACAGGGAGCCGGCCTTTCGCTGCGTTGGTACCGCGATCAGTTCGGGGCCGGAAACGAACATGGTCGCGATCCTTACGACAGATTAACCGAGGAAGCCGCGCACGCTCCAGCCGGATCGGATGGGCTGCTTTGGGCGCCTTACTTAATGGGCGAACGCACTCCTCATCTTGATCCGCATGCTCGCGCGGCGTTGGTGGGGTTGACTGCGAGTCACACCCGCGCGCATGTAGTGCGAGCGATTCTTGAGGGCGTCGCCTTTAGCTTGCGGGACACATTTGAGATCTTCAAAGCAATGAATGTGCCCGTAGCGGAAGTGCGGCTCGGCGGTGGCGGCGCGCGATCGAGACTTTGGCGACAGATTCAAGCCGACATCTACGGCCGTGAAGTCAAAACAGTGGCAGCCGAAGAGGGCGCGGCTTACGGCGCGGCGCTATTAGCAGGCGTGGCCGCAGGTGCGTGGCCTTCCGTAGACGCGGCCTGTGACGCGGTAGTGCGAATTGCTTCAACGATTGAACCAGACACGGAATCAGTAAACCTTCTCGATCGCCAGTACCAGAAATTCATGAAGATATATCCGGCGTTGCGCTCGTTTCAGAACTGACTATTTTCCATTTGTCATTTGATATTTTTCATTTGCCATTTGTGCCGTTTGATTGGGGTGTTTAGAATTCAAGCCTAGCCCGCAACCTCAAACGCGACAACCTAAAGGTTGAACTCTGAACTGGGTTGCGGACGGAAGTAATGGCCAATGAAAAATGTCAAATGACAAATGGAAAATGAAAATATCTTGACTCAAGCGCGATTCGGGCCGCAGAATCCTGCCACCAACTGGTTCAGTCTTACGTTGCTGTCCACGTGTCAGTACCGCGAGCGGTACTGACACGAGGCTGCAAGACTGAAGTGGACACTAAACATATTGATCGTCAGAGGAAACAAATGAAATCAAGAATAATATCATCGCGCTTAGCCTACGTTTTGGTTTGCGGCCTGTTGGTTCTCGCGGCGTTGTTGTTGGGCGCTTGCAAGAACACTGGCGCGGGCAAACGTCGCAAACTCGCTTTCGTCACCAATAACGCCTCCGACTTTTGGACCATTGCTCGCAAGGGCACCGAGAAAGCGGCCGGCGAACTTCCGAACGCGGATATCGAGTTCAGGATCAACTCGGACAACACAGCCGCTGAGCAGCAACGCGTAGTCGACGACCTGCTGGCGAAGGGGATCGACGGCATCGCGATCAGTCCCGTCGATCCGGTGAACCAACTTCAGATGCTTAACCGCGCCGCGCAGCAAGCGCTCGTAATCACCCAAGACAGTGACGCTCCCAGCAGCAATCGAGTTTGTTACATTGGCACTGATAACGTAGCTGCGGGACGTCAAGCGGGCGGCCTGGTTAAGGAAGCGTTGCCACAGGGTGGGAAAATAATGGTCTTCGTCGGCACGCTTGATGCGGCGAACGCACAGCAGCGATATCAGGGCCTCAAAGAAGCGCTGCAAGGCTCGAACATTCAAATCCTTGACGTTCGCACCGACGGCGCAGATCGAGTGCGCGCGAAATCGAATGCCGCCGATACTCTCGTAAATCAGCCGGACATTGCCGGCATGGTTGGACTCTGGTCTTACAACGGCCCGGCGATCGTCGGGGCGATCCGCGATGCCGGCAAGACCGGTAAAGTGAAAATCGTCGCGTTCGATGAAGAGGACGAAACCCTGAACGGCATCAAGGACGAGTCTATTTACGCTACTGTAGTCCAGCAACCATTCGAGTTTGGTTATCAATCGATGAAGTTGATAGCCAGGATTCTCGACGGCGATCGCTCAGGGATTCCGGCGAGCAAGCAGATATTCGTGCCCACGCTGGCGATCAAGAAAGCCGACGTGGACGAGTTCGCGAAGAAGATAAACCAATTACGTGGGCGTTAGTCAGAACCGCCTGCGGTAGCGGGCGGTTGATCTCTGACTGACAAACGCTCGATTACCCAAAGATCAACCGCCCGCTACCGCAGGCGGTTCTGACTATGTGGAACGACACCGATATTCCGGTAGCTTATCTAATTACGTTTCGTTCGCATGGAACGTGGCTGCACGGCGACGAGCGTGGGTCGGTCAATCGTTTTCGAAATCAATATAAAACTAATTAATATCAGAACGAACCATGTTCACACGGTTGTTTCCATCGGTGCGAAGAAACCGGAGATGGCTCTCAACGCTTTCAAAGCGAACGCAACGCGGAAGATGCGCGAAACCAAATGTTGGCAGAGTGAAAGGAGCCCTTGGGCGGACAAGGGAAGCAAGCGGTATCTGTGGAACGAGCGAAGTGTGACACAAGCAATCGAGTATGTTTTATTTGGTCAAGGCGATGAATTGCCGGACTTTGACGACTAAGTCAGAACCGCCTGCGGTAGCGGGCGGTTGATCTCTGCGCTGATTGACGTTCGATAATTAAAGATCAACCGCCCGCTACCGCAGGCGGTTCTGACCCCAATGCCCGAGCCAATCCTTCAGTTGTCAGGTATCAGCAAGCGCTTTCCCGGCGTCGTCGCGCTGGAAGAAGTAAGTCTGGAAATCTACCAGAGCGAAGTTGTGGCCCTGATTGGCGAGAACGGCGCCGGAAAATCAACCCTGATGAAGATTCTCGGCGGAGTGATCCAGCGAGACGCCGGCGCCATTCGGCTCGATGGAGCCGAAATTGAAATTCATTCGCCGCGCGAAGCCAGCAGCCGCCGCATCGAGTTCATTCATCAGGAACTCAGTGTGCTGGACAACCTGGAGGTGGCGGCCAACATTTTTCTGCGGCGCGAACCAACCAGGGCCGGCTGGCTAAAGTTGATTGACCACCGGCGGCTTTACAGCGAAGCCGACGCGATACTCGAAAAGCTGGGCCTCGATATCTCGAGTCGAACACCGCTCGCCAGACTTTCACTAGCCCAGCAACAGTTAGTGGAAATCGCCAGAGCTATCTCAGCCGGCGCGCGCATCCTGATCATGGACGAGCCGACGTCGAGCCTCACGCTCACCGAAACGCGCCGCTTGCTCGAAATAGTCAAGGACCTCAAGGCCCATGGCGTCAGCATCATCTATATCTCTCACCGCCTGCACGAAGTCGAAGAGATTGCCGATCGCACCGTCGTTCTCCGCGATGGCCGCAACGCGGGCAATCTAGCTCGCCGCGAGATCACGCATGATCGCATGGTCCGGATGATGGTAGGCCGCGACCTGCAAGAGTTTTTCAAATCAGGCGGTGGAAATGGCTCGGAAAAGAACGGCCACGATTGGTTTGCCGTTCGCAACTTACGCACGCTGAGATATCCTAACCACGCAGTTTCGTTCAATGTAAGTCGAGGCGAAGTGCTCGGCCTTGCCGGTTTAGTCGGGGCCGGACGCTCGGAAGTTGCACGAGCAATCTTCGGCGTCGACGCCCCGACCGAAGTTAACATCGCGCTTGCGGGCAAGACGCTACGTGTCGCTTCGCCCCAGGACGCAATCAGCCAAGGAATCTATCTCGTGCCGGAGGATCGCCGCCTGAGCGGTTTGATTGTAGATTTCAACATCCGCGAAAACATCTCCCTGCCGGGTTTGGATCGATACTCTACCGCGGGGCTGATTAATTCCGCGAAAGAGACTTCGGCGGCAAAGGAAGCTTGCCGGTCTATTAATATCAAACCACCTGCGCCGGAGATGAGAGCTGCGAATCTCAGCGGCGGAAACCAACAGAAGGTAGTGCTGGCAAAATGGCTCGCGCTTTCGCCAAAGGTGCTAATCTTTGACGAGCCGACCCGCGGGATCGATGTGGGCGCCAAGTCTGAAATCTATGCGCTAATTCGCAAGCTCGCCGGCGAAGGTGTTTCCGTAATCGCGATCAGTAGCGAGATGGAAGAAGTGCTGGGCATCAGCGACCGCATTGCGGTCATGCACGAAGGACGGATCACCGGAATTCTCAATCGCGATCAGTTTAGTGAAGAAGCCGTGATGCGGCTGGCAACCGGGTCAGAACCGCCTGCGGTAGCGGGCGGTTAGTCTCAATTGATTAGCGGCTCAATAACCAACAATCAACCGCCCGCTACCGCAGGCGGTTCTGACGTAGCTGGGTCAGACGACAACTAGATTCATGAAAAAAGAACTCGGCATCTTCATTCTGCTTGTCGTTCTTTGCATCATCGTTTCGGCGATCAATCCGAACTTTCTCTTAGCCATCAATCTCCAAAATCTCGCCCGCCAAATAGGCGCGTTTGGCATCTTCAGCATTGGTCTGGGACTGGTGATTATCACCGGCGGAATCGAACTCTCCGTCGGATCGATGATGGCATTGCTCGGAGTGCTGCTGTCGATAATGCTGACCGAATGGAAATTCGGCGTGGTCATCGCCGTGCTGGCTTGCGTCGGTATCGGAATGTTTCTCTCTTTAATCCACGGGCTGCTGATCACGCGCGTTAACATGCAGCCGTTTATTGTGACGCTGTGCGGTCTGCTGTTTTATCGCGGACTGGCGCGTTTCATCACCAAGGATGAGACGAAAGGATTCGGCACGGTTGGCGGTCTGGACTTCCTGCGGTTTTTGGCAAATGGAAATCTTTTCGGTATTCCGATGCCCTTCGTATTGCTGATTCTGATCAGCATAGTGACCTGGATAGTTCTGCACCGATCTGTCTATGGTCGATATCTGTTCGCTACTGGCAGAAATCCCGAAGCCGCGCGTTATGCGGGCATCAATACACGTTGGATGATCACGATTGCATATGTAATCTCGGGTGCGCTCACTGCTGTTTCCGGAATCATTTTCGCTTTCTACACCAACTCAGTCTCGCCCGCGAATCATGGGAATGCTTACGAGCTTTATGGCATCGCCGCAGCAGTGCTGGGCGGATGTTCTTTACGTGGCGGCGAGGGTTCAGTCGTGGGAATTATCATCGGCGCGGCACTGCTTCAAGTGCTGCGCAATCTGGTTAACCTGCTCGGCATTCCGAGTTCGCTCGATTTTGCGGTCATGGGCGCAGTGATCTTGATCGGGGTAATGGCGGATCAGATCTTCACCGAACGCAGGAATCGCCGGCAGGTCGCTTTGATGCGCGAGTCCGCTCGCGCTGATATGCGCGCGCCGAATCCGGCGTCAGATCACTCCGGTGGTACCGGGTCAGAACCGCCTGCGGTAGCGGGTGGTTGATCTTAAGGTTACTGAAGCGATCAATTTTTGGAGATCAACCGCCCGCTACCGCAGGCGGTTCTGACATATATGATCTGGGAAGAGCGCTGGCATCCTCTGCGCGAAGAATGGGTGATCGTTGCGGCGCATCGCCAGGATCGGCCCTGGAGCGGCGAGACCATAAAATATGAAAGCACGACGCGGCCACCCTACGTGGAGGATTGCTATCTTTGTCCCGGCAATCGGCGTGTGAGCGGTGAGGTCAATCCGGAGTACACAGACGTCTTCATTTTTGATAACGACCATCCGTGCGTGGGAATGAACGCGCCCACGCCGCCGGGCAACCTACCAGCCATCTATCAAATCCGTCCGGCGCAGGGAATCGCGCGCGTAGTTTGTTATTCACCGCGACACGATTTATCGCTGGCCCAACTAGAGATCGACGAGATTGAAAATCTGATCTCCGCCTGGCAAGGCGAATATGTAGCTCTGGGAGACCGCGCTGAGATCGATCATGTTCTGATCTTCGAGAACAAGGGCGAGGTCGTCGGCGTTTCAAATCCGCACCCGCATTGCCAGATTTACGCGACCAACTTTGTCTTCAAGACCATCGAGACCGAGGCAAAGGCAAGCGAACATTATTCGTCTGACACCGGACGCATATTATTCCAGGACATCATCGCGGCGGAGCAAAGCGAAGGGAAGCGTATTGTTTGCGAGAACGAAACGGCGATCGCCTTCCTTCCTTACTTCGCCCGCTACGCCTACGAAGTCTTCGTTGCGCCTAAACGGACGCATCCGAGCATTGCTTCGCTTAGCGATGCAGAGGCGCACGATCTCGCGGAGGTTTTGAAGGAGACGCTGGTCCGCTTCGATAATTTATGGCAGATGCCGTTTCCGTACGTGATGCCACTGCATCAGGCGCCGACGGACGGTGGCGATTATCGCAACTTTCATTTTCACATCGAGTTTCACCCGCCGTTGCGCCGGCCAAATCTTTTGAAGTATCTCGCCGGACCTGAGATTGGCGGCGGAAATTTTCTGAGTGATACTTCACCGGAAGAGAAGGCGGCTGAACTGCGCGCGCTGCCGAGCATTCACTATTTGAGCGCCGAGTCAACCTAATCTTGTGAGTTCCAATCGTTATCTTGCGGATGGCTGGTCGCAAATACTTGCCGCAACCTTGGGGACTAGTTAGTATCACAGCATGAGCACCCTGAGAGAGATCGAAGCCGCAGTCGAATCGCTGCCGGTGACGCAACAGGAAGCGTTGTTCCACTTTCTTGCCGCTCGTCTGGGTCAACTTGAGTCGCGCGAATCGCAATCAAGTCCCGAAGGTTCCGAGACGCGGCCGCACAGTGTATTGGACATTCCAACGGTCCAGGTAGGCCGCGTGTTGCGTCCCCTGTCTTCGGATGACGACATTCTAGGTGAGATGCTGGAATCCCGCGCGTGACACATGGAATCGACACCGGCTTTCTCGTAGCGGCGGAACTAGTCGAGCACGCCGATCACGCCTGGGCGCGGCAGAAGCTGGTTGACGTTCTGGGAAACGCTGATCGCTTGGCCATCGCTCCTCAAGTAGTTGCGGAGTTCATCCATATCGTCACCGATTCACGCCGTTTTGCCCAGCCACTCAATTTCAAAAGGGCGTGCGATCTCGCCGAACAATGGTGGACTGCGGCTGACGTCGATCGGGTGTTTCCTAACGACAATGCGGTTCGACAATTCCTCAAATGGATTCAACAACATCAACTAGGCCGAAAGCGATTGCTGGACACTTTGCTTGCCGCAACCTACAAAGAAGTTGGCGTGCAGTCACTCTTAACAACCAATCCGGGGGACTTTGTGGTGTTTGGAGGCTTCTCGGTCATATCGCCGTAGATGGACTCACCTAACCAGAATATCCGTTCGCTGCTTGAACCGCTCAAGCGGCTCCACGAAGGCATTCGGCAGACGGTTGTCGAGGCGTGCGAACGCATGTCGATGGAATCAATGGCGGCGATCGCCCGGGAAGAAGAAGGCGACACAATCTACGCTGTCGATTATCTCACCGAAGAACTGCTGATCGATTTTTTTACGCTCGAGATAGCGCCGGTGACACCAATCGTGCTGATCGCTGAGGGGTTGCCAACGGGAAAGCTGGTGCTGCCATTAGGAACGCCGGAAGAGAATGCAACCTGGCGAATCATTGTCGATCCGATCGATGGCACGCGCGGCTTGATGTATCAAAAACGGAGCGCCTGGGTGCTGACCGGTGTGGCGCCAAATCGCGGGGCGGAGACAAATCTAAGCGATGTTGAGTTGGCAATTCAGACAGAGATACCGCTCGTCAAGCAGCACCTGTCAGATTGCCTCTGGGCAGTGCGAGGCGAGGGCCCGCACGCGGAACGTTTCAACCGGCTAACTAAAAAGAAGACGGAGATCACTTTGCAGCCTTCGCGCGCTCAAAGCATCGCTCACGGTTACGCCGGGATCGCGCGATTCTTTCCCGGAGCGCGCGACGAACTCGCGGCCATCGATGAGGAAATCGTTTACGGCGCGCTGGGACCGGTGTCGACCGGCAAGGCGCATTGCTTCGAAGATCAATATGCCTCGTCGGGTGGGCAGCTTTATGAGTTAATTGCCGGCCACGATCGTTTCGTCGCCGACCTGCGACCGTTGATGGAAAATGTTCTCTGCCAACGCGGCACCTTGCTTGGCATCTGTTGTCACCCGTACGACCTTTGCACTGAGTTGATTGCGCGGGAAGCCGGAGTCATCGTCACCGATGTTCGTGGTGAAAGACTAAGTGCGCCGCTGGCCGTCGAGGCAAACGTCGCCTGGGCCGGTTACGCTAACGACAGCATCCGGATGCAGATCGAGCCCCTACTTCAAGCGGCACTGGCGAAGCGCGGCCTGTTCTGGCGGGCTAGCTGAAAGAGTCTAGACGCGCCGATTAAGTTCATGCGGGGTTCGAATATGATCGTGCTGGTTTTCCCTAGCCCAGGCGTTCAAGGCAGGGTATGCGGGTAAGCAAAATGGCAGCGTCGCGTTAGCGACGCATGAAATATCGTCGTTGTACCTTCAGCCGTCGCTGACGCGACGGTCAATTAGGGTTCTCGACCTCCCCAGCCTCTGAAAGGTTGGGCTAAAGTCACAACGCCGCTATGCGGCCGAGGTCATGAGGAAGACTAGCCATTCACGTCGCGACTTTATCGCCAACGCGCTCGCCGCACCAGTCTTGATTGCGGGTTTGCGAACCGTCAACGCCGCCGGTGAAGTCATTACCTTCAAAAGTCCAAACGGACAAGTCCAATTTATTCTTTTCGCCGCCGGACTGCAGTTGCGTTATCGCGTAAGCCGCGCAAATCAGATCGTCCTCGACTTGTCACCATTGGGCATCCTGGTCGACGGCGTCGACCTTTGTCGCGACCGCACGATTACGAAAATCGATCGTTACCGCGTCTTCGAAAAGTATCCGGCGCGCGGTGGGCACTCAACTGCGACCGATAATTGTAACGGCGCGAAAATTTCGATGCGGCACACCGCGAGCAAGACGGACTATGTACTCGACGTGCGGGCCTACAACGATGGGATTGCGTTTCGTTATATCGTTCCGGGCAGCGGCTCGCGCGTGCCTGATGAAGGAACTGCTTTCACGATTCCCAGCGGCAGCACTGTCTGGTTTCACGATTTCGAAGGCCACTACGAAGGCATTCATCAGAAGAAGGCGATGGCGGACGTTAAAGATGGGGAGTGGGCTGCGCCGCCCTTGACGATCAAGTTGCCCAACGGTGCGGGTTATGCCGCGATCACCGAAGGCGCTCTGATGAATTACGCCGGACTGGGTCTGCGTGCGGATGGCCGGCGCGGGTTTCACGCCGTGCTCGGTCACGCGCTGCCGGTTAGTCATCCGTTTGATCTACGCTACGGCAAAGACGAAGCGAAGCGACTGTCGAAGCCTGCGGTTATCGAAGGAACGATCACCACGCCGTGGCGAATCGTGATGACTGGTCCCGATCTTAATTCGCTGGTTAACTGCGACATTATAAGCAGCGTATCGCCGCCCCCTGACAGAACGCTTTTCCCTCAAGGACTGCATACCGATTGGGTCAAACCTGGACGAGCGGTGTGGAGATATCTCGATGGCGGTGAGAATACCTTCGACGGCATGAGAGAGTTCTCACGTCTCGCCGGCCAGTTGGGATTCGAATACAACGTGGTCGAAGGCTTCTGGCAACGCTGGCCAGAATCGCAGATGCGCGAGTTGGCAGACTATTCACGGCAGCAGAACGTAGGCCTCTGGTTTTGGAAACACAGCAAGGACCTCCGTACACCACAAGCGCGAGAAAACTTTTTCAGTTTATTGAGCCGGGTTGGTGTCGTCGGCGCGAAGATCGATTTCTTCGATCACGAAGCGAAAGAGATTATCGATTTGTACCAGGCATTACTGCGCGTATCGGCCCAACACAAGATCATGGTTGAGTTTCACGGCGCCAACAAACCCGCGGGCGAATCACGAACCTGGCCGAACGAGATGACGCGCGAAGCGATTCGCGGTCTTGAATATCGCAGCATGAGTTTGCGCTCAGTGCACAATACGACGCTGCCCTTTACGCGTTTTCTTGCCGGGCATGCGGACTATACGCCAGTGCATTTCGGTGAACGCCGCCGAGAAACTTCGTGGGTGCATCAAATCGCGACTGCGATTGTGTTTACCTCTCCGTTGATGATTTACGGCGCCCATCCAAAACATATTCTGGAGAATCCGGCTGCCGAACTGATCAAAACCATCCCCAGTGTTTGGGACGAAACAATTGTCCTGCCGTCCTCAGAGATTGGCGAACTTGCTGCGTTTGCCCGACGCCGCGGCGATGTCTGGTTTCTGGGAATTATGAATGGCCTAACCGGAAGAACGATTCGTGTGCCGCTTCATTTTCTCGATCGAGGAAAATGCCAGGCGACGCTGGTTCGCGATCGGGAAGACGATCCGGCGGCAGTGAAGATCGAAAAATTATCTGTCAGTAACAAGGATGGATTATCCATCAGGATGCGCGCCGGCGGCGGATTTGTGGCGAGATTCGTTCCAAAATAGCGCTTTGACTGGGAGCGCGGGCGTCCCGCCCGCAATGCGCTAACAAATGTCAGATCCGTTCCAATTGGAAGACAAAAACATCCGAAGGTTGGGGGCGGGACGCCCGCGCTCCCAGTGAATGGTGACCGCTTATGATTAAGTTATTTCAAATTTGGACGATGCTGTTCTTCGTGTTCTTCCCGGTCGCTGCGCAGCGATCAGACTTTGATGTTGCCAAATTTGATCGCGCGCGAGTCTTAAAAGCCGCAAATCAATACCTCTCCGAGAAGCCAATTACAATTACCGCTTCGCACAGTCCGCGCAGCGCGGGCGGATTGCAGGATTTCTTTTCCGAAGGCGATTACTGGTGGCCCGATCCACAAAACCCCGATGGGCCATACATTCAACGCGACGGGATGACGAACCCTGATAATTTTGTCGAGCATCGTCGCGCGTTGATGCGTCTGAGTGTGCAAGTGCCGGCTCTGGTCGCGGCCTGGAAGCTGACCAGGGACGCGCGATATGCGAAGCACGCAGCGCTTCATTTGCGCGCCTGGTTCATCGATCCTTCAACGCGAATGAATCCACACTTGCAATTTGCCCAAGCGATTCATGGACGCTTCACCGGGCGCGGGACAGGCATAATCGACACGATTCATTTGGTGGAAGTCGCCACGGCCACCGAAGTGTTGAAAGGCTCAGGCGCAATGACAGTAAGGGAGCACGACGCGATCAA
>Ga0209577_10003307_pt1 | contig 15178 bp, 17 predicted proteins | sample GraSoiAngelo_109_FD_185874 | JGI IMG/M metagenome (GOLD analysis project Ga0209577, IMG submission 185874) | Grasslands soil microbial communities from the Angelo Coastal Reserve, California, USA - 14_0903_12_20cm (SPAdes) (version 2) | ecosystem: Environmental > Terrestrial > Soil > Grasslands...
CCTAGTGCTTAGTGTGCAAGTCCTTGTCCCGTCTAGATGCCCGGGGAGAGAGTCGAACTCTCACGGGGTTGGCCCCGGGGGGATTCTGCGTTCACTTCCACCTCCTGGCCATCACCAACCACCCACAACCAGATGCGTGCATCTCCCGCGGTTCCACCACTTCGGCGGACCGGCATGTCCTCGATGGTTCGTCGTGGTCGTCCGCGCTCGGGGGGAAACCGGGGGGGAAGTCGCTTCCGCAGACGGTGCAAAGGTCAGCGTCCTAGCAAGCGCCCGATCACGTCGAACTGAATCTCAAGCCATTATACGCGCGAACGCGAATTAATGCAGATCATCAGGTCCTAAACGTGGTCGGGCGCCGGCTCGCTGCCGCTTCGCTACTGGCCTGGCTCGGTCAATCACTCGGCCCTTGCGCCGGCGGGCGAGTCGCCGGCAGCTTAAGCGCGAGCCGTTAGGCGGCTACGAGGTATAGGGAAATGACAAGCTCCACCTCCCAAAGTACGGCCGGTAGTTGGAGGACCGGGCACTGGCGCTGGGCTCTCGCCATGATGACGGTGGTCGCTGCCGTCTACGGTTGGATGCTGGTGCGGCCTCCTAGCGAGACTGCGAAGCGCCTGGCGATTGACTGGTGCCACCGCAAGTACGACTCCGCGCGGACGCCTGCAGAGACGCTGCGAGTTGACGCGCTCCGTCTTAGAGGGGGGCGCTGGAACCTACCTTACGGCCTGTGCGGCGACTACCGTCTGACCGGCATGCGATAGCAGCCGCCTAACAAACGCTGCGGCCCAACAAGCGCTTGAAGCAGGCGGGGGGTGATCGCTCTTAGGGAAGCGGAGTCCAACGCCCTTGCGCCAAGGAGCGAGTCGCCGCCAGTCTTTAGGCGACACGTTGGAAGTACTGGTCCGACACAACATGATCTTCCCTCTCGACCGGCCCCGGCTGACGCTGCTCTTCCTGGCCGCAATCGCCATGGGACACCCACACTGCGGGCTTGCGCAAGAGTTGGCCCTCACGGCTGATGTGGGAAAGAGAGTCTTCTTCGAGGACGAGCCGATTTTCCTCGTCCTACGGTTGAAGAACGTGGGGTCCGATACCATCTGGGTGTTGAGTTTTTCAGCCAACTCGCAAGCTGTTAAGCTATCTGTGCGGCGGGACGGCAAGGCGGTTCCTGTGGGAGGTATCTGGTTCGACTACAGGTGCGGCAACGTGAACCGTTGCGGCGATCCGCTGGCGCCAGGGAGCAGCCGCCTTAGCGTGGGGATTCTACAGGACCGCGCTGGCGAAGAGAGAGACTTCAAGCGCAGCCTCGTTACAAACCACCTGGTGCCAGGTGAGTACAGCTTAAACGTCATGACTCGAGGGATCGAAGCTGCTCCGATCACCTTCCGCGTCCGCGAAAGGAGCGCTACCGAGACCAGAGAGCTGAAGGAGCTAGAGGCGATCCGTTGGATGGTGTGGGACCGAACAGGCCCGACCAACTACGAGGGCTACGCGGAGGCTGTCGACATCGAGGTTGGCTCTACACACCAACTGTGACACACCAGAATCAGGCCGCGCGGGCCTGCTTCACCGTGAACTGATTCGGATGTAGGCGATCTCGGTCGCTCGTTCACGGGAGCCAGATGCCCGGGCCGAGAATCGAACTCGGATGGGGTCGCCCCCACCGGATTTTGAGTCCGGCGCGTCTGCCAGTTCCGCCACCCGGGCGAGCCGCGACTTGATTCCAGTTGGATGACACGATGCTCAGATAACCCGCCTCCCGCCCTGTTGTCGGGAGATTTTGATTCCCCTGCGTCTGCCATTCTGCCACTCGGGCCGCGCAGCAATATAGCGGGACCATCGCGACGTCGAACCGCGCTCGCTCATGGACAAACCTTAAAAGACGCTCCCGCCCGACGTGTGGTAACGCACTGTCCGTGACTGACTTATCGATGGTGGCCGACGTGCAACACCGCACTGTTGCATATAGGCAGCAATCAGGTAGTTCGCATTCGCATTTGCGTGCGTGCACAACGTGCATTTTGACCCGGCCGTTACAGGTACACGCCTTGCCATCCACCGGACTCGCCCGGCGCACGGCCTTCGAACCAGCCCGCCTTCCGTGCACCTCGCACAGCACTCACCGATGGTCTTGGTTGGAATCCTTTCTTGGAGAAGGAGGCAAGCATGTGTGCCAGAGCAGCACTCGCGAAGTCGCTGGTCCTGCTGGGTGCAGTCGTCCTGGCCGGCGCGTGTACCGAGCGGTCGTCGAATTTGGCGATGACCGCCCCGTCGTTCTCCGCGTCTGCCTCGTCGTTGCCGCACATCAATAACACCGCCCTTCCCATCCCGGTCGCCATCGCCGCCGACTTCTCGGCGTACGATTGCAGCAACAATCCGGGCCCGCAGATCACGTTCTCGGGCGGCTCCGTCCTCGGCGGCTACGGCGTCGAGATGACCTTCACCAACAACATGAAGGGCACTCACACCTTCACCGATGGCAATACCGTCGACCTGACGGTCATGCCCGCCGACGAACAGATCGTGATTCCGAAGCAGCCCGTGCTGGGTGGCGTGGGCGGGAACCCCTTCATCTGGGTGCAGTTCATCGGGGCGGACGGGGCCGCGCTGAGCGATGAGATCTTCGTCGGGCGCTGCGTCCAGGGGGCGGGCTGGCATGTGACGCAGTCGGCCGTGACCACCGCCTCGGCGGTCGCGACCTTCACGGTGGAGAGTTGCGCGAACAGTCCCGGGCCCTACATCAGCTTTACGAGCGGCGTGACCATGGCCGGTCTGTCGGCGCGCATCATCTTCCGCAACAACGACAACCCGGTGGGCGGGCCACACGAAGCCGACGTGACGCGTGATGTCGCGGTCATCCCGGCCGGCTTGAGTCTCGCCTTCCCGAAACAGCCGGTGCTCGGTGGGGTGGGCGGCAATCCATGGATCTTCGCCGCGTTCACCGGCGCCGATGGGAAGGCGCTGGGCGACCCGACGCTGCTGGGTCGCTGCGTGCAGCTGAACACCGCGCTGAGCTGAGCGGGAAGCCGGAAGAGGCGGAGCCGGGTCGGGAAGGCGACCGGCTCCGCCTTCCCGGCGCCGCTGTGTCGGATGTCACAGTCCGAACCGGTCGCTGTCCGCCATGTTATGGGGTTCACCACTCGATTGTCGCTCGGAGACCGGATGCCGCACGAACAATACTGGGCCCGGGTGCGGGCCGGTCAGGACTGCCCGCTGCGCCAGGGCGCTTGGTACCGCGTCGTGGAACTCACGCCCGTCGAAGCCATCGTCGACGTCAACCACCGCTTGCTCCACATCCCCCGCGCTTTCGTGCAGGTGCTGCCGCTGCGGCCCCCGGCGTGGACCGTGGTGCCCGGACCGGACGTGGGCGGCGCCGCCGGCGCGGGCCGCAAGTACGGCGTGTGCCCCAGCTGTTGCGCCCGGGCGCGCCTGGACGGCCCTGCCCCGGCGATGCGCTGCCCGCGCTGCGGCGCGCTGGCCGCCGTCGCGTGGTCGGACGCGGACTGGCGCGTGTTCGAGGTGCGCACCGGCCGGCCCGCGCCGGGCACGCTGGCACGGGCCCGCGCCCGCGCTTTGAAGGTGCTCGCCGCGGCGTTCGGCCTGCGGGCCTAGGTGGGTTAGTTACCGCGGCGGACGCCGCCGCGGCCGAGCTCGGGGCAACGGCGGCCGCTGCCGTTCTTCGCGGCGGTGCCGCACCAGCTCGGCGACCCGCTCCTGGAACCGGCGCCGCTCTTCCTGATAGCGGGCGCGCTGCACCGGCGTCAGGTAACCCTGCATTTCCCGATCCTCGTCGCGATTGACCTGCTGCAGCTTGAGCTGGTTCTGCTGCCGCTCACTCATCAGCTGCTTCACACGGTCCTGGTTCGGGGCTTGCGTCGCGAGCTCGGCGTTGAGCGCCTGATTGATCTGGCGCTGGCGCGCGCGGATCGGCTGGCGCTGCTGCTCGAAGCGCTGTTCCGTCGCCTCCAGCTTGCCGGCCTGATCGTCGCTCAACCCCAGCGTGGAGCGCACGTGCGTGGCCCAGCGCTGCCGCACCTGCGCCCGGAGCTGTCCCGCCTCCGCTCCGTCCGGGGGCGGGACGACACCCGAGTCACCGGGCACCTGCGCGGCGAGCGCTGGTGCGAGCGCGAGCACGAGAATGCACGCGAGCCGCTTCATCAGGTTTGCTCCTCCAGCGACGCGAGCAAGGTCCGCAGCTGGGCCGGGCTGAGATCTTCGAGTCCCACGTCCTGCGACGATACCGGTTCCGGCTCGCCCGGTTGCTCGAAACTGCGCAGCAGCTCGCGTAACTGCGGCGCCGAGATATCGCTCAGGTCCACCGTCTCGACCGGCGCGGGGGCACCGGACGGAGTCTGCCACATGCTCCGCGCGACAAGCCCCGCGCCGGCGACGATGACGAGCGCGGCTGCGATCCTGAGCCACGCCGGCTGGCTCCACACCGACGGCCGCGCGGGCGCGCGTGCCTCTTCGTGCAACCGTGCCACGACGGCCTGGGCCGTACGCTCCACGTCCAGCCGCTCGGCCGCACGAGCCCCGAGCCGCTGCGCCAGCTCTTGCAACTTGGCGTCGTGGAACGTGGCGTCGTCTTTCATTTCAGGCACTCCTTTAGTCTCCTGACCGCGTGGTGATAGTGCACCCGCGCCGCCCCTGGGGTCGTTCCCAGGGCCGCGGCGATCTCTTCGTACTCGAGCCCTTGTTGTGCCCGCAGCAGAAATACTTCCCGCTGCAAGCGCGGCAGCCGCTCGAGGCCCTCGCCCAGCCGCCCCTCGGCTTCGGCGGCGACCGCCCGCTCGTGCGGATCGCCGTCGCTCGATCGCAAATCGTCGGCGAGCGGCACCACGCGGGCGCGCTTGGCGCGCCGGTGTGCGTCCTTCAGCACGTTGCCCCCGATCGTGAGCAACCAGGTGCGAAACCGACACTGCCCGCGGAACGTGCCCACCGCACGGAACGCGCGGATGAACGTCTCCTGCACCACGTCATCGAGATCGGCCTCCGGTGCGCCGGCGCCCGCGAGGAAGCGCGCCAATGCGCGCGCATGACGCCGGACCAGTTCGGCCGCCGCCTGCTCGTCACCGCCCTGCCAGGCGGCGATCAACGCCGCGTCGGTCGGGCTCGGGACGGCGGCGACGGGCTCCGCGGGAGTCATGCTCGGGACGGTAGACGTGGGAGTTCGGAACAAATTAAGGGCGGCAATGGGCGGCAACAGGCGGCAGCGGAGCACCGTGCCGCCCTTGCCGCCTTCTGCCGCCCTTTGCCGTCTTGCCACCCTTGAAATCCTCGGTGCCCGCCTCTAGCTTCAATATTCGAACAACCGTTCGAACCCCATGCGCCCCTACGACGAGCGGCTGGACCACTTCCTCTCCCGGGCGGCGAAGGTGTTCGCCGACCAGGGATACCACTCCACCACGATGCGCGACCTCGCCGCGGCCACGGGGATGTCGCTCGCCGGGATGTACTACTACGTCCGCGGCAAGGAAGAGCTGCTGCACCGCATCCAGGAGCGCTGTTTCACCCGCGTCCTGGCAGGTGCCGAGCGCGCGCTCGAGGAGCTGGGCGGCGGTCACGCCGACCCGGTCGAGCGGCTGCATGCTTTCATCCGGCACCACGTGGCGTTTTTCGCGGCGAATCTGGCTGAAATGAAAGTGCTGTCGCACGAGGCGAATTCGCTGACCGGCGAGCGGCAGCGCAAGGTGAACGCGATCAAGCGTCGTTACGTGGACCTGCTCGAGGGGCTGCTACGCGATGTGGCGCCCGACGAGCCGGCGGTGGAGCGCAGCGCCGCCGCGTACGCGCTGTTCGGCATGATGAACTGGATCTACAACTGGTACGACCCGGCGGGCGAGATCGATCCCGACCGCCTGGCGGGACTCATCGCGCGCGTGTTCATCGGCGGCTTCGCCGACGCGCGCTCCCCCTCCCCGGTACACGGAGGCTGACTTCCCATGGCGACGATGACCGAACCCAAAGTCGAGAAAAAGACGCTCGTGCACTCCACGGTGGAAGGCGGCGTGGCGATCATCGAGCTGGACGACCCGCCGGCCAACACCTACACATATGAAATGATGCACCAGCTCGACGAGGCGATCCTCAAGGCCCGCTTCGACGACAGCGTCCACGTGATGGTGCTCCGGGGCCACGGCGACAAGTTCTTCTCCGCGGGCGCGAACATCGGGATGCTCAACACGGTGACGCCCCGGTTCAAGTTCTTCTTCTGTCTGCACGCCAACGAGACCCTCAACCGCCTCGAGCAGACGCCCAAGCTCACCATCGCCGCGCTCAACGGGCATACCGTCGGCGGCGGGCTCGAGATCGCGATGGCGTGCGACTTCCGGCTCGCGAAGGAAAACGCCGGCAAGATCGGACTCCCCGAGGTGAATCTCGGCGTGCTCCCGGGCACGGGGGGGACGCAGCGGCTGGCGCGCCTCGTCGGCAAGGCTCGCGCGATCGAGCTCATGGCGAAGGGCGAGCTGTTCTCGTTCGACCGCGCGAAAGAGCTGGGCATCGTCCATGAGATCCTGCCCGCCAAGGAATTCTGGGAACAGGTCATGCTGTACGCGAACCAGTTCTGCCCGCCCCACAAGGCGTCGAAGGCGGTCGGCCTGATCAAGCGGTCGGTGCAGACCGGCGCGGAGATCCCCTTCGAGTCGGCGCTGGCGCTGGAGCGGGAGCTGCAGCAGCAGCTGTTCCAGAGCGAAGACGCGAAGGAAGGCATCGCGGCCAACGTGGAGAAGCGCGTCGCGGAGTTCAAGGGCCGGTGAAGACCGACCTGCTGATCGGGAGCGAGTGGCGGGCGGCCGCGAAACGCTACTGCCTCACCAACCCCGCCACCGAGGAGCCGCTCGCGGAAGTCGCCGAGGCGGGCGAGGCGGAGGTGGACGCCGCGGTGCGGGCGGCCCGCGCCTGCCTCGAGTCGAAAGAGTGGCGGGAGCTGCCGGCCCGCCGGCGCGGCCTGCTGTTGTATCGCGTGGCCGACCTGCTGGAGCAGCGCTCCCAGGAGATCGCCGAGGTCGAGACCAGGAACAACGGCAAGCCGCTGTTCGAGTCGAAGATCGACGTCGCCATGGCGATCGAGACGTTCCGCTACTACGCCGGCTGGGCCGACAAGCTCAGCGGCGATACGCTGCCCGTGAACGGCAACTTCTTCACGTACACGCTGCGCGAGCCGGTGGGCGTGGTGGGTGCGATCGTGCCGTGGAACTTCCCCTTGAACCTGGCCACGTGGAAGGTCGCCCCGGCGCTCGCGGCGGGATGCACCGTGGTGCTCAAGCCGGCCCACGAGACGCCCCTCACCGCCCTGCTGCTGGGGGAAATCGCGCTCGCCGCGGGCCTGCCGCCGGGGGCCCTGAACGTCGTGCCCGGCCCGGGCGCGACCGCCGGCGCGGCACTCGTCCGCCATCCCCTGGTGGACAAGATCGCCTTCACCGGGTCCACCGACGTCGGCCAGTGGATCCAACGAGAGGCCGCGGGCACCGTGAAACGGGTGACGCTCGAGCTCGGCGGCAAGAGTCCCAACATCATCTTCGCGGACGCGGACCTGCCCGCCGCGGTGCGCGGCGCCCAGAGCGCGATTTTCTACGGAAAGGGAGAGGTCTGTGCCGCCGGATCCCGTCTCCTGGTCGAGCGCAGCGTGCACGACCAGGTGGTGGAGCAGCTCGCCGAGCGGGCCAAGAAGCTCGTGCCCGGCGACCCGTTCGACAAGAACACCCGGCTCGGGGCGATCGTGTCCAAGCGGCAGCAGGAGTCGGTGCTCTCCTACATCGCCGCGGGATCGCAGGATGGCGCCCGGCTCGTGGCCGGCGGCAAACCGGCCAAGGTCAACGGCAAGGGCTTCTACATCGAGGCGACCGTGTTCGACGGCGCCGCACCCGGCATGAAGATCGTGGACGAAGAAATCTTCGGACCGGTATTGGCGGTGCTCACGTTCGAGAACGAGGCGCAGGGCATCGAGCTCGCCAACCGCTCGCGCTACGGCCTCGCGGCGGGCATCTGGACCAAGGACGTGCAGAAAGCGCACCGCGTGGCCCGCGCGATCAAGGCAGGCACGGTGTGGGTGAATACGTACAACTTCTATGACCCCGCCGCCCCGTTTGGCGGCTACAAGTTCTCGGGGTTCGGGCGCGATCTGGGCAAGCAAGCGCTGGACAACTATACGGAGACGAAGACGGTGTGGGTGGGCCTGTGACGGGATGCGGGATGCGGGATGCGGGATGCGTGCGATGAACGAGGCGTACATCTGTGCGGCGCTGCGCACCCCCGTCGGGAAGCACGGCGGGGCGTTGGCGGGCGTGCGAGCGGACGATCTCGCGGCGATTCCCATAAAGGCCGTCGTCGAGCGCAGCGGGATCGATCCGCTCGCGATCGACGACGTGATCCTCGGCTGCACCAATCAGGCCGGCGAGGACAACCGCAACGTGGCGCGGATGGCGCTGCTCTTGGCGGGTCTGCCGGTCGAAGTGCCGGGCCAGACCGTGAACCGGTTGTGCGGCTCGGGGCTGCAAGCGGCGGCGAGCGCCGCCCAGGCGATCAAGGCGGGTGAGGGTGAGGTGTTTATCGCCGGCGGTGTCGAGAACATGACGCGCGCGCCCTACGTGATGCTCAAGTCTGGCGAGCCGTGGAGCCGCAAAGCTCCCGACGTCGCCGACACGACCGTGGGATGGCGCTTCACGAACCGGCGCTTGAAGCAGGAATGGACCATCTCACTGGGGGAGACAGCCGAGGTCGTAGCGGCTCGCTACCAGATCACCCGGGCCGAGCAGGATGCGTTCGCCGTGGAGAGCCAGCGCCGGGCGGAGGCCGCGCTCAAGGCATGCGTGTTTACCGACGAGCTCGTGGGGGTCCCCCTCCCCGACGGCACCAGCTTTGCCCGGGATGAGTACCCGCGGGCCGGGACGACGCTCGAGAGTGTGGCGAAGCTGAAGCCCGCGTTCAAAAAGGACGGTACCGTGACCGCGGCAACGTCGAGTGGGATCAACGATGGAGCGGCAGCGCTGCTCGTCATGGGCGGCAAGGGCGGCACGGCGCCGCTGGCGCGCGTGGTCGCCACGGCTGTGGCAGGCGTCGATCCCAGCTGCATGGGGTTGGGGCCGATTCCCGCCACGCAAAAGGTCCTGAAGCGCGCCGGCATGACGATCGACCAGATCGACCTGATCGAGCTCAACGAGGCGTTCGCCGCCCAGGCGATCGCCTGCATCCGCGAGCTCGAGCTCGACCCGGCGAAGCTGAACATCTACGGGGGCGCCATCGCGCTGGGGCACCCGCTGGGCGCGACGGGCGCGCGTCTGCTGACGACGCTGGTGCATGCGCTCGGTCGCAGGAACGGGCGCTTCGGGCTCGCGACCATGTGCATCGGCGTCGGCCAGGGCATCGCCATGATCGTGGAGCGGGCGTGATGGCTGCCTACGAGCGCGTGCTGGTGGAGATCGCGGCGGGGATCGGGAGCGTGACGCTCAACCGTCCCGAGAAGCTGAACGCGTTCGATCGCGCCATGTGCGACGAGCTACTCGAGGCGCTGCGTCTCTTGAGCGGCAGCGAGGGCGTGCGCGTCATCACGATCACGGGCGCGGGCCGGGCCTTCTGCGCCGGGGCCGACCTGGGAGTGCTGGGGAGCGAGGGACCCGCTCTGGTCGCCGCCGGGAAGGACGTGGCGCTCGCCCTGCGCGCCGCGCCGCAGCCCGTGCTCGCCGTCGTGAACGGCGCCGCGGCGGGCGGCGGCGCCAACCTGGCGCTCGCCTGCGACTACCGCATCGCCTCGGAGCAGGCGTCCATCGGGCAGGTGTTCCACAAACTCGGGCTGGTGCCCGATTGGGGCGGGACGTTCTTCCTGCCCCGTCTCGTCGGCACGTCCAAGGCGCTGGAGCTGGTGTGGAGCGCGCGCATGGTCCCCGCCGCCGAGGCGCGCGACTTGGGACTGTTCGACCGGGTGGTGCCCCATACCCGGCTCGCGTCCGAGGCCCGCGCGCTCGCCGAGGCCTGGGCGGGCCAACCGCCGAGCGCGGTGCGCCGGGCCAAGGCGGCGCTGTACGGCAGCGATACAGCCGCGCTGGCAGCGATGCTCGATCTCGAGATCACGCACCAGAATGAACTATTCGCCACCCCCGACGTGCGGGCGCGCATCGCGGGCGGGGCGTCAATCGCGAAGAGGAGCGGCTGATGGTACGCAAGCTGAGCAACTTCGACGAGTGGATCGACTATTTCCGCTACTGGCAGGACGGGATCGGTCTCCCCCAGGGCGACCTGCGCAGCTTCAAGTTCGAGGCGAAGTTCGGGGAGCAGGACGTGCCCCACATCGAGTTCGGCCACTATAAAGGCCAGCGCAAGTGGCCCACCGTGATGCACATCCCCGACCAGCGCATCCGCGACGCGCTCCTGAATCTGATCGTGTACCAGGGCGACACCGAGTTCGCCTCGGTGGAGCAGCAGCGCAATCTGCTCACCCACGCCCCGTCCGACTACGATCTGCTGGCGCTGATGCGGGTGATGACCGAGGAGATGCGGCACGGCTGGCAGATGTCCTATCTGCTGTGCAGCCACTTCGGCGACGAAGGCAAGCGCGAGGCGGCGAAGCTCCTGGAGCGGCGCGCCGACGAAGGCGAGCGGCTGCTGGGCTCGTTCAACGAGCTGGTGGACAACTGGCTCGACTTCTTCACGTACACGCAGTTCATCGACCGGGACGGCAAGTTCCAGCTCACCATGCTCTCCACTTCGGCGTTCGACCCGCTGTCGCGCTCGATGAACCCGATGCTCAAGGAAGAGTCTTTTCACCTGGGCACGGGCAACAACGGCTTGATCCGCATCGTCAAAGCGGGCAAGATGCCGCCCGAGGTGATGCAGCGATTCTTCTATAAGTGGATCCCCACGGCGTTCGACCTGTTCGGCACCGACAATTCGTCGTCCGCCCACTGGGCCTATGTGTGGGGGTTGAAGGGCCGCTACGACGAGCGCGACAACCAGGACGTGCCCGACAAGGCCAAGCTCAATGAGTACAGCAGAGACTTGTACCGCCAGGAGATCACAAAATTGATTGAACGGCTCAACATGTTCATCCCGGAGCGCGAGCGCTGCTTGCGGGTGCCGGACACCAAGTTCAACCGCAAGATCGGCGTGTACGCCCACCAGCGCTACACGGTGGATGGCGAGCCGATGGACGACGCCGCGAAGTACCAGGAGTACCTGAAGACGGTGCTGCCCCAGCCCGAGCACTACCAGATCGTGCACGATATCGAAAAAGAGCCGGACTGGATCGAGCCGAAAAAGGCGGACAGCCTGCTCAAGTGAGTTCGCCTCGGGCGCTGGTCATCGGGCACCGCGGAGCCTCGGCGTACGAATACGAGAACTCGCGGGCGGCGTTTCGAGCGGCCCGCGCGCGCGGCGCGGACGCGGTGGAGCTGGACGTCCACGCCGCCGCCGATGGAGTGCTGTTCGTCCACCATGACGAAGTCGTGAGCGGGACGCACATCACGCGCGCGAGCGCGGCCCAGGTGCGCGCGCTGCGCCTCCCCAACGGCGAATCCGTGCCGACCCTGGAAGACGCGCTCGCCACCATCGATCGGGGCCTGCGGGTGTTCGTCGAGGTGAAGTCGCTTCCCGTAGAGTACGACGACCGCTTGCTCGCCACGCTCGACGGTCGTTGTGCCGTGCACGGCTTCGACCATCGCATCGTGAAGCGGCTCGGGCTCACCCGGCCCGAGCTGCCGCGGGGAGTGTTGCTCGCCTCCTACCCGCTGCGTCCCCTCGACGCGCTCCGGGACACGGGCGCGACGGTGCTGTGGGAGGACCAGAGCCTCATCGATGGCGCGCTGGTCGAGACGCTGCACGGCGCCGGCTACGGCATCTATGCCTGGACGGTGAACGAGCCCGACGACATGCGTCGCCTGCTCGCCCTCGGCGTGGACGGTCTCTGCACCAATGTACCCGACACGGCACGCCAGATCGTGGACACACGGCCCGCGTGACTGGGTCGCGCGTCGTCGTCGTCGGCGCCGGCACGATGGGCCACGGCATCGCGTACGTCGCGACGCTCGCCGGGTGCACGGTCGTCCTCACCGACAGCCGACCCGACGCCCTGCCACCCGCCATCCGGCGGATCGGAGACTTGTTCACGGGCGCCGTGAAGCGAGGCAAGCTGCACGAGGCGGATGTGACCGCCGCGGCGACCCGATTGCGGGCGGAGCGCGACCCGGCGCGGGCCGTGGGTGATGCAGACGTCGTGATCGAGGCCGTGGTCGAGGATCTGGATGTCAAGCAGCGGTTGTTCGCCGAGCTCGAGCGCACCGCCCCGGCGGGGGCGCTGCTCGCGACCAACACCTCCTCACTCTCCGTCGCCGCCATCGCGGGCGCCGTGCACGACCCGGGTCGGGTGGTGGGGCTGCATTTCTTCAATCCGGTCCACGCGATGAAGCTCGTCGAGATCGTGCGACACCCGCGCGCCGCGGCGGCCAGCGTGGAGCGGGCCGTCGCGTTCGCCCGGGCGCTCGGCAAGGAGCCGATCGTCGTCAACGACTCGCCCGGGTTTGCCTCCAGCCGGCTGGGGGTGGTGCTGGGCCTCGAGGCCATGCGCATGCTCGAGCAGGGCGTGGCTTCGGCCGAAGCCATCGACAAGGCCATGGAGCTCGGCTACAACCATCCGATGGGACCGCTCAAGCTCACCGACCTGGTGGGCCTGGACGTCCGGCTGGCCATCGCCGAGTACCTGCACCGGACGCTCGAGGAGCCGCAGTTCGAGCCGCCCCAAATCCTGCGCGACAAGGTGGCGAAGGGGGAGCTGGGGAAGAAGACGGGAAAGGGGTTCTATACCTGGGGCGGTGAGGCCGGCGCCTCAGGGTGAGGCGCGCCTCAGGGTGAGGCGCGCAGGAACCGGTACACCGGATCGGACGGCGTGGAGGCCGCTCCTCGCCCGAAGTGCGCCCCGCCGACCGTCACTTCCACGGCGCTGGACGACAGGGTCACCTGGCCGACCAGATCGGCATTCAACAATGCCACCACGTGTGCCTGTCCTTCGCCTTCGCTCCACGCATATGTGCCGGACGAGGTTTCCGACACCGTCTTCGAGCTGTCGGCCGCGTAGTCGTACGCCCGCGTGACGGTCATTGTGTAGGGCGCGTGGTGCAGCTCCGTGCACTTCGGGATCCGATATTGCCTGCCATCGGGGAGCGTGACCACGCCGCTCGTGTCGACCCGCGCGCCGTTCGGAATCGCGTGCACGCAGGACTGCGGTATCTCGCCGGCGGGCGTGGCTGCGAACGGCTCCGGCGGCCCATCCCCGAGCATCAGATTCCCGTCGATGAAGGTGACTCGCGTCCCGGTCGAATCGGTTTGAGCGCAACAGGGCAGCGTCGTGCCATTGACGGCCACCAGGTCGTAGCGGCCGGCGATGCTCGGCGGATCCCCGGAATCGACGAGTCCGCACCCGCCGAGGGTCAGCGCCACCATCCCGATGGTCGTCATCCGCGCCATAGCGTCACCTCACTCTGGATACCTCTCGAGCCTGGTCCAGGTCACGGCCTCCGGCGAGGTGTAGGACGGGCGGGATCGCGCCTAGTCCCGTTGCCGCTCAGGTGCCCGCGCAGATCGTGGGACCTGCCGTCTGGGTCGCGATCGCGGTGTGGTCATCGGACCCGGTGTTCCCGGGCTGGTCGTCGCTGTAGGTGATGGACGCCAGGCCCGTGGTCGGAGAGACGGCGATCCCGAAGTCGTCGAACAGGTCCCGGTTGCCGGTGCACGAGATCCCTCCCTCGCACACGCCGCCGAGGTGGATCACCGGCGTGGCGGCCACCTGTGTGAACGTGCTGCCGACGGCCGCCGCGTTGACGTTCTGGGCGAAGAACACGTACCACGTCGCCGAGGATGGATAGTTGTCCGGCGCCGTCGCCCCATTGAAGAACGACGTTCCGTACCACACGACGTTGAGCTGACCGGGAGCGCAGGCCACGCTCCACGGCATGATCGCCGTGGCGGAGGGTGACTGGTTGATCTGGATCGGCCCCGTCCACGTCTGCCCGCCGTCCGTCGAGAAGCTGTAGAAGAGATTGTGGTCGTCGCTGTAGACGACGTAGACCGTGCCGGCCCGATCGATGCTCACGTTGACGAACTGGTGCCCGTACGACACCGTCGTGTTCGGGTTCACGTACACGGCATGGTCGGTGAAGCTCTGGCCGCCGTCGCGCGAGACGCCGATCCAGACGGCGTGGAAGGACGTGGGCAACGCGGCCTCGGCAGCGTTGGCGATGCCGCTGAATACCTGATAGATGGCGTGGCTGTTGGGATCGATCGCCAGGTTGCCGATCTCGTTGTCGTCGATCAGGAACGCGTGCGCGACGTCGATCGCCGTGCCGAGCTGGGTAAAGCTGGCGCCAGCGTCGAAGCTGCAGTTGACGTCGATGTTGAACGTCGCGATGTCGTGGTAGGAGACGCACACCTTGGTCGCTTGGTCGGCCGCGATCCACTCGCGGTCGTCGCCCGGAACGGTGGCGCTGAGGACGTCCTTGCTCCAGCTCGTCCCGCCGTCCTGGCTGGTGCTCACGGTGACATTCGCCAGGCTGAGGCTCGCCACGTAGACGTTGTGGATGCCGTTGGCGTTCGCCTGCGGCGCGGTGCTCAAGTCCGTGTCGCCACCTCCCGGCGCCACTCCCCCAGCCGACTGGGAGATCTGGTTCGGAGATTGGAGCGCCGTATAATGCAGGCCGCCGTCGGTGGACTTCCACGCGAGCGTGCCGCTGGAGAGGCCGAGCTCGGAGGAGACGTAGAACGTCCCGGTCGCGTCGGCGCGAATCATGGGCTCCGCGGCGCCGTTGGTGCAGCCGGTCGAGCCCGGGCAGACGGTGCCGGGGGCGGCCCCCAGCTCGAAGTTCTCGAACGTGTAGGCTCCGCCGCTCACCGTGACGGCCGCGACGTCGTGCCCCCGAGCCGCTGACGAGGGCGCGATGCGGCTGTCGCAGGATGTCACGAGCAGAATCGAGCCCAATGCGATCGCGCCCCGCGGGCGCGGAAGGTGGTTTACCATGAGCCGCCTCCGTCACGGTGAAGGGTGTCGACGTTTATCGCGGCCGCGGCAAAATCCGCACCCCGATGCTGCGCCCTGGCAACGCGCGCGGAGGGCGGTCGCAGGCGTGGGAGTGTGGCGGTCGCGCAACCTCACGTGTCGCGGCGCCTCAGCGGTGCGAGTGCACGCGATCCGGTGCGG
>Ga0209577_10003310_pt1 | contig 15172 bp, 14 predicted proteins | sample GraSoiAngelo_109_FD_185874 | JGI IMG/M metagenome (GOLD analysis project Ga0209577, IMG submission 185874) | Grasslands soil microbial communities from the Angelo Coastal Reserve, California, USA - 14_0903_12_20cm (SPAdes) (version 2) | ecosystem: Environmental > Terrestrial > Soil > Grasslands...
ATAATCGTCCCGATCGAAAGGAGTTTACGCCCCAAGGGGCTTCATCCTCCACGCGGCGTTGCTGCATCAGGGTTTCCCCCATTGTGCAAAATTCCCCACTGCTGCCTCCCGTAGGAGTCTGGACCGTATTTCAGTTCCAGTGTGGCCGTGCGCCCTCTCAGGCCGGCTACTGATCATTGCCTTGGTGGGCCGTTACCCCGCCAACTAGCTAATCAGGCGCGACCCCCTCCTCGAGCGAATTGCTCCTTTGCTCCGCAGATCTTAAGGTCCGCGGAGATTATGCGGTATTAGCCCCGGTTTCCCGGGGTTATTCCCCACTCAAGGGTAGGTTGGTCACGTGTTACTCACCCGGTCGCCACTGTACTCATGGATTGCTCCACTTTCTCGTTCGACTTGCATGTGTTAGGCACGCCGCCAGCGTTGATTCTGAGCCAGGATCAAACTCTCGTTTGAAACCTGAAGTCTGCCGACGGAAGCAGGCAGACCGCCCATCGCAGGGCTCGAAAGCCTGCGATGGATCTATCTTGTGAGATCACTCGAACTTGCGCCCGAGTCCTTCATCTCACGACTGGCACGTTCAACCTTATTGTCAAAGACCGAATCGCCCTCCGCCTGAGCGGCGCGAATTCAGTCAGAACGGAGTCACACGAACTGCGATCCGCCTGTCCTCGAAACCTTTCAAATCTAGCCTGCGCCCTCGCCGGCTGTCAACCCGTTGTGCCCACAGGATTTCCACCCCGTTTTGCACAAATTGGGGAGCTTCGACCAAGCCTTGGGAGCTCTTTTGCAGACAGCAAAGCGCGCTTCCGCACTCGAAAACCCATGCCTTTGGGCACAAGCCAAGGCGGAAGTAAGCAGCTTCAGAAAAGACCCGTTGGAGGTTATTGCGACGAACGCTAAACCCTTCGAGGCTCCTTGGCCCCGAATGAAGCCCCGTGGCCGGGGCAATTTCAGAGTTTACTCTCTGCTGTAATACCTTATTAGATGCCGGACGTCCGCGAGAGTTCTCAAAATAGTCCGGCTAGCCACGTACTGCTCTCAACGTACCCCTTTTATACCACCCGGAGCTTCTTTCTGCAAGTGGGGGGTAACTACTTGGCTACCGACCGGGCGGGAGAGTGCGGGTAGCGCGGACGCCCTCGCCCGCGACTCTCATTTTGCGGCTGGTCTTTCCGCAGGGAATTCCAACCGCGGGGAATTCCAAGGTTCTGAATCCGGCTGCCTTCCTGTGTTTGGTCAAGGTGGGCGTAGATCTGCCGGCAGCCACTGCACATCAGCCGATTTGAAATGTCCGGGCATCGGTCCCTGCCCTGCTACGTCCCCTCGGACCTGCAGACCGCTGACGCCACCAGCAGGTGCGGACCAGCCAGCCTGGTGATGGCGGGGGAGCTTCGCCCCGGGCCGCAGCTCAATAGCTGTCACCCGTGCACCGTCCTTCACGAACCAGATGTCCTGGGTTCCCCCTTGAGGACCTGACCCCCGCACTCCTCCATTTGGGAGGGGGCGATTTGCGGGCTTTCGCATCTTGGAGCAGTTCGATGGTCAAGGTTTCGGAACCGCTGGTCGGAGAGGTTTTTGTGACGTGGGTAAAGTTGCCGGGCGTGAACTCGGTCTCACCATCCTGCAGCTTGAGCGTGACAGGAGGTTTGCCGGCAACCTCGTTCTCGACCTCGCAAGCACCTAGGGTGATAAACCCATGATCGTGGCGATGACGGTGCATGAGCGTCGACGCGCGCGGAGCGACTGCCACTTGCGCGCGGAGCGACTTCCACTTGAAAGACCTGAACGTAATTTGTTCTCGATGGCGACATGATGACCCGGCTCGGCAGTAATCTCAACCTCGCCGGCCTCACCTCGCCGGTAGTCTATGCACAGCAGGCGAAGGCAATTAGTTTAGACTGATCTGGTGAGCGAGATTGGGAAGGTCTTAATCTTCTTCGGCATCATTGTGCTCCTACTGGGAGGGCTTTTTCTCGTTCTGGGGCGCACCAGTTTGCCCCTCGGACGTCTGCCCGGAGACATTCTCTATCGCGGCAAGAGGACGACCTTCTACATCCCGCTGACCACATCGATCATTGTGAGCGTCGTGCTTTCCGTGCTGCTGTACGTGATCAGCAGGTTGCACCGTTAGGGAATCAAGAGATCCCCTTCGCTGCGCTCCGGACGACCTCCCTGATCACCGCCTGAAGCAGGACTAGTTGCCGACCATCTGCTGTAAACTGCCTTCGAATGGCTTCGCTGGACCAGCTTGGCTTCAACTTTCGGCCACCCGAGCGCCGCATCTGGACGGTGCGCGATCTCATTGCTTCGGTACGCATACAGCTGGAGCGCGAATACACCGACGTCTGGCTTGAAGGTGAGATCTCCAACTTCCGGGCGCATGGTTCCGGCCATCTTTATTTCAGCTTGAAAGACGAGTCGGCGCAGATTCGCGTGGTGATGTTCCGGTCATCGGCGCGGCTGTTACGTTTTCGGCCCGAAGACGGCATGCAGGTGATTGCTCGCGGTCGCGTGACGGTTTACGAAGAGCGTGGTGAACTGCAGGTTTTGGCCGAATACCTGGAGCCGCGAGGCGCGGGCGCGCTGCAGATCGCTTTTGAACAACTCAAGGCCAAGCTGCAGGCCGAAGGCCTGTTCGATGAGGCAAGAAAGAAGCCCATCCCCTCCCTTCCTCGCCGAATTGGCATTGTCACGTCGCCGCAAGCTGCCGCGCTCAGGGATATCCTCAACATTCTCCACCGCCGTCATCGAGCGGCCAATGTGCTGATTTTTCCCGTCCAGGTGCAGGGAGATGCGGCGCCGCTCGATGTTTCTAACGGGATTCGCTATTTCAACCAAGCTGGTAAGGTGGACGTCATTATCGTGGCCCGTGGCGGGGGCTCGGTCGAGGATCTGTCTGCCTTCAACGACGAAGGTCTAGCAAGAACGGTGGCGACTTCACAAATTCCGGTTATCTCCGCCATTGGGCACGAGACGGATTTCACGATCATTGACTTTGTGGCTGACCTGCGCGCTCCAACGCCGTCCGCGGCTGCGGAACTGGTAATTCGCTCGCGGCAGGAGATTGAAGAGCGCTGCGAGGGCATGCGGGAACGGCTGGCACGGGCGGTGCGCTATCGGCTGCTGATGGCCCGGCAGGCGCTTACGGAACTGGCACAACACGAAGCATTTGCGCGCATCATGAATGCGCTCGGACGGCGTCAGCAGAAAGTGGATGATCTCGTCTACCGGCTGGAGAAGTCAGAACGACGAATTTGGGAGCTGCAGCGCCGGCGCTGGGAACTTGCGGCCGCAGCGATCCGCCATTACGACGCGAAACGGCGCTTGACGGAGATTCGCCAGGAACTGAATGCCCGGACGGCTGCCCTGCGGGGAACATTTCGGACTGTGTTGTTGCAGCAGCGCGCCCGCCTGGATCAGTTTTCAGCACGTTTACAAGACCTGTCGCCACTGGCGATTCTGGAGCGTGGGTACGCATTGGTGTTCGATGCGTCAGGGAAGCTGGTCAAGGATGCCGCCAAGGTTCGGGTCGGAGCAGAGATCTCGGCTAGGCTGGCAAAGGGAGAGATCACAGCGACAGTGAAGAAGAAGCCTTAACTGTGGCGCGGGCGCCCGCGATCTTCGACAAACTCGGCCGCAAGGGTCAGAGGCCCTTCTCCAGGCGGGGATTTGTTTTGGGTTCGGGGCCTAGAGTTTGTTTGATCGCGTCCGCGATGCTGCCGGTCAGGGCATGCATCTTGTCTTCTGATTCGGCTTCCACCATCACCCGAGCCAGCGCTTCCGTGCCCGAATAGCGGACTACTACCCTGCCATTGCCATTCAGTTCGCGCTCGGCGCTTTCGATAGCGTGCTGCACCTCCGGCACTTTCGAGAAGGGAACTTTCTCCCGCACGCGCACGTTCTGGATGGTTTGCGGGAACACCCTCAGGTCGGAAATGAGGTCGGCCAAGGGGCGGCCGGTTCGCGCCATGATTTCCATCACGCGCAGAGCGGTCAGCAGGCCGTCACCAGTGGTGGCGTCGCCGTCGCGAAAGATGATGTGGCCGGATTGTTCTCCGCCGAGGGTGGCCCCGGTTTTCAGCATTTCCGCCAGCACATACTTGTCGCCGACGTTAGCGCGCAACATGGCGACCCCGCTGCGTTTTAAGGCGACTTCCAGGCCCATGTTCGACATCGTCGTGGCGACAAGCGTGTTCCCGCTGAGTACGCCGCGCGCTTGCATGTCGCGAGCGGTAAGCAGCAGCACGGCGTCACCGTTTACGACTCGGCCTCGGGCGTCGCTGAACAGGGCGCGATCGGCGTCGCCGTCAAAGGTCACGCCGAGATCGAATTGGCCCTCCATTTCGCGGATGGCCTTGGCGACGTTCTCAGGATGGAGGGCGCCACAGCCTTCGTTGATGTTCTGTCCGTCCGGCTTGGCGTTGAGGAAGGTGGCTTGGATTCGGCAAGCCTGAAAAAGTTCTGGAGCTTCCGCAGTGGCTGCTCCGTTGGCACAGTCGACGAGCACCTTGAGCCGGCTCAGGTCGGCGGAAACATTGTGCGCGAGCCAGTCGATATAGGCTCGCCGCAGGCCGGCGGCCCCGGGCAGACTGGCCGGATCGCCTTCGCCGGCCTGCCGGCGAGAAGCCGGACTCTGCAGGTGTCGAAAAATTTCCTGCTCAATTGCCAGCTCGCGTTCGTCCGGAAGCTTATATCCATCGCCGGAAAAAACTTTGATTCCGTTATCAGTCCAGGGATTGTGAGACGCGGAGATCACTACACCGGCATCGAATCCGCGCGAACGGGCGAGATAGGCAACGCCGGGCGTGGTGATGACGCCGGCACTTTCGACCGAAACGCCATGTGACGTGAGTCCCTGCATGACTTGGTCGGCAATCCATTGGCTGGACTCGCGCGTATCTTGGCCGATCACAGTGCGCGCTTTTGGGTTGTTCCGGACCAGGTCGTGACCGAGAGCTCGTCCGATCACGTAAGTACTTTCCGGCGTAAGCGGAAACTCTCCCGCTACGCCACGAATGCCATCAGTTCCGAAAAGCTGTCTTTGCTCACTCATTATCTTTGCTTCAGCGCGCGCCGGAAGCGCTGGAGGACTTTTCCATAATAACGGTTACGTGGACGGGAGCAGGGTGGACTACTTGGACCAGGGGGTCAGAGACATAGACATTCGTGCTGAAGGTTTGGCTGCTCATAACACCGGAGGCGTCGACCGGGTCGGTGGTGGCGGCTTCCACCGCCTCCACACGCACGCGCGGTCCGACTATGGTTATAACCGCAGGATTGGCCACCACATTAGCGATGCGAAGGCCAGAAGCAAAACTTCCTGTCACCCGCGGCCTGACTTCGACCTGGCGTGTCATGCGCGTGTCAAAACTTAGATGGAACTGGCTGGGTACGACCTGCACCACGCTCAAATCGCGCGGCCGGCGCACCTGTTGCGACGTCAAATCGAAGGTACGTTCGCCGGGCTTGGCGTCGGTGAGGTCAACTTCCACGTGAACGTCGTGGGTGACCAGACGGTGGACAACGTGCTCCGGGCCACGCACCCTCACTTGCGCCAAGGGAATGTTCTCGGAATTGATTTCCAGGTTTTCGGGAATGCGATGGAACTCGATGGGAACGTCCACGGCGACTTCGGCATTGGGATTGCGCGCCACGACCAGCCAAAGGCTTATGGCCAGGACCAGGGAGAGCAGCTTCAGCCCGAAGTTATGGAAGACGTAATGCTGGACCTTAGGCATGTTAGTCGTCCATCCCCGACCTGAGATTCGGATCCTGTGAACGGGATCCGGAGGCCCGTGGGACCGATTCATCCACCAAGCCGTTTTCCACGTCGGTTGCAATCGGGGTCGGTAAGGTCGTCGGCGGCACATAACGGTGGAGCAAGGAGGACAGGCGCGAGCGCAGCTCTTCGACTGTAACGTCGCGCTCAATCTTGCCGCCGACTGCCAGGCCGATAGCGCCGGTTTCCTCAGATACAATCACGGCAATCGCGTCCGTCTCTTCGGTAATGCCGATCCCGGCGCGGTGGCGGGTGCCGAGTTGAGTCGAGAGCACCGGGTTCATCGAAAGTGGGAGGAAGCAGGCGGCGGCAGCGATGCGGTCCCTCTGGATGATGACGGCGCCGTCGTGCAAAGGTGCGCTCGGACGGAAGATAGTTGCCAGCAAGTCGTAAGAAAGCCGGGCTTCCAGCGGGACACCGCTTTCGATGTAAGTACGTAGGCCGACTTCGCGCTCGATCACGATCAGAGCGCCAGTCTGATTCTGCGAAAACAGGTTAGCGGCGAGAACAATGTCGTCATAGGCGTCGCCCTCCGAGGCAATAGCAGATCGAAAAGTCAGCTTGCGGCCAAGACGGGCCAGCGCCTGGCGGAGTTCTCCCTGGAAGACCACGATCAGGGCGAAGATGGCATAGGGGAGAAGCGTGCTGATCAGCCAGTTGAGGGTGGTGAGTTCGCCGATGCGGGCGAAATAGAAGGCAAGCGCCAGGGCAGCCACCCCGACCACCATGAGCGCGGCCCGGGTGCCGCGAATGATGGCCAAAAACTCGTAAATGATGACCGCCACCAGCAGGATATCGATGACTGTAACCACCGACACGTGAGGCAGGGGTGAAAGTAGCTGGCGCACGTAAAGCCTCGTCCCCTCGGAGTCTACCGCTAAGGACATTGTAATCCAGTATTCTGGAGAGGACAGCGGACGACGCATAACTTCAGGGGCGGCAGCGGCCCGCGCAAAGAACGGGCCCGCTCGGTATGACCAGCCTTACCGATAGCCAGTTCTCCAGGAGCGCAGACCCGTGGTTCGAGTTTCAAATAACGATCGCATTTTTGTTCTCACCGGGGCCGGGGTGAGCGCGGAGAGCGGCATTCCTACATTCCGAGGAGTAGGCGGACTATGGCGCAACTACCGGATTGAGGAAGTGGCGTCGCCTTCTGCATGGAGGCGCGATCCCCGGCTGGTTTGGGAGTTTTATTCGATGCGGCGGCGAGTCGCTCGAGAAGCCAAACCGAATCCGGCACACTTCGACTTGGCCAAGCTCGAACAGCGCATCGGCGACCGGCTGTTCCTCTGCACGCAAAATGTCGACAATCTCCATGAGCAGGCGGGGGCACGGCGCGTGGTCCATATGCATGGCGAATTGTTCAAGAGCCGCTGCGATAGCTGCAACCGGGCTCCTTTTGCTGACGCGAGAACCTATGAGCCGCCGGCCGAGTTGCCGCGATGCGAGTGTGGCGGGCGCATGCGTCCGCACATCTGCTGGTTCGGGGAGACGCCTTTCGAGATGAACCGCATCCTGCAAGCCCTGGACGGTTGCACTCTGTTCCTGGCCATCGGGACCTCGGGAGTGGTCGAGCCAGCAGCGAGCTTCGCGGCTCAGGTGAGTGGGCGGGCCCGCACCGTGTACGTCGGCCCGGAAGAACCAGCGAATCGCTACGCTTTTACCGAGCGCTATTTGGGCAAGGCGGGAGAGTTGTTGCCCTCCCTGTTTGAGGTGGTTGAAAGGCGATGACATTACCTCGACAGCGGCGGTTCTATCTGCGCCCGATCGCGTTCATGTTCATCCTGGGACTAGCAGGGCTGTTTGCCTTTGCCCCTGCAGGAGTTGGAGCTGTCTTCCACAATTTGTTGGCGCTCTGGAGTGTTGGATTGCTGCTGGCCGCGGCAACAACTCTGGTTTGGTTTTTGTATTGGTTCTTTCTGCGGAGGCTGCTGCGCGCGAGAAGAATCGTCAATGCGCGGTTCGAAAGGTTGATGCGGGAGCGTAGGGAAGCCGAGAAGGAATAGGGATTGATAAGCGCAAAGAAGAGCCGATTCCTCGCTTCGCCCGAGACGACAAGAGATTAAAAATCCCTTGACGGCTTACTCCAGGTCTCGCCAATTTTTTCCCACCCCGATTTCCACCAGCAGCGGCACCGCCAACGGATGCACGTTTTCCATCTGCTCGCGAACCAGGGTACGCAGGGTTTCGAGCTCGGATTCGGGAACTTCGAAAACCAGCTCGTCATGGACTTGCAGGGTCATCTTCGATTTCAGCTCCTGCTGCCGCAAGGCGGCGTCGATGCGGATCATGGCGAGCTTGATCAGGTCGGCGGCGGTGCCTTGCAGTGGGGTATTAACCGCGGTGCGCTCGGCAAAGCCGCGGATGTTGGCGTTCTTGCTGTTGATGTCGGGGATGGGCCGGATGCGGCCAAAAAGCGTTCTGACCTTTTGCGCGTGGCGAGCTTCTTCGAGAGTTTTGTCGATGAACTTGCGCACGCCGGCATACTTCTCGAAATAGGCGTCGATAAAACGCTTGGCCTCGGACTTCTCGATACCGAGATTCTGGGACAGCCCGAAAGGCGACAGCCCATACACAATTCCGAAGTTGACGACTTTAGCCTGTCGGCGATGTTCGGGTGTCACCATTAAGGGCGGAACACCGAACACCTGGGAGGCGGTGAGCGTGTGGATGTCGTCGCCCCGACGATAGGCCTCGACCAACAGCGGGTCCTTTGAATAGTGCGCGAGCAGGCGCAGTTCAATCTGCGAGTAATCGGCAGCCAGGAGAAGGCACCCAGGGTCGGCAATGAAGGCGGCGCGAATCTCGCGGCCCAGTTCCGTGCGGATCGGAATGTTCTGCAAATTTGGATTGAATGATGCCAAGCGGCCCGTGGCAGTTCCGGTCTGGGCAAAGGTCGTGTGCAGGCGGCCCGTGTTGGCGTTGAGCAGCGCCGGCAATGCGTCCACGTAAGTGGATTTCAACTTCGTCAGCTGCCGGTATTCAAGGACCAGCCGGGGAACTTCATGGGTGAGCGCGAGCCCTTCCAGCACGTCAACCGCTGTCGAAATCGTTCTGCCCTTGCCGTATTTCACCGGCTTGGGCAGGGCAAGCTTGTTGAAGAGCACGTCGCCGAGCTGTTTGGGCGAGCTGATATTGAATTCGAATCCGCCCGCAGCCTCAAAAATTTCTTCCGCCTTGGCGTCAATTTCCTTTTCCAGTCGGGCGGACATCTCGGCGAGAGCGCCCTTGTCGATCTTCACGCCGGTCTGTTCCATCCGGGCCAGCACGGGTACAAGAAGGAGATCGATCTCGTCGTAGAGCTTCAGCAAGCCGGCTTCTTCTACTTCCTCACGCAGCGCAGTCGCCAGGCGGCCGACCACGTCGGCGGACTCAGCCAGCGCACCGCTCAGCTTGATGTTGAATCGACGCAGAGCAACTTCCGGCAAAGTGTGCCAAGAGTAGGTCGGGTCCAGCAGGTAGGAGTAGAGCATCGGGTCATGACGCACACCCTGCACCGTGATGTCGAGCGAGCGCAAAGCGTGGGCGGCCGTTTTGAAATCATGGATCGTCTTGGGCACCTTGGGATCAGAGAGGGCCGTCTTCAGGCGCTCGGCAGCTTTCGAATCGAGGGGAACCATGACTGCCGTGCCGGGGGTAGACGAGATCGCGAGGCTGTGAGTTGGAACCGCGGTGGGCAGGGGCGCTGCCCCGGGCGCCAGCGGAAGTACACTCTCATCGGCTTCTTCTTGGTCTTCGGCAACCACCGCCGGCTTTGCCACTTGGAGGGCCAAGGCCAAAGAGCCGCCCGGCGGAATCGCCTTCAGCACTGCCTCAACATCAGCCGCAGATTTTGCCTCCCGGTATTGCACTTCGCCGACCTGCACCGCCGGCAATAAATCCTTGAGCAGCGACGTGAACTCCAGCTCGGTGAAAAGCTGGCGGAGCGCGTCAACGTCGGGCTCGCCGGCCTGCATAGCTTCTACGTCGAGTTCAATGGGCACGTTACGATCGATGGTGGCCAACTGCTTGCTGGCGAGGATCACGTCGCGATTGTGGAGCAGCGACTCGCGATATGTTTTCTTCTCAACCTCGGTGGCACGGTCGAGAGCTGCCTCGACTGAGCCGAAGCGCTTAATCAGCTCGACCGAACCTTTGTCGCCAATGCCAGGCGCACCGGGAATGTTATCAATGGAATCGCCGCGGAGGGCCATGACATCGACAACCCGCTCGGGAGGCACCCCCAAAATCTCTTCGACCTTTTGTGCATTGCAAATCAGGTTGTCCTTGGGCGGATTGAGGACGCAGATTTGCTCGTCCACCAGCTGCAGCATGTCTTTGTCGCTGGAGACAACGTAGACGGGATACGCCTGCGCGGCCCCTTTCCGAGCCAACGTTCCAATGACATCGTCGGCCTCGTAGCCCTCCGACTGAAGAATCGGGATGCGATACGCCTGCAACGCCCGTCGGATGTAGGGCAACTGCTGGACGAGATCCTCGGGCATCTCGGAACGGTTTGCCTTGTAGCCGCCGTAAGCGGTTTCCTGAAAAGTCTGCGTCTTGATGTCGAACTTGCGGACCACCGTGATGGCCCCGGCCTGCTGGTCGCGGAAGGTTGGAGCTCCGATATCGAAGACTGCGGCAAGATACTCCGGCGAGAAGTCGTCGCGCAACTTGCGCAGCATGTTGACGAAGACGTAAGTGGCGGCCGTCGGTATGCCGGTTTTGGTCGACATCGAGCGCTGGCGCGCCATGGCGTGGTAGGCGCGGAAGATGAACGACATCGAATCGATCAGGAAGATGCGGCCCTTGTCGCCCTGGGGAAGCTTGGGCGTGCGTAGAGGAGTGGGCTGGCCGGCCTCAGCGGGCACAGGTTTCTTCATCGAAGATGGGGCTCTGGAAGCCAAGCTTTAAGTTTAGCAGTATGGCGGGGGTCTTCCAGGCTCTGGATCGGGCTCAGAAGGTGGCCGTGAAGTCGGCTTCCACCGATTTTGATTTTCCTTTAGAGAGGTTTCGGAACACCAGGTAATACTTCTGGGGCTGATCCATAGTCGCGGGCAGCGCATAATCCACCGTCCCGCCGCTGGAACCCGGGACAGAGTACCCAACCTCACTACTCACGCCGTGTCTAAAGTCGTTGAATTCTTTCGGTGTCATGAGCAGGAGGTCGACCTTGGCGGCTTGGTTGGGGTCACCCGAAACATAGGACTTGAAGGTGCCTTGGATTTTCGGGGATAGCGTGTGGGCGGGAACCTCGAACTCGAATTTGGCGTAACCGGGCAATTTGAAGGTGCCATGCACGAAGTTGTTGGGAGCCGGGGTGGCATTGCGAACCACGCGATTGAACTCGTCCGTAGGTTTCTGTTGTTGGGGAGCTTTCTCGCAGGCAGACAGCAACCAGGCCAAAAAGGTGAGGCAAGAAAGAGCGACTCTCATGAGTTAGTCCACATTTCCTGAAACATTTGCACCCATGCCGAGCTGCCTTCGGCCGGACAGCTGCGGCGTCTGTTCTTACGTCGTTTTGGCTGACGGCTTGCCACATTCGGTGGTGTAGTGCAGTTTGATTTCTCCGCAGGTGCCTTGCTCGGGCGAGTACACCACGCAGGTGTCGAAAGGCCGCGAGTATACGTGCAGACTCACGGCTCTCTCGTTAAATTCGCGCGGGTTGTAGACGCGATGTACAGGCTCGCCTGGATCGACTGCGCAGGGATGGGTGGGGTTTATTTCCACGGTGTCGGCCGGCTCCAGGCGGCATTTCCCGGCGTTCAGATCCTGAAAAATGACGCGATAGTTGCCAACCAGCAAGCGCCCCATAGGTACGGCCATCCAGCAATTCTGGTCGCGGTGATTGTGGACTGAGCTGACCTGACCCATTTCCCAGCAGATGGCGAGTAGCTCGTAAAGCGGTGTCTTGTCGATCAGGTTGCGGGTGTAGTGCTGGCGGTCCCAGGTCAGGTAGGGCGCGAGCGTGTCGGGCGAAACAGGAGTCGTCTGCAGAAAATTGAGGATCGTGGTGGTCTCGACAAAGGCGGCTTCCGGAAATTTTCGCAGCTCGGAGACAAAATCCTGAAGGGCAACCGGCCGGGACGAGGTTTTCATAGTCATAATAATTGCACCCACCGAGTGGCACAGTATAGCGCCTAAGCCGGGGGAAAACCCGAGATCCTCGCTGCGGTCGCGATGACGAGGAACGGCAGCGCTCGGCTGATGACCATCCAACACGAACCTATGCGCTGGTTCTCCTGAAACGGATCTAGGCCGCTGCCTAGACGTTTCCCTTCCATATTCGTTGTGCCCGAAGGGCATGAAAAACTAAGCTAGTGGGTCTGAGCCGGTGCTCGGGGCGGAATCGAACCGATATGCGCTCCTTCCTGGTCTTTAGCTATAGACGGGGCTAGACCGGTCTCTGCCTCCAGCATTTTGGAGGGGCCCAGAAAGACAGGATTACTCCAGGAACATGCAGTCGCCGTAGGAATAGAACCTGTACTTCTGCGCGACGGCATGGCGATAGGCCGCGAGTACTCGCTCGCGGCCGCCGAAGGCGCAGGCCAGCATCAGCAGTGTCGACTGCGGCAGGTGGAAGTTGGTCAGCAGGGCGCCGATGACTCGAAACGGATAGCCGGGGTAGATGAACAGGTCGTCATTGCCGCTGCCGGGCTGCACTCGGCCAGTCCCTCTTGCGCAAAATTCCAGAGTGCGCACCGTGGTTGTTCCGACCGCGACCACGCGTCGGCGTGCTTCCAAAGCGTCGTTGATCTTGGCAGCGGCTTCCGTCGAAATCGAATATCGCTCGGCGTGCAACCGGTGCTCTTCGACCCGCTCCACCCTGATGGGCTGAAAGGTTCCCAATCCTACGTGCAGCGTGATCTCCGCGGTTTCAACGCCGCGTTTTTTCATGCCTTCAAAAACTTGCGGGGTGAAGTGCAAACCAGCGGTGGGCGCGGCTACCGATCCGCGTTCGCGCGCATAGACGGTTTGATAGCGCTCCCGGTCCGCAGGACGATCGGGGCGTTCAATGTAAGGCGGCAGAGGCACGTGGCCGATGCGTTCGATGAACGAAACGAAGTCCGGAACAGGCGAGAAACGAATTGTCCGTTCTCCGAACTTTCCGCGGGCAAGCACTTCCGCCTGAAGCTCATCCTGATCGCCGAAGAACAACGTTTCGCCAACTCCAATCTTCCGGCCAGGGTGGACCAGGCACTCCCATTTATTGGACTCCTGTGAGAGTTGCCGAGTCAGCAGCACTTCGACACGTCCTTTCAAGAAATCCCGGGCCGCCGGATTTTGCGGGCTGAGCGCCAGCGCTTTGTGGCCAGCTCGGCGTCCATATAAGCGGGCGGGAAACACGCGCGTGTTGTTGAACACCACCAGGTCATTGGGCTGAAGCAGCTCGGAAAAATCCCGGAACGTCAGGTCCCGCGTTTCGCCGGTGCTGCGATTTAGGTACAGCAGTCGAGAAGCTGCGCGGTCGGGCAAAGCTTCCTGGGCAATCAGTTCCTTTGGCAAGTCATAGCTGAAGTCGGAAACCAGCACGCCGCTGATTATAGGAGTTGCCCATGACTGGCGCGGGGAGCGCCCCAAAGCTAGCCGCAACCCGAAATCTTTAGTTGCCATCTGAGCACCAAATGATGATTGTTTCCACAGGTTGCCTTCGGTACCATACGCGGCTAAGCTGAGAGCCGGGAGTGCTCTTGAGAATGGCGAGCCAACGCCAATACCGCAGAGAAATAATCCGATTGGGTGGAAGGTTGCACGGTTGCGGCTTTGTGGCGGGAACCGACGGCAACCTTTCCGTGCGTCTGGATCGGAGGCGAATCCTGGTCACACCCACCTCCATGAGCAAAGGGATGATGCGCAGTTCCGACCTGGTCATGGTGGACCTGGAGGGGCACAAGCTGTCGGGGAAGCGCAACGTTTCCAGTGAAATTGCCATGCACCTGCTGATCTACCGCCTCCGTCCCGACATTCGGGGCATTGTGCATGCTCATCCGCCGACGGCTACCGCATTTGCCGCATCTGGACTGTCGCTGAACCAGCCGTTAGTTTGCGAGCTGGTGGTCGGGTTAGGCTGCGTGCCCCTGGCGCGATACGGTACCCCGGGGACGCCTGAGCTGTCCGATGCGCTGGAACCGCTTATTCCGCAGTATGACGCGATCCTGATGGCTAACCACGGCGTTGTCACTTACGGGGAAGACCTGCAGCACGCCTACATGAAGATGGAAACCGTCGAGCACTTTGCCAGAATCGCCCTGGTCGCCCACCTGCTCGGACATGCGCAACCCCTGAACGATGAGGAAATCGCAAAGCTGGTGGTTTTGCGTCAAAAGTATGCGGGAGCCAAATCGGCGGCTCCCATGCCCGTCGATCTAAACAACGGGAAACAGAACGGGAACAATCGGGTTTCAGAGACGGCGGAAGACAGCGATTCTTGTCAGCGGGTTCCCGCGAGGCACCGTTAAATTTAGGATACAGCTGGGGCCGCACCGCAGCGGCAGCGGGCTCTAGCCTTTGGCGTGACCTCGTGCCGTGGGCGAAAAATGCCTGGAGCTGGTTTCATGAATGTAAATGGTATCGTCGCCCTACGCGGTCACCTCGTCGGCTAAACCCGGTTCCTTACAGTAAGGGGGGTGCGTTACGCAGGGCCGAAGGCCCTGCGCCACCTACTGGAGACGGGCCTAAGGGCTGTCCCGGGGCTCGAACCAGCAGCCACCGCTGTTTGGATTTGTGACACGCAATACGAATCTGTCAACCAGCGCAGGGCTATTGCTCGAAAACGGGATCCAAGACTTAGTGGGTCTCCCACGGGGCTGCGCGAACCCAGTCGGTAATCAGCCCTGCAATCGACAAACTGGCGGCCGCTGGCACAGATGGCATTGGAGGTCAGATGCCCAACTCGCGACCAGCGAATGACAACCCACCACCGATGGTTACGGGCATGAGGCGCGTCCTGCGGATTACAAGACCCCATACCCGGCATGCAAAAGCCCGGCGAAGAAGTTCAGAGAAACATGACAGCTAAACAAATCCTAGTTGCGCTCGTCTACCATCTCGTACAATAGCGGCGAATTACATCGCTGCCGCGGGCCAGATGAGAGCCGAGTCTAGTCGGGGTCTTGCTGGGGGAGGGGACAGAATCGGAACGAAGAAGCATCCCGCCGTGGTGCGGGTAGCGACGGAGGAGAGAGCACGCCAAATCCTGGACCTATGCAATCAGCACGGGATACAGGTGATCGTCGGAATCGAGTCCGATCAACGAGAGGACATCAGCGAGGTTGAGCGCATTCTCCGCCGCCCAGAGCCCCTCGAAGTTGTTGCCAAGGCTCCTCCACGGGTTACTGGTAACGACTATTGCCCCTGCGGCTCTGGCCAGAAGTACAAGAAGGGTTGCGCTGCGTGAGTGCCGGCGACTTCCTG
>Ga0209577_10003311_pt1 | contig 15172 bp, 17 predicted proteins | sample GraSoiAngelo_109_FD_185874 | JGI IMG/M metagenome (GOLD analysis project Ga0209577, IMG submission 185874) | Grasslands soil microbial communities from the Angelo Coastal Reserve, California, USA - 14_0903_12_20cm (SPAdes) (version 2) | ecosystem: Environmental > Terrestrial > Soil > Grasslands...
AGATAAATCTGGCCGTCAGTAATGGAAATGACGTTAGTCGGGATGTAAGCCGATACGTCGCCGGCCTGCGTTTCGATCACCGGCAAAGCGGTGAGCGAACCGCTACCTCTTTGGTCGTTCAATTTGGCGGCGCGCTCCAGCAAACGCGAGTGCAGATAAAAAACATCTCCGGGAAAAGCTTCGCGCCCCGGCGGGCGTCGCAGAAGGAGCGAGATTTCGCGATAGGCCTGCGCGTGCTTCGAGAGATCGTCATAGAAACAGACCGAATGGCGGCCCGCATCCCGGAAGAATTCGCCTATAGCGCAGGCGGCATAGGGGGCGATGTACTGCATGGTGGCGGGTTCGGTGGCGGAAGCGGCCACGACGATGGTGTAGTCCATGGCGCTGGCGTCGGTCAGGATCTTTACCACTTGCGCGATGGTGGAGCGCTTCTGGCCGATCGCGCAGTAGATGCAGATCATGTCGCCGCCCTTCTGGTTGATGATGGTGTCCAGAATGATGGCGGTCTTGCCTGTCTGCCGGTCGCCGATGATCAATTCGCGCTGCCCGCGGCCGATGGGAATCATCGAGTCAATGGCTTTGATGCCGGTTTGCAGGGGCTCGCGAACCGGCTGGCGGTCGACGACGCCGGGTGCGATGCGTTCGATGGGGTTGCGGTGCTCAGTAACGATCGGCCCTTTGCCGTCGAGCGGCGCCCCCAGAGGATTGACCACGCGCCCGATAAGTGCATCTCCCACTGGCGCCGACATGATCGAGCGCGTGCGCTTGACCGTGTCGCCTTCTTCGATGGCCGTGTACTCGCCCAGTAGCACGGTGCCTACCTGATCCTCTTCGAGGTTGAGAGCAATGCCGAAAACGTCGTGAGGGAACTCCAGCATCTCGCCGGCCATCACCTTCTCCAGGCCGTGCACGCGCGCGATGCCGTCGCCCACGGAGATGACCGTGCCTACCTCCTCCACGGCGACAGATTGGTCGTAGTTCGCGATTTGTGCGCGAAGGATCTTTGTAATTTCATCTGCTCTAATCGATGCCATGCCTGCTTGCTCCTGACCGCTTATCGGGACTCCAGGCGCGCGCGCAACCGCTCGAGCTGCGTGCGCACCGAACCATCATAGACGGTCGAGCCGACACGCACCACCGCTCCGGCAATCAACGCAGGGTCCAGCTCATAGTGGGCCTCGACTCGCCGGCCGCTCAGGCGCTCGAGCGCCGCCCGCAGTTGTTTTTTTTCGCGTTCCTTCAAATTTCGCGCGGAAATTACAGTGGCGCGCGCCACACCTTCTAACGCGTCGAGTTGCGCTTCGAAAGCCTGCTGAATTTCCGGAAGCAGCTTCACACGGCGCTGATCGATGACCACAAACAAGAAATTGCGCAGGGTGCGGCTAGCGCCCATTCGCTCTACCAGCGCCTGCGCCACGGCATGCTTATTGGCACGCGACACAGCCGGGCTGCCGAGCAGAATTCCCAGCTGTGCTGATTCCTGCAAGAACACAAGAAAATCGCGGAATTCGTGCTTCACGGTCTCCGCATTCTTTTGCGAAATGGCAACCTCGGCGAGCGCATCGGCGTAATGTTGCGCGATGGTTCTCAAGACGCGGCCCTCGTGAGTTCGCCAACAAAAGACTCAAAAAGCGCCGCCTCTGACGCGGCATTCAACTGTTCCCGAATCAGCGCTGCCGCTCGATCTGTGGCCAGCTTTGCGGCGATTGCGCGGAGTTCCTGACTTCCGACGCGCTCCGCTGCAGCGATCTCGGCGCGCGCCGCCTGGCTGATCTTTTCGATGTCGGACTTCGTCAAAGCCCGGATTCGCTCTCCATCCGCAGCCGAGTCGCGCTCGGCCGTGCGCCGCTCCTGCTCGATTTCGGTTTCTATGCCAGCCAGCTTTTCGTCGGCTTCTCGCAGCTCCCGCTCCGCAACGGCGCGGGTTTGGTTGGCCTCCTCGATGGCCTTGGCGATCGCCTGCGCCCGGACCCTAAAATAAGGCGTTCCGAATTTGCCGATGAGATACGCGAGGGCCCCAACCACCAGCAGAAAGTTCAGCCATCGGAAGAGAGTGCCGACGGGCGTGCTGGCCACATCAGGGGAGCTCTCCTGAGCCAAGGCGGGAAGGGAGGCCGCGCCAAACAGTGCCACTCTGGCGCCGAAGACAGCGGCGCCACCCAGAGACCATTTGCCCGCCACAGTCTTCATCAAACTTCGCCTGCCGGGCGGGGGTACATTTGCCGTTGCAGAATTGCGCGGGCGATCTCTGCTGCTAGTTGAGTGCAGCTGCTATCCAGCTCCGTGCGCGCAGCTTCGATTTCCGCACGTATACGTGATTTGGCCTCTTGTATCTCCTCGTTCGCGCGCTGTCGCGCCTGTTGGATGGAGGCGCCGCGCTCAACAAGCACGGCGCGCCGCGCCGTTTCTTGCTCCCGGAACAGTTCTGCGCGAGCTTTGCGCAACGCTTCCTGGTGCGCGCGTCTCTTTTCCTGGGCGTTCTTGCGCAGTTCTTCGGCCTGGCGTCGGGCCCCTTCGATACGCCTGCCGCGCTCCTGCACGACACGCTCGATGGGAACGAAAAACGACCAACGCAGGAAGAGGTAGAACAAAAAAACAATGACGGCCGTGGGTGTTGCGGCCAGAAAAAGATCACCGAGCTGTTTCAGAATTTCCATGGGAGGCTTGCGCCATCAATCCGCATTCGCTGCCGAAATACTCTCTGCGCGCAGAAGAGCGGGCAGAACTCCGCCCGGCCGATCTGGAGACACGCAAACAAAGGAGGAGATTTATAGCATTCGCACTGCGTTCCGTCAACGCCCGGGCTGACTCCTCAATTCCAACCGGCGTGTTGTTTGACCACACTTTGCGGCGGCAGCTATAATCCACATCGGCGCGGAAAATTAGGTATTCTTGAACGCGCCCAAAGCGTCCGGCCAACTCACAGCGTTCGGTGGAAACGACGCAACACCGACTCCGCGTGCCGTTATCCTTCTCAACTTGCAGGTACCAGCCAGGCAGAACGAGCGGCGCCGGCCTCAGGAGCGAAAGATGCTGAAAGCGACGCAGCTGCGTCCAGGAATGATTATCGTTCACGACGGGGACCTTTATTCGGTCCACAGCGTGGACCACCGCACGCCCGGCAACAAACGCGGAGCCATGGCGACACGCATGCGCAACCTGCGCAGCGGATCGATTATCGATTATCGCTTCCGGGCTGAGGACTTTGTCGAACGCGCCGTGCTCGACGAGGTCGAATTCCAATATCTCTACTCCGATGGGGAAGGCTACCACTTCATGAATACGGAGAGTTTCGAGCAGCTCAGCGTCAGCGGAGAAGTGCTCGGCGACGCCGTCAATTACCTCATACCCAGTCTGGTGCTGAAGCTCGAATTCTACGAAGGCAAGCCCATCGGCGCGCTTCTGCCCGATACCGTGGACCTGACCGTGGTAGACACCGAACCCACCGTACAAAAAGCTACCGCTAGCGCGGTGATGAAACCTGCCAAGCTCGAGACCGGCTTGACCATTCAGGTACCGCCGTTCATTTCCAATGGCGACAAGGTCAAAGTGGACACCTCCGAGGCCCGCTACGTACAGCGAGCGCAATAAACGGTGAGACCTTAACCGCCGCTGCGGACCTAATTTAATTTAGCTCGTAATCAGAGCCGCGCTGCCATGAACCGCGGACTGAGAGAAAAGCGTGAGGCGGCTGCTATGAAACTCGCACAGACAAAGCTAGCACTCGCTTACTGAATCTTTTGTTCAGTCTCGGATTGTGGGGCTTCTTCCCGTTCATTCGGTAAATTGGAGAGTGTCGCAGATCGATTCGAGAGAAGGCGTTTTACATCATTGGCAGGAATTGCGACAGTCAGATTTTCACCGCCTTCGAGCTTCATAGTGGTGATCCCGACTACCTCTCCCGCCATGTTGAACAACGGCCCGCCGCGACTGCCGGCAGATATGGGCGCAGTCATTTGTAAGAACCTGCCACCTGGTTGTTCGGCTGCGCGGATTCCGTTGACGATTCCAATAAAAACGGTTGATTCGAGAGAAAGCGGACTTCCAATAGCGACAACTTCTTCCCCCACTTGGACTCGGTCAGAATTTCCGAGAGTGAGTGTCCGGAAGTTTTGGCCGTGCGCCTTAATGACGGCAATGTCGCGGGCTTTATCGGATGCGAGCACCCCATCGACAACATAAGAAGCGCCATCAGGGAGCCTCACGACGGCAGAGCTGCCTTCTTCGATTACGTGATAATTGGTTACGATGAGACCGTCCTTGCTCACAAAGAAGCCGCTACCTTGGGCGATAGGTATATCTTTGTCCGACATAACAATGGAGACGACGGACCCGTTTGCGGCTTTGACTATCGCCGGGATGTCCTTTGGAGATCGTGTCGGCTGCGGGCGTTGCTGCCGCGGAGGATGACCTGAACCTTGCTGCTGCGCACCAGAATTCTGTCCGGTTAACGCAATTAGACAAATCAAGAGAAGAAGTTTCATGCCAAAACGCTCGCCAATCGTCTTCTTCATTAAAGACTTTGTACAACTGAGGGTCGCGCGGCCCATCTCGCCGGCTTGTGGGGCGCACAACCCTATTCTAAGCACCGCCCCGCGCCCGCTTGAGTTCAACCCTACGCCTACGTATCGAGGAAGGTAACTCCCATGAAACACGCTGGCTGTGCACCATCCTCGTGCTGTGCCTGGCCGCAGGGTTCCGGCCTTTATTTTTTGCGCTCACTCGTCAATAGCCAGCCGGGCACCCGTGGATACCTCGACGCTGGTCCTCATGCGCGCCGGCGCGGAAGATGGCATGGGAGGCGAGAATGGCTAAGAAAATCGTTGTCTATCCACTCGGAGGCACTTGTGCCAATGGATTCCAGTGCGCGCACGCGGTGGTTGAACCAAAAAATGAAGGCGACACAGTGCTGTGCACAAAATGTTGCGATGAATGGGAGAAAGGGTCGGAAATTATAAGGGCAACCGAGACCCACTTGAATTGGGCGCAGCGGCTGTTGGTGCGCAAAAAAGCCAGAAACGAGAGGCCGCCGCTGTTTAATGTCATGCCGGAATACAAAGCGCGCTGACTCCGGCGCGCTGGGCCGAGGACGGAGCCGCCGTATCGAACCTTTTGCTTTTCATCGTAAATGTCCACAGTCTGCAAGACGAGCGCGGTAAGAGGAATCTGGTCTCCTTTTAGGTGATCGGCATAACCACTTCCATCTTGACGCTCGTGATGCCAGCGGATGATGGACAAGACCTGCCGGAACGATTTCAGGGGCGCGCAAATGCGTGCGCCGATCACCGTATGCGCCTCCATCAGCTCGCGTTTATGCGCGTCGAGCGGACCGGGCTTGAGCAGCGCGCGTTCCGGCACGGCGACCTTGCGAATGTGAACCACGCCTCCACGACGCAGCGCGATCAGATCGTCCTGCGATAATCCCAGCCGTTCGATGCATTTTTTTCCGGGCCGAAGCCCCGCAGATTTTTTCGAGCCAGGGACGTTCGGCGCCAGGAGCGGGAGGAAGAGGAGCACACACCCGTCGCCGCTCGACGGAAAATCGAAGAAACGAATTACAGGAAGGGGCGGAACCATTGTCCCCGTGGCTCGGGGCGTGTCAAGCAAACCTCGCCGGCGGTTGCCCGGCTAGTTGCCCGCCGGAAAGAAGACGCGGCGGAAGATGGCGTCCACCTGGTGGAGCTGACGGTCGAGATCGAAGGTGCGCGCGAGAGCGGCGCCATCGAGAAATTTCGTGATACGCGCATCGCACGCGACGCGTTCGCGAAAACTGCTATCGGATTCCCAGGCGCTCATGGCGTTTTCCTGCACCCATTGATAGGCGGCATCACGCGGCGCGCCGGCTTCCACAAGATCGAGTAGAAGCTGTCCGGAGAAGACCAGCCCTTGCGTGGCGTCCAGATTTCGCCGCATGCGTTCGGGAAACACGCGCAGGCCGGTGAGAATATCGGTCATCCGCGCGAGCATGTAATCGATCAGAACCGTGGAATCGGGGAGGATAATGCGCTCGACAGAACTGTGCGAGATATCGCGTTCGTGCCAGAGCGCGACATTTTCGAACGCCGCTTGCGCATTGGCGCGCAGCACGCGCGCCAAGCCGCAAATTTGCTCGCAGCTTACCGGATTGCGCTTGTGCGGCATGGCCGAGCTGCCGCGCTGGCCTGCGGCAAAAGGCTCTTCGGCCTCGCGCACTTCGGTGCGCTGCAGATGTCGAATCTCCAGGGCGATTTTCTCCAGCGTAGCGGCGAGGATCGCCAGCGTGGCAAGAAATTCAGCGTGGCGGTCGCGCTGGATCACCTGCGAAGCAACCGGCGCAGGCTCGAGCCCGAGCCGCCGGCAGATCGCCTCTTCGACTTGCACGCCGAGATGCGCGGCATTGCCGACCGCACCGGAAATTTTCCCCACCGCCATTTGCCGCGCGGCATGGCAGAAGCGTTCCTGATTGCGGCGATTTTCTGCGAACCAGTTGGCGATCTTGAGACCGAAGGTGATCGGCTCGGCGTGCATGCCGTGGGTGCGGCCGATCTGCGGAGTGTGCTGAAATTCGTGCGCGCGCTTTTCGAGCACCGCGCCGAGGCGCTTGAGGCCCGCATCGATCAGGCGCGAAGCCTCGCGCACCTGCAGCGCCTGAGCTGTGTCCACAACGTCGTTCGAAGTCAGGCCGTAATGTAGCCAGCGCGCCGCTTCAGGATCGCCGATCGCTTCGCCCAGGGCCAGTGTGAACGCGATCACATCATGGCGCACGCGCGCTTCGATTTCGAGCACGCGCGCCGCATCTACGCGCGCGCGTTCGCGAATGCGCGCCGCCGCTTCCCGCGGCACCACGCCGCGTTCGGCTAGCACGTCGGTCGCGGCGAGCTCGACTTCGAGCCAGCGTTCGAGCCGGCCCTGATCGGTCCAGATCTCGCCCATCTGCGGGCGCGTGTAGCGCGCGATCATGAGAGCTCAGAATTCTCCCGTTTCGGCTTGGAATTTGCAAACGGGAGATTTGGAGGAATTTGCTTTTAGGTGAAATATGCGGGAAAAGCAAATTCTTCGTCTGCCTCTGCTCGTCGCGCCCCCTTCGTTTCCTGCTACTCGACGGCGCGGAGTCCCCGAAATGACACGGATTTTTGTTGGCTTGCTATAACTGAATGGGGGCGAGAGGCTCGTGCTGCGAAGCGATCAGCAGGTCGCCGCGAAAGGCGAATAAGCTTGGGCGGCGCCCCAGGGCTTCTTCCGCGCAGATGCGCGCGACGTCGGGGTTATTGTTGTTTTCCGAGAGATGCGCCAGCACCAGATAGCGCGGGCGCGCGTCGAAACCTTCGGGATCGGCAAGAAACGCGCTGACCGTCTCATTCGAGAGATGGCCGGTGCGGCTCATGACGCGCTGCTTGACGTGCCAGGGATAAGGGCCGACCTTAAGCATCTCCACGTCGTGATTCGATTCAAGCACCAGACCATCGCAATCGCGCAAGTGCTGCTTCACCAGTTCCGGCATATAACCGAGATCGGTCACGAGCGCGAGCTTCACGCCGGCAGCTCGAAATGTGAAGCCGAGCGGATCGATGGCGTCGTGGGGAATGCGAAACGGCGCGACTTCGATATCGCCCACGCAAAATCCCCGGCCGGCCTCGATGAACTCGACGCGCTCGAAGCGGCGCGCGTGCCGCTCGGGAAGAAAGCGCAGGGTTTCGGCATGCGTCTCAGCGGTGAGATATACGGTGGTGTGCCATTTGGAAAGAAGGGCGGGGAGACCGCCGACATGATCGGTGTGTTCGTGGGAGACGACGATGCCGTCGAGGCGGTTGACCGAGTACGCAAGAGCGGCGAGCCGCCGCAGTGTTTCGCGCTTCCCCAAGCCCGCGTCCAACAGCAGGCGCGTCCGGGAAGTCTCGAGCAAGGTGCAGTTGCCCGAACTGCCCGACGCGAGAATGCTTACGCGAAGGCTGATGGACTCTCCCCCGGATCCGGGACTGCCTTTATGCACCCGCCGTAAAAACCCTAAAAAATGCGGCCGCACGGATGATCGCAAAGCGCGGGGCGCGCGTCAATGCGATTCGAAAAAGTCTGTAATCGGAAAATTTCAGCATGCCAGCAGCTCGCGTTTTAACTGGAAGCCGTCGAGCGGGCCAACGACAGTGGCGGCAATTTTCCGCGGCTCGAAAAATTCCAGGGCCGTCTGATGCACGCCTTCTGCAGTAACGGCTTCAATCGAGGCGTGCAGTTCGTCAACACTGAAGAAGCGCCCGAAATAGATTTCCTGGCGCGCCAGATTGGACATGCGCGCCCCCGGCGATTCGAGCGAAAGTACCAGGGAGCCCTTCAACTGGTCCTTGGCACGGCGGAGTTCGTCTGCGCCGACGAGCTCCTTTTTCAGGCGCGCAAACTCGCGCGCGATGGAGCGTAGCACGCGTCCGGTAGTGCTGCGGCTCGTGCCGGCATAAACCGAAAGCATGCCCGCATCGGAATAAGGATTAAGCTCGCTGAAGACGGCATAGGCCAGTCCCTGGCGTTCGCGGATATTCTGAAACAGCCGCGAAGACATGCTGCCGCCGAGAATATTATTCAGCACCGAGGCGGCATAGCGGCGGGGATGCGCGAGAGGATAAGACGGCACCGCCAGAGTGATGTGCGCTTGCTCGAGCGCGGGCTTATTGCGCGTGATCAAGCGTGCATGGGTGCGCGGGGCGGTTCGGCTGTTCGGAGACGTCTGCAGCTTGCTTTTGAGACTGGCAAAGGGCTTATCCACAAGCTTCAAGAGGTCGTCGATATGGACATTGCCGGCGGCGGTGATCACCGTATTCGCCGGCATATACCAGCGCTCAAAGCAGTTCACGATGGACTTACGCGTAAACCGCCGCACCGTGGTGCGCGTGCCCAGGATGGGCGCTCCCAGCGGATGCCCGCGCCAAAAGCTCTGCGTAAGCATTTCGTGCGCCAGCGACTCGGGATTGTCGTCCTCCATTCGGATCTCTTCCAGGATGACGTGCTTTTCCTTGGCGATATCTTCTTCAGCAAACACGGGGGCGAGCACCAGATCCGAGAGCACATCAAAAGCGATGGGCAGATTCTCGTCCAACACCTTGGCGTTAAAGCTGACCATCTCTTTCGAAGTGAAGGCGTCGAGCAAGCCGCCCACGGAATCCATCTCGCGGGCGATCTGTTCGGCGGTGCGCCGGGAAGTACCCTTGAAAACCATGTGCTCGATGAAATGGGCGATCCCATTCAGGCCGTTTGGTTCGCTGCGTGAACCGGCGCGCACCCAGATGCCGATGGCCACTGAACGCATGTGCGGCATATGCTCAGCGACAAGCACCAAGCCATTCGGCAGCGCTTCTCGTTCGATAGAAATTCCCGCTCGCGTCATCGTTCATAAAATAATGGCACATTCACCACGGAAAAACTATTCCGCAATGCGGGCGCCAGTGAGGATGTGTGGACAATTCGTCACCTGGGAAACTCCGCATTCGCACATGCTATGATGAAATCCAAGGGCGGAATTTCCATGCCTCGCCGGATGCAAGACTCTACTCATGCAGATGGAAGAAATTCTGGCGCTGATTCTCGATCTGCGTCTGTTTTGCGCGATCTGTTAGGGAGATCACGCGAGGATTTGCGTAAGCTGATGGAGGAGATAGGCGAGCCGGCTTACCGTGGTGCCCAGCTTTATCACGCGCTTTATGCCGAGCGGCGTCGTGCTTTTGCGTCCATGAGCAATCTGCCCGCGGCGCTGCGCCAGCGCCTCGCGGATGATTTTTGCGTGGACATGCCGACAATTTCGCAGCGCTTTCGTTCGAGCGACGGCGCGGTGCGTTACCTGCTATCGCTTGCGGATGCCAGCGGCGCACAGCACACGGGCGAATCGCCCGCGCGCGTGGAGGCCGTTTTTATGCCCGCCGACGGCCGCCAGACGATCTGCGTTTCGACGCAAGCGGGATGTGCGGTGGATTGCCACTTTTGCCTGACGGCCCAACTCGGGCTCGTGCGCAATCTCACGGCCGGAGAAATTCTGGCCCAGATTCTCATCGTGCTCGAGGATCATCGCGAGTCACTCGCACCGCGCACCAACGTCGTACTCATGGGACAGGGTGAACCACTCTTGAACTACGAACCCGTGATGGCGGCGCTGCGCATCATGCTTGATGCTAATGGCATGGCGCTTGCTCCACGCCACGTCACGCTTTCCACCAGCGGCATCGTTCCGGGAATCGAAGGTTTGGCTCGCGAAAAAGTCAGGCCCAAGCTCGCGATTTCTTTGAACGCCTCGACCGACGAAGAGCGCGACGCCATCATGCCGATCAATCGTAAATATCCGCTCGCAGCGCTGCTGGCGGCCTGCCGGAAATATCCTTTGAGACCATGGGAACGGCTCACATTTGAATACGTGCTCCTCGGCGGCTTCAACGATGCGCCGGAAGATGCCCGCCGAGTGGTAAGACTCCTCACAGGGCTGCGCGCGAAGGTCAATCTCATTCCCTGGAACCCGGGTGACCTGCCTTATCGCCCTCCGGCTATGGAACAGTTAAATGAATTTCGCGATGTCCTCGCCGCGAAGAGCGTTCCCGTATTTGTGCGCTATTCCCGCGGGCAGGACATCCGCGCGGCGTGCGGGCAGCTTGCACTCGGCGGAGCCGGCACCGTTGTTTCCACGATCGCATCGGTTCCGCCGCCTGGGCGACCTCAGCATACGCGACTTTTTTGACCGCGGGAGTACTGGCGCTTGAGAGGCCATGCTGGGGAGCCGGCTAGCGCCGAGCGCACGCAAAACCGACGTGCGCCGACTGAGTCCGCCTAGCGCGAAGTCGCCGAGATTCCGATCATGCTCATCATACGGCCGGTGCCGGCGCCCTCTTTTCGATAACTGAAGAACAGGTCACTTCTGCAGCCGGTACAAAGCGCGCTGACAGCAATATTCCGCGGATTCACACCGGCGTCGACGAGTTGCCAGCGATTAGCGGCGCGCAAATCAAGCCGCACGCGTTCCGGCGGCGGCTCGTGGCCGGGCGGCATCATGTTGAGCCAGGGAAGCGGGTTCGGCTCCTCGCCTGTAGCGGAGCGCTCGAATGGCCCCTCGAACCATTCTGCGGCCCGCGCAAACTGCGCGGCAAAGGCTTGCGCGACTTCCGGCCCGACTTCATAACAACATGGGCCAATGGCCGGGCCCAGCGCGGCTACTACGTCTTCCGGCTGGGTGCCGAACTCGAGGCGCATTCTGCCGAGCGTCTTAGCGACGACTCGCGCCAGGGTGCCGCGCCATCCGGCATGTACCGCGCCGACCATACGTCGGCGCGCATCGGCCAACAGAATCGGGATACAGTCGGCAGATAGAACCCCAAGGAACAAGCCCGTTCGGGTGCAGAGTACGGCATCGCCCTGCGGAGGGCGCGCGGAAGGTTTCGAGATGACGTGTACGACGTCGGAATGAATCTGCTGCAGAGTGATCAGTGATTCTTCGGTGAGCACGTTAGCACGCGCCTTTGACCCTAGCTTTCGGTTCAAGATCGCAAGCGCTAGCGCCTTGCGGTTTTGTGCCACCGCATCGCGTGAATCCCAGTCCGTGAAGCCCAAATTGAGTGCGGCAGCTCCGTTGAGCCAGCTCGCTCCGCTTTTTCGGGTACTGAAGCCATGGACAACCCAAGGAACCGCGTCAAAAAGCTTGGCGTTGAGAATCTCCAGGCCCGAAATGCAGCGCAAAGCCCAACCATCCTCGATGATGTTTGGGGCCGGGGCGTTACGGGTTTGCGGCCGGATGGAGTGCGCCCTCCGCATTATTGTCGTCTCCGCCAGACTGCGTTGGGTCCATTAGTTCTCACATCGGTGTTTAACCTTACCGCGCTGAAAGCACTTCCGTCGAGAGGTAGCACAATGGAATCGCCAAAAAAGGCACGGCGCCGCTGTATAATCCGCTGGCCGCTGGTCCCTCGGTTCGTACGGCCGGATTCAATAGGGAGAAATAGGCGACGTGATTGTCGGTTTGGGGGTGGACATGGAAGAAGTTACGCGGCTTGGCGAGGCAATCAAGCGCCACGGCCGAGCCTTCCTCGAACGGATCTTTACTCCGGCAGAGATCGCATACTGTGAACGTCATCGTGATCCGGAGGAGCGCTACGCCGCGCGCTTTGCCGCCAAGGAGGCGACCATGAAGGCTCTCGGCACCGGTTGGGGCAAAGGCGTGCGCTGGCGCGATATTGAAGTGGCGCGAATGCCCGGCGGACGGCCAACCATCGTTCTCCATGGCGTTGCCCGCGAGCACGCAGAACGCATGGGGGCGCAACGCGTCAGCTTGAGCATCACGCATACCGGCAATTTCGCATTGGCCGAAGTCATTTTGGAAGACTGAAGTACGCGAAAAGATCGCATCGGTTAGAATACGAGGGATGGTTAGTAGGTATTCTTCGCCGTGGTCGGGAATACTCGACGGGCGAGACGCATCATTGTGTCTTCATGTCTTCTTCTTTTCTTTGTCAAGCTTGAGAGAAATCACGATGTCTTTGCGGCTGTCGAAGCTGGAGAGGGTACGCGTGTTCGAAGTCATGTTGCCGCTTTCCGCATGTAACTCGTAATCGACGTTGGGATCAAGGCCGCTGAAGCGATACTCGCCGGACTTATCGGAGATATAGGTCCTCACCGCCAAGGTCCGGACGTTCTTCAGATATACGACCGCCGAGGTGACAGGATTTTCCGCCTTGTCCAGTACCGCCCCGTGAACCGTGCGCAATTCGGATTGTTGGGCCCACGTTGGAAGCGCCAGTAACGTGAGCACTAAGAGCGCGTCCGAGGCGCGAAAACTCGCCTTCCGGCGTAGCGCAGACTCCGACACCCTAGCTGATCTCATCGTGTTCCTTTCCGCCTGGACCACTAGAGTACACCGCACAGCGAAAGCGTACACCGTTAAGGAGATAACGTTTGCTGCTGGATCTAAGATGCCATCAGTAAGGTGCTCAGTTGTAGCCCGTCAGCCTGAGAGTTACTCCTCGAAGTCTTCCTCCTCGTCTTCCAAGGCTTCGTCCGGCGTATCACCGTCTTCTCCTTCGGTTTCCGCCTCTTCCTCGTCTTCGGAGATGACGTTCAAATGCACAGGATGGGTCTGAACAACCTCCAGCTCGGCTTCACATTCCGGGCAATTCAGAATCTCGCCCTCTTCCACTTCGTCCTCATCGAGATCAATCTCGACGGCGCATTCCGGGCAGCGCACCACAGCCGGACCTCCTGGCCAAGCATGGCTCTTTGACGCAAGCGTATTATATTACGTGGGTGAGTCAAGGGGGGAGCCACCCCAGTTCATGAGCAACCGTGAGTTTCCCGAGTGGCCCCTGGTGGGCGTGGGCGGCGTGGTGATCGATCAGGATCGGGCGCTCCTGGTGCGCCGCGCCAGGGAACCGGCATTGGGCGAATGGACCATCCCTGGAGGATTGCTGGAAGTTGGGGAGACACTCTCTGCCGCGGTCGAGCGCGAACTCCGCGAAGAGACTGGGCTTATTGTGCGAGTGGTGGAGCTCATCGAAGCGCTGGAGCGCATTTTTTCAGATTCTGAGGAGATTCGGACTCGGCAAGATCCTGCGCACCTTCCGTCCGCCTCTCAGGAAGTCACTCGGACCTTGCGTGCGAGCCCGCGGCCACGCTATCACTATGTCATTCTCGACTATTTGTGCGAGCGCGTGTCCGGAGCCCCAGTGGTTTCCGCCGAAATCAGCGATCTGGCCTTTGTGCGCGAGCAAGAGCTGGCGAATTATGCGCTTACACCCGCTGCGACCCGAGTGTTGCACAAGGCCTTTGCCATGACTCGTGCTCGAGCAGAAGCGTAAAGGATTTTGGCCGCACTGCGACCGGATCCCTCGGACCGGCTCAATTGGCTCACTGCAAAATCCTGGCTACGCATGGCTGACTCTGATTGGCACAGGGGACGTTCGCGGTCACTTCTCGCGTGCGGCGCGAATGAGAGATTCCATGTGATCGAGGTAACGTTCGAAGGCGCGGCGCCCGGCGGCGGTGAGGCGGTATTTCGTCTTGGGCAGCCGGCCATCAAACATTTTCGTGCAATTGATGTAAGCAGCTTCCTCGAGCTTGCGGGCGTGCACAGAGAGATTCCCGTCAGTCGTTCTGAGCAACGCCTTCAATTCGTTGAAAGTGAGAGAAGGATTGACGGCCAAGGCGCTGACAATTCCCAGCCGCATGCGCTCGTGAATCAGGCGGTCGAGCGCCGGGGCCAGGGGCTCTTGACCCTCACCGCTGACTGCGGAGAGGCGCAGCTCCTGAGTGCGGGATTTGGAAATGCGCTCTGCGGTCGCGGTTCCTAGCTTAGCTCTCACATGACCTCCTAATCAGGCGCAATTTTACAAGGCGCTCAGCCGCCGTACTTCCGGGCAATCACCAATCCGAAGAAGATTTGCAAGCCGCCAAAGCCAGCCATCATGTAGCCGTTGCCCCAGGAAGCCGGCGAAATCAGGGCCGCGGCGCCAAGAGCAATAAAGCAAACGCCCATCATCGGCACCACGCGTACAGAAAAAGAACCGCCACTGACGACTGCCGTGCCGTACAGCAACAACCACATCCCCGGCAGCAGGCGGAGATCGCCATCGCGATAAAGCGCCGCGGTCAACAACGCGCCAACGAGCATGGGTGGCGCGAAACCAAGCGCGAACTTGCGGCCTGGTCCGGAGAAAAGCGGCACACGAGCGGCGTGGGCCTTCTGGGCGACCGTAAGGACCGCAAGAACCATAGCCAGAGCTGCTTCCGCCAGCCATACGAAAATCCCGCGAGCCGCGGTGGGTTGATGCGAGGAAATGGCGGCGGCAGCGAGCGCAGTGAATCCAATAGCGGCGCCACCCCAGCCCGGAACAGCGGTGAAAGACCCGGCACGCTCCATCGTCTCGCGAATAAAGCGGAGATTGTCTGCCGCACGGTCTTCGAGGGGAACAAGCACGGGACGAGGCGACCGAGCAGGTTCTGCCGGAGCCATAGATTTACGAGCATACGCGCGGACAGAAGGTTGTCAAGTTCTTGGCACCACAGACACCACAGAGACCACAGAGCACCACAGAGTCTAGCCGGTCAGCAGGTCAACTGGTCTTCGGTTTCCAGCCGTACTGGCCGACGAGGGGAACAAAGCGACAATGGTAAAGGGCGCGCTTACTGAGCGCTTTGCCGTGCTTCTCCACACGCAGGAGTCGCTGCTCATCCGGGGTTCCCA
>Ga0209577_10003312_pt1 | contig 15172 bp, 7 predicted proteins | sample GraSoiAngelo_109_FD_185874 | JGI IMG/M metagenome (GOLD analysis project Ga0209577, IMG submission 185874) | Grasslands soil microbial communities from the Angelo Coastal Reserve, California, USA - 14_0903_12_20cm (SPAdes) (version 2) | ecosystem: Environmental > Terrestrial > Soil > Grasslands ...
TCTCGTGTTTGGTATTGTTGCGGCCACCTGTCCTTTGCCAACGTGCTCCCTGGCCCACGGTGGTTGCTAGAGCTTTCGGAGGTTTCCTAGATGCGCTACTTGGTGACCGGCGGCGTCGGTTTCATCGGCTCGAACACCGTGGACGAACTGGTCCTCCGCGGCCACAGCGTCGTAGTTCTCGATGATCTCTCCGCCGGCAAGGAAGACCATCTCACCGATATCCGCAACAAAATCACCTTCATCAAAGGCAGCATCACCGACATTGAGACCGTCCGCAAAGCCATGCACGAAGCCGAATACGTGCTGCACCTGGCCGCCCGCGCTTCCGTCCCGCGTTCGGTGAAAGATCCCCTCGAAACCAATCGCATCAATGTTGAAGGCACCCTCAATGTTCTCCTCGCCGCGAAGGAATTCAAAGTCAAACGCGTGCTCTTTGCCGCTTCTTCTTCCGCCTACGGTGAAATGCCCACTCTTCCCAAAGTCGAAACCATGCAGCCCGTGCCCATTTCTCCCTACGGCGTCAGCAAATACGTCGGCGAACTTTACGGCCAAGCCTTTCTCAAGTGCTACGGCCTAGAAATGGTTTCCCTCCGCTACTTCAATATCTTCGGCCCGCGCCAGGACCCCAGTTCGCCTTACTCCGGCGTTCTTGCCAGATTTTGCACCGCGTTTCTCGAAGACAAGCAGCCGGTGGTTTTTGGCGATGGCGAACAAACCCGCGATTTCACGTTCGTGGACAACGCCGTGCATGCCAATCTGCTTGCTTGCGAAGCGCCCAACGTCGCAGGAAAAGTGTTCAACGTAGGCTGCGGTGATCGCATCTCCCTCAATCAGGTCCTCGTCGCGCTCCAGAAGATTACCGGCAAGCCGCTCGAGGCCAAGTATGAACCGCCGCGCGAAGGCGACATCCGCGACTCCCAGGCGGACATCTCGCAAGCCCGCAAATTCCTCGGCTACGAGCCGCAAGTCGGCTTTGAAGAGGGCCTCCAGCTCACCTTCAACTGGTACCGCGAATCGCAGGTCAAAGCGGTCGCCAAAGATGCCGCCAGGGAGGCCGCCGCGAAAGAGACTGCTGCCAAGGACGTAGGATGATTTGCTGAAGGTATCCCCAGGCGGGCAGAGGCGAAGAGCCGACCTGAAGGCCGGCCTCTACAAAGGCTGACCGACGGCGGCGTGAAGCCGCCGCTATAACCCGCAGATGCCGGGCTAAGCCCGGCGCTACGTCAAATCTGAAGACAGAAGCTAGGGTGCCGTGGTTTTGCCGTAGCTGAGCGGGTCGCCGGATTTGGGCACGTCGTAGTTGTTCCAGAAGAAGAGAGGTTCGAGTTTCTTCTGCTCCGGCCAAACCTGGTTCAGCGTGTCGCCTTCGAAGAGCTCGCCATTCTTCATCACCCAATGAATCGTGTTGGTGTTGTGGATGTCGTCGAGCGGATTCTTGTCGAAGATGATCAGGTCCGCCAGTTTGCCAGGCTCGAGGGTGCCGATTTCCTCGGGGCGGCCGACAATGTGCGAGCCATTCACCGTGGCGCACTTCAGCACTTCCATCGGGGTCATGCCGCCCGAGGCGAGCATCCACATCTCCCAGTGGTAACCCAGGCCCTGAAGTTGCCCGTGGCTGCCGACGCCGACCAAGCCGCCGGCGCGTTCGAGCTTGGCCATCTGCGCTGCGAGCTTCGGAAATTCGTATTCGTCCTTGCGGAACCATGCCGGGCGGCGCTTGGTTTTTTCGTCGAGGATGCGATGCGGGGTGAAGCGGTTGAGCTTGGCGTTGTCGTGGACTTCGGTGTACTCGTACCAATAGTCTTCGCCAAACGGGCCGCCGTAATTCACGATGAGCGTGGGCGTCTCGGCGACGCCGGATTTAGCGAACGTTTGGATCACGTCGTTGTAAAGCGGAGTGATCGGGATGGTGTGCTCGTTCCCGTGGAAGCCGTCGATGACGTGGGTCAGGTCGAGCTTGAGATCGAGCGCGCCTTCGGTGGTGGGCATCATCTCGAGTTCCTTCGAGGCTTGCACCATGAATTCGCGCTGCTTGCGGTTGCCGACCAGGTAGCTCTTGATGTTGTGCGTGCCGTAGTAATCGCGGTATTTCGTGAGCACGCCTTTCACTTCTTCTTCGGATTGGAAGTTGTTGTCGGAAAAAACGCCGGGCCCGGTGGAATAGGCGCGAAAACCGAGGATGTCGCCGGTGTCCACGAGGTCTTGATAGGCGAACATGTCGTTGGTGAAGGTTTGCACGTCGAGGCCGGCGGTGACGCCGTAGGCCAGATTGGCGAGAAAAGTCCAGTTCTGCTTGTCGAGAATGCCGCGGCGGATTTCGATCCAGTGGGCGTGCGTGTCGATGAAGCCGGGGGTGATGGTTTTGCCGCGGACGTCAAACACTTTGGCTCCGGCAGGCACAGCGCCGCGCGCGCCAACGCTCTTGATGCGATTGTTTTCGACGACGATGTCGGCGTTCCTCAGGACTTCGTCGCCTTTCATGGTGACGACAGTCGCGCCACGGAGAACCATGGTGCCCTTGGGCGTCTTGCGCGGCATTTCGAGGTCGACCTTGATCTCGGTTACGTCTTTTTCCTGTTCCTTGAATTTTTCGGGCTTCTTTGCTTCTTCTTTCTTGGCTTCGGCGGCCGGCGCGCTGTCCTTCTTTTCTTCTTTCGGCACTTCGAACTTGATGGAATCGAGCGGCTGGCGGAAATAACTCGCGCCCACGGCCCAGGTGATGGTCTTGCCGCCATCAGCCCAGCCAAAATAGTCGGCGCCAATGTCGGTGATGCGTTTCACGGGAATGGAAGGCGTCATGACATTTACGGTGGGCGCTTCTCCGGCCGTGGCGGGCAAAGGCATGACGTAAAGCTGGTTCATGACGTGCGCAAGAGCGTATTGCCCGTCCGGGCTTGGCTGGATGTCGTTTGCCGAGACAGGTTCGTCGGCGAAGTAGATGCCCTGGCCTTTCACGATCAGGTGCGTGCGGCGATCGGTGCCGTCGTAGCGCAGGGAAAGCAATCCCTGCGGCGTGTACACGTAAATGCGGTCTTTCTCGTTGGTGAAATGCGGGCCGCCTGCGCCGCGAGCAGGCAAGATCAGGTTCGCGTCGCCGCCGTCGGCGGGAATCCACACAAGGTCGGCGTTGCCGGTCTGGCCGAAATCGATGCCGCTGTTCTCACGGTCGTAAGCATTGCCGCGCAAGAGCACGATGCGCATGCCGTCCTGCGACCACGCGGGATTGCTGTAGACGGCGAGCGATTTGGAAAGCTGCTGCGGCCGGCCGCCGCTGGCGGAAATCTTCCAAAGCTGGCCGCCCTCATTGTTCCAACTGACGTAGGCGATCCATTTGCCGTCGGGAGACCAGGCGGGCTGAAATTCGGTGGAGTCGCCGCTCGTGAGGCGATGTGGCTTGCCGTTCGGAAGGTCGAGCGTGTAAAGATGCGTCATCGCGGAAAACGCGAGCGTTTTGCCATCGGGAGATTCGCTCGGGTCCATGATCAGGCGAACTCTGACCGGGCCGGAAGGTTCTTTTTGCGGAAAGTCGAGTTTGGGACCAAGGTCGAGCGAAACATTGACGGTGAAAGGGATGACTTGTTCGGCGCCGGTTTCGAGATTCAGGCGGCGGATTTTGCCGTTTTGGTTGTAGACGATTTCTTTGGCGCCGGGAAGAAAGGCATAGCCCGGAAACAGGTCGCGGGTAAAAAGGGCTTCCTGATCGTCGCGCGTGACCGGATAGCGCACCCAACGGTCGTCGCCGCTGTGCAGATTGCGAAGGCGCAAACCCGTTTCGGTTTCGTAGCGGCTAACGTAGAGGAGGAATTGCCCGTCGGGAGAGACCAGCGGGCGAAACGCGCTTTCCGGCTGTTGAATAATCACGTCTTCGTCGCCGGTCCTGCGATCTTTGCGCTTGATGACCCACTGCGGAAGCATGGCGTTGTAAGAAAAATCGCCATGGCGTTCGGCGTAGTAGAGGTACCGGCCGTCGGCGGAAGCAACCACACCCATGTCATTGGGCCGATCCTGGCGGCGAATCGTCGGCGTGGGCTTAGACTTGGTGATTTGAATGCCGGCGCCGCCGTCGATGTGGTACATCCAGATTTCGCGCGGGCCGATGCCGAAGTTGGTCTTCGAAACGAAAATGTATTTACCGTCGGGCGACCAGCTTGGCGAGGCAAACTCGCTGTTGGGATCTTTCGAGACTTGCTTGGGCTCGCTGCCGTCCGCCTTCATGATCCAGACGTTTTCCATGCCTTCGCGGTCGGAGAGAAATGCAATCCATTTGCCGTCGGGCGAAAATCTCGGCTGGCTATCGAAACAGAGGCCGCCGTCGATCAACTTGGCCTGGCCGCCTTCGATCGGGAGCATGTAAATGTCGCCAAGCAGGTCGAAGACCATGGTCTTGCCGTCGGGAGACACGTCGAGCGAAAGCCAAGTGCCTTCATCCGTGGTGAACTCGATTTTGCGGTCGGGCTTAAGCGGCAGGCCCTTGTTTTCTTCTTTCTTCTCGTCCTTTTTTTCGCCTTTCTTGTCTTTGTCCTGCTCGGCGAGGCCCTGCTGTTTGGTGGCGGCTTGAGACGCGGCGGCGCCCCCGAAAATCGTCACCAGAAGGAAGGCCCTCACTAGGTACCGCGCGGTCAGGGTGCGCAGGCTCGGCTGCTTCACGCTCATGAGTTTTCTCCTGTCAATCGGCAATGATTCCCGGAAATCGTTTGAACCAGGGCTACCCCCGCAGAGTTTGAGATTGAACGGAACCCCGTCTTGCGCGGCGTAGACGCGGATACCCCGAAATTGTTTCGACATCCTAGCGCGATACGCTCGCGAAAGCACGCGAACAATGCCGCCAGCAGATGCGTTTCCCGACTTGGCAGGCAAAAGCCGCAGGGCTGCGCGCGGCGCTACAGTTTAGGCGTCGAATCTCGGGTTCTTTTTGGGCAGCGCTCCGGTAACACCTAACGGTCCGACTGCGCTGCGCCGCCGGGTCCACGCCGGGGCTGCGGTGGAGCCGCGACGATGTGCGGAATTCCCGCGTCATTCATTTTCTTGTTGAGTGCAGGCAGATCGGTTTCCGAAATGCCCTGGACTTCAGTGGAAGCCTGGCTGACCAGCGCCGTCAGTTCCGCCAGTTTTTCCTGCTGCTGGCCGCCCGGAGCGGCAGCAAAGCCGTCCAGATCGTTAAGCAAATCCTGCACCTGATTGGGTAGAGGCTCAGGCTTCCATTCAAGCGGCGGTCCCGCGTTACCCAGAGCCTGTCGCGGGCGGGCGAATTTCTCCGCCACGGCGTCCACCCTTTTCTGGAGTTCGTCTGCGGCTTTCACGATGTCATCGGGAATTTTCGGCGCGTTGGGCTTCCCGGCGTCTTTCTTCCATTGGTCTCGGGCGTTCGTCAGAGCAGTTTGTATGCCTTGAATTGTGGTGCGGTCCTTGCCCGTGGTCTTTTCCATGGCGTACAGCTTTTCGATGGCGTCGTGACGCGCTCGGCGGTCTGCCGCGGACAAGGTGATGCGGTTGTCGTCTTCGACGGTGACCTTTTGCGTGGCTTCCTTGTCGCCGGCTTTGATCTTGATGGTGTATTCGCCGAGTTCGACCAGCGGACCGCGCGGCCCGAAGCCGTAGCCTGCGGCAATGGCCTGCTCTTGTTCTGGCGTGGGCTCCGCAGCGGGGTTCTGACGCAGGTCCCAGGTCGTGCGATTCACGCCAGCCGCGCCGGGGCCGTCAAATTCGCGAACCACTTTGCCGTCTTTATCGAGCACAGTAATTTTGACTTTGCCTTCTTTTTTCTCGGCGGCTTCACTGCTTGCTTCCCGAGACGGCCTTTGTTCCGCCGCATCGCTCTTGTCGTCTTTGTTTTTCTTCGCTGCTTCCGGTGGGACCGCTTCCTTGAGGTAGTAGCTTAGAAGCGCGCCGTAGGGAGGATTCTTCGCGGTGAACATTTGCTGGCCGGCGCTCCAGCGGCGCTGGCGAAGGAACCACGTTGTGGCCGTTCGCGGCAGGAAAAATGTGAGCGGCGAGTTGGCCACGTTCGAATCCATTTTCTCGAGGGGCGTCAAGTCGTCAAAAATCCAAATGGAGCGGCCGTGGGTTGCGAGAACCAGGTCGTTGTCGCGGGCTTGGATTGCAATGTCGTCTACGGGCACGGTGGGAAAGTTGCGCGCGCCAGTTGGCGCCGCGAGCCCAGGAAACCCACAAGCCGAATTCCGTACCGGCAAAAAGCAGATTCGTGTTGCGCGGATGCTCGCGAATGACGTGAACGCTTCCGGCGGAATCGGGAATGCCGTTGCGAATAGCTTTCCACGTTTCGCCGTAGTCGGTGGTGGAGAAAAGGTAGATGTTGTAATCGTCGCTGCGATGTCCGTCGAACGTCGCGAAGGCCGCGCCTTCCCCCGTTTTCGAAGCCACCACGCGGCTCACGTAAGTTCCTTTGGGCACGCCAGGGACTTTCGAGACGACATTCTTCCAGGTCTTGCCGCCATCGCGCGTCACTTGCAGGTTGCCGTCGTCGGTCCCGACCCAGAGCACGTTGGGTGTGAGGGGCGATTCGCTCAAGGTTGTAATAGTCGGATATTCCTCGACGCCATCGTTCCGTGAGAGCGTGTTTTTGTCCGGCACTTTTCCGAGAATCGGCAGCTTGCGGCGGTCTACCCCGGTGGTTAGGTCGCCGCCGAGCCGCGTCCAACTGTCGCCGCGATCGGCGGATTTGAAGAGATAGTTTCCGCCGTAATAAATGGTCGTGTGGTTGTGCGCAGAAATCGCGACCGGAGAGTTCCACTGGAAGCGGTAATGCGGCTCGCCGGCTTTGGCTTCGGGCATGATGGAGCGTTGCTGGCCGGTGCGCATGTCGCGGCGAGCGACATGGCCGTCCTGGGACTCGGTGTAAACAATCCACGGCTCGACGTTGTCAATGGCGGCGTAAAAGCCGTCGCCGCCGTGAATCACCTGCCAGTCTTCGTTGACGATGCCGTCGCGGGTGAGCGTCTGGCTGGGCCCGCACCAACTGCCGTTATCCTGCAACCCGCCGCAGACGTGGTAGGGCTTTTCGTTGTCGAGTGCGATTTCATAAAACTGACCGATAGCGATGACGTTGAGGAAGTTCCAATTTTTGCCGGCGTCGTCGCTCCAGTGGATGCCGCCGTCGGAGCCGGTGATCATGTGATTGGAATTGGCGGGATCGATCCATATGGCGTGAAAGTCGCCGTGGATGCCATGGACGCGCTGAGTGGCAAACGTTTTTCCGCCGTCCTCGGAGTAATACATCTGCGCGCCCAACTCCCAAATACGCAAATCGTTGTTGGGATCGACGCGAATCTGGCTGTAATACGAGGGGCGCGGGTCGGTCTCGCCCATGCGCTTCCACGTCTCGCCTTTGTCTTCGCTGCGGAACGTACCGCCCTTTTCATGCTGAATTTCGGCGTAAACAATGTTGGGATCCTGGCGGTAAATATCCAGGCCAATGCGGCCGGTGTCGCCGCCGTTTTCCCAAGGCAGGCCCTTAGTAAGTTTTTTCCAGTTCGCGCCTCCATCTGTAGTTTTGTAAATGGCGCTGTCGGGTCCGCCGCCATCGAAGCCAAACGGTGTGCGCCGCCGTTCGTAAGCGGCCGCGTATAAAATGTCGGGGCTCTCGGGATCCATAGCAATGTCGCTCACGCCGGTGTCGTCATTGATTTTCAGCACCAGCGACCAAGTCTTGCCGCCATCGGTCGTTTTGTAGACGCCGCGTTCCGGGTTGGGGCCCCACAGATGGCCTTGCGCCGCGACGTAAACAATATCCGGATTTTTGGGATGAATTACGATTCTTCCGATGTGGTGAGTCCTTTCGAGCCCCAGGTTCTTCCAGGTTTTGCCGGCGTCGATGGACTTGTAAATGCCGTCGCCCCACGATGAGCTCTGGCGGTTATTCGGCTCGCCGCTTCCCACCCAAACGATCGAAGGATCGGACGGCGCGATGGCGATATCGCCGATCGTCGAGACCCCCTCTTTGTCGAAGACCGGCTCCCAGGTCGTGCCGTTATTCGTGGTCTTCCACACGCCGCCGGAAGCGGTGCCGACGTACACGATGTTCGGATTGCTTTCGACCACCGCGAAATCGTCGATGCGCCCGCCCATTACGGCGGGACCGATCTCGCGAAATTCCAAATTCTTGAATTTGTCCGTGGGATTGGGACTTTCTGGATCACCCGGCGCGGCGAACGCGCTCCTAGCCGCTGCTAACACGAACACTCCACAAGCGAGAATGGTCCGAAGAGTCCTCAACGGTTGCTTCATTTCTGTCTCCTGTAAAACGCGCAAAGTCCGGCATCTTACTCCTGTGGGAGTCCCCGCGCACCAGTGTTTCTCCGAACGGCCACCAACCCTGAGCAAACAGACGCAGAGAGCCGTTGCTGCGTTTCATCTGGAGATGCCCCGCGCCGATCCCTCCTTCCTTGCTTTCGAGGCAACGGCACGGCGGTCCTTACCTTCAAAACACTGCGAGCGCATGTTAGGCTATCGTTTTACTTTCATCCATCGCATGGATTGCGTGAATCATCATTCTTGGGCGGTTCATGCTGCGATCCGTCGCTTCCTCTACTTGACGGCACTTCTCGGCACGGCTTCGAGCGTTTCCTGTGTCATCGTTCGGGCTCAGCAGATTCGCCCGCCCTCGGGCAAGGGCCAGGTCGCGGAAATCGGAGCGAAAACGCAAATGCGCAAGGGCGAGGTGACCAGCGCAGACGGGGACGTGGATATCCGTTACGGCGACACGCGGCTGCGCGCCGATCACGTCGAATACAATGACAAAACGAACGAGGCGGTCGCCACAGGCCACGTGCAACTGGATTATGGCGGAGAGCATCTTGAAGCCACCGAGGCGCACTACAACGTCAGCACCGGCCATGGCTTGTTTCAGAATGTTCATGGCACGTTCAAAATCGCGCGCCAGCCGAACGATCAAGTTTTGCTCACCGACAATCCGCTGTATTTTCAAGCCCGCACCGTGGAACGGTTTGCGGGCGATTTGTACTTCGTGCAAGGCGCGTGGATCACGGTTTGCGACCCGCAGCATCCCAAGTGGCAGTTCTTTGCGCCCGAAGCGCGCATCCGCCTGGACAAAACGGTTGCGTTGATCAACGCCAACTTTCGTTTATTCCGCGTTCCGCTGATCTGGCTGCCTTACGCCACCGCGCCCGCAGGCGCCAAGGTGCGGCAATCCGGATTTCTGATCCCGGACATCGGCCAGAGCTCCCGCAAAGGTTTCATTTTTGGCGACGCTTTTTATCTTGCGCCGCTGTCCTGGCTGGATACCACCTTTGGCGCCCAGTTCATGAGCCGCCGCGGCGTGCTGGAACGCGGCACTTTCCGTGCCAGACCGTTCGAAAATACTTCGGTCATATACACGTATTTCGGCGTGGACGATCGCGGGTTATTGACCGGCCCTACGCGCTCTCCGCAGGGCGGCCAGCAGCAGCGCCTCGAGATCCAGTCCCTGCTTGGGCACGGATGGCGTTTTGTGACCGATTACAACCAGCTTTCCTCGCTCACTTTCCGCCTGGCGTTTGCCGACACCTTTGGCGACGCCATCAACTCAGAAGTGCAGAGCGCGCTCTTCCTGACCAATAATTTTCGCGGATTCAGCCTGAGTTTCGCGGGCGTCAACAACAAGAGTTTTCTCACTTTGCCGGGGGCGGCCGGGCCCGCAACCAGCGTGACGCTTCGCAATCTTCCGCAGGCGCGGTTTAGCGCGGTCGAACAATCTCCGTGGGGAAAAATTCCTTTGTACCTTTCCTTCGACAGTTTCGTCGGGGCCGTGCATCGTTCGGATTCCGTCTTGCCCACGCCCGTGTACGCGCCCATTGACACGCCGTTGAGCGTCTCACGCGAAGAATTCGCTCCGAAGGTTACGCTTCCCGTGCACTTCGGCCCGTGGTTGGGGGCCACCGCATCGGCGGCGTTTCGTACGACTCGTTATGGTGATTCGCTCGATTCTTCCGGCATGGTGAGTGGAACGTCCATTGTCCGCAACACGGGGGAATTCACGGTCGAGATTCGCCCGCCTTCCTTCGAGCGGTTCTTCGAGCGTGCGGCGAAAAAGGACCAGCCCCGAAGAAAGTACAAACATACGATCGAGCCGGCCATCACCTATCGCTATGTCACCGGGGTGAACCATTTCGCTGATTTTATTCGCTTCGATAGCGACGCCACGCTCACGGACACGAGCGAAGTCGAATACGGCTTCACGCAGCGCTTTTACCAGAAGAGCGGCGAAGATCAACCGCAAGAACTGATTTCCTGGCGCGTCGCCGAAAAACATTATTTCGATCCCAGGTTTGGCGGGGCCATCCTCAACGGGCAGCGCAACGTGTTTCAGGCACTGGATTCTATCTCGCCGTTTGCGTTCGCGTTTGGCTCGAGGAACTGGTCGCCGATTATCAGTGATTTCAAGGTCACGCCCGGCGGATCGTATGATCTCGAGCAACTCCTGCAATACGATCCGAACATTCAGCGCCTGGTCACCATTGGCACGCTGGTCAAAGCGAAGCCTTACCGCGAGTTTTTTGCCACCATCGCCTATTTCCGCCTGGACGAAAACCCTTCGCCGAGCGATATTGCCGGTCTGCCGCCTCCTGAGACTTGCCTCCCAGCCATCGAGCAATGCCCTTTCCAGCAGCCGCTGTCGAATCAGATTCGCGCTCTGGCGGGCTACGGCGGAGAAAATCGCAAGGGGTTCGGCTTTACGGGGGGCGTCGGATATGACTTCACCAACAAGACCCTACAAAACCAGGTCGTGCAAGCCAGTTATAACGGGAGTTGTTGCGGGCTGGCGCTCGAGTACCGCCGGCTCAATCTCAGCAACGTGCGCACGGAAAATCAGTTTCGCGTGGCCTTCATCATCGCGAACATCGGGACGTTTGGGAACCTGCGGCACGGAGACAAGATTTTCTAACCGGCGTTGCGCGCAAGTGCGGATCGAGGTGTTCGATTCCTTGTTCGAACCTGCACTTCTTTCCGCCGCCACCGCACACGTAAATGAGGGCGGCCCCCCCAACCTGATGGACGGGGAGGCCGCTCCCGCGATGATCCAAGAAAGCAGGCTACATGCACACGTGGCTAGCTTTTCGCGGGGACGGTGACCGGCTTGGACAGCTTGAAGGTCAGCTCCGTTTTGGCTGCAAGAGTGGAATTGTCTGTCTTTTGCTTGGCTTTGTTCTTGTCGCGCGACTTGGCCGACGCGGTTTTCACTTTGTCAGACGGGCGAAGCGAGTTGGTCTCCAAGTCATAGGACTTCCCGTGGATCACTACCGAAGCCAGCTCGACCTTCAGCTCATGCTTCTTCACCGTTACCACCTTGCCGGTAATGTGCGCGCCCTTGGGCAGCACGGTCTGGCCCTCCACTTTCACCGGTGCGGCTAAACTGGCGGCAAACGTATCGCCTCGATGATTCTTGTCGCTGTGAAGTGTCTGGTCCATGATCGCGGTGATCGGGGTGCCCTTCGGCACGGTGATGATGTGCCCGGCGGGCGGTGTGGCTTTGGCAGAGACCGGCGTGACCTTGGGCGTCTCGGCCTTGTGCTTCGCCGCAGGGGCCGCAGCCTTTTTGAAAGGAGCCTTTGTCGGCTGCTTGGGCGTCCGGTTCGTGGCCGCCGTCTCGGGCTGGTTCGAACACCCTGCGAGGCCGATGAGGCCCAAAGCGACCGCAGCAAGAAGAAGGTTGCGAGAAAGCTGGGATGGCAACATTTTTACACCTCCTGAATATAGCCCAATGGAACGGGACGAGGGTGGCCGGGTGGACGCCTTCGCCGAAGCAAGCTGCAAAATAATTCTCGGAACGGGTTGTATCCCTTGAGCTTGAGGAAATTTTACTAAATTGCGTGGGAAAATTGGCCTGCGTCCAAAACGCGTGTCGTTCGCGGTACCGGCCGAGCGGGCAGGGGGGAGAGGGCGTAGCAGCGGAAGATCCCGCAAAGCCGGCTGTGCCGAATCGACCCGATTTTCATAGTCTTCTATGAGAACTTGGAGTTCTGGCCGAGGTTTGTGAGGCCTCACGGGCGAGATCACCCTGGAAGACGCTGAAAAACCAGCGTTTGTTTCGTGATGACAGAGCGGTGATCCTGGAAGGGGGATTGCAGTTCCCGCCCCGCTCCCGCCCAATCTCCTGCTTCAGGGGGTTACCCGATGCGTGGCTTCTCGTTTCCGCAAGTCGCCCCTGCCCGTCTCCTCGCGCGCTCAAGCGCTATCGTTCTCGCAACGGTTGCCATTCCGTTGGCGTTGAACGCTCAGAATGTCGGCCAACCTTTCAGCAGTTCCCTAGATCCAAGCGCTGATCGCTCTACTCCACTTGCTAAGGCGAGCTCGACGACGGCGGTAAGTCCGTCCCCGCAGGAATACCCCGAAGAAAAATCCAAGAGCCAGCTCGAAACCGTGGTCGGAGCGATTAAGCTGCGCTTTTACGGCACGGTTCTGTTCAACATGTCCTTTTCGGATTCTGACGAAGTCGGCCAGGAAGTGCCGCTCTGGCCTGTGCCAGGAAGCGTGCCCATCGCGTTTCCGGACGGTAGCACGGTTCCCGCCGGCCACATTCACGACACGGTTTTTACGGCGCGCCAGAGCAGTTTCGGGTTCAACCTCGCGCCCGCAAAAACATCGGATGGTGGGTGGAATCCTTCCGCGGTTATCGAAATGGATTTCTTTGGCTCGCGCCCCTCAGACGTCTTGCAACCCCAAGGCCGCGTGTTCAACCAGCCGCGGCTACGAAAGGGATATCTGCAGCTCGGGAAAGGAAACTACAAGGTCGTGGCAGGCCAGGATGACATGATCATTTCGCCGCTCGATCCGATTTCTCTTTCACACGTAGGCGTGCCGCTGGGGGCGACGGCAGGCGACTTGTGGGCTCGCCTGCCGCAGTTGCGCCTGGACGTCACCCACAGCTTCAGCGACACTTCCACGCTATTTCAGATCGGCATTTTGCGCCCGGTATTTGGCGATCCAAGATTGGGCGATATTCCAATACCGGGCACCGCCGTGGATACTTCTTTCTCCGGATTCGGCGAACGTGCCTCCCAGCCGTTCTATCAAGCGCGGATCGCGGCCGCGCATCCGTTTAGAGGCTCAACGGCCACGGTTGGCGCCGGTGTTCATTACGGTGAGGAGGCCGGCGGTGCCAAGCGCAACATCCCTTCTTGGGCCTTCGCTTTGGACTTCCACATTCCGTTGCAAGAACGAGTGGTTCTTAGAGGAGAGGGCTTTGTGGGCAGCAATCTCGCGCCTTTCCAGGGCGGAATTCTCCAAGGCGTCGCTGCTCTTCCCCCTCCTCCCGCAACTCCTCTCACCACGATTCATCCGATTGGCGCGGGTGGCGGTTGGGGCGAACTCACCTACCGCTTCACGGACGACAACAAGAATATCTTCTACCTCGGCGCCGGCACGGACGATCCGCGCAACCATCAACTCTTGCCCGGCACAACCCGCGCAAAAAACACGTTTGCCTGGATCAGCTACTTCCGCAAACTGACCGGCGACGTGACTCTCGCCCTAGAGTGGAGCAACTGGCAATTTCGCACCGTGGCATTCGCCCCGGTCACTCTCGCGGAATCGAAGGGGCCATCGGGACGGGGCAACGTTGTGAACATCGCTCTCGCCTATCAATTCTGATTCTGATCTCAATCGCCCGGCCACTCCTGGCTTTTTTTGGAAAGCCTCTCTCAGTCAAAGGGCCGATCCGCCCGTCCGCCCGAGCGGGGTGACTATGAAGGACCTGATTGAAGAAGGCCGGATGTGAATCACTTCGTGTTGGATGCAACCGTCGCCGTCGCTTGGGTGGCTGGCAGCCCGGCTGACCGGTATGCAATTGCGGTTCAGAGGCATGTACAGAACGGTTGGAGGGCCATCGTACCGCTCCTGTAGCAATCAGAAGTCGCCAACGGCTTGCTGATGATCGAGCGGCGAAAGGCCCTCACAGCAGTCGATACCGAGCGGGGGCTCCTTGATTTCGAAACATTTCTCACTTCGCGGGCAGAGGTAGACCAAACTTCGGCGTCCATGAGAGAACTGGTGGCGCTAGCGCGAACCTACCAGCTAACGGTGTATGACGCCGTGTATCTGGAATTGGCCCGGGGTGGTTTGCCCCTGGCGACCCGGGATAAAAGTCTGCGAGCGGTGACCTCGGAAGCAGGCGTTAAACTCCTCGAGCTCGGGTGACCTGAGGGGCAGAGTGCTTCCTGTGATTTGCACAGGGCGCAGGAGGCCTGAGGAAAAATACTTGTTTGAGGGGCTTGACGAGCGAAGAAAAGCTGGTATCATTGCTGATGGTCCGAGAGCTCTGGTGAGCTGAGGACTGCTCAGGGGCATCACAGTCGGATCGAAAACGACTTCCAGCCCGAGAACGAAGGCGAGAGAAGTTAGATCCTATAGTGGGGTTCTTTACGAGTACAGGGTAGAAAGAAGTTGAGCAACGCGTGGAGCCACTCCTGTGTGGGTGGTTGCGCCCGGCGCTCGACGCCGGGTTTTTTATTTTGCGGAAGTGGCCAGGGGGATAGTGGGCCGCGGGCAGGCCGGAAAGCCGAGCCAACCTGCAATCACAACCTCCCGGACGACCGAAGCGAGCAGAGCTGGAAGGCAAAGATCGCCCAAAGTGATCGAGTAAGTCCTGCCAGACGGGCCCTGAGACATTCAGGGCATTCCGATCGACTCGGAACAAAGGTTCTTTGACAACAGAAAGGCTGGCAAGCCCACGCCGATAAACCTGGTACGGATTACGGTCCGCGCGAGGGAGTGAGGGTGTGGGTTATTACAAGTTTGCTCGAGATTGAGCATAACTGTGGAACAAGGCGAGCTTACTCAAAGCCGTGGCTGATGATTGCTGACTGGTGACTCGTGAAGAGAAGCCGGTTCGCATCCTCCGCGCGGTTTCTCCGAAGACGGTAGAGTCGAAAGCCTGCGTCAGTTTCTTAGTTGGTCCGCGAGGAGCAACCGGACGATCCGCAAGCCCATGCCCGGGCAAGCGGAGAGGCTGATGCGAGGAGGTACGGAGCTGCAGAAATCGGAACGTCCGAGTTGCAGGGGCGGGTCTTAAAACTCGTTCCTTTGCAACAGAAGACGGATTGAGTAAGTTTTATGATTAAGCTACTAAGGGCGTACGGTGGATGCCTTGGCGCCAGAAGGCGATGAAGGACGTGGCAAGCTGCGATAAGCCCCGGGGAGCCGCAAGCAGGCTTTGATC
>Ga0209577_10003316_pt1 | contig 15167 bp, 6 predicted proteins | sample GraSoiAngelo_109_FD_185874 | JGI IMG/M metagenome (GOLD analysis project Ga0209577, IMG submission 185874) | Grasslands soil microbial communities from the Angelo Coastal Reserve, California, USA - 14_0903_12_20cm (SPAdes) (version 2) | ecosystem: Environmental > Terrestrial > Soil > Grasslands ...
GAGCAGGAGCAGGAGCCGGAGCCGGAGCCGGAGCAGGAGCCGGGGCAGGAGCAGGCGCAGGAGCCGGGGCAGGAGCAGGGGCAGGTGCCGGAGCAGGTGCAGGCGCAGGAGCCGGAGCAGGTCCCGGAGCAGGGGCAGGTGCCGGGGCCGGGGCCGGGGCCGGCGGCGGCGGCGGAGCCGAACCCGTGCCGGTCAAGGCCACGTTGAGGGGCCCGGCGGGATCGTCGCTCGTCACGACCAGTGAGCCCGTGGCCGCGCCCGCCGCAGTCGGCGAGAAGGTGACGCTGACCGAGCAGTTCGCGCCCGGCACCAGCACGGCGTTCACGCACGGAGAGGCCGCTGAGTCGACCGCCGAGAAGGGCGCGGCGGAGGTGACGGTGCTGATCGTGCGGGGTGCGCCCCCGTTGTTGGTGATGGTGACGGGCTGGGGGGCGCTGGTGGTGTTGGTGTTCTGGGACGGGAACGTCACGCTGGCCGGGCTGGAGGACATGGACGATCCCAGCTGGCCGGCCAGGGTGATGAGGGTGGTCTGCACGCAGTCGGCGGGCACCAGGACGCCCGGGCAGGCGTGGGCCGCGTCGGCCGGATTGGGGTTGATGCCCGTTCCCTCCACCCGGAAGAAGTCATTGGCGGCCGGGCTGCCGATCACCGTGTGCGGGGTGACGCCGTCGCTGATGAACCCGGCGGGCGCTGCCGGCGCGCCCGACCACTGCAGGAAGGGGTCGATGGGCCCGGTAGCCGCCGGGCTGTCTGTCGTCGAGTTGATGTCTAGGCCGGGGGCGCCGAGCGCAGTGACGTTGAAGGCCTGCACGCCGTAGGGCGAGGTCACCACGTAGGTGCCGACAGCCGGCACCTGTACGTGGAACTGCTCGCGCTGGAACACCGTCGGGCCGGGCTGGGTGGCCTCCAGGGCCAGCAGCATGGTCGAGGCGACGGGCGCCACCCCGGGGGCGGGCGCGGTGGGAAGGCTGGCCGTGGCCGAGAAGTAGACGGCTGGGCTGCTGCCGGCCAGGAACGACGCCTTGGTGCCGCCGCACTCCGGCGCCCCCGCGAAGCAGGGCGCCAGGCTCACACCGGTGGCGTCGGTGAACGACGTGGGGATGCCGGTCGCGGGATCCGTGGGGCCGGCGTTGGCCGCGTGAGCGGGCGCCGTGCCCAGCAGCGGCACCATGGCCGCCACCACTGCGGTAGCGGCAACCACGGCGCCGGCGATGCGCCGTCGCCTCTGCTGCCCGGTGAGCTTGTTGGTCCAGCCCATCATCTTGGATGTCCTTCCATGGGTAGTTGGCGGTTGGTTGGAGCCGGCGGGTGCCGGCGCTCGGTCGGTACTCATGCGACCGTGTAGCTGGTCGTGCTGGTTGCGGTCCCGCCCGGGGTCGTCACCTTGATGGAGCCGGTCGTCGCTCCGACCGGGACGGTGGCCGTGATCGAGGTGTCCGAGCCCACCGTGAAGGTGGCGGTCGTCCCGTTGAACGTGACCGCGGTGGCCCCGGTTAAGGCGCTACCCGTGATGGTGACGACCGTTCCCGCGAGGCCGCTGGCCGGGGTGAAGCTGGCGACGACAGGCGCGGGGATCACGGTCAGCGAGGCCGCGCTGGTCGCCGTGGCGCCCGGGGTCGTGACGGTGATGGGCCCGGTGGTAGCCCCGGCCGGCACCGTGGCCGTGACCGAGGTGTCAGACAGCCCGGTCACCACCGTCGCCGTGATGCCGTTGAAGGCGACGCTGCTGAGGCCGGTGAAGCCCGTGCCCGTGAGGGTCACGGGGGCGCCCACGGCCGCGCTGGCGGGCGTGAAGCTGCTGATGCTGAGCGGGGCCGCGGGTGTGACCGTGAACGGGGTGGCGATCGTGCCGTTCCCCGCCGGTGTGGTCACCCTTATGGTGCCGGTCGTGGCCGCGGTCGGCACTGTGGCCGTGATGGAGGTGTCCGAGCCCACGGTGAAGCTGGCCGTGACGCCGTTGACGGCGACGTTGGTGGCGCCCGTGAAGCCCGAGCCGGTGAGGGTCACCAGCGTGCCTGAGGGACCGCTGGCCGGGGTGAAGCTGGCCACGGCGGGCGCCCCAGCGGCAACGGTGAAGGGGATCGGGCGGCTGCCGATTCCCCCCGGGTTGGTCACGGTGATCAGCCCGGTGGTTGCCCCCGCGGGGACGGCGGTGCGGACCGAGGTGTCGGACAGGACGGAGAAGACAGCCTGCGTGCCGTTGAAGGACACGTTGGTGGCCGAGTTGAAGCCGGTACCGGCGATGGTCACCGACGTGCCGACCGCCCCCGACGTCGGGGTGAACCCGCCGACAGACGGCGCCGGCACCACGGTGAAGCGGTCGGCGCTGAAGGCCGTGGTGGGCACGGTGCCCACGAGCGTGGTGACCCCGATGGGCCCGCTCTGGGCGCCGACGGGAACGACAGCCGACACCTGCGTGGGCGACACGTTGCGGAACGACGTCGCCGCCACGCTTCCGAAGGTGACGGTCCGGGCGCCGGCCAGGCCGATTCCGTCGATGAGCACGGTGGAGCCCACTCGTCCCGCCACCGGGGTGAGCCCGGTGATGACGGGCTTGATGGCCGTCAGCGGTGGTGTGGGCGTGATGGCCACGGCCGCCGGAGTGGCCGGGGGCCAGGCCAGCACGGTGCGGTCACCGTTGAAGCTGCCCACGCCCGCGTCCACGAAGCTCAAGATGCGGTCGCTGGCGAAGCTCAGGGTGCCAGCGGTGTAGGCCGGGTCGCTGAAGGGCACGGTCGGGATGGAGGCCGACTGGCGGCGGGGGTCCAGGCCCGGGTTCGGGAAGGGATCCAGGGGCTGGGGCGTGGCCTCGCACGGGCCGATGCACCCTCCGGGACTGAGGCGGCGGTCAATGTTCCAGGGGATGCCGTCGAAGCTGTAGGGGACGTGCATCTGGTCAACCAGGGCGCCGCCCAGGGGCACGGGCATGGCGATTCCGCCCAGGCCGATGCCCATGGGGAACACGTACTGTCCGTTCTTGGCGTCGTTGCCCAGCACGTCGATGCTGAAGAGGGTCGGGCCTCCGGGGCGGGACAGGTCGGCCAGCTTGGGCCCGGTGCGGTACTGGGTCTCGTGGGGGATGGGGCTCATCACGCCGAACTGCTCGGCCATGGTCCCGCCCAGAGGACAGGGCAGGGGGCTGAACCGGGGCTCGGCCCGCAACTGTGCGCAGTCGTTGAACTGAGCCGCGGTCACCTTGGGGAAGTCCGAGTGGTAGTCGATGTGGTACTGGTGCGGACGGGGCTGGCACGCTCCCCTTCCGACGGCGATACACCCGTTCACGCTGGCCAGAGGGAACTCGTGGACCGCGTTGGTCGTCGGGTCGTGATGCGTAGTCCAGATGAGGACGTCGGGCGCGGCCACGTCGGTGGTGAAGCCCTCGAAGACGGCCCGGATGCGATCGATGTTGAAGGCGGGGGCGTCGATCTCGTTGGCCAGGGGCAGCACGTAGTCGGGCTGGCCCGGGGCGCTGCTCGTGAGGAGACCGGCCGACAGCATGGTGTTCCATACCGACAGGAAGCGGGTGGTGCCGACGGTCTCGAAGTTGCCGGTCACGGTGACGTGGTCACCCAGCTGGATGGGAGCGAAGCGCCTGGCGTCGCCCACCACCGTCGTCACCGCCGGGTTGGGGCGGTTGGTTGCCGGGCACAGGACGTCGCCGCTGCCGTCGGCGGCGGCCTTGGCCGTGACCGTGGCGCCGGCAGCCCCCACGATCCCGTGGGAGTCCACGAAGGGCCGGGGCACGGTGGAGGGGATGCAGACCGGGAACCCCGTCGTCGAGGTGCTGGTGTAGTTGTCGGGGTCGAGCGTGAAGCGGGGGTCGGCGCTGCAGTTGAGCGAGCCGGCCACGCAGCCCAGGCCGTTCTGCACGCTGTGGCGTCCCGCCGGGTCGTTCATGCGCACCATGACGCCCGTGGTGGCGCTGCCCTGGATCCCGTTGACCCGGTAGTAGCCCTGGTTGAAGTCCATGAAGGTCACCACGCCGGTGACGATCTCGATGGCCTTCTGCAAGAACATGTCGCCCACGATCACGTTGCCGTTGGCGCTGCGGTTGGCCGCGATGGTCGCCAGGGCGCCCTTGCCCTCGCTGTTGCAGGCGTCGGTCTTGGCCAGCCCCGTCTCGCGCCGGGCCACGCAAGCCGGGGGCGCTTGCACGAAGGTCTGCTGCAGGGTGAGGCGGTTGGCCGGGAAGTCGGCCATCAAGTTGCGGGGGATGATCACGTTCTGGCCGCCGATCACCATCGTCCCTCCCGACCACACGTCGGCCGGGTTGTTCAGGCTGACGCGCTCGACCTCGCCTGTCATGAAGACCTGGGTGGGGGTGGCGAAGAAGGCGGCTCGGGCCGCGGTGGCCAGAACGGGCAGGGTGACCAGCGCGCAAAGGGCGGCGACAGCCGGCCTGCGGATCCTCCGTACCTTGGCCTTGATGTTGTCCACGACGACTCCCTTGTTTGGACGCGCGCCGCAGCGGGCTTCGAGATCGATGGTCTTGCCGGAGCTGTTCTGCGATCACCGCCCCCTTGGGATCGCCTTTCAAACCGTGTGGGGGCGGTGGTCGCAGTGGGTGCCTGCGCCATAGATATGGGCCCCGTGTACGGGAAAGCTTCGGGTTTCCTTAAGGCGCCTGAGGGTCAGACGGAGGGGTGCGCGCCACGTCTGGGTTCCTGAAGCGCGCTGACGTTTCTGAAGGTCGCTGAAGCAACACACCAGCGGCCGAAGGTCGGTCGACGCGCGTGCGAGTGCTTCACTCGGAGCTCCTCAGGCCAACCGGGCCGGACGTATCCCTCGCCGAACGGTTGGGGAAGCCTCGTCACCCACAGGCTGGGGACGGCGGGAGGGCGCCAAGAGGATCCTGAAGGCCGGCTCCCGCGGCCATGCCCGGTTATGCGACCGTGAAGGAAGCCGCGCTGGTCGCCGTCGCCCCCGAGGTCGTCACCGTGATGGTCCCGCTGGTCGCCCCGGCCGGCACCTTGGTCGTCAGAGAGCTGTCCGAGCCCACGGTGAAGGTGGCCGTGATCCCGTTGAAGGCGACGTTGGTGGTCCCGGTGAAGCCCGAGCCGGTGAGGGTCACCGGGGCACCAACCGGGCCGCCGGCGGGAGCGAAGCTGGCGAGGGTCAGGGGCGCCGGCGGTGTGACGGCGAAGGCGGTGGGGCTCGAGGCCCTACCGCCAGGGTTGGTCACGGTGATGGCCCCATTGGTCGCCCCGGCCGGCACCTTGGCCGTGACCGAGGTGTCCGAGCCCACGGTGAAGGTGGCCGTGATCCCGTTGAAGGCGACGTTGGTGGTCCCGGTGAAGCCCGAGCCGGTGAGGGTCACCGGGGCGCCGGGCGGACCGCTGGCCGGACCGAAGCTGGTGACCGCCGGCGTCGCCGATGCCGCGGTGAAGGGAATCGGGCGGCTGCCGGTGCCCCCGGGGTTGGTCACGGCGATCAGACCGGTGGTCGCGCCGGCGGGCACGACGGTGCGGATGGCGGTGTCGGACAGGACGGAGAAGACCGCCTGCACGCCGTTGAAGGAGACGTTCGTGGCCGAGTTGAACCCGGTCCCGGAGATTGTCACTCCCGTCCCCACCGGGGCAGACGGGGGGGTGAACCCGTTCACGGACGGCGCGGGCACCACGCTGAAGCGGCCGGTGCTGAACGCCGTGGTGGGCACCGAGCCCATGAGCGTGGTGACCCCCACGGGCCCGATCTGGGCGCCGACGGGAACCACGGCGGAGACCTGGGTGGGCGAGACGTTTCGGAACGACGTGGCCGCCACGCCCCCGAAGGTCACCGTCCTGGCGCCGGCCAGCCCGGTGCCGTCGATGAGCACGGTGGATCCCACCCGCCCCGCCACCGGGGTGAGCCCGGTCACCAGGGGCTTGACGGCGGCCAGCGCCGGGGTGCGGGCGACCACCGCCGGCGGCGGGGTCACGGGTGGCCAGGCCAGGACGCTGCGGTCACCGTCGAAGTTGAAGCGGCCCCCCACGGAGGTGACGAAGGACAGGATCCGGTTGCCGGCGTTGGTGAGCGTGCTCGCGGTGTAGTTGGGGTCGCTGTACGGACCTCGGGGAAGATTGGTGGCCATCGAGCGGGGGTCGATGCCCTCGAACGGGAACGGGCTCAGCGGCTGCGGCGCGCTCTCGCAGGCGCCGGCGCACCCTCCTGGGCTCAAGCGCCGATCCAGGTTCCACGGAAACCCGCTGAACAGCGTCGGGCTGCCCAAGGCGTTGGCGTTGACCTCGAGCATGAAGGGAACCTCGATGCCGCCAAGACCGATGCCCATGGGGAACAGGTACTGGCCGTTCTTGGCCTGGTTGCCGGCCAGGTCCACGGTGATGAGGGTGGGGTTGCCGCTCTGGAGGTCGGCGAACTTGCGACCGGTCCGAGCCTGCATCTCGTGGGTGATGGGACTGAGGATGCTGAACTGCTCCGTTATCGTCCCCCCTTGGGGGCAGAGGTTCAGGGGCACAAATCGGAAGTCGGCGCGCAGCTGGACACAGGCGTCGGTCTTCCTGCTGTTGGCGCCGTTGACGAAGCTGATTCGCTCCTCGGTGCGGAACGTGTTGGGACCTAGGGGCAGAGAGCACGTCCCCGCGCCGGCGGCGGCTTCACACCCCTGCACGGTGGCCAGTGGGAACTCGTGCACGGCGTTGGTGGCGGGGTCGTGGTGGGTCGTCCACATGAGCACGTCCGGCGTCGGCAGCGTGGTGTGTCCGATGATCAGGTTCCGGATGCGATTGAGCGGGAAGCCGGGAGAGTCGATGAACATCTCATCGATGAACATGTAGTCGGGCTGGCCCGGCGCCGCGGTGGTCTGGAGCGCGGTCGAGACCTTGGTGCCCCACGCCGACAGGAACCGGGTTCCGTTGATCGACTCGAAGTTGCCCGAAACGCTGACGTGGTCACCCACGAGGATGGGGGCGAGGCGGCGCGAATCGGCCGCCGTGGGGGCCACCACGGGCTGGGGCCCACCGGGCCGATTGGTGGTCGGACACAACAGGTCACCGTTGCCGGCGACGTCACTCTGGGCGGTGAGCTGGGTGGCCGGGTTGCCGGTGCCGCTCAGGTTCAACACGTCGCTGAAGACCCGGGGAACCGTGCTGGGCAGGCACACCGGATATCCGGTGCTGAAGGCCTCGGTGTAGTTGTCCGGATCCGAGGTGAAGCGGGTATCAGGGCTGCAGTTCTGCGACCCGGGCCCGCACCCGAGGCCCTGTTGCACGCTGTAACGGCCGACCGGGTCGTTGAGGCGGACCATGACCCCGGTGCCGGGATCGTTGGGATTGCCGTTCAACCGGAAGTACCCGTCGGTGAAGTCCATGAAGGTCACGACCCCAGGGACCACCTCTGCCCCTTTCTGGATGAAGACGTCACCGGCGATCACGCCCGCCGCGGTCCGGTTGGCGGTGACGGTGGCGATGCCACCGGCGCCGCTCGTGTTGCAGCCATCCGTCTTGGCCAGGCCCGTCTCGCCCCTGCCCACGCAAGCCTGCGGAGCCTGCTCGAAGAGTTGCTGCAGGGTCAGGCGGTTGGCCGGGAAGTCCATGAGCAGGTTGCGGGGAAGGACGATGTTCTGACCGCCGACGACGACGGTGCCGCCGGACCACACGTCCGCCGGGTTGTCGACGGTGACGCGCTCGATCTCGCCGACGACGTCGGCGAGGGTGGGAGCGGTGGGCACGGCCGCGCGCGCGACCTGGGCCAACGCTGGCGACACGAGCAGGAAGCAGAGCGCGGCCACGACGAACCGTCGGACCGTGAAGGGCGACGACAGACCCGCTGCCAGCTTCGACCTGATGTTCATGACGACGACTCCTTGTTGGACGCGTTGCTTCAAGCGGCTATCGAGAGCAACTCCAAGACCTCCTGCGCCCGCCCTCGTCGGGGTCGCCTCCCAGCCGACGAGGGACGGTGGCGCGGTGAGGTCTCGTCGCAATCCTTATGGCCGCGCCGTCCGAGAAAGCTTCGGAATTGCTTAACGTGCCTGAGGGCCGGGAGCTCGCTCGGCGGGCCCGCACGACAAGCGTGTCCCGGGCGAGCTCAGGCGGAACAGCTCTGGCGCGGACGGCGCGGGTCGGACGCCTCAGGCGGCCGACTTCACCTCGAGGCGCCGTGCGGGAAGCGTCATGATGAATCGCCCGCGCTGATACTCCAGGTGCCCGTCCTGTGACTCGGCCAACCCGCGTGCGATGGGCAGGCCGAGCCCGCTCCCGCCGTGTCCGTCGAGGCTGACGAAGCGTTCGAAGGCCGAGATCCTGGCCGCGTCGGGCAAACCCGAGCCGTCGTCCCGCACGGAGATCCCGACAACCTCCGATGTGCTCGATATCCGGACCGTGACCGTACGGTTGGCGTGGCGGCGGGCGTTGTCCAGAAGATTGGCGAGGGCCTCTGCCGTGGCGTCCGGGCTCAACATCACGAGGCCGGGGGCGGGCTGGTTGACCTTGAGCACCCAGCGCAAGCCGGGCGCCCTCGCCTCCATGCGCTCGAGCTCGCGCCGGCACAACTCCACGACGTCGCACGACCGTGCCGGTGTCGCCTCGCCCTGATCGAGGCGGGCCATGCGGAGCAGGGCGGTGACCAGCCGGCCCGCCCTCCCGGTCTCCTGGATCAGGGCGGACAGGAGTTGCTCCTGTCCCCGTGACGCCCCCTTCAGGAGCAGCGCCTCCGCCGACGCCCGGGTCGCGCTCACGGGCGTGCGCAGTTGGTGAGCGGCATAGGCGAGGAAGTCCCGACTGTGCTGGTCGGAGCGCACGACCGCTTCGACGTGGGCCTCGACCTCGGTGAGCGCCTCCGCCAGACGCTTGCCCACCCGGCTGAGCATGAACGCCATTACCAACAGGCCGGCCAGGGCCGCCCCCGACGCCCCCAAGATGCGTTGCTGTGCTGTCCCGATCTCGTGGTGGGCGTCCTCGTCCGCCTTGTCCGCAGCCTGCGCCAACTGGTTGGTCGTGTCGGCCAGAGCACCCTCCAGCTCACGGAACAACTGCTCGAAGGGCCCGAGAGCAGCCAGGGCGGCGCCGCGGTTGGTGAAGGCCCGCTCCGCCAGCTGCTTGGCCACCGCCAGGTAGGCCAGCTCCTTGGCGCGCACAGCATCGAGAGCCGAGCCGACCGTGCCGATTCGCGTTCGCTCCTCTGGGCTTCCAGCCGACGCCGAGGCGCTCAGCGCCCGGGCGCCGTCGACATCCCGTTCGAACCTGTCGGCGTTGCTGGCCACGTCGGCCAGCACCTCCTGGCGAGACAGCGCGACCTGCCCGCCACTGGTGGCAAGGGCTCTGTACACGTCGGCGTGGAGGGCGTCGTGCTGCATGTCGGCGTCCTGGTGGTACTGCTGCGCCTGTCTGATCAGGTCGAGCGTGCGGTGCTCGCGGTTGACCGTCCCGAGGCCCCACAGCGCAGACTGCACGACGACCAAGGTCAGGATGATGCCGGCCGCGCCGATCGCCACCAGCTGCTTGCGCAGCGTGAGACGACCGAGCCATGGCCGGTGGGCACGCCCCGACACGACCTGACGAAGGCGGGTGGGGGCTTCGACAGCAGGCCCCTCCGCTGCAGTGGGGATGGCAACGGGACCGGAACGCGATTCGCGGACGCCGCTGGCTGATTCGGCTGCTCCGGTAACGCCGCTCGGATCAGCCACGCGCTCGTCGTCGTTCACGACCCGCAAGGTCACTCTCAACATGACCGCGCACCGAAGTCGACGCCAGGCCACCCGCTGTCCCGGCTGGTCGCCACCCGCCTGGACGCCGTCGGCTGGGGCGATAGGCGGCCGCCGGCGTCGACCTGACTCATGAAAACGACTCTCTCTCTCTTGTTGAGCGCGCCTGTGGCGGCTGTCGCGATCCCGAATGCCTCTCGAACCCTGCGTCACCGCCCCGTTCGGGTCGCCTCCAGCCCTGCAGGGGCGGTGGGTCGCAGTGGGTGTCTCCCAGTTGGTATGGCGACCAGGTCCGGGAAACCTTTGCCACTGCTGAAGGATCCTGATGGTCCCGGGAGCCCGACTGCGACCTCGGTCAGCTGTGTCGGGGAGACGGTGGCGGGAGAGCGGAATCATCCCGGCGGCCCGCTCCGCGGCACCGCCCCCGTACGGAGGGCCCTTTCTCTGGCGGGGCGGGGGAGCCGGAACTGCGGTGTCACCACAGTTCCTAAGGCCGCCACGTACGGGAAAACTTCGGAAGTGCTTAACCTGGCTGAGGCTTGCCTCAGGCGGGATCAGCTAGGACGCGTAGGCCTCGACGGGGCCGCCGGGAGCGTCATCACGAAGCCGTCGTGCTCGTAGTCCAGCTTCCCGCCCTGGGACTCGGCCAAGGCGCGGGCGATGGGCAGGCCGAGCCCGCTTCCGCCGTGGCCGTCGAGGCTGACGAAGCGATCGAAGGCCGCCAGCCGGGCCGCCTCGGGGAGACCGCCGCCGTCGTCGTCCACGGTGATGTGAAGGCCGCTCGACGCCAGGGTGACCCGTACCCTCACCGCCGCTTGGGCATGACGGCGAGCGTTGTCCAGCAGGTTGGCCAGCGCCTCTTTGGTCGCGTCGGGGCTCAGCGCTACGCGATCGGGCACGGAGGCGTCCACGTCGAGGACCCAGCGCAGCTGTGGGGCTCGCGCCTCCATGCGCTCTACCTCCCGCCGGCACAGCTGCCGCACGTCGGAGGCTTCGCGAAGAGGTATCTCGCCCTGATCCAGGCGGGCCATGCGCAGAAGGGCCGTCACCAGCCGGCCTGCCCGCCCCGTCTCTTGCACCAGGGCCGAGAGCAGGTCCTCCTGCTCGTGGGAGGCGCCCTGCAGGAGGAGAGCCTCGGCCGTCGCCCGGGTGGAGGTGATGGGCGTGCGCAGCTGGTGGGCGGCGTAGGAGAGGAACTCCCGGCTGCGCCTCTCCGACCGCACCACCGTCTCGATGTGGTCCTCGACCTCGGTCAGCGACTCGGCCAGGCGCTTGCCCACCCGGTTGAGCATGGCGGCCATGGCCAGGAGGCCGGCCAGGGCCAGCCCCGAGGCCAGCAGGATGCGCTGCTGCTGTCTCCCGACCTCAGAGGTGGCGTCGGCCTCAGCCGTGTGCGCCTCCCGGGCCACACGAGCCGTCGCGGTGGCCAACACCCCCACGACCTGGTCGAACAGTCGCTCGAAGGGGGCGATGGCCGCCTCCGCGGCGGCGCGGTCGGTCAATGCCAGCTGCGCCACGTGCCTTCCCGTGGCGATGTAGTTCTCCTCGGCGGGCCGGATGCGGGCCAGCTCCTGTCCCACCGGCCCCGAGAGGCGGAGCGCCTGTATCCCCGCCAGATCCTGTTCGAACTGATCGGCGTGCACAGAGAACTCGCCGAAGGCCTTCGCGCTCGAGTCGGCAGAGAGCCCCGCATTGGCCAGAAGGGTGTTGTACACGTCAGCGCGCAGAGCGTCGTGCTGCATGTCCGCGTCCTGATGGAGCCGCTGCGCCTGCCTGATGCGGTCGACGGTCCGGTGGTCGTGGTTCACAGCCCCCAGACCGCTCAGCGCCGACTGCATGACCACCAGGGTGAGGATGATGCCGGCCCCGCCCACGGCGACCAGCCTCTGGCGCAGGGTGAGCCGGCCCAGGCCCCGCCTGTGGGCCCGGCCCGAGACCACCCCCCGCAGGCGGGTCTGTCCGGGCTGGAGCGGGGCGGCCCGCTCGTCCGGGCTCAGGCCCCCGGCGCCGGCGTCAACGGCGCGCCCGTCCCCGGCTCCCGGACCCCCGGATAGGGGGGTGGGGGCGGACGGCGGGGACGACTGGGAGGTCGAGTCGCTTCGGGTGCTGGTCATCCTCGGAACACGTAGCCCCGGCCCCGCTCGGTGTGGATGAGCCTGGGCCCGTGCGCCTCCATCTTGCGCCGCAGGGAGCTGACGTGCACCTCGACCACGTTGGGGTCGTAGGCGTCGAAGCCCCATACCAGGGAGAGGAGCTGGGCCTTGGAGACGGACTTGCCCCGGGACCGGGCCAGGGCGCACAGCAGCTCGTACTCGGTGGGCGTGAGATCCAAGGTCTGGCCCGCCCTCACCGCCGTCTTGGCCTCCTCGTCGATGACCAGGTCGCGGACCTCCAGGACGGGCGACCGGAGGCGACCGCTGCGCCTGAGCACAGCCCGGATGCGAGCCAGGAGCTCGGCCATGGCGAAGGGCTTGACCAGGTAGTCGTCCCCGCCCGCCTCGAATCCCGACAGCCGGCTCTCCAGCCCGTCGGCCGCGGTCAGGAAGAGAACGGGGATGCCGGCCGAGGCCCGCACGTGGCGGGCCAGGGCGAAGCCGTCGGGCCCCGATGGCAGGTTGATGTCGATGATGGCCAGGTCGGGGCGGAAGGACACGAGGGCCTCGTCCAGCTCCTCACCCGTGGGCCGGCCCAGGACCGAGTAGCCCATCTGCGAAAGGGCCGCGCTCACCGACTCGCGCGCCGAACGGTCGTCCTCGATCATGAGGAGCCTGGGGCTGGAGCTGGAGCCGGACGGGCTCGACATGGCGACCATCCTGACCAGGATCGGGTGTCGGTGTCACCGATCTGAGCCCGAGAGGCAGGCCGATTCAGGAATCTTCAGAACAGAGAGGACAAAGGGGACGGGCCAGGTGGGACACTGCCTGGGCGATGGCGCGCTGTGTGATACTGGGCCCGTACCTGCTGAAGGGGGCGCGGTGAGGAGGTACTGGCCTTTCGGCCTGTTGATCCTGGCGGCCACCGTGGCCGCCTGCGCCTCGGCCAGCCACAGCGGGACGTCCGGCCGCGCCGACCCGCACGGCGACCCCGGCCTCTCCACGGCCCAGATGTCCAAGCTCCTCAACGCCGTGCAGACGGCGTCGGCGGCCACCTCCCAGGCCGTGCTCGTGGAAGAGGGCAAGAGGCTCTTCGAGTCCACGACCCTGTCCAAGGCGGGCCAGTCCTGCGCCACCTGTCACCCCAGCGGGGGCGGCGTCAACATGGCCGCGGGCATCATCACCCACCCGACCAAGGCGGGTGACTTCACCGGGCCCCGCACGCCCATCCCCCTGTGGGGGGTGGCCCACACCGCGCCCTACACCTGGGACGGCCACGTGGCCACCCTGTCACAGCAGGTCACCAACACGGTGCTGACCTTCTTCTCCGCGGGCAAGACCCAGCCCGCGAGCACCACGGCCGGCCAGGCCGCCGCCATCCTCGCCTACGTCAGCACGCTGGGGCCGCCCCCCACCGCCTTCGACAACGGGACCATGTCGGCCCAGGCCCTGGAGGGCCAGAAGCTGTTCAACAGCGTGGGCTGCGTCGAGTGCCACGAGGGGCCCTTCTTCACCGACAACAAGCTCCACGTGCTCGGCGTGCCGCAGGTGGGCAACTCCGACGACCCCGGCAACGCCGCTCTGCCCGGGGCCTTCAACACACCGGCCCTGCGGGACGTGAAGGCCCTGGCCCCCTACATGCACAACGGGATCTTCGCCGACCTGCCCCGGGTGCTCGACTTCTACAGCGGCAACCGGGAGGTGGGCATCCGCCAGCTCACCGGGCCCGAGAAGGACGCCATCGTCGCCTTCCTCATGTCCCTGTAGCGCGGCGCGCACCAGCCCGGCCTGCCTACGCCGTCCAGGGTGGGCGCCCCGGCGCCGCCGAGCTGGTGAACCCGCACCGGAGGCTCTTGGCCACCCCCCGCGGCCGACATAGCGGACAAAGGTTCCCGAGCCGGGCCGGCGGGACCCGTCGGGCGAGCCCCTCTTTGGGCCCGGCCAAGAGGTTTCCCGAAGGTCGCGGACCGAGCCTCCACCAGTCGGGCGACCAGACGGTCCGCCCCACTACGGGTGGGACAGGTGAGACGAAGGCTCTCGGTCACAAGGGGAAGGTTGCCTGGGCGGTCGCGCCGCGCCGGTGCTGCCTGCGCGGTTGGCGCCCTGGCCCTCCTGGCCCTGGCCTCCCCCGCCGGCGCGGCGGGGACGGCGGCCGCTCCCCCGGCCGTGATCGGCCCCAACCTGGTCCAGCTCCTGGCCAAGCCCTTCTCTCCCGCGGCCAACGATCCCGCCGCGGTGGCGAAGCTGGGCTCGCCGGCCACGCCCGCCGACGACCTGCGTGACGCCCTGAACACGCTGGCCACCGCCACCGACGGGGCCAGCGCGTCGGCCGCCCGCCAGCTGGCCATCGACATCCTGGAGGGCAACCCCGTCCCGGGCCGGCCCTACAGCGGCATGCCCCTCCTCAACTGGAACCTGCCGGCCAAGGTGAAGACGGTGCCCGCGGGCGGCGTGGTCGTGGTCAACGAGGTGCGCTTCGGTCAGGAGGTGCTGTCCGACACCTGGCTCCTGCAGTTCGCCGACCCGGCCAAGCCCTTCTCCATCACCTACCGGTCGGCCGACCTCAACCAGCCCGCGGGCGAGCTCACCCCCACCCCCATCGTGAACACCGGCACGAGCTCCAGCGCCGCCTTCGCCTCGTTGATGATCACTCCCACCGACACGGGCACCTTCGTCACCAACCAGTTCAACACCAACGCCCCCGAGCGGACCCGGGCCTCGGTGCAGGAGCTGACGGTGCGCATGCCCGCTCCGGGCCAGCTCTCCGCCGTCCTCGACCCGGTGCACACGCCCGGCCACCAGGCCCTGGGCACGCTGCTGCCCGCCACCCCGACGACCATCGCCGCGGCCGAGGCCGTGGCCGGCTTCCCCGTCGGATCGCCGCCCACCGCGGCCCAGAAGTCGGCGGCCATCTCCCGCATCAGCGACCTGTCGCCCGAGAAGCTGCTGTGGACCGACCTGTCCAAGCTCGATCCCACCAACGTGGCCGCGGCCAACGCCCTGGGCAGCCAGGACGTGAGCCTGGTGGGGGCCATGACCAACCACACCCAGGTGCCCGCCGGGGTGTCCACCGCCCCCACCGCCGACCTGGCCGTGACCCTCCTCAACGACAACGCCTACGTCTCCCGGCGGGGCCTGTCCCTCGCCCCCGGCGCGCCGCTGCGGGTGTCGGTGACCAACGCCGACACCTTCACCCACGACCTCTCCGCCCAGAGCCTGAGCAACCGCCAGCCCACGGCCGGGGCCCTGGCCTGGGGCAGCTTCAACGCGGCCGACGTGTCCCTGACGCCGGGGACCATCGCGCCGGGCGCGACCCAGTCCTATACGCTGACCGTCCCCTCTTCGGCCTTCGCCCTGGTGGTGGGCGACCCGGGCCACGGCGACCAGGCCAGCACGTTCGTCGACCTGGCCCGTGACGTGCAGAAGGACAGCCT
>Ga0209577_10003317_pt1 | contig 15166 bp, 11 predicted proteins | sample GraSoiAngelo_109_FD_185874 | JGI IMG/M metagenome (GOLD analysis project Ga0209577, IMG submission 185874) | Grasslands soil microbial communities from the Angelo Coastal Reserve, California, USA - 14_0903_12_20cm (SPAdes) (version 2) | ecosystem: Environmental > Terrestrial > Soil > Grasslands...
TGGAATCCGAAGGATCGATCCACATGGCGTGATAGTCGCCATGAATCCCTTTCACGCGCTGCGTCGAAAACGTCTTCCCGCCGTCCTCGGAATAGAACATCGGCGCACCGAGTTCCCAGATCCGGAGATCGTTATTGGGATCGATCCGAATCTGGCTGTAGTACGACGGCCGCGGGTTTGTATCGCCCATCTTCTTCCAGGTCTCGCCTTTGTCCTCGCTGCGATAGGTCCCGCCCTTCTCGTGCTGCACGATCGCGTAAACGATGTTCGGGTCCTTGCGGTAAACGTCCAGCCCGATGCGTCCGGTGTCTCCGCCGTTTTCGTAAGGCAGCCCCTTGGTCAATTTCTTCCAGTTCGCGCCGCCATCCGTTGTCTTGTAAATCGCGCTGTCCGGACCGCCGCCATTAAATCCATAGGGCGTCCGCCGCCGCTCATACGCCGCGGCATACAAAGTGTCCGGACTCTCCGGGTCCATGGCGATGTCGCTCACACCGGTGTCGTCGGTGATCTTCAGCACCTGCGACCAGGTCTTCCCGCCGTCCGCCGTCTTATATACTCCGCGCTCCGGATTCGCCCCCCACAAGTGTCCCAGCGCGGCCACGTACACCACATCCGGATTCTTCGGATGAATCACGATTCGCCCGATGTGGCGCGTCGCCTCGAGCCCCATTTTCTTCCAGGTCTTCCCGCCGTCCGTCGACTTGTACGCTCCCGCACCCCAGGAGGAGCTTTGCCGGTTGTTTGGCTCGCCCGTCCCGACCCACACCACCGACGGATCCGACGGCGCAATCGCGATGTCACCAACCGTCGATACGCTCTCTTTATCGAATATCGGCTCCCAGGTGGTGCCGTTGTTCGTCGTTTTCCACACGCCCCCCGAAGCCGTGCCCACGTACACGATGTTTGGATTGCTCTCCACGACTGCGAAATCGTCGATGCGCCCGCCCATGGTCGCGGGCCCGATCTCCCGGAATTCAAGATTCTTGAATTTATCTCTGGGATTTGGCTGGTCGCCTGGCGCCGCCAGCGCGCTCATGGACAACCCTCCAAAAATCGCCGCGCAAGCCAGAATTGTCCGCAGAGCATTCCAAGTATGCTTCATTTCCATTCCCCCTGTTTCGAAGGCCCGGCATGTTACTCCGGCTGGGCCGCATCGCGCATCAAGTGTTTGAAAGGGCAAACCAACCCGGCCGAAAGAGAGACGCGCAGCGCCGCCGCTTCGTTTCACTGCTGCACAATTCTTCCCCGCCGCCGCTGGTGTCTCCGCATGCAACTCATCGCCTGCCCTGGCCTTCAAATCCCTACGATCGCATGCTAGGCTATCCAACTGCTTTCACTGACTGCATGCTCCGCTTGAACCGCCATCCCCATCGACGGGTTCTTTCCGCGCTCCGCCCTTTTCTTTTCCTGGCTGCGCCGCTCCTCGCACTTGCAATCGTGCCGCCGCGCATCGCTTCCGCGCAGCAAACTCGCTTGCCTTCCGGCAAAGGAGGAGTCGCAAATCTAGAAGCGAAAACGCAGAGTCGCAAAGGCGACGTCACCACCGCTGACGGCGACGTGGACATTCACTACGCGGACACCCAGCTTCGCGCCAACCACGTCGAATACAACAGCAAGACCTACGAGGCTACCGCTACCGGCCACGTTCAGCTTGATTACGACAACGAGCACCTCGAAGCCGATGAAGCTCATTACAACGTCAGCACAGGCCACGGTCTCTTTCACAACGTTCGCGGCCGCGTCAAAATCGAGCGGCGACCCAATCCGACAATTTTGATTTCCGATAATCCCCTTTACTTTGAAGCGCGGGACGTCGAACGCTTCCCGGGAGACGTCTATCTCATCCACCGCGCCTGGATCACCATCTGCGATCCCCAGCACCCCAAGTGGCAGTTCTACGCGCCCAACGCGCGGATCCGTCTGGATAGAAGCGTCGCGCTCATCAACGCCAACTTTCGGCTTCTCCGCGTGCCCCTCATCTGGCTCCCTTACGCCTCTGCCCCCGCCGGCCGCAAGGTCCGCGCAACCGGTTTCCTCATTCCCGATGTCGGACAGAGCTCGCGCAAGGGCTTTATCCTCGGCGATGCTTTTTATCTGGCCCCCGCGCCGTGGGTGGACGCTACCCTTGGCGCCCAATTCATGAGCCGCCGCGGTGTTCTCGAACGGGGGTCATTGCGCGCCAAGCCCTTCGAAAACACTTCGATTGGCTACACCTATTTTGGTGTCGAGGACCGCGGCCTCCTCAACTCTGACCGCTCCCGCAGTCCTCAGGGTGGCGAGCAGCAACGCCTCGAAATCCAAGCCCTGCTCCCCGGCGGTTGGCGCTTCGTAACCGACTACAACCATCTCTCCTCGCTTACCTTCCGTCTCGCCTTCGCCGACTCTTTCGGCGAAGCCATCAACTCCGAAGTGCGCAGCGCCGTCTTCTTTTCGAACAATTTCCGCGGCTTCAGCTTGAATTTCGCCGGCCTCAGCGATAAGAGTTTTCTCACCCTGCCGGTCGCCGCAACGTCAATCACGCCTGCCATTCCCGCCACCAGCGTCACTCTCCGCAACCTACCGGAAGTGCGCTTCGGCTCCGTCGAGCAATCCCCCTGGCCGAGCGTTCCCGTCTATTTCGGTTTCGACGCCTTTGCCGGCGTCGTATTCCGCAGCGATCAAAATATTCAAACTTCCAATTTCGTCGATCGTCAAGAATTGGCGCCTCGCGTTACCGTTCCACTGCACTTCGGCCAGTGGCTCGGCGCGACCACTTCCGTCGCCTTCCGCACCACCCGCTATGGCGATTCCTACAATTCCGCTGGCCTGGTCAGTGGCGCTTCCGTCTCCCGCAACACCGGCGAGTTCGCCGTGGAGCTCCGCCCGCCTGCGCTCGAACGACTCTTCGATCGCACTTCCTTGAAAAAGGACCAGACTCGACGCCGGTACAAGCACACCATCGAACCGGCGCTCACCTACCGCTACGTCACCGGCGTGAATCACTTCGCCGACTTTATTCATTTCGATTCCGATGCCACACTGACCAACACCAGCGAAATCGAATATGGCTTTACGCAGCGGCTCTTCCGGAAAGACGGTGACAGCCAGCCCCAGGAGCTCATTTCCTGGCGCATCGTCGAGAAGCACTATTTTGATCCCACCTTTGGCGGCGCCATCGTCAACGGCCAGCGCAACGTTTTCCAGGCACTCGACTCCATCTCGCCGTTCGCCTTCGCTTTCGGTCCCCGCAATTGGTCTCCTATCGTCAGCGATTTGAAGATCACTCCCGGCGGTCTCTACGATCTGGAGCAGATTCTTCAGTACGATCCCCGAATTCAAAGACTCGTCACCATCGGCACGCTCCTGAAAGTAAAACCTTATCGGGAATTATTTGCCACCGTTTCCTACTTCCGCCTGAATGACAATCCGGCGCCCGGCGATCTTGCTCTCCAGCCTCCTCCGGTGTTGCCCATGTTCCAGCAGCCGGATGCCAACCAGATTCGCGGGCTCGTCGGCTACGGAAGCGAATCCCGCAAGGGGTTCAATCTCATCACAGGTCTGGGCTACGATTTCGAGAACAAGACGTTGCAGAACCAGATCGCTCAGCTCAGTTACAATGGCGGCTGCTGTGGCCTCGCTGTCGAATATCGCCGCATCAATCTCGGGCAGGTGCGGGCGGAGAATCAGTTCCGCCTGGCGTTCATCATTGCCAACATCGGCACCTTCGGGAATCTCCGTCACCAGGAAAAAATCTTCTAGCAGGGGCTTTTGTAGTGCCGGGCTTAGCTTGAGTATCTCCGCTTGTGATTTAATGTGACACATGAACGACGCCGACCTGGCCTTCGCATCCATCGAGGAAGTCGGAAAGCTCTTCCGCAAGCGCAAGCTTGCTCCCGTCGAGCTCACCAAGCTCATGCTCGCCCGCATCGAGCAGCTCAATCCAAAACTCAACGCTTACATCACGGTCACCACCGAACTTGCTCTTGCTCAGGCAAAGAAGGCCGAGTCCGAACTTTTCGCACCGCGCGGCCGCAAGGGGCTTGGCGATCGCGGGCCGCTCCATGGAATTCCCATTTCGCTCAAAGACAACATCTACACCAAAGGCATTCGAACAACTGCCGGTTCAAGAATCTTGAAAGATTTCATTCCACAACACGACGCCCAAGTCGTTGTTCTCTTGAGAGAAGCGGGCGCTGTCCTTCTTGGCAAGACAAATATGCACGAGTTCGCCTACGGTGTGACCACCAACAACCCCCACTACGGCCCCGCGCGCAATCCCTGGGACCCCGCGCGCATACCCGGCGGCTCGAGTGGAGGATCTGCCGCCGCCGTGGCCGCCGGCCTTTGCTACGGCAGCATCGGCACCGATACCGGCGGCTCCATCCGCATCCCCGCATCCCTCTGCGGCATCGTCGGCCTCAAGCCCACTCGCGGTCACGTCAGCGACTCCGGTGTCATCCCTCTTTCGCCCACACTCGATTCGACCGGCCCGCTGGCCCGTTCGACTCGCGATGCGGCCATCATTTTACGGGCCATCGCTCAGACCCCTTCTTTTCCATTCGGCTCATGGCCCGCCCAGGCATTTTCCGCCAAGCTTCCAAAGCCCCGGCTCGGCCTGCCAGAGGAATTGTTCTTTAAACTATTGTCCGACGATATTGGCAACGTGTTCGACGCGGCCATCCGCGATTTTAGCAAGCTCGGCGCGACAACAAGAAAAATCTCGATTCCGCTCCTCAACGAAACGGAAGAGGACGGCAACCAGATCACCTGGGCAGAGGCGACCCACTACCATCAGCAAGCGGGGCACTTTCCCCGCCGCACCGCCGACTACGGTGAAGATGTGCGCGCACGCCTGGAGATGGGAACCAAGGTCTTCGCAACTTCTTACCTGCAATCGTTATACCTCCGAGTGCGTTTCATTCACCAATTGCTGTTCGCTATGGACGAAGCGGGCGTTAATGCACTGGCTGTCCCAACAACGCCTATTTCTGCTCCTGTCATCGGCGAGGAAACTACAGTCCTCGCCCGAGAGGAGCATCCTACTCGTGCACTTTTGCTTCGAAATAACCGTCCTGCGAACCTCGCAGGAATCTCGGCCCTGTCAATTCCCTGTGGCTTCACGCAGTCCGGCTTGCCCGTCGGGTTGCAACTCATTGGGCGCCATACCGGCGAGCAGACACTGCTGCGGATCGCTCACGCCTATGAGCGCGCACATCCAGAGCAACGCCGTCCACCCCTGTAGCGCCGACTTGCCCTGAGGGCTGTCGAAGGGGCATGGTGCGCGCGTTTCTTCATGTGCAAAAATACGCAGCCTGGGACGCTGGTGCTAACTCTTGCGCGGCCACGGCTCCTTCTCTTCGCATCACCCATCTGCCGATCACGTACCCCAACGTCCCCGTTACCATCCCGCCGAGGACATCCGCCACGTAGTGGTTTCGCACGTAGACCGTTGAAACGCACATGCAGAGGACGTCTGGAAGGAATATCCAGAAGAGCCACCGCTGGTGCCGCCACGCTCCGCACAGGGCCGCTACCGCTCCCGCCACGTGCTGCGAGGGAAATGCCGCACCGTGCACCCGTCCGCATTTCTCGATCAAGTTGATGAGCGCCGTGAACGGTCCGCCGGTGAGATTGCCGTGCCACATGCCCGCAAACGTGAACCACGGGCTCTCGACCGGGAAGAATATCGAGATGACATAGCCGAACACGTAGCCAACCGCCGAATACGTCATCACTCCCCAATAACTATCCCAATCGCGGCGGTAGTAGAGAATCCCGCCGAGTATCAGTAGAAAAACAAAATAGGTGAAATAGGCGAATTGCATGAATTCGTTCAGCGCCGGGTGCGCCAAGCGTTCAAGCCACAACAAAGGATTCACACCGGTCAGCCATTGATCAAACCAGATCAGCTTAGCGTCCTGCCAGCCGGGGGTGACCAGATGCGCGAGCTTTCCCAACTCCTCAAAACAGAACAGAAAAAACAGATGCGGATACCAGTGCCGCCAGAAGTGCCAGAACTTCGCCGAAAAGGTATTGCCGCTCCGGTTCGCCTGGTCCACAACTCGCGCTTCTAAACGGCACAAAACCAGAATTATCGCCGCAACCAACGCTTGTGCACCGAACAACTTCGCTGCATTCGCAAGGTTTTCCGCAAACACGGCGATCAGCGCGCTCGATGCCGTCAAATACCCCAGCGCCACCCATTCAAATGCCCCGCAGGCCGCCCACGCTGCCGCCATTTCCCGGGTGACCCATCCCGCGAGTCCTGGCTTCTCCGCCTGGAGGCTTGCCGCAGCTGACTCGCCTTTCCGTACACCTACTCCCGCACCCCAAGCGAGCGCTGCTTCATTTCCTCGATAGTTCTGTCTCTCGACATCATTCATTCGGGGTTCTCCAGTTCCATCCGGCAATTTCACTGCGCTCCGCACGGAGAAATCGCAGCACTATGCAATCACTCCGGGCTGCTCTTTCCTCCCTCGAATCTCTCGCCCGGCGCCGGTCCCGATCCGGTCGGGGCGTCTCTCGGTTAGGCTTTCTTTTTCGTCCCAATCCAGAACCGGCCACCCCCGCGTCCGTGCTATCCCCGCAAGGTCTTCGGGCGGATTCACTGCCGCCGGCCGCCCTACCGCCGCCATCAACGACCAGTCATTCAGGCTGTCGCCATACGCGTAGCACTGCCCTAGGTCGAGTCGCATCTCCTCAGCTAGTCGCTTCGCCGCACGCGCCTTCGCTTCCCCAAACATGGCTTCGCCCAAAACTCTTCCCGTCCACCTGCCATCCATTTCTTCCAGTCGCGTTGCAAACACGCGAATCTTTACGGTGATTCCGCGCGCAGCAAGTTCGGCTTCCATGGCGTGCGCGGCTCCCCGCGCTAACAGCTCCAGCGTCCCGCTCATGAGCACGATCTCGTGTCCCTCTGTCGCGTGCCCTGCCACTGTCTCGATTGCTTGCCCAAAAAAGGTGGGGACCGGCAATCGTGGATAGCGCCGCGGAGGAGCCGACACCTGTCCCTCGGCCTGTTGGTCGTCTTGGTGCCAAGAGGAGACATCTCTGTCTCCTTCGGCACGCTCGTCAAAAACCTGCAGGCCGCGCAGATACATTTTGTTGGCCTCGAAAATCGCGCTGATCCCGCGCGGCATCAGTCGCATTGCTTCCCTCAACCAGAGAAAGTAATTTCTTGCCGGCATCGCTCCCCGGCATCTCAAGAGCCGAAAAAACCTCCTCTCCAGCGACGGCGGCGCCAAGAGCGTCCCATCCAAATCAAAAAACGCCGCAACTCCTCCGCTCTTCTCCATTTCCTCCTTTACTTCCTTTACCTCCATACGGTCCTTCACATCGCCTCCTGCGCCGCGCTTTTCGCCCCGCGCGCCGGCCCCATGTTTCCCGCCATGTATTTCCACCCGTCCACCAGCACCGGCAATCCACGCAGCAGGCAGAACGCCGCTGTCATCCAGGTCAACACCTGCGCCCCCAGGCGAATCATGGCGTGCGCATCCGCCGCCGGTTCACCCACCAGCGCCACCGGCCCGCGCGTCAGCGCCAATTCCAATCCCAAATAGCAGAAACACAGGCACTTCATGGCCGCATACAACCCTCGGCTCCAGCGTGACGCCACCAACGCCTGTCCCCACCAGGTCCGCAACATGGCATTTGCACCCCAACCGGAATGTCCCGCCTTCATCCGAAGCCCGCGCAAGAAATCCGTAGCCGCCCCGCGCGCAAAGAACAAAACCGGCAGCCACAGCGACACCATCCCCACGACCGCGAAATACGTGAAATACACGTTCTCGATCATCCGGTCGCCCAGAATGTCCAGTTGCGCACCGACCGGCGTGGCCATTTTTTTCTTCCGGGCGAGATGCCCATCGAGTGCATCCAAGGCGATTGCCCCGACGGTCAGCCCCACCGCCGTGAGGTTCGCCCACGCTCCGCGACCGAACAGGCACACCGCCAGAAACCCCACGCCGACCCGCAGAAACGTCACTTTGTTTGGCGTCCATTGCATACTCACCTGCTACAGGCCTCTTTTTCTCCAGGGCGCACACTGAGGCTAGGGCAAGCCCTCTGCCAATTCGCTCGCCCCTAAACTTATTTCCTATCAGTGTGTTAGAACGCACTTAAGAAAAGATCGCCGCGACTCTGCGCCAGCCAAATGCTTCATCTGTCGCCCTTTCACTTCCTTGCGCCCTTCACGCCGTTTTCTGCGTCTAACCGAATGGGTCGGGTGTTTGCCGGGCCCACGACCATCCTTGCGGACGGCATCCTTGGCGCCAAGCGATGAAGTTCGCTGATGGCCCCTTCCGGCCCTGACAGAGAGGACTTCAACACCAGCACGAGCAGGAACGGGATTTATGGGAGAATAAGAAGGTCTCAAGTCTAGTCAGATGCGCGGCTTCGTCGCGCTCCCAGGTCGCTACCGAGGATTGAATTAAGATGAATGATGTTTCTCTAGCAGCAGCTTTTCTCGCCGGGCTCGTCTCGTTTCTTTCGCCCTGCGTTTTGCCGCTCGTTCCCGGCTACATCTCCATGCTCTCGGGCATCGGCATGGAGCAGCTCCGCAAGGGCGAAGTCCCGAGCTCCAGCTTGTTGGGCTCCTCACTCTCCTTCATCGCCGGCTTTTCCGTTGTGTTCATATCTTTTGGAGCATCCGCCAGTGCCGTCGGCGTTTTCCTCAAACAGAATCGCAATACACTCACTCCCATCGCCGGTGCCCTCATCCTTCTTTTTGGTCTCCATCTTCTCGGCCTGCTCATCAAGCTCAATCCCCGTGTAGGCATTATTTTCGGCGTCATCTTCGTGGCCCTCGGTGCCGCTTCTTTGCTTCGCCATGCTCCTCTGGTCGCCGGATTCGGTGCGCTTCACTTCTTCTCGCTTTCCATCATCGGCTTCTTTGGTCCCGCCCTGGCCCGCTGGCTCAACCGTGACGTCCACGTCCGGGGTTCTGCTGCACAGCCTAACGCGTGGAGCGGCTTCTTGCTTGGCTTGGCCTTCGCGTTCGGCTGGACTCCATGCATTGGCCCCATCCTCACGACGGTACTCACGATCGCCGCCGCAAGCGACAAAATTCAGCGCGGCGTTCTCCTCCTGGCCGTCTACTCCGCCGGCCTCGGGATCCCGTTTCTTCTAACGGCTCTCGGCATCGGAAAATTCATGACGTTCTACAAGAATTTTAGAAAATATCTTCACGCCGTCGAACTCTTCAGCGGGGCCCTTTTGCTTTTCGTCGGCGCCCTGGTTTTCGTCAACAAGCTGACCTGGCTCACGGCCAAGCTGAGTTTCTTGAACATCCTTGTTTTGTGGCTCGAAGGCGTCCTCACTGGCGGAAAAGGGGGTACGATATTCTGGCTGTTGGCCGGTTTGGCTGTTCTGGCAGTCGTGGTGTTCGCGGTCATAAGGCGTTGGGAGAAAATTACTGCTATGCAAGGCAACAAAACTGTCTTAGCCGTGACTACCGTCATCGCGCTCATCATCGGCACCTACTACGCCGATAAGGCCACGCGCGTCAAGGCCACCGGCCCCCTCGAGAACGCCGAGCAGGTCAACGCCAAGAGCAACGGCCAGCCCGCTCCCGAAGTCACCTTCAAAGATCTGGACAGCAAAGACGCCACTCTGAGCCGGTACAAAGGCAAAGTCGTACTCGTCAATTTCTGGGCCACCTGGTGCGATCCCTGCTACATCGAGATTCCCTGGCTTATCGAGATGCAGCAGAAGTACGAAGCGAAAGGCTTCACCGTTCTCGGCATCTCCATGGACGAAGAAGGCAAGAGCGCGGTGGCTCCCTTCCTCGCCAAGGAACGCTTCAACGTCAACGGCCAGAAACTCCCCATTAACTATCCCATCGTCATCGGCAATGACGAGGTCGCCGACAAGTTCGGCGGCCTTCTTGGCTACCCCACCAGTTTCCTCATCTCCCGCGACGGCAAAATCGTGAAAAAAGTTCAGGGTCTGATTAGCTACGAAGAATTAACTAAGGCCATCGAATCTCAGTTGTAATTCTTGGCGTCGGAGCTTCCGACCCGCCTGGTATGACACAGCCATCAGGACCCAGCCAGCGCGAATCCTTTCTTCATCGACGCCCAGTCGCCAGCTATTTTGCGTTGACTTTGCCGTCTCCTGGATCGGCGCCCTGCTCATGGCCGCGCCTCCTTCCTTCGTCGTGCTTTCAAAGCGTGTGTGTATCGCACGCCGGCTTCGCTCATCAGTTCTTGAAGCCGTGGCCCATTAGCGATCGCCTTGCGAATTTCAGCAACCAACTCTTCGGGAACGTAAATCGAAAAGCGTTTACCGCTGCGGCGACCATATAAGACATGGCTGGAATGCCCTTGGCCACTGGCACACGCAGGACAGCTCTCTCGGATGCATGGACTCTTCCGCAAACTCAGAGAACCAGCAGCAACTCAATGGTGAACCCATCGAAATCGACACCAGCATCATGGTGAATTTCTCACTGGCCCCCTAGACTCACTTCATCGCCTACGCGAACGGTACCCGCCCGCGGTGGGAAATTTTCCGACTCTGTACTCTCGGCCAAACGATGGTTCAAAAGCGGCCAAACGATCCTTCAAGTCACATTCTTCGAAGAGATCGGCTGGATGGGCTTCGCCTTCCCCAAGATGCGGCAAAACCTACGCGCTCTTGGTGCCGCCGTCCTGCTCGGTATCTTCTGGGGCCTCTGGCACATGCCGGTCTTCGACTATCTGGGCACCGCCACTCCTCACCGCGCTTATTGGTGGCCCTTTTTCCTTTCGTTCACCGCTGCGCGGGCCGCCATGCGCGTCCTCATCGCCTGGCTCTATTCCAACACGAAAAGCGTGCTTCTCTGTCAGCTCATGCGCGTCTTGTTCGACCGGCTTGCTCGTCATCTTCAGCCCGCCCCGTCTGCCGCACAGGAAACCTTCTGGTATGCTGTCTACGCCACCGCGCTAGGGATCGCCGTGGCTTCCTCGCGCTCTTGTAGGGAAGGATAAGTCTAGGGTCCGCCCAAAACTAGTGCCCGTGAGGGAGCTTCGGCCGCGCCTTGCACCGTTTTGGGTTGGTTCCTGTACTGCCCACTACCCACGACTCACTCAGTTCATGTACGCTAAATGCATGCTCGATGAAAAGGACTTTCAACGAAAAGCCGACGCCGCGTTCGAGGACCTCAAGCGCCGCATGCTCACGGCGGGCGATGAACACGGTTTCGACGTCGAAGGAGAATCCGGAAAGCTCGAAGTTCTCTTCGAGGAACCTCGGGAGGCCAAATTTGTGATCTCGCCCAACACCCCCGTCCGGGAAATCTGGGTCTCCGCGCTTTCCACCAGTTTCAAGCTCGGTTGGAACGAATCGCGCAACGCTTTCATCCACGAAAAAACCGACGAAGATCTCCGCGCCGTCATGAGCCGGGTCATTTCCCAGCAACTCGGCGCCCAGGTCACTTTATGAAAGTCAAAGCAGGTATCATTTCGATCGGCTTGCTGGTTCTGTCGGCGGCGATGCAATCGCAAATTCCCTCGGGGCGCGACGTCGTCAAACCCGAAGCCTATGTCTCGCGCGATCCCGCTGGCCGCGGAAGCTCTTTCGAAATCGCGGTGGTCATGAAGATTCGCCCGGGCTTCCACGTCAATGCCCGCGAAAAATCGCAAGACTATCTCATCGCCACCGATCTCAAGGCCGAACTTCCCGCCGGCTTCAACAGCGGCGAAGTCTCTTATCCCAAGGGCAAACTCGAAAAATTCACTTTTTCCAAGACACCATTGAACGTCTACCAGAGCACCGTGATTCTTCGCATGCCTATCACGGCGTTTGCGAATGCCCCTCTCGGCGAACAGCACATCCCTCTCAAGCTCCGCTACCAGGCCTGCAGCAGCGAACTTTGCTTGCCCCCGGTCACACTCCCTCTCGACGCGACGCTCAACGTCGTGGCCTCAGCTTCCGCCGCCAGGCCCGCCCACGCGGAGATTTTTGGGAAACAATAGGTCGGTCGTGGCAATTCCCAAAATTGATCTTGGACCGGAAGGACCGACTTCGAGATTTCTTGAAGTGAAGCTTGCCCTAGGCCTTGAGGAAACTGGCCACGGCCTCGCGCAAACGGCGGACGACGCGTTGCTGGCCGAGAACGACCATGGTGTCGAACAGAGGCGGCGCCACAGCTTGGCCGACGATCGCCACGCGCGTGGCATTGATCAGCAGACCGGCTTTGACTCCCCCCGCTTCAGCGACCGCCCGGGAAGCGCGGTCGCAAGCGTCATGATTCCACTCGGCAAGCGCTTCGAGCGCATCGGCGAGCTTGGCAAGGAGTTCCGGCACTTTGGGATCATTCCAGAATTTTTCTTTTGCCGCCGCCTCGCGGGTGAATTCGTCGCTGAAAAATGCCCGCGACCAACTCGAAAAATCGGGCAACAAGCGGATTCGGGGCCGCAGCAAATCGGCGGTCTTTGAAAGCCACGCGTGATCTCGTCCATCCACGCCGGGAGCGGCCCCTGCGGCCCACTCCGGCTTCCACAGCCCGCTGCGCTTCAATTCATTTTCGACTTCAGGCAGCAACTCCTCGATCGGAAGTTTCTGCAAGTATTGCGTGTTGAACCACTCCAGTTTCGGCCGATCGAACACGGCGTTGGTGCGGCTCACGCCCTCAAGCGAAAACTTTCCCAGCAAATCTTTCGTTCGCAGAAACTCTTCATCACCGCCAGGAGACCAGCCCAGTAGCGCAAGAAAATTCCGGAACGCCTCCGGCAAGAAACCTTCTCTGCGGTACATGTTTACATCCGTTGCGCCGTGACGTTTCGAAAGGCGAGACTTGTCCGCCCCGAGAATCAGCGGCACATGCGCAAAAACAGGAAGTTCCGCAGCGAGCGCGCCGTACAGCAGCACCTGTTTGGGGGTGTTCGAAATGTGGTCTGCGCCGCGAATCACATGGGTGATGCGCATGTCGATGTCGTCGACGACGACCCCCAACTGATACATGGACGGGCCAAATTCTTCTTCGTTTTTCCCGGAGCGCAACAAGACAAAGTCCTCGATCTCCTCGTTTGAAAACTCGCGTTCGCCAAATACCGCGTCGCGGAATTTTGTTGTTCCGCCAAGAGGAACTTTGAAGCGGATCGCCGGCTTCCCACCCGGTGTTGAGGGCCGGCCATCGCGGCAGGAACAGCGAGTGACGCGTCGCGGACCACCAGCCTTCGGTTCCTCGTCTTGCGCCGGTTCGGCATGGTCGCCGCCAGTATATTTTTCCGCCGGACAATAGCACAAGAAGGCGGCCCCGTTCGCTAAGCACTTTTTCGCGGCCGCGCGATACAATTCCGTTCTTTGGGACTGATAAAACGGCCCCTCGTCCCAGTTGACGCCCAGCCACTGCAAGCCATCCAGAATTCCCTGCACCAGTTCGGGCTTGTTGCGCTCGGCATCGGTGTCCTCAACGCGAAGAATCATCGTGCCGCCCTGGCGCCGTGCGAACAGCCAGTTAAACAGCGCGGTGCGGGCTCCCCCAACGTGCAAATAACCGGTGGGCGACGGGGCAAATCGCACTCTCACAGCGGAGGTCTTGCGAATGACATCACTCATTATCAGCGCTTCTTCCCACTTGAATTGAATCTCCCAGTGTAGCCAAACCCTCTATTTAGGTCCAATTGGCGGGTTCCGGGCCAAAGACGTACAGGCAATGCTTCCTGGGCTTGAATTCGTTATCTCCCTAGATGCTGTCTCTTTGGCAACCAGTACCCCGGTACGCTTGCTTCCTGAAAATTCCGTAATCCATAATCACAAGTACTTTGTTTTGTGTACAGGCGCGACCTTCCCGCGTCCCCGCACGGCTGTCCTCTCATGCGAGCGGCGCGGCGGTGGGTGCACAGCTCTAGCGCGAGGGACGTTTGTGCCTTTGTGGCCAGCGGAGAGTCGTCCGCGGTGCGGGCGGAGAATCGAATGAGTTCCTGATGCATCAAAGTTTTATTTCACTGGCGCTGCTGATCGCCACTGCTTTGGTGGCGGGTTTCTTCTCGTATATCTACAGCATCAAGCGCCAGACTTATCTGCTGCTGTGGACCGCGGCGTGGGCGGTCTTCGGACTTCATTACGTGGGGCTGACACTCGCTCCGTGGGCAGCGGCGAACCCGCTGCAGAGTGCGTTGAGCCATTGGCTTTTCGCGCTCTCGGGGGTGCTCTTTTTTCTAGGAGCACAACTTTACTCCCAGAGGAAGGCCTGGAAAATTCCCGCGTTGGCTGCTGGCGTCCTGTTTGGATTGTGGGCTGCGGCCAATGCCGCCAACGTGTTTTCTGTTTCGGCGATCATTCCCGGTTCTCTTCTTTACATCGCGGTCGCGGTGGTGTTCTGGCAGGAAAGTCGGAGGCAGGAAACGCTTGCCGACAGGCTGCTGGGTGTTTCCTTCGCTTCCTGGGGAGTTCTATGGATCGCGCTCCATTTCCTGAACGCGACTCCCGAACTCCAGGGCGCAGGCGTGAGCGTGGTTGCGGCTGCTCCGTGCGCGTTCGTGGCCATGCTCATGGTCATGGCGCTTTACGAAGAAGAAAAGCGCCGCATCGAGCGCAACATGCTGGCGCTTTCGAATCTCAATTTGGCGACCTCCAGTTTTGTGGGCGGCGAGATTCAGCGCATGCTTTCGCAAGCGTTGGACCGCGTGTTGGGCGTTGTGCGGCTGCCCGCCGGAGCGCTCTTTCTGCACCACGGTGATCCGCTGGGCCCGACTTCCGTCGTTGCCGTGGGCTTGAGTGACGACTTTTGCCGCGCCGCTCAGAACGAAGCCCTGGACGATTATCTCGTCAGCCTGGTGGCGCGCCTCGGCGGCCTGCTGGGTTTTCGCGATCTTCGCGACGACTCCCTCTCGGCTCTCGAAAAAGAAAAGTCCATCCGACGATTCCGCGAGCTGGCGCTCGCACAGGGGTTGCGCAGCGTGGTGGCCATCAGCCTTCAGGCCAAAGAGCAAGCCTTCGGCGTGCTGCTTCTCGGGACACCAGACAGCCGGCGCTTTACACCGGCGGAGCTGCGGCTTCTCCTCGCGCTGGGGCACCAGATCGGCATGGCCGTGGAGAACAGCTATTTGATTCAGCAGACTTCGCGGCGGAGCGAAGAGCTTCACGTATTGAATGAAATCGGCCGCGCGCTCAGCTCGACGCTGAACAAAGAAGACCTGACCAGGAAAGTGTGGGAGGAGCTGCGGCGGCTCTTCGACGTGGAAAACTTCTATATCGCCGGACT
>Ga0209577_10003318_pt1 | contig 15161 bp, 17 predicted proteins | sample GraSoiAngelo_109_FD_185874 | JGI IMG/M metagenome (GOLD analysis project Ga0209577, IMG submission 185874) | Grasslands soil microbial communities from the Angelo Coastal Reserve, California, USA - 14_0903_12_20cm (SPAdes) (version 2) | ecosystem: Environmental > Terrestrial > Soil > Grasslands...
CCGGCCATCGCGTTCTGCAAGCCGTAGATCTGGGCGATGCCGTCGCCGACCGCGACGATTCGACCTACATCAGCCGACACGAGGCTTGCATCAAAGTCTTTGAGCCGTTCTTTGATGACCTCCGAGATCTCTTTGGTGCTGATACCCACGTCACGTTCTCCTAAGTGGCCGCCAGACGGCGGCGAAGCTGCTGCAACCTGGTGGCCACGGTGGCGTCGACGACGCGATCTCCGTATTGAAGCTTCAGCCCCCCGATGATTCCCGGGTCGACGACGACGCTCAGCCGCACCTCTTTGTCGAGGCGTTTCGACAGCTGTTGTTGGACACGGTCGCGATCCGCACGGTCCAGCTCGATCGCTGTGGTCACCGTGGCCCTGACGCGGCCGGCGGCCTCGTCGGCGAGCCTCTGAAACTCTTCTTCGATTGCCCGCCCCTCGCCGATCCGATTTGACTCGATGAGGAGCCTGGCGAGGTTGGTGCCTTCCGGGTCGAGCACATGCGGCGCGGATGCGACGAGGGCGTCGCGGCGATCGGCCGGGATGGTGGGATTGCTCAAGACCGCGGCGACATGAGGATCATCGAACAGTTCCGCGACCCTGGCGAGCCGCCGCGACCATGCCTCGATCTCGCCGGCCGGCTGGGCCAGCTCGAAGATGGCCTTCGCGTAGCGCTTAGCCGCGGCCGTCGCCACTCGCCACCTCCTCCCACCCCACGAAATCTGCGATTTCGCGAGGACCCCGGGTTGCCACCTTCCAGGTTTCCAAGCTATTTGGCTCCTCCTGCCACTTCCTGGATCGCGCGCTCGATCAGCTGCTTGTGCTTGGGTCCGTCAAGCGTTTCCCCGATCACCTTCTCGGTCGCCGCAACCACCAGGCCGGCGACCTCATCGCGCGCCGATTGGATCGCACGCTCGCGCTCGGCCTCGATATCACGAGTGGCGCCCTCGACAAGGCGCTGGTACTCGGCTTCGGCCTTCTCGCGTAGCTCCTGCCGGAGCTGCTCGCCGGAGCGGTTCGCCCCTTGGATTACGGTCTCGGCCGTCCGCCGGGCTTCGACCAGCTTCTCATCCGCCTCTTTCAAGCGCGCCTCGGCCTCAGCCCGAGCCTTTTCCGCTTCCTGGAGCTTGGCGGTGATGTCACGCTGCCGCGCCTCGGCGATGTCGATGATCCATGGAAACACCGGCTTAGGGATGCCGAGGAACGGCAAGGGGACCCTGGCCAGAAACAAGAGCATCAGCAGGAAGCCGACGGTCTCGACTATGAACGTGCCGTTCAGGGTCAAAACCCCGGCCTGGAGATAGAGCGAGCTGTGCGTCACTTAGCCCCCAGCGAGAACACGAACAGAGCGCCGAACGCGAGGTTGATGAAATACATCCCCTCGACCAGTCCGATGATGATGAACATGATGCCCTGCAGCTGACCGCGTGATTCGGGCTGTCGGGCGACACCGTTGATTGTTGCGTTGCCGACGAGACCGTCGCCGATGGCGGCGCCGATCGCGCCGCCGCCGAGTGCGATTCCGAAGGCGATCATTGCGGCTGCCAGGTGGTCCATGACTCCCTCCTTAGTGTGAATGCTCTTGTTCGAAGCCCTCGCGGGCGAGGCCGAAGTACACCAACGTGAGCAACATGAAGATGAACGCCTGGATCAAACCGATGAACAGCACATCGAATAGCTTCCAGATCGCGACCACAGGCGTGGCGATGACGGGGGGCAGCAAGAGCCCGATCACGTAGAGCATCAGGAGCCCGGCCAGCAGGTTGCCGAACAGCCGCAGCGCCAACGTCACAGGCTTGACGATCTCTTCGATCACGTTGAGGGGCGTAAAGATCGCGCGGGCCCAAACTGGAAGCTCGTGCGGCCGCGTGTAGTACAGCAGGTAGCCTCTGAACCCGCGCAGCCTGATGTTGTACCAGTGCAGGAGTACGAAAACGACGATTGCCATCGCCGCCGTCTGGTTGACATCGGTGTTCGCGGGATGAACGTTCGGGATGAGCGTGATCGGCAGGAAGTCGAGGTAGTTCGCGACCAGGATGTAGAAGCCGATCGTCGCGGCAAGCGGGACGACGAAGCTCGAAGCGTCGGGCGCGTTCTCGTTGCTCGTCGACCTGACATAGGAAAATGCCCATTCGGCGAGAGCCTGAACCCGGTTGGGTCGTTCGCTGCTCATCGATCGGGCTATGAGGATGGCGAAGACGATCGTGACCACGATCGCGAGCGCGCTCGAGATGACGCTGTCGTAGTTGATCGTGCAGAGGGTCCCGCAGCCGAGGTCGACTGTCGGATGCGTGACAGGCGGCTGCTCTTCGAAAACGAATCTCATCGGTTCAGAAGCGACTTCGCCGCCACCGCAACGAGAATGAGCTGCGCGGCGGCGACGCCGAGGACGACGAGCCACGCATACGCGGTTCCAAGCAGGAGGCCGATGCCGATCGCGAGAACGGTCAAAACCGCGAGGCGCGGGATGCTCGAGAGACGCGGGCTGACGCCTGCGCCGAGTGCCCGCTCAGCCAATGCGCCGTTGATGGATCCGAGGACGAGACCCAGGGCGACTGCCGTGCCGGCTCTGGTGTAGCCAGCCACGGCCAGTGCAACAAACGCGACGACCGCTGCGACGAGGCAGGCAACGACCGCCCGGCCAGCCACGCCTTTCAATCTCACCAATAGCGTTTGACGTACCTCACGTACACAACAGCCACCGACGCGGCGATCCCCACCAGCAAGCCCGCGAAGAGAAAGACTGGCGAGGTTCGAAGGGCTCCGTCGAGGACGATGCCCAGCAAGATTGGCGCGACGACCGCGCCTGCCAGGAGTGCACCGAGACCCATCAGCTCGGTGCCTGACGGCCCTGGGCTCGGGCTGGACGTCATCCCCGCGCTAAATGCTAGCGGGTACCTGGATCGGCCAGAAGCCGGCGCAGCCAGGGAGCGTTGATCCTCCAACCCGTGTGCAGGAGCAGGTCGGCGGCGACCGTCGACGTCAGCACCGCCGTGGCGGCCACGACCACCGCCAGGACGCGGCCGTGGCCGAAAAGCGTCAGCCCGAGCGCGCCGAGCAACGCGCTTGCGGCGTAAAAGACAAAGCACGTCTGGCGTGTGTCGAGGCCGAACGACTGTAGGCGGTGATGCAGGTGCATCAGGTCTGGGCGCGCCACCGATGAGCGGAAGAGCGAGAGCGAGCACCGGTGCGGCCAAAGCAAACGCCACCGCGACTTTGGCCACGCCGAGGATCGAGATCATCCCGAGCGCAATGCCGAGGAAGTGGGCGCCCGAGTCGCCCATGAAGATCCGCGCCGGGTAGAAGTTGAAGAGGAGGAATCCGGCGCAGCAGCCCGCGAGGGCTCCGCTCATCTGCACCACCTCTGGCTGTTTGAGCTGGCCCGCGGCGAGCATCAGCACCACAGCGACGATGGCGACCACTCCGGCGGCGAGACCGTCAGCCCCGTCCAGAAAGTTGACCGTGTTCTGCATCCCGACGAGCCAGAAGACGCTGACCCCGATCGCGATCGGAAGGGCGAAGTAGACGATGTGGCCGCCGGGCAGGCCGAAGTACCCGATTTGAAAGTTGAACGCGAGCACCGCCAACAGCGCCAGGCCGATCTGCACAGCCAGCTTGATGACCGGACGCATAGACGAGCGGTCATCGATGATGAGAAGCCCCGTCGCGAGCCCGGAGACGACCAACAAGCCGAGCGTCTGCAGGTTGTGTGGCGCGAACGCAAGGACCGCGGCCCCAAAACCAAGCCACATCGCCAGGCCGCCGAGCACAGGGGTCGGGTTGACGTGAGCATGCCGGCCGCCCGGCTCGGCAATCAGTCCGAGGCGCGGTGCGAGCCAGATCGCCAATGGCGAGGCGAGTGCGCAGATCGCGAAGGCGGCGAGCAAAGGCCACAGCCCGGGCAGCAGGTGCTCGGTGATGCTGGTAAGCGCCTGGTCGCTGAAGAAGTCAGTCAAATTCAGTCAAACGCATAGGGGATCGGGAATCGCCGGCAGAGCTCGAGCGCGCGCTCGTGGACCGAGTCGAGGGTCGCCGCGTCGTCGATACGCTCGACCAGGTCGGCGATGCAGTCGGCGATCACGACCATCTCGGCCTGGCGCATGCCACGCGTGGTGACGAGGGGCGTTCCGACCCGCACACCGCTCGGGTTGAACTTCGATGCGTCGTCAAAGGGGATCGAGTTGCGGTTGAGAGTGATGCCGACGGTGTCCGCCACGTCCTGCACCTGCTTGCCGGTGCGCTTTTGCGGCCGCAGGTCGATCAGCATCAGGTGGTTGTCCGTCCCGCCGCTCACCAGGCGAAGGCCGCGCTCCATCAGCCGGTCGGCCATCGCCTTGGCGTTGACCACGACCTGCTTCGCGTACACCTTGAAATCGGGCTTGAGCGCTTCGCCGAAGCAAACGGCCTTGGCCGCGATGGCGTGCATCAACGGCCCGCCCTGCGTGCCGGGAAAGACGGCGGAGTCGATCGCTTTCTGCCAGTCGTTGCGGCAGAGGATGATCGCGCCCCACGCCCCGCGAAGCGTCTTCTGCGTGGTGGTCGTGGTGATTGCCGCGTGCGGGATCGGCGAGGGGTACACGCCGCCGGCCACGAGGCCCGCCACATGGGCCATGTCGACGAACAGCGTGGCGCCGACCGAGTCCGCGATCTGGCGCATTCGCCCCCAATCGACGATGCGCGAGTATGCGGAGAAGCCTGCCAGCAGCATCTTCGGCCGCACCTCCTCGGCCAGCTTTTGCACGGCGCCGTAGTCGATCTGTTCGGTCTCGCGGTCGACCCCGTACGAGTGGATCTCGTACAGCTTGCCGCTGAAGTTCGCCGGACTTCCGTGCGTCAGGTGACCCCCGGCCGAGAGGTCCATGCCCATCACGCGGTCGCCGGGCTGGCACACGGCCATGTATACCGCCGCGTTGGCCTGCGATCCCGAATGGGGCTGCACGTTCACGTACTCGGCGCCGAAGAGCTGCTTGGCACGCTCGACCGCGAGCGTTTCGATCTTGTCGATGACCTCGCCCGTGCCGCCGTAGTAACGGCGTCCCGGATACCCCTCGGCGTACTTGTTGGTCAGCAGCGTGCCGAGAGCCTCCAGGATCGCGGGGCTGGTCAGGTTCTCAGACGCGATCAGCTCGAGAGTTTCCGACTGCCGCTTGAATTCCTTGCGGATGAGATTCGCCACGTCCGGATCCACCTGGTCGAGGGCCCGGAAGGTCATCGTGGTGATGTTCGAGGTCACGAGCTGAGGTTATCCGACTCGCGGTGGTGGCGGCCCGAGGAGCTCGTGAGTCGTGATCTCGCCCTCGCGGAGCACGTGAGGCTCCGGTCCGGTCAGGTCGAGCACAGTCGAGGCCATCCCCCCCGGCGCTGTTCCACCGTCGATCACGGCCATCACCCCGGTCAGTGCTGCAGCCTCCTCGGCGTTCATCGCCGGCTCGCGGCCGTGGAGATTGGCGCTGGTCGTCATCAACGGTCCCGCATGGCGAAGCAGGCCGAGCGCCACTTTGTGGCCGGGAATTCTGACGCCGAGCGTCCCGCCCGTCCTGGAGTGAAGGATGAGCGTCAGCGGGCCCGGCCACCACTTGCGCATGAGCGCCTCGGCCTGCGAATCGACGTGGACGATGCCGTCGAGCTGCGATTGTGCCGCGATCATGAGGATCAACGGCATTCCCACCGGACGGCCTTTGATCTGATAGATCCGCTTCTGTGCCAACTCGTCGTCGAAGCTCGCGCCGAGGCCATACACGGTGTCGGTTGGAAACGCCACGACCCCACCGCTCCGCAGCATCTTGGCCGCGCGCTGCAGTCCTGCGGCCGTAGGTTTCAGGACCATGCTTCGATAACGCGCTCGTGACCCCCCATGTCGCGGAGCACACGGTGGCCCGCAAAGTTTCGGGCCGCAGTTTGTGAGGCGACCGCCAGGATGGACGAGTCGAGCTCAGCCAGCACCCGTGCGCCCGGCTTGAGGCGCGCCGGCGCCTCTTCGAGCAGGCGCGCCACCAGCGCTGCCCCTCCCTCCTCCGCGCGCAGGGCGCGCTCCGGCTGGGCGGCAACCTCTAGAGGCAGGTTGGACCCCATCGCCACATAAGGAAGGTTGGCGCAGACGAGGTCGAAGTCGCCCGCCAAGGGCTGCATGAGGTCGCCGCACTCGAGGTGCACGCGGTCCGCCACCCGATGCCGCTCCACATTGCGCGCGGCAACCGCCAGCGCCTCGCGGCTCACGTCAGACCCCCACACCTCGGCGTTGGGGGCGTAATGGGCGACCGCGATCGCGATGCAACCGCTACCGGTGCCGACGTCGGCCATGCGCACCGGCCGGTTCGATTCGCGAGCGATCTCGACCGCCCTCTGCACCAGCACCTCTGTGTCGGGGTTCGGGACGAGCACGTCGGGCGTGACCTCGAAGTCGAGGCCCATGAATTCCTTGTGGCCGACCACATAGGCGACCGGCTCGCCTTTCGCCCGCCGCGCCACCAGGGCTCGGTATGAGGCGAGGTCAGCCTCTGACATCACATGGTCGAACTGGAGATAAACGTCGAGACGCCGCAGCTTCAGCGCGTGCGCGAGCAAGAGCTCGGCGTCGAGGCGGGACGAATCAGATCCGTGCTTCTGGAGGTAGTCGCCGGAGAGCTTCAGGACCTCAACGATCGTCAACTGGCGGCCGCTTCGTTGTCGCCGTTGAGCTGCGATGCTCGCTCGGCGGCGATCAATGCGGACACCAGGTCGTCGAGGTCGCCGGCCATGACGCGATCCAGCTTGTGCAGGGTCAGGTTGATCCGATGGTCGGTGACGCGGTTGTCCTTGAAGTTGTAGGTGCGGATCTTCTCGGAGCGGTTGCCGCTGCGGACCATGCCGCGCCGCTGCGCGCCGATCGCCTCCTGCTGTTCCGCGAGCTTCATCTCGTACAGCCGCGCCCGGAGGACCCGCATCGCCTTCTCTTTGTTCTGCAGCTGCGACTTCTCGTCCTGGATGCTCACCACCAGGCCGGTCGGCTTGTGGGTGATGCGGATGGCGGAGTAGGTCGTGTTGACGCTCTGTCCACCCGGGCCGGTCGAGGTCGAAGCCTTGATCTCGAGGTCATCCAGCTTGAGCTCGACCTCGACTGGGTCGGCCTCGGGCAGCACCGAAACGGTCGCGGCAGACGTGTGGATGCGGCCCTGGGCTTCAGTCTTCGGCACGCGCTGGACCCGGTGCACGCCGCCCTCGTACTTCAGCTGCGAGTAGGCCCCATGACCGTGGACCTCGAAGGTGATCTTGTCGTAGCCGCCGATGCCTGTGGGCGAGGCTTCGACCACCTCGACCTTCCATCCTTTCTTCTCCGCCCATCGCGCGTACATGCGAAACAGGTCAGCCGCGAACAGCGCCGCCTCGTCGCCACCTTCGGCGCCCTGGATCTCGACCACGACGTCGCGGTCGTCGTTCGGGTCCTTCGGGAGCAGCAGCACCTTCAGCTGCTCGTCCAGCTCGGCGAGCCGGTCTGACGCCCGCCGCTCCTCTGAGCGCAGGTACTCCTGCATGTCGGGGTCTTTCTCGTGCCGGAGCATCTCGCGCGCCGACTCCATCTCCTGGCGCGCGCGCCGGTACGCGTCATACGCGGTGACGATGTCGCGCATGGTCCGCTGCTCGCGTGCCAACAGCGTCAACTTCTCGTGGTCGGACGCGACCTCCGGCCGCGCCATCTCCTGCTCGATCTCGCGATAACGGCGAGCGATCGACTCGAGTCGATCTATCAAATTCGTGCTCCCGCGTTGCCCGGCTTTGCCGGGCAACCGCCACCGAGCATCGTCGAGTCAGCGAGTCGAAATCTTTGGGGGGTTCCCCACAAGGGGGGCCTGCCCCCCTTGTGGGGACTTTTCATGCCGCGGCTCCCGTGCTCTCCTCTTCACCCTCCCGGGCGCTGTTGAAGGCGGTGATCGCGACCTCGAGCATGTCGTCGGAGGGTTCGCGCGTGGTGAACTTCTGCGTTCCCAGCACGGGCAGGAGCGCGACGCGGACGATCGGGTTGTAGCGATGGCGTGCCATGAACCGGATCAGCTCGAAGCCGACGCCCGCGATGAGCGGGATCGCAAGCAGGCGACTCACCACCAGCCAGAACAGGTTGGGGTGAAACACCGCGACCACGCTGAAGACGATGACGCTGACCACGAGCACGACGAGCAGGAACCCGGTCCCGCAGCGCGGATGCAGGGTGCTCGCCCGGCGCACCGACGGCACGTCGAGCGTCCAGCCGGACTCGAAAGCATTGATCGTCTTGTGCTCCGCGCCGTGGTATTGGAAAACCCGCCGCACGTCAGGCAGCAACGCAATCGCGGCGAGGTAGCCTAGGACCAGGCCGACGCGGATCAAACCCTCGACGAGAACGAACAGAAAGCTTCCGCTGCGGTGCACGGCAAAGCTCGCCAGCAGGAGCGGCAGGCCGATGAAGATCACGAGCGCGAAGACGCCCGCCATCGCGACCGAGCCGGTGATCTCTTTCTTGCCGATCTCGATGTTCTGGCTGCCCGCGTTCACGTTGGCCGACCAGATGAGCGACTTCATGCCGAGGTGGAGCTGCTCGCCGATCAGCGCCAGCCCGCGCACAAAGGGCAGCTTCCACAGCGGGTGCGTGTAGATGGGCGCCTTGAGCTCGCCGCGGTCGACCACGATCTCCTTGGTGGTCGGCAGCCGCACGGCGACCGCGTAATAGCGCTTGCCGCGCATCATCACGCCTTCGATGACGGCCTGGCCTCCATAGAAGAACGGCTGCTCGGCCTTCGGTTTTGCCTGGGCCACCGGAGCACTTACCTCCGGGTTAGGCATCTACACCCGGGTCTTAGCAGCCCGCTTCCGGAACCGCTCGACCTGTCCGCCGGTGTCCACGATGCGCTGCGTGCCCGTGAAGAACGGATGGCAGACGGAGCAGATCTCGGTCTTGAGCTCCTTGCGCGTGGAACCGGTCGTGAACGTGTTCCCGCATGCGCAGGTCACGACCGCGTCTTCGTAGTAGGTGGGATGGATCTGTGCTTTCAAGGGATGACTCCTGGGGTAGTTTACCGAGCCAACGAGACGAACAAACTCTCCGCCTGGAAGGTCATCACGCCCAGGTAAAGGACGAGACCCAGCCAGGCCGCCCCCAACGCCAGGCGCGCCTGAGTGGGAACTGAGGCGTAGTAAGGGTTCTTGGCGTTCCTGAACCCTGCCCGCATGGTCTGGATCCCGAGCAAGGCGATGATGATCAAGAAGAAGCTCGCGAAGTGGAAGACCAGGACGCTCACCGCGATCATGCCCAGGCCCACGACCTGAAACCATGGCGAGACCGGCGCCAGGATCCAGGCGCCGTCGAGCTGCCAGACGGGGATCAGGTTGAAGATGTTTAGAAAGAACCCGATCGAAGCCGCCAGCAAGAACACGGGATTCTGCGTCGCGCCGTAAAGGATCCACGCCGCCGTCGCGCCGATCGTGCCGGCGATGGGCCCGGCGATGCCGATCTGAGCCTGTTTCAGGGCGTCGGTCGGGTGCTGGCGCTGGAAGATCGCCGCCCCGAGAAATGGGATGAAAATCGGCGCCGTGGCACGCATTCCCTGACGCCGGATCTCCAGCACATGGCCCATCTCGTGGACGAAGATCATCACCACGAGCGCAACCGCAAACCAGCCTCCGTATAGGAGCGAGTACGCCCCGAAGCTGACCAGCGCGGAGAACAGGGTGGCGAGGGCGGGAATCTTGACGAGGAACACCAGGCCGTACTTCACCACCGCCCAAACAGCCAGGGCGGCGGAGCCCAGCCAACCCAGCGTGCTCCTGTTCGACCCCTGCGGCGCGGGCGAATAGTGGTACGGCGACTGCGGCGGAATGTCCGAGGTCGCCTGGTAGGGAGGCGGCGGGGGGATGTACTGGCCGCCCTGCGGCGGCATGTAGGGGTCGTTCTGGCTCATGGGATTCCTCCCATTAGATACCCGTTCCGCGGCGCCACTAATCCGGGTCCCCACCCAGGCCCCATCCCCGGCCTGCGGCCGGTACTCCCCATAAATGGGGAAGAGTTAGGTTCAGCCCGCTCGTGATGCCAGGTGATGTTGGGTTGTCAGCCGGCGGACGGTGGCGTGCCGGCTGGAGATCACCAGGGACGAGGTCTCGGCATAGCCGCTCCCAAACGTCACGCCCGGCAGGAGCGGACCGCCGGTGACGCCGGTGATGGCGACCGCGATGTCGGCGGCGGGGGCCAGCTCGCCGAGGCCGTAGACATGGGAAGCCTTGTCTCCGATCGCCTTCCTCTCCTCGTCGTTGCGAGGCATGAGCCGGGCCAGGAACTCCCCGCCCAGGCACTTCACCGCGCACGCGGCGATGAGCGTCGCGTGCAGGTCGCCGATCCCGATCGCCGCATCGATCCCGCTTCCCGGCAGGGCGGCCATCACCGCGCTGGCGAAATCGCCTTCCTCCAGCGTCCGGATGCGGGCGCCGGTCCCCGCCACCTCGGCGATGAGCTCCTGGTGGCGCGGCCGCTCGAGAATGGCGACGGTCAGGTCCTGCACCCGGACGTCTCGGGCGAACGCGATTCGCCGCAGGTTGTCGATCATCGGATCGTCCAGGTCGATCGCGCCCCGAGCCCCGGGACCGGCGACGAACTTCTCGACCTGAGAGGTGGCGGGTACGTGGGCAAATCCGCCAGGCTCGACCGCCACCAGCAGCGAGACCGCGTTGATGTGCCCGCGCGCGACCTGGCTCGCGCCCTCGACCGGGTACACGCCCAGGTCGACCTCGCGCCCTCCACCAGTGATCACAAGGCCATGCGGGAGATGCGCCTGGTGGCGCGGGCTCAAGACCACGGTGGCGGTCAACCCCGACTGCTCGAGCGCGGCGCGCATGGCGTGCCCGGCGGCATCGCTCACGCCGTCCGGGTTTCCTTTGCCGAGGAACCCGGCGCACGCAAGCGCCGCGGCCTCGGTCGCATGCAACAACTTGAGCGAAGACTCCTCCCCATTCATGGGGAGGTGGGCCGTAGGCCCGGAGGGGCTTCTCTGCTGCTCCATCTTCGTCCTAGGGTGTATCGGTTTCTTCCAGCAGCTCCGCGGGACGAAGCTCCATCTGGTCGATCCCGCTCTGCAGGAACGCCGCCCGCACGAAATCGCGGAACAGCGGGTGCGGCCGGTTCGGGCGCGAGCGGAACTCCGGGTGGAACTGGCTCGCGACAAACCACGGGTGGTCGGCGAGCTCGATGATCTCGACCAGGCGTCCGTTGGGCGAGAGCCCGCTGAACACCATGCCCCCCTCGCTCATCACCTCACGGTATTCGTTGTTGAACTCGAAGCGATGGCGGTGGCGCTCGTAGACGACCTCCTCCCCATACGCCTTGTGCGCCCTGGAACCGGGCAGCAGCTTGCACGGATAGAGGCCCAGCCGCATCGAACCGCCCATCTGGTCGACGTTTCGCTGCTCGGGCATGAGGTCGATGACGGGCGTCGATGTGAAGGCCGCGAACTCCGTGGAGTTGGCGTCCGGCGCATCGAGCGTCTCGCGCGCGAAGTCGATCACCGCGCACTGCATGCCCAGGCACAGGCCGAGGTAAGGAATGCGGTTGTGCCGCGCGTAGCGCGACGCGATGACCTTGCCCTCGATGCCTCGGTAGCCAAACCCGCCAGGCACGACGATGCCCGCCACTCCCATCAGAGGCGACGTGTCGCCGGCGTCGAGCTTTTCCGACGACACCCAATGAATGTCGATGTCGAGCCCGTGATGGATCCCCGCGTGTCGCAGCGACTCGATGACGCTCAGGTAGGCGTCGGGCAGCTGGATGTACTTGCCCACGATCGCGATCGGCACCGAGGCTCGGGGGTGCTTGATCCGCTCGACCAGCCCGGTCCACGGTTCGAGATCCGGGACGTGCGCCGCCTCGTCGAGCTCGAAATGCTTGGCCATCACCTTGCCGAGCCCGGACGCTTCGAGCATCAGCGGAACCTCGTAGATCGACTCCACGTCCGGCACTGACACGACCGCCTCTCGCGGCACGTCGGTGAACAGCGCGATCTTCTCCTTCAGGTCGTTGTCGATCGGCAGCTCGGAGCGACAGATGATCGCGTCGGGCTGGATCCCGATCGCGCGCAGGGCCTGGACCGAGTGCTGGGTCGGCTTGGTCTTCATCTCCTGACCGCGTACGACCGGCACGAGCGAACAGTGCACGTAGAAGACGTTCTGCCGCCCGACGTCGTTCTTGAGCTGGCGGATCGCTTCGAGGAATGGGAGGCTTTCGATGTCGCCGACCGTCCCGCCCACCTCGACCACGACGACGTCCGCCTGGGGGTCCTTCGACGCCCTGAGGATCTTCTCCTTGATCACGTTTGTGACATGCGGGATGACCTGAACAGTGGCGCCGAGGTAGTCGCCGCGGCGCTCGCGGGCGATGACCTCCTGGTAGATCTTCCCCGTCGTCACGTTGGATGCGACGGTCAGGTTCTCGTCGACGAAGCGCTCGTAGTGCCCGAGATCGAGGTCGGTTTCCGCGCCGTCGTCGGTGACGAACACCTCCCCATGCTGGTAGGGGCTCATCGTCCCGGGGTCGACGTTGAGGTACGGGTCGAGCTTCTGGAGGGAGACGGTGAGGTGGCGGGCCTTCAGGATGTTCCCGATCGACGCCGCGGTGATCCCCTTGCCGAGCGAGGAGACGACACCCCCGGTCACGAAAACGTACTTCGACATAGACGACCTCCAGGGCGGTTTTTCAAATGTTACCGGAGAAGGCCGTCAGTTAAACCTTTGGCTCGACCTTGGGTTCCAGGACGATGACTTTGGTCTCGTATTCGGCCACTGACGACTTCTGGACCGACAGCTTGGGCTGCGGCTCCGAGGCCGTGACGCCCATCTCCTTGAGGAACCGGTCGATGGGATCGAGCTCCAGCTTGAGCCCCGGGATCGCGTAGTGCATCGGCACCACGTACCGCGGCTCGAGCTGGCGGACCACCTCGGCCGCCTGGGCGGCGTTGATCGCCGTGCGACCACCGACCGGAACGAGCAGCACGTCCGGTGACGCGATGGCCTCGGCCTCTGCGTCTTCGAGCTTGTGCCCGAGGTCGCCGAGGTGGCAGACGCGTACGTCGTCGATCTCGATGAGGTAGACGGTGTTGCGCCCGTGCTTGGCGCCTTTGTCCTCGTCATGAAAGGTCGGGACGCCGATCACGCTCACGCCGGCGACCTCATACTCGCCCGGCCCGCGGATCTCGTAAGCGCCGTCGCGCACCACCTGGGTGTAGTTGTGGTTCTCGTGCTCGTGGCTGACGGTGACGACCTCCGCGTCCATCCGGGAGAGCTTCAGCCCGATCGCCGGCGGGTAGGGGTCGGTGACCACTGCCGCGCCACGCCCGCGCAGCCGGAAGCAGCCGTGCCCGAGCCATGTCACATCCAATGCTTTCTTCCTTTACATCCTTTCCGGCGCGCTGACCCCCATCAGGTCCAGCGCAGTCTTCAAAGTGTGACGCGCGGCCCGGGATAGCTCCAGCCGCGCCCTTGTTAACTCCGGATCTTGCACCACCACGCGGTGCTCGCTCTGCGCGTTGCCCGCGTGGTAGAAGCGGTGGACTGCGGTCGCCAGGTCGTGCACGTAATAGGGAATGCGATGCGGCTCGAGCAAGGCGGTCGCGTCCTCGACCACGTCAGGCCAGAACGCCAGCTGCCGCGCCACGTCCAGCTCCCACGGGTGGACGAGCAGCCCAACGTTGGCTGTCTGGGGCAACTTGGGATGCTGGGCGCCGGCCGCCACCTCGACGTTCGACAGCCGCGCGTGCGCGTACTGCGCGTAATACACCGGGTTCTCGCTGCCCTGGGTGACCGCGAGCTCAAGGTCGAACTCGATCGTCGTGTCCGGTGACCGAAGGAGATAGAAGTAGCGAACGGCGTCCGAACCGACCCGGTCGACCAGATCATCGAGCGTGACGAAGCGCCCGGCGCGCTTCGACATTTTGCCTTCCTTCAGGTTGACCATCTGGTGCAGGATGATCACCAGCCTCGCGTCAAAACCGAGCGCCTCGGCCGCGGACTTCATGCGCGGCACGTAGCCGTGGTGGTCGGCAGCCCACACCTCGACCACGCGGTTGTAGTCGCGCTGCTCGAAGCGGCTCAGCAGATACCCCAGGTCCGACGCGAAATACGTCGGCTGTCCGTTCGCGCGGATCACGACGCGGTCTTCTTCTTCGTCGCTCGCGTCGCCAAACCACAGCGCGCCGTCGCGCTCTTTGAGATGCCCCGACGCGCGCAACCTCTTGATCGCTTCTTGCGGGAGGCCTGACTCCCACAGTCGGTTCTCGTAGTACCACTCGTCGTAGCGGACGTTCACGCGAGCGACGGTCGCCCTGATCCGCTCGACCATCTTGTTGATGGCGTACATCCGAAGCTTCGGCTCTGCCTCGTCCTCCGGAAGGTCGGCGATGCCCGGCAGGTCGTGCCGAGCCATCTCCGCCAGCTCGACGACATAGTCGCCCGTGTAGCCGCCTTCAGGCGGCTCGAAACCATGGAGCCGCGCGAAGACCGACGCGCCGAAGCGCCGCGTCTGCGTGTTGTCGGAGTTCACGTAGTACTCGCGCTGCACGGCGTGGCCGGTGAACTCGAGCAGCCTGCAGATGGAGTCGCCCAGCGTGACGCCGCGTCCGTGGCCGATGTGGAGGGGGCCGGTCGGGTTGACGCTCCCGAATTCCACCTGGAGCCGCTCGCCGTGCCCGATGTCGCGCGCGCCGTAGCCCGGCCGGATGCGGCCGACCAGGCGGCGGAGCCAGTCGTCGGCGAGACGGAAGTTCACGTAGCCCCCCGAAGCCTCGGCCGTCGCCGCACTCTCGGCGACCTCGATCGTCTCGGCCAGCCGTGCCGCGATCACCTTCGGGTCCTGGCGCATGACGCGCGCGAGCTTCAGGCCCGCGGACGTGGCGTAATCGCCGTGCTCAGCAACTTTCGCGCGCCCGAGCTCGAGGTCCGGCACCTCGCCGTCGACCCCCAGCTTGCGCACGGCCTCCAGGAGGGCATCGTTGATGCTGTCACGGACTCCGCCTGACAGGACCGACGTCATGCGCAGGTTGGGTGCTGGCTGGTCAGCGTCAGCTCGGCCTGGGTCGAAACGCCGTCCCGCGAGTAGGTGACCGTGACGCGCTGGTTGGCGTGAAAGCGCGAACGCAGAAGAAGAGACAGCGGGTGGGCGGCGTCGAGCTTCACGTCGTC
>Ga0209577_10003319_pt1 | contig 15160 bp, 12 predicted proteins | sample GraSoiAngelo_109_FD_185874 | JGI IMG/M metagenome (GOLD analysis project Ga0209577, IMG submission 185874) | Grasslands soil microbial communities from the Angelo Coastal Reserve, California, USA - 14_0903_12_20cm (SPAdes) (version 2) | ecosystem: Environmental > Terrestrial > Soil > Grasslands...
GCGGCGGGCAGATCATGACGACGTTCCAGTGCGTCATCAGGTAGAGGCCGCGGTCGAGAGCGGCCTTCGAGAGCCGCGAGATCGGCGCAAGCGCGTCGCCTGCGGCGTTGAACGGCACGAGCGGCTCGCGCGTCTCCCGGTTCTTGACGAGCTCGAGGGCCCAGAAGCAGCCCAGGCCGCGCACCTCTCCGATCGACGGGTGCCGCTCCGCGAGGCGCCGTAGCTCGTCGCCGAACACGTCGCCCATCGCCGTGGCGTTCTCGACGATTCCCTCCTCGCGGAACGCCTCGATCGAGGCCACCGCCGAAGCGCAGGCGAGCGGATGCCCGCTGTAGGTGAGCCCGCCGGCGAAGTACTTGTCGCGTACCCACTCCGCGATCGGCTCCGAGACGATCATCGCGCCGAGCGGCACGTAGCCGGAGTTGATGCCCTTCGCGACGCAGAGGATGTCGGGGACGACGTCCCAGTTCTCGCACGCGAACCAGCGGCCGGTGCGACCGAAGCCGGCCATCACCTCGTCGCAGACGAGCAGGATGCCGTGCCGGTCGCAGACCTCGCGGATCGCCTGCAGGTAGCCCGGCGGGGGCGGGATGACGCCGTTCGTGCCCGTGACCGTCTCGAGGATCACCGCGGCGACGTTCTGCGGCCCCTCGTACTGGAGGATCTCCTCGAGGTGCGGCGCGCCCGTGCAGACCGGGCACGGATCCGGGTGGCCCGCGGGGCACCGGTACGTGTACGGGTCGAGCATGCGGACGACCCCGGGAAGCCCCGGCTCGGCGGCCCAGCGGCGCGGGTCGCCGGTGAGCGTGATCGCGCCCGCGGTCGCGCCGTGGTAGGAGCGGTAGCGCGCGACGACCTTGTCGCGACCCGTGTACCAGCGCGCGAGCTTGAGCGCGTTCTCATTCGCCTCGGCGCCGCCGTTCGTGAAGAACGACATCGTCAGGTTCCCCGGCGTGACCTCGGCGAGCAGCCGCGCGAGGGTGGAGCGAGGCTCGGTCGCCATCGGCGGCCCGATCGTGCAGAGCTTCTCCGCCTGCTCCTTGATCGCCGCGACGATCTTCGGATGCTGGTGGCCGATCGAGACGTTGACGAGCTGCGACGCGAAGTCGAGGTACCGGTTCCCGTCGTAGTCCCAGAACCAGCAGCCCTCGCCCCCAGCGACCGGGATCGGCTGGATTGCGTCCTGCACCGACCACGAGTGGAGGACGTAGCGCTTCGCGTCGGCCACGACCTGCTGCCCGAGCTCGGTGTCCGTCCCGACGGTCGCCACCTGTCCAGCTTACTGCGGCTGCGGCGCCGCTTGCGGTGCCGCCACCAGGACGTACGGGCTCTGCTCGTGCGTCCGTCTGAACTGACCGGTCGAGCCGATGAGGGTTCCGCTACTGCGGGAACCGTGACGGAATCGGCTTGGGCGGGCGGCCGATCGTGATCACGATGTCTTTGAGGTTGGTCAGCGCGATCGCGCGAGGATCGCCGCGGTAGGGCTTGCCGCCGACGAAGAAGCGGACGTGGCGGCAGTACCCCCCGACGCACCTGCGCGTCAGCCGCACGGCCCATTCCGTGAAGAACTGGCCGAGCCGGTTCGGGTGGGCCCGCGCGGATTCCGTGTGGAGGATCCCGTCGGGGTCGTGCGTGTGGAGCGGCGAGATGCACGGGTGCTTGCACGGCGGGCTGATGCCGCCGTAGCCGACGCTGCCGTCGGGCTCCGGAAAGCGGTGGACGGCGGGGTCGTCGATCGCGATCCCGATTCCGGCAGGGACGCGGATCTGCCGCCCGTCGAGGAACACGTCGAGGTGCGCGTGGACGTGGTAGGCGAAGAACTCGTGCGTCTTCGGGGCAAAGCCGGCTCGCCGAGCCAGCGCAAGCGGATCCGGCGGCCTCGGCCACGGCGCCTTGGTCGTCCGTGGCGAAGGCGCCGCGGCGGTCGCCGTCGAGACGATGACGCCGCCGACGAGAGCGATCGCGAGCCACCCGCGCACCGGTTGAGCTTAGTACCCTGCCTCGGACACGCGAGGAGGTTGAGATGACGGAGGTAGCGACCCCAGCCGTCGAGCAGAAGCAGGAGGTCCGCCGCATCACGCACTGGATCGGCGGCCGAGCCGTGCCCGGCGAATCGGGGCGCTCGGGCCCGGTCTACAACCCCGCCATCGGTAGGCAGACCGGGGCCGTCGACTTCGCCTCCGCCGAGGAGGTCGACCGCGCCGTCCAGGCGGCCAAGCAGGCCTTCCCGGCCTGGCGGGCGCTCTCCCTCTCGCGACGGACGGAGCTCTTCTTCCGGATCCGCGACCTCGTCCACAGGCACCGCGAGGACATCGGGCGCATCCTCACCTCCGAGCACGGGAAGGTGCTCTCGGACGCGAAGGGCGAGGTGGCGCGCGGGCTCGAGGTGATCGAGTTCTGCTGCGGGATCCCGCAGCTCCTGAAAGGCGCATTCTCGGAGCAGGCCTCGACCGGAATCGACGTGTACTCGATCCGGCAGCCGCTCGGCGTCGTGGCCGGGATCACGCCCTTCAACTTCCCGGCGATGGTGCCCATGTGGATGTGGGCGCCGGCGCTCGCCTGCGGGAACACGTTCATCTTGAAGCCGTCCGAGAAGGACCCCTCAGCTTCGGTCTTCACCGCGGAGCTCCTGAAGGAGGCCGGCGTTCCGGACGGCGTCTTCAACGTCGTCCACGGCGACAAGGTGGCGGTCGACGCGGTGCTGGAGCACCCGGACATCTCGGCGGTCAGCTTCGTCGGCTCGACGCCGATCGCGCGCTACGTCTACGAGACGGGCACGAAGCACGGCAAGCGCGTCCAGGCGCTCGGAGGCGCGAAGAACCACATGATCGTGCTGCCGGACGCCGACATCGACATGGCCGCGGACGCCGCTGTCAGCGCCGGCTATGGCTCGGCGGGGGAGCGGTGCATGGCGGTCTCGCAGGTCGTCGCGGTGGGCGACGTGGCCGACCGGCTCGTCGAGGCGATCAAGGAGCGGCTCCCGAAGGTCAAGGTCGGAGACGGGATGGCGCCGGACTCCGAGATGGGACCGCTCATCACCGGCGAGCACCGCGACCGGGTCGCGTCCTACATCGACAAGGGCCGCGACCAGGGCGCGACGGTCGTCGCGGACGGCCGTGAGACGACGCCGGACGGCGAGGGGTTCTTCCTCGGCGTGTCGCTGCTCGACAACGTCTCGCCCGAGAACGACGCCTACAAGGACGAGATCTTCGGGCCGGTGCTCGGGGTGACGCGCGTCGGCACCTACGACGAGGCCGTGCGGCTCGTGAACGAGAATCCATACGGGAACGGGACGGCGATCTTCACCCGCGACGGCGGGGTCGCCCGCCAGTTCCAGTTCGACGTGCAGGCCGGCATGGTCGGGATCAACGTCCCGATTCCGGTGCCGGTCGCCTACTACTCGTTCGGCGGCTGGAAGTCGTCGCTCTTCGGCGATTCCCACATCTACGGGCCGGAGGGAATCAACTTCTACACGCGCGGGAAGGTGGTCACCTCGCGCTGGCCCGACCCCGCGACGAGCAAGGTCGACCTCGGGTTCCCGCAGACGCGCTTACCAGTTGGGCCGTCGGCACCGGTTGACGTGCAGGGGCTAGTGAGGCGATTCCGGCCGGTCCGTCGCGCCGGCGCCGATCACCTTGCGCAGGAAGATCGCAACGAGCGGCCTTCTGGGCGCTCGCATTGCCTGGCCGGCCGGCCGCCGCGTTAATAGAACCCTTGCGGCACGGGCCGAAGGCCTAACCGGGTGCACACGGTGCCCGCACAGGCGTGGCTTAGCGTCCTTCGCGACTCGACGTCCTGCGCTCGATCGAGAGCCCCTCTAGGAGCCGTCGGGAGCGGACGAGGCCGGGCGCCGCGGGGACGCGCCCGGCCTCGACCGACTCAGGCGACGCGGAAAGAGGTTCTGAGCGTCCCGGCCGAGCCGCACCGAACGACGATCGGCCACCGGCCGGGCGTCGTTCGCGTGCCGACGCGCCACGTCCAGCTCACGCGGCCGCGGACCGGCCGCCTCCGCAGCTGGACGCCCTTCGCATGCGACGGGCCGCTCTTGTAGTACACGGTGACCGAGCAGACGACGCTCGAGGACGAGACGCGCGCCACGAGCGTCGCGTCGCTGCCGGGATAGGCCGGCGACGTGACGCTGACGAGGCGGACGCTCGCCGAAACGGGCGCCGCCAAGACCAGCGCGAGGACGATGAGAGCGGCGAGCTTGCGCAAGACATCGGACAACGTACAGCGGATCACCTGTCGTTTCTAGACCCGGCCGAATGTGCGAGGATCGTCGACCACGATGGCACGGAAGAGGCTCCATCCGCATCGCCAGAGAATCGCCGGCGTCCCGGCCCCTCCCGCGAACTCGGTTCACGTGGATCCGGGAGGCGCCACGTTCCCGACGATCGGCGCGGCCCTCGCCAGCCTCACCGACGCGAGCCAGGAGAAGGAGTACCTGCTCTCGATCGGGCCGGGCACCTACAACGAGCAGGTGACGCTGAAGCCCTGGGTCTACCTGCAGGGCTCGGGCCAGGGCCAGACGACCGTCACCTTCCCGCCCACGCCGGACGCGTTCTCACGCGGCACGATCATCGCCTCGAGCAACTCCAGCATCGGGGACATGACCGTGAGCTGCCTCGGCGGCACCTGGGGGAACTGGAGCACGGCGCTCGTCATCGCGGGGAGCGCGCCGTTCTATGCGGACAACGTCGCCCTGATCTCCGACGACCAGGGCAACGACGGCTTGAACAGCGAGGCCGTCGCGGTGAACTGGAACGCGAGTCCGATCGCCCCCGCGCAGGTCTACATCTCCTACTCGACGATCGCCTCGAAGATGGAAGCCCCCGACTCGGTCGCCGTGGCGATCATCGTGAACGGACCCGCGAACGCCGAGCTGATCGAGACGAAGATCGCCGCAACGGGCGGGGAGCAGTCCTTCGGCGTCCAGTCGAACGGCGGTGCGGTCGTCAACCTGCGGGATTGCTCCGCACAGGGCTCGACGTTCGCGCTCGAGATCCCGGACGGCGCCTCGACGCTGATCGCGACCGACTGCCAGGTCGGCGGCCCCGTCGGCAGCGGCGTCCAGATCGTCAACACGTAGTCTCTCGCCGCGTGAGCCGGTGAGGGTCACAGAGGCAGCTTGCGCTCGACCCCGACCCCGGTGCGCAGGGCCTCCAGCCACCCTCCGCGAAGCGGCTCGAGGAGCTGCCTGCCGAGCTCGAACGCCTCGTCGAAGCGACCGACGATCTCCGCGCCCACCTCGCGCGCGCGGGCGAGGACGTCCGCCTCGTCGACCGTCGTCACCCGCCCGCCCCGTACCACCCAGCGGCCGCCGACGAGGACCGAGTCGACCGCGTTCGTGGTCGAGCCGAACGCCAGCTGGCGCAGCGGGTCGTTGAGCGGCGTGAAGACGTAGCTAGAGAGGTCGAGCAGGACGATGTCGGCGCGGCAGCCCGCTGCGATCCGCCCGAGCCCGTCCGGGTCGCCCGCAGCGCGGGCGCCGCCGACCGTCGCGAGCTGCCACGCCTCCTGCGCACCGAGCCACTCCTCGTAGTCGATCCCCCAGAGCTTGTGCACTAGTGCACAGAGCTTCAGCGACGCGAACATGTCGAGCCCGTCGTTCGAGGACATCCCGTCGGTTCCGAGCGCGACATTGACGCCGTGGGCGATGAGCTTCGGCACGGCGGCGACGCCGCTGCCGAGCTTGAGGTTGGAGACCGGGTTGTGCGCGATCGTGACGCCGCGGTCCCGCACCAGCTCGATGTCGTACGGCGTGAGCCAGATCCCGTGGGCGAAGCAGACGCGCGGGGAGAGGAAGCCGATCGCGTCCATGTGCTCGACGAGCGTGCGGCCGTACATCCGCTGGCCGGAGACGGCTTGCATCCGGGTCTCGAGCACGTGGATGTGCAGGACGAGGTCGAGCTCGGCGGCGAGGTCCGCGCAGCCGACCAGCATCTCGTCCGTGCAGCGCTGCGGGCCGCTCGGGGCCGGGCAGATGGAGATTCCCTCGTCGGGCCGGTGGAACCTCTCGATCGCTCCCCGCACGAACCGCTCCCACTCTGCCCAGCTCGGGGGCGCGTCGCGCTCGAGCCGCTCGACCAGCTCGGGCGAGACGAGGCCTTCGTCGAGCACGACCGTCTCGTGGTACGCCCGGTCGCCGATGCCGAGCGCGATCAGCGCGCGCAGACCGACGTCCCGGTACGCGCGGACGACGGCGTCCAGCGACTCGTCCGTGAAGCCGTCGAGCTCGTACAGGAAGTCGACGACGCAGGTGGCGCCGGAGCGGAGCTGCTCGACGGCGCCGAGCAGGGTGCGCAGGTAGATCTCGTCAGGCGACTGCGCCGGCGCCGCGAGGACCGGGTACGAGAAGAGCATCCACGGCTCGAGCGGCAGGTTGTCCCACATGCCGCGGAACCAGTTCTCGTTCGAGTGGTTGTGCGCGTTCACCATCCCCGGGACGACGAGGAACCGCGAGCAGTCGACGGACTCGTCGGCGCCGAGCCCGTCGCCGACCGCCTCGATCCGTCCGCCCGACACGGCGACGTCGGCGCGGCGGAAGCTCCCCGCGCCGACGTCGACGAGCCCGTTCTTGAGGACGAGCTCGGCTATGTGCCCGCCAGCGTCGCCACGTCTGCGATCGCGCCGGAGCCGATCTCCTCGTCGCGCACGTGGCGCGGGAACCCGAGCGCGTCGCGCACGGGGCCGGCCGCCCGGACGGCCGCGACGAGCGCGACGTAGAGGCCACCCGCGATCAACCACGACTCCAACGGCACCGGGCCCCAGCTGTTCTGCGGTGCCGCGTAGATCCAGCCGTGGGGCCAGTTCGCGGTGCCCGTCACGCCGAAGAAGACCGCAGCGAGGAGCGCGACCACCGCCGGAAGATTGATCAGGCCCGTCTCCTCCCAGGCTGGCACCCGCGTCAGGGGGCGCGAGATCCGGAACAGCCGCGGCAGGAGGAAGTGGTCGACGGCCATGATCACCGTCGCGGAAGGCACCGTGATCGCGAGGAACGTCGCGACCTTGAACCAGCCGTTCAGGAAGTGGAAGTTGACGAGGTCGGCCGCGATCACGCCGCCGCCCGCCACGATCAGACAGGTGAGGGGCCGGCGCCACCGCCGCCAGCCGCCGATCAGGTTCTGCCCGGCGTTGACCGACTCGTAGTAGTTGCCGTCGTTGATCGCGAACTGGCTGATCGTGGCGATGATCCACGCGAGCCAGAACGCTCCGAACAGCGCGTAGTGCACGGTGTAGCGGAACGCCGCGGCCGGATCGGTCGTCTTCGCAAGCTGCTCCATCATCCAGCCGGCCATCGTGAAGAGGACGAACCAGACGCCCGCGAAGAGGTACGTCGGCAGGGGCCAGAGGAACCGCGGCTTGCCGAAGCGCCAGAAGTCGGGCTCGTTTCCCCACATCGCGAAGCCGATCACCGCCGTGACCGCGACCCAGAACGGCAGGCCGCCGCCCGGCGGCGTCCCGCCGAGCTGGCCGTGCGCGTCGATCGCGGCCTTGACCACCATGTAGATGCACCAGACGATCAGGATCGGTGTCACGAGATAGCGGGCGAAAACGCTGATGCCCGTGAACCCGAGCAGGTTGTTCAAGATCATCACGCCGGCGAAGAGCAGCGTCAGCGTGAAGATGTGGCCCCAGCCGTAGAAGCCGTCCCAGAGCGTCACCAGCAGGTTCGCCTGGAACGCCACCCAGCCGAGCGGGGCGATCAGGATGAACGCGGACACGATCCACGAGCCGACGAGACCGAAGATCGAGCGCGTCAGCAGCGCGTGCGTCTGGCCGGTGCGTGCGCCGAGGTACGACCCGACCATCGCGTAGCCGATGTAGAGCGCGTAGCCGAACGCCACGATCCACACCGTCGCAGCCAGGCTGTGACCGCCGTCGTGCAGCTCGAAGCCGAGGAACATGTAGGAGAAACCGGCGACGAACGTCGTCCAGAGGCCCATGAAGTGCCACATCGGCCTGCGCCGCGTGAGCGGGACGATGCCGGTGTCGCTCGTCGAGTAGTCGTGCCGGATCGACTCGTCGAGCACCTCACGCTCGTATGCGAGGTCTTCGCCGGGCGCCGTGTCAGGGTGGTGGGTGGTCCGAACGTCAGCCCGTGGATCCATGCCGCCTCCTGCGTTCGCGATGACCCGTCGGGCGAGTTTACGAGCCTCGTGGCCAAGCGTTCAAGCGGTGTTGCGCTCGTAGATTGCGACGCCCGTCTCCGGGTCGAAGAAGTGGAGTCCCCGCGTCTTGACCGCCAGCTCGATCGGCTCGCCCTCGCGCGCGCGGCTCGTGCTGTCGAGCCGCGCGACGAACAGGCTGCCGCGCTTGCGCGCCTGCTCCCTCGTCGCCTCGAGCGCCTCCTCCCCGACCGCCTCGGCGACGGCCTTCGTCCGCACCGGGGGCGCACCCACGCCGAAATGCGCGTAGACGTCCGCGCCCATGTTCTCGCGGATGTCGAGGACGGCCGAGATCGTCCTGCCTTCGGAATCCGCGACGAGGCTCGCGTCTTCCATGTCTTCCGGCCGAATCCCCAGGACGACCTGTTTCCCCTCGTACGCCGCGAGCGCCGGCCGCTTGCCGAGCACGTCGTCGTCGACGTGGAGGCCATGATCGCCGAAACGCGCCTCGAGCTGACCGTTCTTCCGGGCGAGCTCGGCGTTGACGAGGTTCATGGCCGGCGACCCGATGAACTCCGCCACGAAGAGGTTGACCGGCTCGTCGTAGAGCTTCTGCGGCACGTCGACCTGCTGCAGCACGCCGTCGCGCATGACGGCGACGCGGTCGCCGAGCGTCATCGCCTCGGTCTGATCGTGGGTGACGTAGATCGTCGTCACCTGGAGGTCGCGCTGGAGGCGTGCGATCTCGGCTCTCATCTCGACGCGCAGCTTCGCGTCGAGGTTCGAGAGCGGCTCGTCCATGAGGAACGCCTGCGGCTCGCGCACGAGCGCGCGCCCCATCGCCACGCGCTGGCGCTGGCCGCCGGAGAGCGTCCGCGGCCGCTTGTCGAGCACCTGGTCGAGGCCGAGCACGCGCGCCGCGTCGCGGACGCGGCTGCCGATCACAGGCTTCGCGACCTTCCGCATCTTGAGCCCGAACGCGATGTTCTTGAAGGCGGACATGTGCGGGTAGAGCGCGTAGTTCTGGAACACCATCGCGATGTCGCGATCCTTCGGGGGCAGCTTGTTCACGACCCGGCCGCCGATCTTCACGAGGCCGTCGGTGATCGCCTCCAGCCCGGCCACCATCCGGAGCGCGGTCGTCTTCCCACAGCCGGACGGGCCGACGAGGACGACGAACTCGCTGTCCTGAATCTCGAGGTCGAGCGCCGAAACGGCCTGCGTCCCATCGGGGTAGACCTTCGTGAGGCGCTCGAGCTGAATGTCGGCCACGCTCTCTGTTTCCCTTCCTGGGCGGCCGGATTCTCACACATGCTTTACGATCCCGCGGCTTTGGTCGCTGTCGCGGAGGCCAGACCGCGAGGCCGCTGGCGCGACCTCCTCGAAGAGCGCCGCTTCCTTGCAGCGACGCTGATCGCCCCGGCCGTCATCTTCATCCTCGCGCTCGTCGGCGGCCCGCTCCTGCTCAGCGTCTACCTGAGCCTGACCGACGCGACCGGCGGCACGCTGCACGGCCACTGGGTCGGCCTCGACAACTTCACGAACGCGTGGTCGGACCCGAACTTCCGCCGCGCTCTGCGCAACACGATCCTGTTCACGGTCGTCTCGCAGGCGATCGTGCTGGTCTGCGCCGGCCTGATCGCGCACGCGCTCACCCGGCCGATCCACGGACGGTGGATCCTGCGCTTTTTGATCTTGCTCCCGTGGGCGGCGCCGGTGCCCCTGTCGACGATCGGCTGGCTCTGGATGTACGACTCGCTCTTCAGCGTCGTCAACTGGACGCTTGTCCACGACCTGTTCCCGGGGCACCACGCGTTCTACCTCTACAAGGTCGTCAACTGGCTCCCCCTGCCCTTCGGCGACATCGATCGCCTCAACCCGCCGCAGTGGCTGGGCAACTCGACGCTCGCGCTCGTGGCCGTGATCTCGGTCCACGCCTGGCGCCTGATCCCCTTTGCGGTCGTGATCTTCCTCGCCGGCCTCGCGTCGATCCCGACCGAGGTCCAGGACGCGGCCAGGATCGACGGGGCAACCGGCTTCAGAAAGTTCCTCTACGTCACGCTGCCGCTCCAGCTGCCGATCGCCACCGTCGCCCTGCTCTTCGGGATCGTCTTCACGGCGACGGACATGACCGTCGTCTACATCCTCACCCGGGGTGGGCCGTTCAACTCGACCCAGATGCTCACCACCTGGGCGTACCAGACCGGCATCAACTCGGGGAACCTCGGCGAGGGAGCCGCGATCTCGCTCTACCTGCTGCCGTTGCTCTTCGTGGTCGCGGTGCTCATGCTGCGCTTCGCGAGGAAGGTCGAGGTCTCGTGATCGAGCGGCGCGAGAAGCTCTTCTCCTACCTCGTCCTCGGGCCGTTCGCGATCGTGCTCGCATTTCCGTTCTACTGGATGCTCTGGACGAGTTTCAAGAGCGACATCGACCTCTACAACGTCAACGACGTTCCCTTCGCCTTCGGCAAGGGCTCGCCGACCACGCGGAACTATGGGTTCCTCTTCCATCACACGCAGTACCTGACTTGGGTGAAGAACACGGCCTTCGTCGGAATCGTGGTCGTGCTGATCACGCTCGCCCTCGCGTTGCCGGCGGGCTACGCACTCACCCGGCTTGCGGGCCGCTGGGGTCAGAACGTCGGCGTGGGCATATTCCTCACCTACCTCGTTCCGCCCACGCTGCTCTTTCTGCCGATGTCGTGGGTGATCGCGCACGCTGGGCTTCAGGACCGGCTGCTCTCGCTGATCATCGTCTTCCCGTCGTTCACGGTCCCGTTCTCGACGTGGCTCCTGATGGGGTTCTTCAAGACGATCCCGCTCGAGCTCGAGGACGCGGCGCTCGTCGACGGGGCGTCGCGCCTGAAGACGCTTCTCCACGTGGTCTTCCCGATCTCCGTGCCCGGGATCCTGACCGTTGTCATCTTCTCGTTCTCGCTCGTGCTCAACGACTTCGTCTACGCGCTCGCGTTCATCACGACCTCGAGCGCGAAGACGATCTCGACCGGCGTTTCCACGGAGCTCATCCGAGGCGACGTCTTCTACTGGCAGGCTCTGATGGCAGCCACGCTCATTCCGAGCATTCCGCTCGCGCTGCTCTACAACGCGTTCCTCAACCGTTTCATCGCCGGCTTTACGGGCGGCGCGTTTCGCTAAGGGGGCCGATCGGGAAACCTTTGCAGCGGTTGCAACGACCGAGGAGGTGGGGGATGTGACCGACGACCGACCCAGGGTCGACATCACAAAGGCAGAGGACGAGGTAACGAGGAGCCAGCTGCTACGCCGGGCAGCCGCCGGCGCGATCGTCCTCGTCTACGGGGGGTTCGGTGCCAAGACCGCCGTGGCCGGCGCGCCGAACTTCCGGGGAAAGGAGCTCAAGGGGACGCTGAAGATCCTGCAATGGAGCCACTTCGTCCCGGCCTACGACGGGTGGTTCGACAACCAGTACACGAAGCGCTGGGGGCAGGCGAACGACACGGACATCATCGTCGACCACGTCAATCAGGCCGACCTACCGGCTCGTGTCGCCGCCGAGGCCGCAGCCGGCAAGGGCCATGACCTCGTCGCCCTCCTGGCGCCGGCCCCGCAGTACGAGGACCGGGTCATCGACCACAAGGAGATCGTCCAGGAGGTCAGGCACAAGCGGGGCAAGATGGCCGACGTCTGCTACCGCAGCGCCTACAACCCGAAGACGAAGAAGTTCCACGGGTTCCCGGACTTCTACGCCCCCGACCCCGTCGACTACCGCACCGATCTCTGGGGTCAGGTCGGCCTCAAGCCCGACACGTGGGACCACGTGCTCAAGGCCGCTCCGAAGCTTCGCCAGATGGGGCACCCGGTCGGGATTGGGATGTCGAACGAGATCGACTCGAATATGGCCATGATGGCCCTGATGATGTGCTTCGGGTCCTTCATCCAGTCGAGCAAGGCGCGGGTGACGCTCAACAGCAAGGCGACGCGCGAGGCGCTGACGTTCGGGCGCGACCTCTTCCGCAAGGGGATGAGCAACGAGATCTTCGCGTGGACGGCCGCCTCGAACAACCAGGGCATGCTCGCGGGCCGTCTCTCGCTCGCGCTGAACGCGATCTCGATTCCGCGCTCGGCGGAGAGCACGAACCCCGACTTGGCGAAGACGATTGGACTGCTACCGATCCCGAAAGGCCCGCACGGCCGCCTCGGGCTCGAGCACGTGATGCACACCTACATGATCTGGAAGTTCGCCTCGAACAAGAAGATGGCGGTGAAGTTCCTCGTCGAGCTCGAGATCAAGTACCGAGGAGCCTTCGAGGCGAGCAAGTTCTACAACTTTCCGTCGTTCCCGGCCTCGGTGCAGAACATCCCGGTACGCCTCGGGCGCGATCCGCACCCGCCGGCGGGGAAGTACAAGATCCTCCAGACGATCAGCCAGAAGTACACGAAGAACGTCGGCTACCCGGGCTACTCGAACGCCGCGATCGGAGAGATCTTCGACACGTTCCTGATCCCGCAGATGTTCGCGGAGGTCGCCCAGGGCAAGCGGACCCCGGACGATGCGGCCCGCGACTACCAGCGCCGCATCGGGACGGTCTTCGAGAAGTGGCGCAAACGCGGGAAGATCTAAGGCCGTGGGGGAGCCCCGGAGACGGGGCTCCTTCTCTTAGAGGGTGACGACGACCTTCGACCCGGGGCCACTCGCCTGTCGCTCCCAGGCCTGGGCAACGTCCTCGAGGGGGAACGTCTCGACCGGCACTCGCACCTGACCTGCCGCGACGTGGTCGAGGAGCTCGAGATAGCCCTCGCGCAGGATGTCGATCGAGAGGCCGAAGTTCGAGAAGCCGAGCAGGTCGATCTGCTTGCCGCGCACGAGGGCGGAGGTGAGCGTCGCCTCCGGCCCCGCCGACTGGCCGATGTGCACGACGCGCGCACCCGGAGCGGCCACGGCGAGCGCCGTGACGAGCGGCTCGCCCCACAGCGGGTCGACGATGACGGTCGCCCCGCCGCCGCAGGCCTCGGCAAGCGCCTCCGGGAGGTCGTCTCGGCCGTCGAGCTCGACCGTCGCGTCGGCCCCCGCCTCGCGCGCTCGGGCGAGAAGCTCCGTCCGCCGGCCGGCGGCCACGACTCGCTCCGCGCCCGCGAGGCGCGCGGCCTGCACTGCGACGAGGCCGACGATGCCGGTTGCGCCCAGGACGAGCACGCGGTCGCCCGGGCCCGTTCGGGCGCGGCGTCTCACCGAGAGCCATCCGGCGATCCCGGCGATCCCGTAGGCCGCGGCGTCTTCGGCGGCGATCGCGTCGTCGATCGGGATCAGCCGGTCCTCGGCGACGACTGCCCGCTCGGCAAGCGTCCCGTCCCGGGCGATGCCGAGGCCGTCGCCAAACGTGTAGGCCCGCATGCCGGGCTCCGTCGAATGGCCGACGAGCACTCGGCCGACGGCCTCCGAGCCCGGGACGTAGGGGAGAGGCGGCGAGCCACCGTAGAACCGGCCCGCGCCGATCGAGACGTCGAGGGGGTTCAACGCGACCGCCGCGATCTCGAGGACGGCTGTCCCCTCGGTCCGTTCCGGCGGCTCGACCTCGTCGAGGCGCGGGGTGGCGCCGAGCTCGTGAACCCGAGCCGCGCGCATCAGCCGCTCATGCAGGCGCGGGCGTCGGCGCCGGCCGCAGCTCCTCGCCGAAGCGCGCGCGCTCGACGAACCGGCCGATCCCGGGCCGCGCCACGACCTCGTCGCCCTCCACCAGCACGTTGCCGCGCAGCAGGACGAGCTCGGGCGAACCCGTCACCTCCGTTCCCTCGAAGAGGTTGTAGTCCGACTTCGAGTGGTGCGTGGCGGCGCTGATCGTGTGCCGCTTCTCGGGGTCGAAGACGACGATGTCCGCGTCTGAGCCGACGGCGATCGTGCCCTTGCGCGGATAGAGCCCGAAGAGCTTCGCCGGGCTCGTGCACAGGAGCTCGACCATCCGGTTGAGCGAGATCCGCCCTGCGCGGACGCCGAACTCGTGGATCATCTGCAGCCGGTTCTCGAGGCCCGGACCGCCGTTCGGGATCTTCGAGAAATCGTCGCGGCCCATCGTCTTCTGGCCGTCCCACAGGAACGCGCAATGGTCGGTCGAGATCACCGAGAGCGTGTCCGTCCGCACCGCGTTCCAGAGCACGCCCTGATTGGCCTTGGCACGCGGCGGCGGCGTGTACACCCACTTCGCGCCCTCGAAGCTCGGTCGCTCGAGGAACGACTCGTCGACGAAGAAGTACTGCGTGCACGTCTCGCCCCACACGTCCCAGCCTTTCTCGCGGGCCAGCGCGATCGGCTCGACCGACTCCTGGCACGAGACGTGGACGACGTAGAGCGGGCACCCGGCGACGCGGGCCAGCTGGATCGCCCGATTCGTCGCCTCGCCCTCGGTCTCGGGCGGACGCGTCCGAGCGTGCCAGATCGGGTCGGTCTTCCCCTCCGCCAGAGCTTTCTTGACGAGCACGTCGATCGCGTCACCGTTCTCGGCGTGGACCATGACGAGCGCGCCGGTCTCGGCCGCGACCTCCATCGTCCGGAAGAGCGTCTCGTCGTCGACCATGAGCGCGCCCTTGTAGGCCATGAAGAGCTTGTAGGAGGTGACGCCTTGCTCCGGGAGGGTCGCCAGGTCCTCGAGCGTGCCGCCCTCCTTCAGGTCGGTGACCGCCATGTGGTAGCCCATGTCGATCATCTGCTTGCCTTCCGCCTTCCCGCGCCACTCGTCGAGCGCGGCGGCGAAGGTCTGCCCCTTCGGCTGGATGACGAAGTCGACGTGACAGGTCGTGCCTCCAACCGCCGCGGACGTCTGCCCCGACTCGACGTCGTCGATCGTGACCGTGCCTCCGAAGGGCATGTCGAGGTGGGTGTGCGGGTCGACGCAGCCCGGGAGGACGTACTTCCCGGACGCGTCCACCACCTTGTCGGCCTGGACGTCGAGCGACTCGCCGATCAGGGAGATCCGCTCGCCCTCGACGTACACGTCGCCGACGTAGTCGTCGGCGGCGGTGAGGACTCGGCCGCCTTTGATCAGAACGGACATCGCGGATCTCCCTTCTCGAGCGTCGTCG
>Ga0209577_10003320_pt1 | contig 15156 bp, 14 predicted proteins | sample GraSoiAngelo_109_FD_185874 | JGI IMG/M metagenome (GOLD analysis project Ga0209577, IMG submission 185874) | Grasslands soil microbial communities from the Angelo Coastal Reserve, California, USA - 14_0903_12_20cm (SPAdes) (version 2) | ecosystem: Environmental > Terrestrial > Soil > Grasslands...
CACGCGCGTCCAGGCTCGGCGGCGGCATCGAGCCAGGTCGAGACGCCGCGTGAGACCGCCACGGCGAAGGGACGCGAGCGGTCGATGTTCGGGTCGTAGGTCCAGCGCTCGGCGCCCGTCTCCGGGTCCAGCGCGATCACGCGGCCGAACGGGGTGCTGAGGTAGAGCGTCCCGTCGACGACGATGGGCGTGGCCTCGAAGGCGACGTGGCTGCTCGCCGTTCCGGTGGTGTCGCCCGTCCGGTACGTCCACGCGACGCGAAGCCGGCCGACGTTGCCTCGATCGATCTGCGCCAGCGGCGAGTAGCGCGTGCCGCCGGCGTCGTTGCCATACGCCGGCCAGTCGCCGTCAACGTCGTCACCGCGACGGAGCCCCGCGATGCAACCGCCCAGCACGATCGCCAGAGCGATCGAGGGAAGGAGGTGACGCCACCGGTGATTCGTTCGTGGCATCGTGGGCTCCCGCGATTCTAGCGCGCGAAACGGCGCTGCGTGAAGATGAGGCACTACTGTGGCCCGCGCCAACCTATTCGTCGAAGTCGCGGATGCGCCGGAGATCGGGGAAGAGGAACATCCAGAGCGCGGCGATGCCGATGGTCCCGAGACCGCCGAGGAGGACGGCGGGGACTGCTCCGATGAGGGCGGCGATCGAGCCCGACACGAACGCCCCCAGCTGGTTCGAGGTGCCCGTGAACAAGGAGTGCACGGCGCTCACGCGACCGAGCATCGCGACGGGCGTCCGGATCTGCACGAGCGAGGAGCGGATCACGACGCTCACGACGTCGGCCGCGCCCAGAACGCCGAGCGCGATCAGCGACACGGCGAAATGAGACGAGACGCCGAACACGACGGTGGCCACGCCGAACATGATGATCACGCGGAACAGGGTTCTCCCGATGCGCCAGCGAAGCGGACGGTACGCGAGGAATATCGACGTCACCAGCGCGCCGACGGCCGGCGCCGAGCGCAAGAGCCCGAGCCCTCCGGGCCCGGTGCCCAGGATGTCGCGCGCGTAGATCGGCAGCAAGGCCGTGGCGCCGCCGCCGAGCAGCACCGCGAACATGTCGAGCGACATGACGCCCAGGAGCACGCGCTGGCCGCGTATGAACACGAGCCCCGAGAGGACGCTCTCGAGCATGACCGGCTCCAAGGTCCGCGTCGCGCGCCGGGCGCGGATGATCGCGGCGCACGCGCCCGCGACGACGTACAGCCCGCCGGCGGTGAGGTAGGTCGTGCCGGGCCCGACCACGTAGAGGAAGCCGCCGAGCGCCGGTCCGACGATCCGCGCCGTCTGAGTCGCCGACACCAGCCAGGCCATCGCGCGGGCGATGAGCGGCCGAGGCACCACCTCGGACACCAGCGCGGTCGTGGTCGGGTTCTCGAATGCGCGTGCGGTGCCGACCAGCGCCACGATCGCGAAGATGCTCGAGCTGGAGAGCCAGCCGGAGACCGTGCCCATCACGAGCGCGGCGGCGGCGGCCGCCTGCACGAACTGGCATATCGAGGTGATCAGGCGGCGATCGTAGCGGTCGGCGGCCTGTCCCACGGCCAGGGTGAGCAGGGCGATCGGCGCGAACTGCACGAGGCCGACCAGGCCGAGGTCGAGCGCGCTGCCGGTCAGGTCGTAGAGCTGCCAGCCGACCGCGACGCCCAGGATGTTGAATGCGACGTTGGCCAGGATCCGCGAACACCAGAGGAGGGCGAACGCGGGGTGGGCGCGCAGCACTGCGGGATCGTAGCAGAATCGCGTCGGGCGGCGCGGCGATCAAGCCTCTCTCCGTGATACTGTCGCAGGCGCGGAGGGCGTGATGAGACAAGGCTTTCGAGTGATCGATTCGGACACTCACGTGAATCCGTCCCTCGACGTGTTGCTGCGCTACGCGGACAAGGAGCTCCAGCGGCGGATCGACGACCTCCAGCCCTACCGGCGCACCGTCAAGACGGTCTCCGGTCGCGGCGACGCCGAGGACGTCGGCTCGGCCACGATCCTGTCGGTCAAGCCGGTTCGCCTGCAGCGCGTGGCCGGAGCGAAAGCGGCTCCGGCCGCGGCGGCCGACGGTGACCGCGGCTTTCTGTCCGGGCGCACCCAGATGGTCACGCGGCAGCCCATCACACCACGCGTCGCCGAGGACAACGGGCGTGGCCGGCTGCGCGACATGGACCTCGAGGGCCGGGACATCGACTTCATCATTCCCGGGCCCTGGGCCTACGGCGCGCCGGCGCTCGCCCCGCATCTGGCGCACGGTCTCTACCGCGCGTATCACCGCTACATGGCGGACTATTGCTCGGCGGACACGCGGCGCCTGAAGAGCATGGTCCTGGCACTCGCCAGCGATCCGGCCTGGAGCGCGCAGACGATCAAGGAGCACGCGCGGGAAGATTGGGTCGCCGCGGTGTGGCCGCTCCTGCCCGAGGGCATGCCGATCGACGATCCTGACCTCGAGCCGATCTGGGCGGCCGCCGACGAAGCCGACCTGCCGATCATGTACCACGCGTTTACGATCGAGACGCCGTACTTCCCCGGCTACCGCGACATCTGGGACAATCCCGCGATGGGCCGCTGCGCCGGCCAGACCTGGGGCGGACAGCGGTTTCTCTCGTTCATGCTGATGGGCGGGATGCTCGATCGGTATCCGCGTCTGCGGGTGGGCGCCCTGGAGAGCGGGCACGGCTGGCTGCCGCACTGGCTCGTGCGGCTGACGAGACAGATCGACTACGTGCGCGGCTCGGTGTCTCCCGCGCTGAAGCACACGCCGCTCGAGTACGCGCAGGCCGGGCGCGTCTTCGCGAGCATCGATCTCTCCGAAGGAGTGGCGCTGACGAAGGCCGCGATCGACCTCCTGGGCGATCACGTACTGATGTTCGCCTCGGACTACCCGCACCCGGAGACGATCTTCCCGGATCACGCCGACGCGGTGATCGCGTGGCGCGAGGTGCTCGGCGAGCAGGCGACGCGCAAGCTGATGTCGGAGAACGCCAGCCGCTTCCTGCGCCTGACGTCGACGCCGTGGAGCGCTACCTAGTGGACCTTGGTCCTACTGGGCGCCGGCCCCGCGCGCGGACGAGGTCCAGGGGATCATGCGCTTTCGCAGCTCGGTCTCGTCGAGCTCGAGCCCGAGCCCCGGCGCGTCCGAGAGCACGAACTTCCCGTTGACGGGCCGCACGGGTGTTCGGAATACGACGTCTTGCACCTGGCGTGGCCCGTTGTACTCGGCCGGGTGGTGCGAGTGGGTGAGCGACGCCACGAAGTGCAGGTTCGCGGTGTGGCCGATCGAGGGCTGCGTCTGGTGCGGCACGAAATCGACGCCGTAGGCGCGCGCCAGCGCGGCCATGTCCCCGAGGCCGGTGAAGCCGCCGGTCTTGACGATGTCCGGCTGGACGATGTCCACGCCGGCCTCGATCAGCCGCTTGATACCCTGCAGCGTGTATTCCTGCTCGCCGGCCGAGACGGCGATGTCGAGAGCCGCGGCCACCTTCGCGAAGCTCTCCACGTGATAGTGCTGCACCGGCTCCTCGAACCACACGTACCCGAGCTCTTCGAGCGCGCGCCCGACGCGGATCGCGCCCTGAACCGAATAGCCGTTGTTCGAGTCGAAGGCGAGCGGGAAGCCGTCGCCGACGAGCGTGCGCACGGCCCGGGCCTTGGCGATATCGCCCGCGAGATCGACGTCGCGGGCCGTCTTGTCGGCGTCGAAGCGGATCTTCACCTGCGCCGGTCCGAGCTCGAGCCACTTCTCGACCACGCGGCACACCTCGTCCACGCTGCGCTGGCCGTTGCCGCCGATCGAGGCGTAGAAGGGCAGCTCGTGTCGCCACGCCCCGCCGAGTAGCTTCCACACCGGCTGGCCGAGGACCTTGCCCCTGAGATCCCACAGCGCGATGTCGATGGCGGCCAGCGCGCCGGCATAGGCGCCCTCCGGGCCGACCTTGATGTGCTCGTGGAAGAGCCGGTCCTGGATCACCCGCGGCTCGAGGGGATCCGCGCCGAGCAGCATGGGCGTGAACGCGCTGGCGATGATCTCGAGCGAGGCGTTGCCGTGCACCATCGGGCTCGCCTCGCCGAGGCCATAGGCGCCGGCGTCCGTCCAGATGCGCACCCAGGCGCTACGGTTGCGGCCGGCGCCCCACTCCACGTGAAACGGCTCGACGCGCGCGATCTTCACGGTGCCCTCCCGGTCTCTGCGTGCCGCTCGTTCTCCGCACTCAGGACCGACAGCATAGCGCCGGGTCGCCGAGTCTCGCTAGCCGGCTTTTCGAAACGTCAGATTGATCCGGTGGCGACCGGTGAGGGGATGCTCGCCCTCGGCCAGCGGCGCGACGCCGTGGAAGGTGAGCCGGGCTGGACCTCCCCACACGACGACGTCACCGCTCTCGAGCCGGACCCGACGCGGCCGATCCTGACGGCGCGCGCCACCGAACAGGAACACTGCCGGTAACCCCAAAGAGACCGAGACGATCGGCGCGCCGAAGTCGCGCTCGTTACGGTCCTGGTGCAGCGAGAGCCGCGTGCCGGGCTCGTAGCGATTGACCAGACACGCGTCGGGCTCGAAGCCGGCGAATCCGGCCTCGGCGGCGGCGCGGGTGGCGAGATCGTGAAAGTTCGCGGGCAACGCCGGCCAGGGCCGTCGCGTCGTCGGATCGATCGTGTCGTATCGGTAGCCGGTACGGTCGGTCACCCAGCCCAGGCGGCCGCAGTTGGTCATCGCGACCGACATCGTGTAGCCGCCGGGCGTGACCATGTTGCGAAACGGCGAAGCCGCCGTGACGTCCGCGATGGTCTCGATGAGTCCCTTCGCCGTCGGCTCGGCGAATCGCCTGAGGATGGTGGCGCCCTCCGCGAGCGGCTCCGCTCCGCTGCCACCGGCCGGCACGCCCGTGAACAGATCTCCGCTCGCCGCTTCGCGAGGGCGAGTCATCGGGCGTCGTGGAAGATGATGCCGAGCGTGTGACGGTGGCCCGAGCGCAGACGGCTCACGCCGTGGCGCATGGTGACGCGATAGCTTCCGCGCGCGCCGCGCACCGGCCGATGGCGCACCGGGAAGATGACGCAATCTCCTTGCTCGAGCGGCACGACCTCGGCGCGGGACTGCATGCGCGGCCGCTGCTCGGTCAGGACGAACTCGCCGCCGGTGAAATCTCGCCCCGGCGCGGAGAGGAGCACGGTGGCCTGCAAGGGAAAGAGGTGCTCGCCGTACACGTCCTGGTGCAGGCAGTTGTAGTCGCCCTCGGCGTAGCGCAGGACGAGGGGGGTCGGCTTGGTCTGCCCGGCGCGATGACAGCGATCGAGAAACTTTTCGAGGGCCGCCGGGTAGCGCACGTCGATGCCCATCGCCTCGTTCAGGCGGTTCGCGATGTCGGCCAGTGGCGGGTACATGGCCCCACGGAGCTCGCTGACCACGGGAGGAAGCGGATAGGCGAAGTACTTGTACTCGCCGCTGCCGAAGCCGTGACGGGCCATCACGATCCGCGAGCGGAACGCGTCCTCGATCTCGTAACTCGCCGCCAGGGCGGCGCATGCCTCGGGCGAGACGAGCGCCTTCACGACGGCGCAGCCGTGTGCGTCGAGCGCGGCGGCGATGCCGCGCCAGTCGACCGTGGCGATGCGCTCGACCATGGTCGTCGACGTCTCGGTTCTGCTCACGTTGCCACCAGGGTTATGATCCCACTTCTCTCGAAGGGTGCGGGCTCATGATGGTTATACGCGCCGGAGACGCGAAAGGGTGGGGCCGGGTGACATGGCGTTGACGAGCCACGGCGGGGCATCCATAGTTCAGGGCTGAAGGAGCTCAGGCTGAAGGGAGACGAGCCAATGGCCAAGAGGCGTGTCGTGATCACCGGAGCGGCCGGCTATGTCGGCCAGCGCATGTTCAAGGAGCTCGCCGAGCGGTGGGACGTGGTGCCGATCGACGTCATCGCCACGACCAGGAGCGGCGAGAAGGTGGCGGGCCTCGTGGTCGCCGACCTGACCAATCCCGATCGCAATCAGTATCGCCAGCACTTCCGCGGCGCCGACGCGGTGATCCACCTGGGCTACGTGCGCGCGCCGGGGATGGACGCCACGACGTGGCAGGAGAACAACGACGCGAAGTTCTGGGCCGAGCACCAGAACGTCGCCCTCGCCTACAACGTCTATCGTGTCGCCCTCGAGGAGGGGGTGCGCCGCGTGGTGGTCGCCAGCTCCAATCACGCGGCGGACTACTACGAGCGCCTCGTCTGGGACGGGCGCGTCGACATGGTCACGCCCGAGATGCCCCCGCGCTCGGACAACTGGTACGGCTGGGCGAAGGCGGCGTACGAGCTGCTCGGCTTCGTCTTCGCCACCGGGAAGGTCGACGGCAAGAAGCTCGAGGTCGTGCAGTGGCGCATCGGCGGGCCGCGCGACGACGACATCGAGCAGGTGAAGCCCGGGGACATCAAGGTGATGCATCGGGCGCTCGGCGCCTATCTCTCGCGGCGCGATCAGGTCCAGCAGGCGATCCGCATGGTGGAGACGCCCGACATCGAGGACGAGAACGGCGTACCGTTCCTGATCGTCTACGGGATCAGCGGCAACACACACCGCTTCTGGAGCCTGGCCAGCGCCAAGACGAAGATCGGCTACGAGCCTCAGGACGACAGCCAGGTGAACTTCGCCGACGCCATCGCCGCGATCGCGCGCAAAGCCCCGAAGACGTGACAGTCGTCGCGGGCGGCGCACTCGGCGCAATCGACGAGGTCAGCGGGACCGGCGCGTGAGGCATTGGCGCGCGTTCATCGGCCTCGCTCTGGTGGGCGCGCTCACCGTTCCCGGCGCCGTTGCCCCACAGGCGCGGAAGATCTCGCGGATCGGTGTGCTCTCGCCATTTTCTCAATCCGACGGTCCGGCGCCGTCGTTCCAGGTCTTCCGCGACACCATGCGCGAGCTCGGCCACGTCGAAGGCGCAGACCTCGCCTTCGAGTACCGCTGGGCCGACGGCAAGTACGACCGCTTGCCCGCGCTCGCGGCCGAGCTCGCGCGGAGCAAGGTCGACGTGGTGCTCTCCGCCTGGAGCACCCCGGCCGCGCTGGCCGCGAAGCAGGCGACGACGACGATTCCCATTGTCTTCGTCGGCGTGGGTGACGCGGTCGGGGTCGGGCTGGTCGGGAGCCTCGCGCGGCCCGGTGGGAACGTCACCGGCTCCACGTTTCTCTCCGAAGAGACCGTGGGCAAGCTGCTCCAGCTCCTCAAGGAGGTGGTGCCCCGGGCCTCTCGTGTCGCGACCGTCTCGAATCCGAGCAATCCCGTCTACGTTCCGATGCTGAAGGACGTCGAGGCGATGGGGCGCCGGCTGAGCTTGCAGATCGTGCGGCTCGGGGTCCAGGGGCCGGGAGACGTCGAGGCGGTCTTCGATTCAGCCCGGCGGGAGCGCCTCGACGGCCTGGTCGTGATGCGCGATTTCGTGCTGATTACCTACCGGGAGCGCATCGTCGAGCTCGCGGCGAAGCATCGGCTGCCGGTCATGTACGGGATGCGCGAATTCGTCTCGGCCGGCGGCCTCATGTCGTTCGAGCCCAGCCTTGCCGAGCTCTACCACCGTGCCGCCGGCCTCGTGCACAAGATCCTCAAGGGTGCCAGGCCGGCGGAGCTGCCGGTCGAGCAGTCCAGCCGATTCGAGCTGGTCGTCAATCTCAAGGCCGCCAAGGCGCTCGGCCTGACCATCCCGTCACCGGTGCTGCTGCGTGCCGATCAGGTGCTCGAGTGAGGCCCGGGGATCCTGCTATCCTGATGCCGTCGATGAGGCCGGTGAAAGGATGACACTATGAAGCTCACCTCGGCGCAGCTCGAGCAGTTCGATCGCGACGGCTATCTCTTCTTCCCGAGCTTGTTCACGCCCGAAGAGATCAAGACCCTCACCGACGAGGTGCCGGCGCTCTACGCCCAGCGCCGACCGGAGAACGTGCGCGAGAAGGGCAGCGACGCGGTGCGGACGAACTTCGCCGCGCACATGTACAGCGCGCCTTTCGCGCGGCTGGCGCGTCATCCGCGGATGATCGGGCCGGTGGTCCAGGTCTTCGGCGAGCCGGTCTACATGCACCAGTTCAAGATCAACGGCAAGATGGCCTTCGATGGCGACGTGTGGCAGTGGCACCAGGACTTCGGCACCTGGTTCAACGACGACCAGATGCCCGAGGCGCGCGCGATGAACGTGGCCATCTTCCTCGACGCGGTCAACGAGTTCAACGGCCCGCTGATGTTCATCCCGGGCAGCCACAAGCTGGGTGTGCTCGATGCCGGGCACGACACGACGACGACGAGCTATCCCCTGTGGACCATCGACCACGCGACCATCACCAGGCTGATCGAGCGCGGCGGTCTGGTGGCGCCCAAAGGACCGGGCGGGTCGATGATCATGTTTCACTCCTGCCTGGTCCACGCCTCGACGTCGAACCTCTCACCGTGGAACCGGGTGAGCGTCTACCTGAGCCTCTGCGCGGTGTCCAATCATATCCGGCGCTTCAAGCGGCCGGAGTACATCGCGCACCGCGACTTCACGCCGATCGAGTGCCTTCCGGACGATTGCCTGCGGCGCTCGTATGACGTGGCGCTGCCGTGGAAGGACGGCACGCCGGAGGCGGCGCTCAGGTAGTCCGGCGCGCTTTCAGCTTCAGGAGCCCCGCCGCGTTCAGCCCGAGAATCTTCGCGCGGTCGGCGTCATTCAGGAACTTGCAGCCGTCGACGAATCCGCGCGGATCGTACCAGCCCATGTCGTACGGGTAGTCCGTGCCGACGACGATGTGGTCGGCCCCCCACAGGTTCACCAGGTGCCGGAGCTGCTCGCGGTCGAACACGATCGTGTCGAAGTAGAGCTTGGCGAGCGACTGGCGCGGCTTCTTCTTCAGCACCGTGCGCGCGTCGACGCGGGCGCCCCAGGCGTGGTCCATGCGGGCCGGGTAGTGCGAGACGTAGCCGCCGCCGTGCGCCGACACGATCTTCAGCTTCGGGTAGCGCTCGAGGATCCCGTCGAACACGAGGTGGGCGATCGCCACCGTCGAGTCGAGCGGGTTGCCGATGACGTTGATGAAGTAGTGGTCCGAGAGCCGCTCGCCGCCGGTGAAGCCATTCGGGTGCATGAACACCATCACGTCGAGCTCCTGCGCCTTGGCCCAGAAGGCGTCGCGGTCCCGCGAGATCTCCTGGCCGACGACGTTCGTCCCGATCTCCACGCCGCGAAAGCCCAGGCGCTTGACGCAGTACTCGAGCTCTTCCGCGGCCAGGTCGGGCGCCTGCAGCGGCACGTCGGCCAGCGCGACGAAGCGGTCGGGGTGCTTCTGGACGATCGCCGCGAGGTTCTCGTTGATGGCGCGGGCGGTCCGGCGCCCGTGCTCGGGATCGAGCGAATACATGAACTGGAACGGCGAGCACGAGATCGCCTGCACGTCTACGCCCATCTTGTCCATGTCCTTGAGGCGCTGTTCGACGGACGTGAGGCACGTGAGCACGTTCTGCGCCTGCTGCTGATTCGTCGCGCGTGAGAGCTCGTTCGTGAATCGCATTGCCGGCTCGCTCTCGCGCCGGAAGACGTCCTTCACCATCTCGTCGGCGGGCGGGTAGTGGACGTGGCAGTGAACGTCGATGCAGAGGTGCCGCCGACGGCCCTTGGCCTTTCGTGAATCGCCGCCGCGCGCGACCGGACCGGGACATGTGAAGAGCACGTGCAGTCTCCTTAGTTGGAAGTCGCCGGCAGGCCCGCCATCATCAGGCCGAGCGTGCGTTCGCTGGCCTCGGCGCGCGCCACGTCGCCGACGAGGCGGCCGTCGTGCATCACTAAGATACGATCGGCCAGGGCGAGGATCTCGTCGAGCTCGACCGAAACGAGCAAGAGCGCTTTGCCGGCGTCGCGCAGCGCGACCAGCCGGCGATGGATGAACTCGATCGCGCCGATGTCGACGCCGCGCGTCGGCTGCCCGATCAGCAGGAGGTCGGGATTCCGGTCGAGCTCGCGGGCCAGCACGATCTTCTGCTGGTTGCCCCCCGAGAAGGCCGACGTCGGCAGCACGCCGTTGCCGGGCCGGATATCGTACTCCTCCACCTGGCGCTCGAAGCTCGAAGCGACGGCCGAGCGGTGGAGACGGATCGGCCCGTTGTAGGTGGACTCGTCGTGGTAGCCGAGGATCGCGCTCTCGCGCGCCGCGAACGGAATGACCAGGCCCATGCGATGCCGATCCTCGGGCACGTGGGCAAGCCCGAGTCGGCGCAAGCGTTTTGGCGAGCGCGCCGCGGCGTCGCTGAGGGCGCCGGCTTTCAAGCGGATCTGTCCCGACTTCACCGGCCGGATCCCGGCGAGCGCCTCGAGCAGCTCCGACTGGCCGTTCCCGGCGACCCCGGCCACGCCGACGATCTCGCCCCGTCGCAGGGTGAAGCCGACGCCCTTGACCCGCGCGACGCCGAGACCGTCCTCGACGACGAGATCCTTCACCTCGAGCACCGGCTCGCCGGGTCGCGAGGCCGTCTTGTCGACGCGCAGGAGGACTTTGCGTCCCACCATCAGCTCGGCCAGCTGCTCCGGCGTCGTGTCCGCGGTGGGCAAGGTGGCGACGACGCTGCCTTGACGCATCACGGTCACGACGTCGGTCGCGTCGCGGATTTCACGCAGCTTGTGCGTGATGAGGAGCACGGTCTTGCCCTCGTTGCGCAGCGAGGCGAGGATTCGAAAGAGGTGATCGGCCTCCTGAGGCGTCAGCACGGCGGTCGGCTCGTCGAGGATGAGGAGATCGGCGCCGCGGTAGAGCGCCTTGAGGATCTCGACGCGCTGGCGATGCCCGACGCCGAGGTCCGCGACGCGCGCGTCGGGATCGACTTCCAGATGGTATTCACGGCCCAGGCGTGCGAGCTCGGCGCGCGCCCGGTTCATCCCGGCGCCGAGCCTGAAGCCGCCCTCGACGCCGAGCACCACGTTTTCCAGCACCGTGAACGGCTCGACCAGCATGAAGTGCTGGTGCACCATGCCGATGCCCGCCGCCAGCGCGTCCTGTGGGCTCTTGATCACCGCCGGTCGACCGCGCACGAGGATCTCGCCGCGGTCCGGCTGGTAGTAGCCGTAGAGGATGCCCATCAGAGTCGACTTGCCGGCGCCGTTCTCGCCGACGATGCCATGGATCGAGCCCGCCCCCACGGAAAGCGTCACGTCGCGGTTGGCGTGGACGGCGCCAAACCACTTGTCGATTCCCCGCAGCTCGATCGTCGGGGCCGCGTCCGCGTTTACGTCAGCGTTTATCAGTCCGCTCCGAGCGGCGGCTTTGCCGCCGCAATCGAGTGGGGGAGGCATCGGAGGGGGCCGTCGAGGCCCCCTCCGAATTCAAGGGGGGCGAAGCCCCCCTCCGAGCTATTTAGCCATATAGTCGGTGACCTTGATCTTGCCGGCCACGATGTCGGCGCGGGCCTGCTGCAGCCGCTTCTCCATGTCGGCGGTGATGAGAGTCCGGTTGTACTGGTCGACCGAGTAGCCGACGCCGCCCTCGGCCACGCCGAGCGAGCGGACGCCCGGCTTCCAGATCCCTTCCTTCGCGGTCTTGAACGTCTCGTACACCGCGAGGTCGACGCGCTTGATCATCGAGGTCAGGATCGTCCCGGGATGGATGTGGTTCTGGTTCGAGTCGACGCCGATGGCGAGCCGGCCCTTGTCCTTCGCGGCCTGCAGCACGCCGAGCCCGGTGGCGCCCGCCGCCGCGTAGACGACGTCGGCGCCGCGATCGAATTGGCTCCGCGCCAGCTCGCCGCCGCGCGTGGGATCGTTCCAGGCCGCGGGCGTCGTGCCGGTCATGTTCTGGAAGATCTCGATCTTCGGATTGACGTACCTGGCGCCTTCTTCGTAGCCGAGCGCGAATCGGCGAATCAGTGGGATGTCCATGCCGCCGACGAACCCGACCTTGCCGGTCTTCGACGCCATCGCCGCGGCCATGCCGACCAGGAACGAGCCCTCGTGCTCCTTGAACACGATCGACTGGACGTTGGGCAGCTCGACGACCGCGTCCACGATGGCGAACTTGAGGTTCGGGAACTCCTTGGCGACCTTCTCCATGCCGCTCGCCTGGGAAAAGCCGATCCCCACGACGATCGTCGAGCCGCGACGCGCCATGTTGCGCAGCGCTTGCTCGCGCTGGGCCTCGTTGGTCACCTCGAACTCGCGATACGCGATCCCGGTCTCTTTCTTGAAACGCTCGGCCCCGGCGTACGCCGCCTCGTTGAAGGATTTGTCGAATTTCCCGCCCATGTCGAACACGACGGCGGGCGAGAACTCCTGAGCCGCGACGGGGCCCACCTCGGCCAGCGTGACGAGGACCGCGATGGCGGCGCTGAGCGATCTCGAGGTGAGCATGTCCGCGCTCCTTGTGTGCGTCGATCGACCGGCGCCCCGATGATATAGCATCTCGCCGTTCGTGCCCCAAGCCGCCGCGCGGCGCTTCGTTGGGGTCGCGGTTGCGGCGCGGGGTGGGCTATGCTCGGGCGGATGCCGACCGCGGCGAAGATCTACATGGCCGGTCCACTCGGCTTCTCCGAAGCCGGGCGGCACTTCTACAATTCCGTGTTCGTGCCGTTCGTGGCGGGCCTCGGCTACGAGGTGCTCGATCCCTGGACCCTGACCGATCCCCACAAGATCGAGGCCGTGCAGCGGCTGCCGTACGGGTCCGAGAGGCGCGAAGCCTGGCGGAAGCTCAACCGCGAGATGGGCGCGACCAATCGCGCCGCGATCGACGCCGCCCACGGTGTCGTCGCGATTCTCGACGGCACCGACGTCGACAGCGGCACCGCGGCGGAGATCGGCTACGCGTTCGCGCGCGGTAAGCTGATCGTCGGCTACCGCGGGGACTTCCGGCTGAGCGCCGACAACGAGGGGTCCACCGTCAACCTCCAGGTCGAGTTCTTCATCCACGAGAGCGGCGGTGCTATCGTGAGTCGCTACGAGGACCTGGAGCCGTGCCTGCGCCCGTTGCGCGCGACTCGGCGCCCTTGATTCAGAGTCGCGCCTCGGCTGGCGGGGCCCCAGCGCCGCGACGGCCCGCAGCGCGCACCGCGACTGGAGGAGCACGATGATCGCTGCGACCGGCAACGGCTCACGGGGCGGATGGCTGATGACGACCCTGGTCCTGGTCTTCCTGCTGGCGTCGAGCGCGCCGAGCTTCGCTCAGCAGGCCCCCGATCCACCGGCGAGCGACCTCCTCAACGCCGTGCTCTGGATGCAGCGCTCGGTCGAGTACAAGGCCAGCGCGCTCACCGCCTTCGCGCTCGCCCGGATCCGGCTCGACCAGGCGCTGGCGGATCCCAGCTGGACGGCGGCGCCCAAGGAGCAGACCGGCGCCTACCAGTCACTCCCGCCGGCCATCATCCTCGACGTCGATGAGTCGATCCTCGACAACTCGGGGTACCAGGCCTGGATGACCCTGAAGGGCACGAGCTTCGACCCGAAGACCTGGAACGCCTACGTGAAGACCGTGACCTCGCAGCCGATCCCCGGGGCTCTCGAGTTCGCGAGCTACGCCGACTCGAAGGGCGTGAAGGTGTTCTACCTCTCCAACCGCACGGCCGACGAGGAAGCGGCGACGCGCAAGAACCTCGAGAAGTTCGGCTTCCCGATGGGCGGCACCGTCGATACGATGCTCATGACGCGCAAGCAGCCGGACTGGGGCTCCGCGAAGGGGACGCGCCGGGCCTACATCGCCAAGAGCTATCGCATCCTGATCAACGTGGGCGACAACTTCGGGGACTTCGTCGACGAGTACCGCGGCAGCGAGGCTGAGCGGTTGAAGATCATGGAAGACAACAAGGCGCGCTGGGGGCGCGAGTGGATCATGATCGCCAATCCGAGCTACGGCTCGTTCGAGTCGGCGCCGTACGGCCATGACTTCAAGCTGTCCGACGCCGAGAAGCGCAAGCTGAAGCGCGGCGTGCTCGACGCGTGGCCGGGCCCATGAGCCACGAGCCGGCCGGGATGACGAACGCGAGCCCGACGGCGCTGCTCCTGAACGTCGGCCACGCGCTCGATCATCTGTTCTTGCTGATCTTCGCCACCGCCGTGTCGGCCATGGCCGCCGAGTGGGGCATGATCTGGCAAGATCTGATGCCCTACACGGTCGGCGCGTTCGTGCTGTTCGGTCTCGGCTCGCTGCCGGCCGGTCGTCTCGGCGATCTGTGGGGTCGCCGCGCGATGATGGTGGTCTTCTTTCTTGGGATGGGCCTGTCGGGTCTCGCCATCGCGGCCGTGCCCGACGTCTGGTCGCTGGCCTTCGCGCTCACGGTGATGGGCGCGTTTTCGTCGATCTACCACCCGGTCGGCATTCCCATGCTCGTGCAGAGTGTGAAGAATCCAGGATTCACGATCGGGCTCAACGGGCTCGCCGGCAATCTCGGTATCGCCGTCGCCGCCGTGCTCACGGGCTTTCTGGTGAAGTACGCCGGCTGGCGAACCGCGTTCGCGGTGCCGGGCCTCATCGCGCTCGTCTGCGGCGTCCTGTTCGTGCTGGTGGTCCCGCGCGAGGACGTTCCGCCCGCGAAGCGGCCGCAGAAGATGGTCGACTTGCCACGCTCGGTGCTGGCCCGCGTGCTGACGGTCATGACTCTGGCCGCCATCTCGGGCAGCTTGATCTTCAACTTCACCACGAACGGAAACGGCCAGCTCCTGGCCGAGCGCCTGCACGGGGTCGTCGACGATCCCGCCACGCTCGGCGCGCTGCTCGCCGTCGTCTACACGGTGGCCTCGTTCGCGCAGCTCATCGTCGGCAAGCTGATCGATCGCGTACCGCTCAAGTGGGTGTACGTGCCGGTGGCGGCCGGGCAGGTGCCGCTCTTTCTGTTCGCGTCGCAGGTCACCGGCTGGCCGCACTACGTCGCGATGCTGCTGTTCATGGTGTTCGTCTTCGGCGCGATCCCGTTCATCGACGCCATGATCGTGCAGTACGTCGACGACCGGATGCGCTCGCGCGTGGCCGGTATTCGCCTGGCCGTCGGCTTCGGCGTCAGCTCGCTCGCGGTCTATCTGCTCGGCCCGACCGTCAAGGCCGCGGGCTTCACGACCCTCCTGACCGTCCTGGCCATCCTCGCGACCTGCACCACGTTCTTCGCATCGCTGCTACCGAGCTACGCCCCCAAATCCCCCGCGATCGCCGCACCAGCTCCCGAACCCGCCCGCTGACCCCCTCCGCT
>Ga0209577_10003321_pt1 | contig 15156 bp, 14 predicted proteins | sample GraSoiAngelo_109_FD_185874 | JGI IMG/M metagenome (GOLD analysis project Ga0209577, IMG submission 185874) | Grasslands soil microbial communities from the Angelo Coastal Reserve, California, USA - 14_0903_12_20cm (SPAdes) (version 2) | ecosystem: Environmental > Terrestrial > Soil > Grasslands...
GGGCCTACTACCAGGGGCTGGGATCCGTTCACCAGGTCGGGCTGCTTCCGGAAACCCAGCGCTACGTGAACAGCGTGATGGCGCTGCGCTCCCGCTTCGGCGGGCCGTAGGCGAGCACCGTGAGGATGGGTGCGCACCGGACGGCGGCGTTTCAAGCCGAAGCGGGCGCGGCTCGTGGCCTGTCGCTGACAACCGGGTAATTCCAGGCATGGTCAACCGTGGAGCCGGCGTTGTCGTCGTAACCGGCGCCACCGCGGGCGTGGGCCGCGCCACCGCGCGCCGCTTCGCCCGGGAGGGCGCGGGCGTCGCTCTCCTCGCGCGCGGTGAGGACGGGCTTCAGGGCGCGCTCCGCGACGTGGAGGAGGCCGGGGGGCGCGGACTCGCCGTTCCGACCGACGTGGCCGACGCCGAGGCGGTCGAGGCCGCGGCCGCGCGCGTGGAGGAGGAGCTCGGCCCGATCGACGTGTGGGTGAACAACGCGATGACCACGATCTTCGCCCCGCTCTGGAAGATCGAGCCGGGCGAGTTCCGGCGCGCGACGGAGGTGACCTACCTCGGCTACGTCTACGGCACGATCGCCGCCCTGCGGCGGATGCGGCCGCGGGACCGCGGGACGATCGTGCAGGTGGGATCGGCGCTCGCCTACCGCGGCATCCCGCTGCAGTCGGCCTACTGCGGCGCCAAGCACGCGATCCAGGGATTCAACGAGTCCCTGCGCTGCGAGCTGCTCCACGAGGGGTCCGGGGTGCGCGTAACGATGGTGCAGATGCCGGCGCTCAACACGCCGCAGTTCGAGACCGTGCTCACCCGGGTTCCGAAGCATCCGCGACCGGTCGCGCCCGTCTTCCAGCCGGAGGTCGCCGCAGACGCGATCGTCTGGGCCGCCCGCCACCCCCGGCGCGAGGCCTGGGTAGGCGGCTCGACGGCAGTCACGCTCGCGGGCAACGCCGTCCTGCCCGGCCTCGGGGACCGCTACCTCGCCCGGACGGGATTCGACGGCCAGCAGACCGACGAGGCGGTCGACGCCAGCCGGCCGAGCAACCTCTGGGAGCCGCTACCCGGCGACCGGGGGGCGCACGGCCGCTTCGGCGACGAGGCGCGGGAGTCGAGCGTCCAGCTCCACGCGAGCAAGCATCACCGCACGCTCGTCGGCGTGGCGAGCGCGGGACTTGCGGCTGCCCTCGCCGGCCTCGCCGCGCGGCGGTGAGCCGCCGCGGCGCGGCGTATCCGCCGCTGTCCGACTACGCCTTCCTCTCCGACTCTCACTCCTCTGCGCTGGTCTCGCGCTCGGGGTCGATCGACTGGTGCTGCACGCCGCGCTTCGACTCCGGAGCGTGCTTCGCCCGCCTCCTCGACTGGGAGCACGGCGGGCACTGCTCGATCGAGCCCGTCGGGCGCAGCGAGTTCGCCGAGCGCCGCTACGCCGACGGCACGCTCGTCCTCGAGACGGACGTCCGAGCCCGGAACGCGGAGGCCACGATCATCGACTGCTTCACGTTGCGGCGGGGCGGCGCCCTCGACCCGCACCGCCAGCTTGTGCGGGTGGTGGAGGGCCGCCGGGGCGAGATGCGCATGCGGCTGGAAGTGGTGCCGCGCTTCGACTACGGCGATCTGCGACCGTGGATTCGCCGCGAGGCGGCCGACGTGTACAGCGCGATCGGAGGCAACGACGCGCTGGTGGTCTGGACCGACGCCGAGCTCGAGGCCGGCGAGCACGAGCTGTCTGCCGAGTTCATCGTCCGTCCCGGCGAACGGATCCGGCTGTCGCTGGTCTACGCCCGCCCCGAGGAGCTCGACCGCGAGCCGCCCGAGGCGCTGCGCGGCGCGGAGGTGGACAGGCGGCTCGACGAGACTCTGGCGATCTGGCGCAGGTGGTCGCGGAAGGCGCGGCTGGAGGGTCCCCGCGCGCCGATGCTCCTACGCTCGGCGACGGTGCTCAAGGGGCTCACCTACGCGCCCACGGGCGCGGTCGCGGCTGCGCCCACGACCTCGATCCCGGAGGCGCTCGGGGCGCGCACCCGCAACTGGGACTACCGCTTCAGCTGGATCCGCGACTCGACCTTCAGCGTGCGCTCGCTGGCGGAGATCGGGTTCGAGGACGAGGCCGACGCCTTCCGCCGCTTCATCCAGCGCAGCACCGCGGGACACGTCGAGGACCTGCAGATCGTCTACGGGGTGGGCGGCGAGCGCCGGATCGGCGAGCAGGACCTCGTTGACATCGAGGGGTACCGCGGGGCGACGCCCGTGCGGGTGGGAAACCGCGCGAGCTCGCAGTCGCAGCTGGACGTGTACGGCGAGCTCCTGAACCTGGCCTGGCGCTGGCACACGCGCGGCAACTCCCCGGACGACGACCTGTGGAAGTTCATCCTGGCCCTCTGCGCCGCGGCCGCAAGGCGGTGGCGGGAGCCGGACTCGGGTGTCTGGGAGTGGCGCGCGCGGCCGCTCCACTTCACCTACTCCAAGGTGATGTGCTGGTCGGCCCTCGACCGCGGGCTGGCACTGGCCCAGGACTGCATGCGCGAGGCGCCCACCGCGCGGTGGAAGCGGGCCCGCGGGGAGATCCGGACCGCCGTCGAGTCACGCGGATACGACAAGCGCCGGGGGGTGTTCCGCCAGGTGTTCGGGCGCAACATCGTGGACGCCTCGCTGCTCATGCTGCCCCGCACCGGCTTCGTCGACTACACCGACGAACGCATGGTGCGCACCGTGGACGCCGTCCGCGAGGACATGAACGACCGCGGCCTCCTGCGCCGCTACACGCTCGACGACGGCATGCGGGGCCGCGAGGGCGCCTTCCTGGCGTGCTCGTTCTGGCTGGCCGAGTGCCTGGCCCAGCAGGGACGCACGCGCGAGGCGCACGACGCGTTCGAGACCGCGATGGCGACCGCGAACGACGTCGGCCTCTTCGCCGAGGAGTACGACACCCGCCGCCGCGAGCCCTGCGGCAACTATCCGCAGACGCTCGTGCACCTGGCTCACATCGAGGCGGCCCTCGCGCTGGCCGAGGCCGAGCGGCGCGAGGCCAGCGGCCTGTCATAGCGCAAACGGTGCCGTTCGCACGCACCCGGGTAAAGGAGAGCCATGGCCGAGCTGGTCTCCGACTATCTCCTGGGGCGGCTGTCGGACTGGGGCGTCAAGCGCATCTACGGCTACCCGGGCGACGGCATCAACGGGATCGTCGGCGCCCTCGAGCGGGTGGACGGACTCGACTTCGTGCAGGTGCGCCATGAGGAGATGGCGGCCTTCATGGCGTGCGGCCACGCCAAGTTCACGGGCGAGGTGGGCGTGTGCCTGGCCACCTCCGGCCCGGGCGCAATCCACCTGCTGAACGGGCTGTACGACGCCAAGCTCGACCACCAGCCGGTGGTGGCGATCGTCGGCCAGCAGGCCCAGACCTCACTCGGCGGGAACTACCAGCAGGAGGTCGACCTGATCACGCTGTTCAAGGACGTCGCGCACGAGTACGTGCACATGGCGACCGAGCCGGCGCAGATCCGCCACCTGGTGGACCGCTCGATCAGGATCGCGAAGGCCGAGCGCACGGTCACGTGCCTGATCGTCCCCAACGACCTCCAGGAGGAGAAAGCGGTCGACTCACCCCCGCACGCACACGGAACCGTGCACTCCAGCATCGGCTGGGAGCCACCGCGCGTCGTGCCCACCGACGGCGAGCTCGACCGGGCGGCGGAGGTGCTCAACGCGGGCGAGCGGGTGGCGATCCTCGTGGGCCAGGGCGCACGCCACGCCGCGGGCGAGGTGCTGGAGGCGGCCGAGATCCTCGGCGCGGGAGTGGCCAAGGCGCTGCTCGGCAAGGCCGTCCTCCCAGACGACATCCCGTTCGTGACCGGGGCGATCGGGCTCCTCGGGACCAAGCCCAGCTGGGACCTGATGATGGGGTGCGACACGCTGCTCATGGTCGGGTCGAGCTTCCCGTACTCGGAGTTCCTGCCCGAGGAGGGGAAGGCCCGCGGCGTGCAGATCGACATCGACGGCCGCATGGTGGGCATCCGCTACCCGACCGAGGTGAACCTGGTGGGCGACAGCGGCGAGACCCTCCGCGCGCTGATCCCGCGCCTGACGCGCAAGGAGGACCGCTCCTGGCGCAACGAGGTCGAGGCGGGCGTGGCCGACTGGTGGCAGCTGATGGAGCGGCGGGCGATGAACGACGCCGACCCGCTCAACCCGCAGCGGGTGTTCTGGGAGCTGTCGTCGCGGCTCCCCGATCGCGCGATCCTGGCCGCCGACTCTGGCTCCGTCGCGAACTGGTTCGCCCGCGACCTTCGGGTCCGCCCCGGGATGATGGCCTCGCTCTCGGGGACGCTGGCCACGATGGGCTCGGGCGTTCCCTACGCGATCGCGGCCAAGTTCGCACATCCCGATCGCCCCGTCTTCGCGCTGGTCGGCGACGGCGCGATGCAGATGAACGGGATCAACGAGCTGATCACGATCGCCAAGTACCGCGATCGCTGGAGCGACCAGCGGCTGGTCGTGCTCGTTCTCAACAACCACGACCTGAACCAGGTCACGTGGGAGCAGCGGGCGCAGTCGGGCGACCCCAAGAACCCCATGACCCAGGAGATCCCGGACTTCCCCTACGCCCGCTACGCCGAGCTGCTGGGGCTCGAGGGGATCAGGGTGGATTCGCCCGACGCCGTGGGACCGGCCTGGGACCGGGCACTGTCGGCGGACCGTCCCGTGGTGCTCGAGGCGCGCACCGATCCGGAGGTCCCGCCGCTCCCGCCGCACATCACGCTCGAGCAGGCCAAGGCCTTCGCGGCCGCGCTCCGCAAGGGCGACCCGAACGTGCGCGGGCTGATCCGCCAGACGATCCGGGACAAGATCGAGGAGCTCGTCCCCTCGCGGTGAGCTGATGACGCTCGCCGTCGCGGCTCGCGGATCGGAGGTCGGGGTCGAGCGGCTCGACGTGGCCGCGTACGAGATCCCGACCGACAGACCGGAATCCGACGGGACGCTCGAGTGGGACTCCACGACGATGGTCGTGGTCGAGACCCACGGCGGTGGCGCGACCGGGCTCGGCTACACCTACGGCGACCTCGCGGTTGGGACGCTCGTGGAGTCCAAGCTCGCCGGGGTCGTGGAGGGCCGCGACGCGATGGCGGTGCCCGCGGCGTGGGAGGCGATGGTCGAGTCGATACGCAATCTCGGCCGGCCGGGGATCTGCTCGATGGCAATCGCCGCCGTGGACGTCGCGCTGTGGGACCTGAAGGCGCGGATCCTCGGCGTCCCGCTGGCGGCGCTCCTCGGCGCCACACGCGAGGAGGTGCCGATCTACGGCAGCGGCGGGTTCACGTCCTATTCGCCCGAGGAGCTCGCCGAGCAGCTCGCCGGCTGGGTGGAGCGCGGGATCCGGCGGGTGAAGATGAAGGTGGGGCGCGAGCCAGAGCAGGACCCGTCACGGGTGACGCTCGCCCGGGACGCCATCGGCTCGGTGGCGGAGCTGTTCGTGGACGCGAACGGCGCCTACTCGCGCAAGCAGGCGCTGGAGCTCGCCGAGCGGTTCGCCGAGCAGCGCGTGACCTGGTTCGAGGAGCCGGTCTCGTCGGACGACCTCGATGGGCTACGGCTGATTCGCGACCGCGCGCCGGCCGGCATGGCGATCGCCGCGGGCGAGTACGGCTACGACCTCCCGTACTTCGAGCGGATGCTCGAGGCGGGCGCCGTGGACGTGCTCCAGGCCGACGTGACCCGCTGCGGAGGGATCACCGAGCTGATGCGCGTGGGTGCGCTCTGCCGTGCGCGCTCGCTGCGCCTGTCCGGACACACCGCGCCGGCCCTCCACGTTCACCCGTTGTGCGCCGCCCCGCAGCTCGAGCACCTCGAGTACTTCCACGACCACGCGCGCATCGAGTCGATGCTGCTCGACGGCGTGCCCGAGCCCGACGGCGGGACACTGCGGCCCGACCTCGACCGCCCCGGCCACGGGCTCGAGCTGAAGCACGCAGACGCTGAGAGGTACGCGGCGTGAGGCTCGATCGCGCGCTCGCGAACCTCCGCCGCGGCCGCGTGCAGCGGACCCTCTCGGCGCTCACGGCCGCGAGCGCGCCGCCGCTCGCGTTCGAGATCTACCTCGAGCACTACAAGGGGTCATTCGGCGACAAGTGGGAGTGGGTCCCCATAGCGCTAACCCCTCCCCTCGTGGCGGCCGGCATCGCAGGCACATTGTCCGAGCGCGCTGCGCGCACGGTGCTGCCCGCCACCTCGGCGCTCTTCACGGCCTGCGGGGTGATCGGCACCTACCTGCACCTGCGGGGGATCGCCCGCCGACCGGGCGGCTTCCGAGACGAGGCCTTCTACAACATGATCATGGGCCCGCCGCCGCTCGCGCCGGGGTCGCTGGCGCTGGTGGGCGGGATGGGCCTCGTGGCTCCGCTGATGAAGCGGGAGCGGTAGTAGATGACTCCTCCCACGACGCCGCAGGGGCGCGGGCGCTATCCCGGCTACGACGTGCTCGACCAGGTGGACCACTGGGACGAGGCCACGCGCAGGGTCGTGCTCGCGCGGCTCGATCCGCCGCCGATCCGGTTCTTCGACGAGGACGAGGCGCGCACGCTTGCCGCGTTCTGCGACACCGTCATGGCGCAGGACTCGGAGCCGCGCATCGACGTCCTCGCGTTCGTCGACGAGAAGCTCCACGAGGGCAGGCTCGACGGCTTCCAGTACCACGACCTGCCCGACGACCGCGACGTCTGGCGGATCGTGGCGCGGGGGCTCGACGAGGCGGCCCGAGCCCGCGACTTTTCGACCTTCGCCGACGCCCTGCCAGCCGAGCGCCGCGCCATCTGTGGAGACTTCGCGGCCGGGAAGCTCGAGGGCGGGGCGTGGGAAGAGCTCAACGTGTCGCGCGCGTGGGAGGTGGTGATGCGCGCCGTGGTCCAGGGGTTCTACTCGCACCCCTGGGCGTGGAACGAGATGGGTTTCGGCGGGCCCGCGTACCCCCGCGGCTACGCGGCCTTGGGCGCCGGGCACAAGGAGCACTGGGAGGGCGACGAGGCGTCGTGACCGCGACGCTCACGCGGTTCCTCAAGGGCGCGGTGCGCCCGCCCGAGAACGACTCTGCGTTCCTGCTCGACGTGCACCGCCGCGCGGTGCCGGGGCGCGACCGGATGCGCCGCTACGACGACTCCGACGAGGTGGACCTCGTGATCGTGGGCTGCGGGGCGGGTGGCGGCGTGCTCGCGCAGCGGCTTGCCCGCCGCGGCTGGCGAATCGTGGTGATCGAGCGTGGGCCGTTCTGGGACCCGGACGAGGACTGGGTCTCGGACGAGGCCGGCTCGCACGGCCTCTACTGGACGGACAACCGCATCATCGGCGGCGAGGACCCGGTCGAGCTCGGGAAGAACAACTCGGGCTGGGGCGTGGGCGGCTCGATGGTTCACTTCGCCGGCTACACGCCGCGCTTCCACCCGTCGGACTTCGAAGTGCACGCGAGGGACGGCGTGGGCGCGGACTGGCCGATCTCCTACTGGGACCTGAAGCCGCACTTCGAGCGCGTGGAGCGCGAGCTGCCCGTGGCCGGCGAGTTCTGGCCGTGGGGCGACCCACACGGGTACCCGCACGGCCCGCACCCGCTCGGCGGCGGCGCCGAGCTCGCCGCGAAGGGCGCCATGAAGTGCGGGATCACGATGAAGGTCGGCCCCGTGGCGATCGTGAACGGCACGTTCGGGAACCGGCCGCACTGCATCTACCGCGGCTTCTGCCTCGAGGGCTGCAAGGTGAACGCGAAGGCCTCGCCGCTCGTGACCCACGTCCCCGACGCGCTCGAGCACGGGGTGGAGATCCGCGCCGACTCGATGGCCTCACGCGTGGAGACCGACGGGTCCGGTCGCTGCACGGGCGTCGCCTACATCCACGACGGGGCCGAGCGCCTGCAGCGCGCGGCCGCGGTTGCGGTCGCGGGCTACTCGATCGAGACGCCGCGGCTGCTCTTGAGCTCGGCGACTCCCGATCACCCCCACGGGCTGGGCAACGACGAGGACCAGGTCGGCCGCTACGTGATGGTCCAGGGCGCGCCGCAAGTGGCGGCACGCTTCCCCGAGCTCACGCGCATGTACAAGGCGCCGCCGCCCGAGATCTCGTCGGAGGACTTCTACGAGACCGACGAGCGGCGGGGCTTCGTCCGCGGCTTCAGCATCCAGACGGTCGCGCCGCTGCCCATCGAGTGGGCACAGCACGCGCTGGCTGACGGCCACTGGGGCGAGGCGATGCGCGAGTACGGACGCGACTACAACCACTGGAGCACGCTGGGCGTCCTGTGCGAGCTGCTGCCGCACGCCGACAACCGGGTGACTCTGGCGGACGAGACCGACCGGTTCGGTCTGTCCGTGGCCCGCCTGGACTACAGCCAGTCCGGCAACGACCGCGCGAACATCGCGTTCGCCAAGGACAAGCTGCACGAGGTCTGGGAGGAGGCGGGCGCCGAGGAGACCCTCACGATCGACCGCTACGCGCACCTGGTCGGGGGCTGCCGGATGGGGTTCTCGGCGGAGGACAGCGTGGTCGACTCCGACCACCGCGTCTGGGGCGTCCCGAACCTGTTCATCGCCGACGGCAGCGTGATGCCCACCCAGAGCGCGGCGAACCCCGCGCTCGCGATCATGGCGCTGGCGTCGCGGCTGGCCGATCGGATGGAGCGGATCGGGGCGCGGGCGGAGACGCGATCGCCGGTGGGGACCAGCTCGCTGTCGTGAGCGGAGCCGAGGGATAATCCGCGCAGTGGCAGGGCGGCCCCGGCTACTGGTGCCGATCGTGTGCTCGACCGCGTTCGCGGGCTGCGGAGGCGGCCAGTCCCCCCTGTCGCCGAAGAGCAAGCCCGCGCACGACATCTCCACGCTCTGGTGGTGGATGCTCGCCGTCGCCTCGGTGGTCTTCCTGGGCGCGGTCTTCATGATCACGATCGCCTGGCTGCGGCGGAAGCGGGAGGGGCTTCCCTACCTGGGCCGCCGCGAGAACGTGGCGAACGGGCTGGTGGTGGTGTTCGGCCTGCTGGTCCCGGTCGCGGTGCTCGGGGTGGTGTTCGTGATCGCGAACCTGGTGGTGACCAAGGACACCGACGCACCGGCAGCCGGGTCGACCGCCATGTCGATACACGTGATCGGCCACCAGTGGTTCTGGGAGGTCCGCTACCAGGGAACCCCCGCCGTGACGGCCAACGAGATCCACATCCCGGTGCGGACCCGCGTGGACTTGGCCGTGAACACCGCCGACGTGATCCACAGCTTCTGGGTGCCGGAGCTGAACCGAAAGATCGACATGATCCCCGGACAGACGGGGCGCATCCTGCTCTACGCGGACAGGCCCGGCCAGTACCGCGGGCAGTGCGCCGAGTTCTGCGGCGTCCAGCACGCGCACATGGCGATGAAGGTGATCGCGGAGCCGGCCGCCACTTTCAGGGGCTGGCTTGCGAACCAGTCGCGCCCGGCGCGCGCGCCGACGACGCCCGCCCAGCGCCTGGGCCGGCAGACGTTCCTGACGACCGCCTGCTCGGACTGCCACACGCTGCGCGGCACGGCGGCGCGCGGGGTGATCGGGCCGGACCTGACCCATCTCATGAGCCGGAGCACGCTCGCCGCGCTCACCATCCCCAACCGCCCGGACGAGCTCGCCCGCTGGATCCTCGACCCCCAGCACGTGAAGCCGGGCAACAAGATGCCCGGGCTCAAGCTCGACGCGGCCGAGACCCGGAACCTCGTCGACTTCCTGGAGTCGCTCAAGTAGCCATGGCCACCGTCGCGAGCCCAGAGGCAGCCCGGCGCGTCCAGCGGCTCGAGCGGGTGTGGCGGGAGCGGCCCGGGCTGCTGGGCTGGCTCACCACCTGCGACCACAAGCGGATCGGGATCCTCTATCTGTTCACGTCGCTCGCGTTCTTCGCGGCGGGCGGCGTGGAGGCGCTGCTCGTGCGCACCCAGCTCATCCGGCCGGACAACGGCCTGCTCGGCCCCGAGAAGTTCGACCAGATGATGACCACGCACGGGGTCACGATGATCTTCCTGTTCGTGATCCCGATCTCGATCGGGGCGTTCGGGAACTACCTCGTTCCGCTGATGATCGGCTCGCGCGACATGGCGTTCCCGCGCATGAACGCCCTGTCGTACTGGCTGTTCCTCGCCTCCGGGATCTTCATCTACACGGGGCTGTTCCTGGGGCACGGCCCCAACGCCGGCTGGTTCGACTACGTGCCGCTCGGATCGAAGCAGTACGACCCCGGGCCGAACGTCGACTTCTATGCCCTCGGGCTGATCTTCAACGGGGTCTCGAGCACGGCCGCGGCGATCAACTTCATCGTCACGATCTTCAAGCTCCGCGCGCCGGGCATGTCGCTCAACCGCATGCCGCTGTTCTGCTACGCGTTCCTGGCGGTCTCGTTCGCGCTGATCTTCGCGCTACCGCCACTGAACGTGGCGCTCGGGTTCCTGGAGCTCGACCGGCGCCTCGGGTTCCACTTCTTCGATGTAGCCCACGGCGGCGACGCGCTCATGTGGCAGCACCTGTTCTGGATCTTCGGGCACCCCGAGGTCTACATCATCATCCTGCCCGCGTTCGGGATCGCCACCTCGATCATTCCCACGTTCACGCGGCGGAAGATGGTGGCGTTCCCGCTGGTGGCGCTCGCCGAGATCCTCGTGGCGTTCATCGGCTTCGGCGTGTGGGTCCACCACATGTTCGCCACCGGGCTGTCGTCGATCACGCTCGTCTACTTCGCCGCGGCCAGCCTGATCATCGTCGTTCCCAGCGGGATCCAGCTGTTCGCGTGGATCACCACGCTCAACACCGGCCGGCCCGAGTTCAAGACGCCGCTGCTGTTCATCTGCGGGTTCATCATCTTCTTCCTGCTCGGCGGGCTGTCGGGGGTGATGTTCGCCGCCATCCCCTTCGACCAGCAGCTCACCGACACCTACTTCGTGGTGGCGCACTTCCACTTCGTGATCTTCGGCGCCGCGGTCTTCCCGATCCTGGGCGGCCTCTACTACTGGTTCCCGAAGGTCACGGGGCGGATGTACCACGAGCGCACCGGGCAGCTGAGCTTCTGGCTCGCGTTCACCGGCACCGCGCTCACCTTCTTCCCGATGCACATCGTCGGGCTGCTCGGCATGCCGCGACGCGTGTACACGTACCCCGGCGGCATGGGCTGGTCGGACTACAACCTCTTGGAGTCGATCGGCGCCTACGTCCTCGCGTCCGGTCTCTTCCTGATCGTGGCGAACCTGCTGGTGAGCGCATTCCGCGGCGTGCGGGTGGGCCCCGACCCCTGGGGCGGCGCCACGCTCGAGTGGGCCACGAGCTCGCCGCCACCCGACTACAACTTCCCCGTCATCCCCAAGGTCACGAGCGCGTACGCGATGTGGGATCGCGAGGACCGGGAGGAGGACGCCCGCAAGCTGACCCGCGGCGACCTGGTCCTGGAGCGCGGGCACGAGACGCCGGCGTCCACCGTGCTCGACGCGGACTGGGACGAGATCCTCGAGATGCCCTCCGACTCGCCGTGGCCGATCACGCTGGCGGCCGCGGCCGCGGGGGTGTTCGCGTTTCTGCTCCTCGGGCACTGGCTGGTCGCCGGGGTGTTCGGAGGCCTCTGCCTCGCCGTGCTCGCGGCCTGGCACCGGCAGGAGCCGCAGCTGGCATGACCGACACGACCCGCACCGCCGCTGCGAGCCGGCGCAGCCTCCCCAACGGCGTCTGGGGGATCGCGCTGTTCATCGCCACGGAGGCGACGCTGTTCGGCTCCCTCATCGCGTCCTACTTCTACCTGCGCTTCAAGCATGCGGGCTGGCCCCTCGGCGGGATCGAGCCGCCCAAGCCGGCGCTGCCGCTCGCGATCACGGGCGCGCTCGTGCTCGCCATCGTCCCGATGTTCCTCGCGAGCGCCGCGGCGCGCCGGGGAAGCGTGGGAGCGACCGCCCGGTTCGTGATCACCGCGCTGGTCGTCCAGGCCGGCTACCTGGTCGTGCAGATCGTGCTGTTCGCCGACGACCTCTCCAAGTTCAAACCGACGACCAACGCGTATGGGTCCGTGTACTTCACGCTGCTCGGCGTGGACCACTTCCACGTGCTCATCGGCATCCTGCTGAGTCTCTGGCTGCTGTCCCGCCTAGCCACCGGGCTTACGAACTACCGCGTCGTGGCAACGCGGGTGATCTCCTGGTACTGGTACTTCGCGAGCACGGTGGCGGTGGCCGTGACGCTCACCCAACTCTCGTCGTCGCTGTGAGCGAGCGGGTCCTCGTCTGGTTCGGGGTGCTCGGCCCTCCGGCGGCGTGGGTCACGCAGTTCCTGCTGGGCTACGGGGTCACCCAGGCGCAGTGCAATCCGTCGGGGGCGCGCTGGGGCGTCCCGATCCACACCTGGACGATCGCCGCCACAGCCGCCGGTGCGGCCGTGGCCGTGCTCGGGTGGCTCGCCGCGGGCGCGGCGTTCCGCGCCACCCGCGATGCCTCGAGCGCCCCGCCGCGCGGACGCGTGCACTTCCTCTCGGTCGTCGCCCTGACCACCAGCCCGCTGTTCCTGCTGGTGATCGTCTGGAGCGGGGTGGGCGCGCTCGTGCTCCAGGAGTGCCACCAGGCGTGAGCCGGCGCCTTCTTCTCGGGATCGTCGTGGCGGCCCTCGCGCTTGCCGCGGTGGCGATCGCGCAGCCGCCCGGCGGGGTGGTGCGGCCCGAGAACGAGGGGTCGCTCCGGCCGCTCGAGCTCGGCGCGCAGCTCTTCGCCGCCAACTGCGCAAGCTGCCACGGCCCCCGCGGCCAGGGCGTCTACCCGCCGCCGTTCCAGCACGGCGCGAGCGGGATCAAGGGCGCGGGGCCCAGCCTGCTCGGTGTCGGCGCGCTGGCCGTGGACTTCTACGTGCGCACGGGGTACATGCCGCTGGGCGATCCCACTCGCGAGCCTCACACCAACCGCGACCTCTGGAACGCGCGCGAGCGGCGCGCGCTGGTCGCGTACGTCGCTTCGCTCTCGAAGGGCCCGCCGGTGCCGCACCCCGATCCGGCCGCGGGCCGGCTGGCGGAGGGGCTTCAGCTCTTCACCGAGCGCTGCTCCGGCTGCCATCAGGTGGCCGGCGAGGGCGGGGTCGTGACCGGCGCCCGCGTCCCGCCGATCCAGCACGTGGCGCCGCAGGAGATCGCGGAGGCGGTCCGCACAGGACCGTTCGTGATGCCGGCGTTCTCGCAGAAGGACATCAGCGACAGCCAGCTCAACTCGATAATCGCCTACGTCCGATCGGCGGGCCGGCACGACAGTGGCGGCTGGGGGATCGGACACGTCGGACCGATCCCCGAGGGCATGGTCACGTGGTTCATCGCGGTGGTGGTCCTGATCGCGGTCTGCGTGGTCCTCGGAACGAGGCTGAAGGCAAGATGAGGCGGCGCTCGGAGACGGTGGTCGCGATGCTCCTGTTCGCCTGCGCGGGATGCGCGATCGCGTTCGTCGTCTTCTACGCGATCGACCGGCTGGGCCGCAACACGCAGGTCATGGGACTGGCCCTCGGCGGCGCGCTCATCTTCCTCGCGGTCGCGCTGATGGTGACCGCGGCACGTCTCGTGGTCAGCGAGGAGCTCGAGCACGACTACCCCGAGCCCGAGCACCCCGAGGAGCAGCAGGCGATCGAGCAGGTGGTGGCCGAGAGCGGCGACCGGCTCACGGCGGCGCGGTGGGCGCGGCGCTCGTGGTGCCGGCCGCCTCGCTCGGTCCGGTGGTGAGCAGCGCCCCGCTGTACGACACGCCGTGGAGGCGGGGGCTGCGGCTGGTGGACGACAAGGGCCGTCCGTGGCGCGCGCTCGACATCGAGCCGAAGAACTTCTACACCGCCTACCCGGAGGGCGCCGACCGCGACCTGATCGGCTCGCCGCTCGTGGTGATCCGCCTCGACCCCGCCGAGCTCCACCTCCCGGCCGATCGTGCCGGCTGGGCGCCCCAGGGGATCCTGGCCTACTCGAAGGTGTGCACGCACGCCGCGTGCGCGATCGCGCTCTTCCGCACACCGAAGTTCGAGCCCACCCAGCCCCGCCCCGCGCTGGTGTGCCCGTGTCACTACTCGACCTTCGACCCGAGCCGGGCGGGCGAGGTCATCGCCGGACCGGCCGGTCGGGCGCTGCCGCAGCTTCCGCTCTACGTCGATCCGGCGGGCGTGCTGCGGGCGGCCGGGAACTTCTCCGGCCCGGTGGGCCCGTCGTGGTCGGGGGTCCGCTCGGGGAAGGCCACGTAGATGGTCCGGCGGGCTGTGCGCTGGCTGGACGAGCGGAGCGGCGCCGCGCCGTTCCTGAAGGGTGTCCTGCGCTACGTCTTCCCCGACCACTGGTCGTTCCTGCTCGGCGAGGTCGCCCTCTACGCGTTCATCGTCCTCGTCGCCACCGGCGTCTACCTGACGCTGTTCTTCGAGCCCAGCCTCTCGAAGACCGTCTACCACGGTCCGTACGTGCCTCTGCAGGGAGTCGAGATGACCGACGCCTACCGGTCGGTCCTCGACATCAGCTTCCAGGTGAAGGCAGGCCTGCTGATCCGGCAGACGCACCACTGGGCCGCCAACGTCTTCGTGGCCGCGATCGTGGTCCACCTCCTCCGCATCTTCTTCACCGGTGCCTTCCGCAAGCCGCGCGACCTCACCTACCTGATCGGGCTGGCGATGCTGATGCTGACCCTGCTAGAGGGCTACCTGGGGTACTCGATGGTCGACGACCTGCTGTCCGGAATGGGGCTCGCGATCGGTTACTCGGTGGCCCTGTCGGCGCCGGTCGTCGGAGGAGCGCTGGGCCGGCTGATCTGGGGCGCCCCCTACCCGGGCGACCCCGCGTTCGAGTCGCGGATGTACATCGCCCACGTGTTCGTGTTCCCGATCATCATCGGGACGCTGATCGCACTCCACCTCACGCTCGTCGCCTCGCGGCACCACACGCAGTTCCGCCGGCCCGGTCGCCAGAGCGGCCGCAAGGTCCTCGGCGTCCCGATGTTCCCGGGACAGGCGCCGCGCTCGCTGGGGCTGATGGCCGCGGTGGCGGGCGTCCTGTTCCTGCTCGGCGGGCTGGTCCAGATCAACCCGATCTGGCTGTGGGGCCCCTACCACGTGGGGCTCGGGACCAATGGCGCCCAGCCCGACTGGTACCTGGGCTGGCTGATCGGCGCGCTGCGGCTCATCCCACACTTCGACGTG
>Ga0209577_10003322_pt1 | contig 15153 bp, 14 predicted proteins | sample GraSoiAngelo_109_FD_185874 | JGI IMG/M metagenome (GOLD analysis project Ga0209577, IMG submission 185874) | Grasslands soil microbial communities from the Angelo Coastal Reserve, California, USA - 14_0903_12_20cm (SPAdes) (version 2) | ecosystem: Environmental > Terrestrial > Soil > Grasslands...
GTGATATCCACGCCCGGCTGAAAGCCTCGCGCTACCGGTGATATCCACGCTCGCCCGAAAGGCTCGCGCTACCGGTGATATCCACGCTCGGCTGAAAGCCTCGCGCTACCGGTGATATCCACGCTCGCCCGAAAGGCTCGCGCTACCGGTGATATCCACGCTCGGCTAAAAGCCTCGCGCTACCGTACCGAGATGTAGCGCGAGCCTTTTAGGCGAGCGTAGCCCTTGTAGCGCGAGCCTTTCAGGCGAGCGGCGTTGCAGCGCGAATCGGTACGTCGCGTGGTTCGCCCTCGTAAAACACTCTCTCGAGGAACAGTCCCGACGGCGGCGCGGTGAACCGCGCCGGATCGCTCGGCATCGCATGGCCGCGGCCGACCTCCACGAGCGCGCCGACGATGCGGCGCACCATCTTCCACAGGAAGTGCGATCCTTCGACGCTGACGAGCACGAGGTCGCCGTCCTCGACGACGTCGAGGCGCTCGACGAGGACGAGCGTCGACTTCGGGATCGTGCCGGTCTCCGTATCAACTTTACTTGACGCTCGCGGGGCCCCACCCCCGCTCGCCCGCGCTGCGGCGCTCGAAGACTCGCTCTCCTCGCGCGAGCCGCGGGCGCTTTCGGCGAACGCCTTGAAGTCGCGCATGCCGACCAGATCGCGCGCGCCGCCGCGCATGCGATCGAGCGCGAGCGGCTCCTTCACCCACCACACGAACGCTTTCGCGAACGCGGTGCGGCGCCGCGCAATCTGATACAGATAACGGCGTGCCACGGCGTCGTGGCGCGCGTGGAAGCGGTGCGGCACCCGATCGGCCGCCAGGATGTTGATGTCGGCGGGGAGCTCGTCGTTGATGCGGCGCCGCAGCTGTTCGGCCGGAACGTTCGTGCTGACATCGAGATGCGCGACCTGCGCGAGCGCGTGTACGCCGGCGTCGGTGCGGCCGGACCCGTACAGCTCGAAGTCGCTGCGGCCCGTCACCGTTCGCACGGCCCGATCGATCTCGCCCTGAATCGTTCGCGCGTTCTTCTGAATCTGCCAGCCGCTGTACCGCGTGCCGGCGTATTCGATCGTCAGCTTGAAGCGCGGCACGAGGCATTCTAAGACAGCTATAATCCGGCCTTCATGTCCGACGCTCCCGCGCCGCGCCTGGTGATCACCGACGCGCTCGGCCGACGCATCGTCCCGATCGACAAGCCGCTGTTCACGATCGGCCGGCGCAGCGAGACCGATCTGCGCCTGACCGGCGCCGACATCTCGCGCGTGCATGCCGAGATTGCGGCCGAGAACGGCGGGTACGTGATCCGCGACAAGCAGTCGCGCTTCGGCACGTACGTCAACGGCGACCGGACGAGCGAGAAAGTGCTCGCGCACGGCGATCAGATTCGCCTCGGACAGGCGGGCGACACCGAGATCGTGTTCTTCGTCGACGGCGAAGCGCCGTCGGTCGAGCGCAGCGCGATTTCGGCGGCGACCGAGCTGCGACAGATGGCGGCGCTGCTCGAAGGGCTGCGCGCGCTCGGGTCGGGACGCGTGCTCGACGAAGTGCTCGCGCTCGTGCTCGACTCGGCGATCGACGTCACCGGCGCCGAGCGCGGCTTCATCATGCTCGCCAACCGCGAGAAGAAGCTCGAGTTCAAGCTGGCGCGCGCGCGCGGCAAGGTAACGCTGTCCGGACGGACGTTCGAGACGAGCCGCAAGATTCCCGAGACGGTGTTCGCGACGGGGCAGCAGACGATCGTCGAAGATCTCCTCGACGGCGATTTCGCCGCGCAGCACAGCGGCACCGTCGCGCTCGGCATCCGCCACGTGCTCTGCACCCCGCTGCGGCTGGTCCGGTACGTCGAGCGCGTCGAGCAGAAGGTCGCCGAGGAGCTCATTGGCGTCCTGTACCTCGACAGCCGCGAGCGCGGCGCGCTGCGGTCGGCGTCGGCGCAGTCGGCGCTCGAGACGCTGTCGGCCGAAGCGGCGCTGGCAATCGAGAACGCGCGGCTGTACCGCGAAGCGCTCGACAAAGCGAAGTTCGAGCAGGAGCTGAAGGTCGCCGCCGCGATTCAGCAGTCGCTGCTGCCGCCGCCGAACCGCGACGGCGCGTTCTTCTCGACCTCCGCGGCCTCGATCGCCTGCCGCGCCGTCGGCGGCGATTTCTTCGACTACGCCGATCTGCCGACCGATCAGTTCGGCTTCATCGTCGGCGACGTGGCGGGCAAGGGATCGCCGGCGGCGCTGCTCGCGGCGGCGGTGCTCGGCATGTTCAGCGCCGAAGCGACCTATCACAGTAGCGCCTCGCAGCTCATCACGCGTCTGAACCATGGCCTGTTCCGGCGCGCGATCGAGTCGAGGTTCCTGACGACGTTCTACGGCATGCTCGGGCCGGACGGCTCGCTGACGTACTGCAACGCCGGCCACAACGCGCCGCTCCTCGTCTCGCGGTCAGGCATCAGACGCCTGGAAACCGGCGGCGTGGTGCTGGGCCTCTTCGACCAAGCCACGTTCGACGAGGAGACGGTCAAGCTCGAGCCCGGCGATTTGGTCGTCGCCTTCAGCGACGGTGTCACCGAAGCTCTCAATCCGGCGGGCGACGAATTCACCGACGATCGCCTGATCGCCTCCGTGACCAAACATCGCGTGGCGACGCCGCAGGCCGCGGTCGAGGCGCTGCTCGCCGACGTGCGTACGTTCTGCGAAGACGCGACGCAGAGCGACGACGTCACGATTCTGCTCGTGAGGTACGACGGACCGAAAGCGTGAACACTTTGCGCCGAGCGGCGGTATGATGACGCCCATGAAATCCAGCAAACATCTGCCGCGTGCGCTTGCCGTTTGTCTCGCGTTCGTCCTCGCCGTCGTGTGGCTTGCCGCCGACACGCCGAAGGCGAACCGCATCAACCGCGCGATCGAGCTGCTCGATCAGGGGCAGCCGGTCTACTACACCGGATCCCACGAAGGCACCGAAGGCAGCTTCGAGCAGGGCGTGAAGGACGCGCAGACGTGGGCCGACTACATCAGCTACGACATGGAGCACGCGCCCTTCGACGTGAAGGGTCTCGCCGAATACATGCGCGGGCTCGCCAAGGGTGGTCCGACCAAGAGCGGACATCGCACGCCGGCCGTCATCGTCAACGTGCCGGTCAACGGCACCGACGAGGCGACCGTGCGCGCCAACGCGTGGATGTTCCAGCAGGTGCTCGCGACGGGAGTACACGGCGTCCTGCTGTGCCACGCCGACGCGCCCGGCGCCGTGCGCGCCTTCGTCGAAGCGGTGCGGTTTCCCGCGTACGGCGGACGGCGCGGCGTCCACGGCAATCCGACGGCGGCACGCATCTGGGGCATCTCCGCCGACGAGTACGCCGAGAAGGCCGACGCCTGGCCGCTCAATCCGAAAGGTGAGCTTCTGCTCGGCCTGAAGCTCGAAGACAAGTACGCGCTCGAGAACGCCGACGCGAACGCAAAGGTTCCGGGCATCGGGTTCGCCGAATGGGGACCCGGCGACATGGCGTTTTCGCTCGGCGTCAAAGGCGGTCCGGGTCCTCTTCCGCCGGCGATGCAGGCCGCGCGCGCCAGAGTCTTCGCCGCCACGAAAGCGAACAAGATCTTCTTCCTCAACTCGGTGAACGCCGACAACGTCGTCGACATGATCAAGGAAGGCGTGATGATCGGCGCGGCCAATCAGCGCGCCGCGGAGATGGGCCGCCAGTTCACAAAGCGTCAGATGCCTTGGTGACACGAACACAGGTCAGGGATCAAAGGCCAGTCAGCGAAACCGCTGGCCTTTGATCCGGGCTTCGGCCCTCACACTAACTCCACAATTCCCAGTACCCAGTGTCCAGCCACAGGTCCAGCCCGCCGAAAGTCAACCTCAGCGTCCCGTAGCCGGGCGCAGTGATTGCAGACAGTTGCTCCTGACGCGAGACGAGACTCGACAGACTCGACAGGAGGGCGTCGTGGCGCAAGGACGGATCAAACGCGTCGTTCACGACAAAGGGTTCGGGTTCATCCGCGACGACCGCGGACAGGAGTTCTTCTTCCATCGGTCCTCGGTGGAGGGCGATTTCACTCGGCTGGCCGAAGGACAGCAGGTCGCCTTTGAAGAGGAGCCGTCCCCGAAGGGCCCGCGCGCGGGCAACGTACGACCTGAGTAACGCAAGGTTCCCGACGCGCTCAGCGCGTCGTGCGAGCAAAGGTGTTGCATACCACTCGACGCGCTGCGCCGGCGATCCACGCGTGAATCGATCGGGCGCGACGTGAGCGGTCGTCATGCGTTGTAGTCGATGGTCGCCGATCGCAACCGCCGCGTTCAATCCCTCTCGAGCTCCTTGAAGAATCCGAGATCGAGGCGATGCCACAACAACTATGATGGCGCGCCATGACCATCGACACGGCGGTGGTGCCGGTCGCCGGACTGGGCACGCGCCTGCTTCCGGCAACGAAGTCTCAGCCGAAGGAAATGCTGCCGGTCGGCCGCAAGCCGGTCGTGCAGTACGTTTTCGAAGAGCTGACGTCGGTCGGCGTTCGGCGCATCGTGTTCATCACCGGGCCCGGCAAGGCGTCGATCGAGAATCACTTCGACATCAACGAAGAGCTCGTGCAGGCGCTGCGGGAGAGCGGCAAGGAGGATCTGCTCTCGGATCTGGCCTTCGAACGGGCGCCGGTCCAGTACTTCTACACGCGCCAGCGCCGCGCGCTCGGGTTGGGGCATGCGGTGCTCGCCGCGCGCGCGTTCGTCAACGATCGGCCGTTCATCGTCGCGCTCGGCGACTCGATCATCGGCACCAGTGGCGGCAGCGATGTCGTCCGGCGCCTCGTTCGCACGTTCGAGGCGCACGGCGCGGCAGCGGTGATCGCGCTCGAGGAAGTGCCGCTCGACGACGTTCACAACTATGGCATTGCGAGTCCCAAGGGCGAGGCGGACGACGTGTTCGAGCTGAAGGATCTCGTCGAGAAACCGCGCCGCGACGAAGCGCCGAGCCGGCTCGCGATCGCGGCCCGCTACGTCCTGTCGCCCGCGGTATTCGACGTCCTCGAGCGGACGCGTCCCGGCAAAGCAGGCGAGATTCAGCTGACCGACGCGATCAGGCAGATGATCCACGGCGGCGGCCGCGTCTACGGCGTCAGGCTCGGCGCGGACGAGCGCCGCTTCGATATCGGGAACTTCGACTCCTACTTCCGCGCGTTCGTCGAGCTCGCGCTGGCCGATCCGAAGCACGGCGCGTCGCTGCGCGAGTTCCTCGTCCGGCTCGTCAATGGTCATCATTCGTAAGCGCGCGTACGCGAGAGCGGCGCTGGCGGGGAATCCCTCGGACGGGTACCACGGCAAGACGATCGCCCTGAGCGTCCGCGACTTCTGGGCGGAAGTCGTCCTCTATGAATGGGACACGGTCGACATCGTGCTCGCCGAGGACGATCGCGCGGCGTTCAACAGCATCCGCGATCTCGCGCGCGACGTGGCGCTGCACGGCTACTACGGCGGCATCCGGTTAATCAAGGCGACAATCAAACGCTTTCACGATTACTGCGAGCTGAAAGGGATCGCACTCCACGATCGCAACTTCTCGATCCGCTACCACACGACGATTCCGCGCCAGGTCGGCCTCGCCGGATCGAGCGCCATTGTCGTGGCGACGCTGCGCTGCCTCATGGAGTTCTACGACGTCGCGATGCCGCTCGACCTGCAGCCGTCGCTGGTGTTGTCCGTGGAGCGCGACGAGCTCGGCATCGCGGCGGGACTGCAGGATCGGGTCATCCAGGTGTACGAAGGGCTCGTCTACATGAATTTCAGCGAGCCGTGCGAACGCCGCGTCGACGGGCTGCTGTGTTACAGCTACGAGCGGCTCGACCCCGAATCGCTGCCGCCGATCTACGTCGCGTATCACGCGGGCCTCAGCGAGCCGACCGACGTGTTCCACAACGACGTGCGCGGGCGCTTCGATCGCGGCGAACCGTGCGTCGTGAACGCGATGCGCCGCGCCGCGGAACTGGCCGATACCGCGCGCCGCGCGATCGTCGCGGGCGACGCGGCATCGCTCGCCCGCGCGATCGACGACAACCTCGACGTGCGCCGCAGTATCTACCGGCTTCCACCGTGGCAGGTGCAGATGGCCGACGCCGCGCGCGCGTGCGGCGCAAGCGCGAACTTCGCCGGCTCCGGCGGCGCGATTGTGGGCACCTACGCCACCGAAGCGGCGTTCGATCGGCTGCGGAACGCGCTCGCCTCCAGCGGCTGCCGAACGATCAAGCCGTCGGTCGAGGTCGAGCGCAGCCGCTCATCACTGTGATCGCATCGCCTCCTCGGATCGTGGGGCCCGGACGCCGCGTCTCCATCGGAATTTCTGATGGAGCGGATCGGCGCGTCCCTCGGCGACGTCGGCGATCAGCGATCCGAGCACGGGCCCGAACTTGAACGCGTGGCCGCTGTCGCCGGTTGCCACGACGACGCCCGGCCGATCGGGATCGTGCGCGATCCAGAAGTGTCCGTCCCACGAATCGCAGTAGAGGCAGATGCCGCTGAAGACGATGGGCGAAGCGGCGAGCAGGGGAAACACCTCGGCGACGAACGCGCGCGCGTGCGCGAGCTCTTCCGCCGTGACGACCCGCTGCGGCGATTCCGGGTGCATCACGCGTCCGACGCCGTGGCGCGCAATTTTCACGACGCCCTCGATCGGATGAACGGGAAAGCCGTAATAACCGGTCGTCGAGATGTCGGCGCAGAACACGGGAAACCGCTCCGGCCGGAACGGTTCGGGGTCCACCGGGCGGAAGTGCACGATGGGATGACCGGTCGATCGAAGCTCGGAAGCAAGCCACGGCATCGCGTGCGGCGTCCAGGCACCGAGCGCAAGGATCACGAGGTCGCCTTCGAACCGCCGGCCGCTTGCAGTGATCAATCCCGCCCGTCGCGCCCCGAACGGCTTGTCCTGCTCGTCCAGCGTGGCAAACGCCACGCCCTGGTGAATCTCGATGCCAATCGCCGCCGCCTGCTGCACGAGCCTGGCGACGACGCGGCCGCTCTCGACGAAGCCGCCTTCGGCATCGTAGGTTCCGTATCGGTACACGTCGGCGTTCCACGCGCGGAAGCGGCGCCCCACGGCGGCGGCATCCACCATCTCGGGCCGGTGGCCGCGGCGCGAAATCACGTCGAAGCTGTCCTGCTCGACGGTGCCGGGCGCGAGCGGCGTCGGCCGCAGCATCAGCAATCCGGTCTCGTGATACAACGTGACGCCGAAATCACGATTCCATCGGCGCCACCCTTCGATGGCCTTTTCTGCGAGCGACGTGTACTCTTCATCGGCGCCGTATTCGATTCGGACGACCTTGCTGATGTCGGTGGAAGCGGCGAGCGGGTGCGGCAGCGGTCCGGGGTCCAGCAGCTGCACCGAATGCCCGCGCCGCCGCAGCTCGATCGCAGCGGTCACGCCGAAGATACCCGCGCCGGCAATCACCACCGATGGCACAGCGACATCCATCGTACGGCGTATCGTGCCGTCTTCGCGCCGTTCCGCAGCTCCCTCGTCACGTTCGAACAGAGCCGACGCCTGCCCCGGCGAAGCTCCGTCATAACGCCGGAGCGAAGGCGGTCCGATAAGCCGGACAGGAGGTCGTGTGTTCTGGTGGTTCGAGCGGAAGGGCCAGTTCCTGCGATATGAAGCGAGGGAAGGCGCCAACGGCGGGTACGAGTTCTGCGTGATCGATCCGGACGGCACCGAGCACGTCGAGCGCTTCGCCGATTCGGCGGAGCTGACGAAGCGTCAGGAGGAGTTCGAGCAGCGGATTACATCGGAGGGATGGACGGGGCCGCACGGCTGGAACGTCTGACCCACAGGCGATCGTCGTGGACGATGTCCGATGCCCTTATTATTACGAATACGTACTGTTCCAAACCGGACAAAACCTTACACATTTTTGAAAGGCGCGACATTGAGTCGCGCCGGCCTCGCGGGGACCCCTGAAACCCCCGCTCGGCTTTTGAAGGCGCGGCATTGAGCCACGCCGGCCTCGTGTGGACGTTTGAAATCCACGCTTGGCTCCGATCGCGGCCAGAAAAAACGGCGCACGCGACAATCGCGTGCGCCGTTGCGCTTTCGTCTGCTGTGTTACTTGCCGCTCAGGTCGAGCGTCACCGTCGCCTGACTGCAGTTGGTAGGACTCCCGACTTCGCAAATCTGATATACCAGCGAGAAGGTCCCGCCGCTCGTCCTCCTAAGGACATCGACGGCGCCGGTCGACAGATTCAGCTGGATATCGCGGTTGGCCGGCGTCAGAGAAACGAGCGACAGCGTCACGTTCGAGGTCGTCGCGGGTCCGCCGGCCAGCATGTCGTTGGCGAGAACGCTGGCGATGGCCGTGTTCGCCGTCTTGTTCGAGGCTCTCGCCCGGTCCGCCACCGCAAGGATGACATTCGCATTCACCGTGATCGAGACCGACGCGTCGCTGCAATTGGACTGACTCGCCGCCTCGCAGATTCGATACTGCAGCGTCTGCACTCCGGCAGGCGTTCCCGACGCGACCGACACGGCGCCGGTTGCTGCGTTGAGCGTCACGCCCGGGTTGCTCGACGACAGCAGCTTCAGCGTGACTTGCCCGAGCGTGGCCGGCGATCCGTCGAACGTGTCGTTCGCCAGTACGTTGGCAATCGGCGTCCCACCCGTTCGCGGCGACGTGCCGCTGTCGTTTACTGCCCGAACAGCGTGCGGAATCACCGTCACCGTCGCCGTGCCGTTGTCGCAATTGCTCGAGCTCTCAATCTCGCAGATCTGGTAGACGAGCGAATGGTCGCCGACGCTGGCGGCGGCGGTGACGAACACCGAGCCGTCGGCGGCGTTGAGGCCGATGCCGGCGTCGCTGACGGAGAGGAGCGTCAGCGTCACGTTCGACGGACCCGCGACTCCGCCGTTCAGCGTGTCGTTCGCCGCGACGTTTGACAGCGGCGTCGTTCCGGCAAACGACGTGGCGTGGTCGTCCACCGCGTCGATCACGTAAGGCGCCCTGACGTTCAACGTGACCGTTGCCGTGTCGCAATTCTGCGGGTTGGCCGTCTCACAAATCTTGTACACGAGACTCTGGGGGCCGACTTGTGCGTCGCCGTTCGTCCAGACCGTGCCCTTGCCCGCGTCAAGCATCACGCCGACGCTCGTCGCCGACACGAACGACAGCGTCACGTTCGCGGGCACGGCCGGCGCGCCTCCGAGCGTGTCGTTGGCGAGCACGTTCGCGACAGCGGGTCTGGCGGCCAGGGCCGGCAACGACGATGTCGACGCGTCGTCGACGGCGTCGATCGTGAGCGGCGTGGCAGCGGCAGACGGATTGGGAGTGATCGCGATGCCGTTGGGCCTGGCCGTGTTGGGTGCGTCGGGTGTGACGCCCAGTTGGAAGGTCTCTTTGACGAGGTTGTCTGCGGTGTCAATCCTGGCGATCGTGTTGAAGCCGGGGATTGTCACGTACACGCTGGCGCCGTCCGGCGTGATCGCCACTCCCGATGGCGTGTGCTGCTGGTTCCAGAGAATGCCGTCCGCGCCCAGGTCGGTCCAACCGAACAAGGGATTCGCAGCGGTCCCCATCGCGGCGGTTTCGACTGCAGCGACGGTGCGGCCCGGAAAGAAGGCGGCGCCGTAGCCGGTCTGGAACCACATGTAATTGATCGCGGCGTCCACAAGGCGTCCGTCACCGCTCACGGCGATGGATCCGGGCAGCGAGAACAGCTGAACGACGTCGGAGACGCTGGTGCCGCCAGGCTTGATGCGAGCGATGCCGCCGCTCGCATTGAAACCGAACAGACCGTTATACGAGTACGTGTTGAACGGCACGTAGACCGTTCCATCCCGTGCGATCGCCACCGACACGGCGAAATTGAACACATCCAGTTCGGGCGACACTTCAGGCGCGAAGGGCGTGCCGACGACGGACAGTGTCTTGGTGTCCGAGATCTGAAGGACGGTCACGTCGCCGGAAGCGACGTACAAGAACGATCCGTTCGGCGTCACCGCGAGGCCTCCGTCGGTGCCGCCGACGAAGATCGAATCGCCCGGCATGTTAGTCCCGAGATCGATGACCTGCACGACGCCGGCGTCGGTCAACACGAAGGCCGAATCTCCCTGCGATCGGACGGCGACGCTTTGCGGCGAGGCCGCAACCGGAATCGTGATCGTGTCGTTACAGGCGTTGGTTGTGATACACGCCTCGCTCGCATCGATGACCGATATCGAGAACGGCGCGCCACTGTTGGTGACGAACGCCTTCGCGCCGTCCTGCGAGAGGACCACCTGGGTTGGAGCCGTACCGACCGCGATACTCTTCACGGCCGTGCTGTCGCCGGTGTTGAACACCACGACGCGATTGTTCGCGGTGTCGGAGACGAAGGTGTGTGTCTGCGCCGCGGCTTCGGTTGATCCCAGGCCGACGAAGAGCGCGGCGAGAAATAAAACTGCGGTGAAGCTCTGCTGCATCCTGGTCGGCCCGTTCGTGTGCCTCATGCGCGAGTCCTCGTTGTGACGGTCAGACCGTCGTGTAGCGGTTGTCGTCCCGGGAAGAGATGAAATTCGGTTACCCATCACGTACTTTCTTACACACCGCGTAATCATTTGCTGCCCGTCGCTTTCGCGTCGGTGCAAGCGTCTACGCGAAATCGAAGTCGCGCCCGCGCGACTGCAATTAAAACGCCGCGCACCGCGCGATTTGCGTGTGCATCTCGAAAAACGTGCAAGCGATCGGAACGCCACCTTCGTGAGGTCGCCGACAAGTGCTGGCGAATCGCCGATCCCATCGCCGCGACGTTTGTCTGCTGCCGCGAAGACTTTTCCAGCGAGCACACCGGGATCATTGGTTCTTTCAGAGGCACCGTCTTTGCCGCGTGCAGCCGCATGCTGGCGCAGGCCCTCACGCTGACGCTGCCGAACTCGCGCACACGCTCGGTGTGGATCCTCGCGCTGTTCGCCGCCGTCCAGGTCGCAGACGCCGTGATGACGTTCGACGCCGTCGAGCGATTCGGCTTTGCCGCAGAAGGGAATCCCGTTCTCCTCTTCTACATGTCGACATTCGGTCTCGGCGTGACGCTGATCGGCGCCAAAGCGCTCGCCATCGTCCTCGCGACCGCTCTCCACATCCGCGCACATCATCTGACGCTCGCCCTGTTGACGCTCGTCTATGTTGTCGCGGCGATGGCGCCCTGGGCGTGGGTGCTCGGCACCCTGACGCGCTGACCACAGCCCCCATCGTCTTCTCTCGACTGCTTCATTCACCGGTGGACGCATTCGACTATCGCCGGTGAATAAGACGTGTCAACCATGCCAGGCGGAACACCGGCCAAGACACTCATGGGTGTGCTGGCCTCACGCCGCTCGACCCGCCGACGTTTGCCGCGGTTTCCGCCGCCCTCTTCGCGGCGGCGGCGGCCGCCGCCTACCTGCCGGCCCGACGCGCCAGGCGAATCAGCGCGGCCACCGCATTGCGCGCGGCGGAGCAGAGAGAAGTTATTACTGGCTAATCGTTCCGTTTGGCGCCATCGTGAAAGCGAAACCCGGCTCGTCGCCGTTGCCGGGCGTAGTCGCGTTCTGGACCAGCGGCACGTCATTCACCGAAACGTTTCTCGTCACCGCTCCCGTAGGATTCTCGTCGCACGTGTTCTGGTCATTTATTCGGAACGACATCCGCATGTTGATAGGCACATCCGTGAACCCGATCTCGTACCGATCTGGTTGAATGGGTTGCAGCGGGATGGCGGCGAAGTTACGCCAGCTCGGATGGATGTGAGTCGCGCCCACGGCATCGGCGCACGACTGTGCCGACGGCGGAAGATCGGATCGTCGCGTCGTCGCGGCTGCCAACACGATGCGGACCGAGCCGGGTTGCGTCGGGGGAGGCGAGGGCCCGTTCGCTTGATCGCAACCCGTTGTTGCGAGGCTCACGGCGGCGGCCACAACCAGACGCCTCAAGTGCATCGCCGGAGCATACTGCGAACACGTCGTGCGGCGACCCAGCCGATCAACAATCAGCGATCGTTTCCGAGGCCGGCGACGGCGCCGTCGGGCATATCCTTGAATTCATGGCATTCGATAGTTATCGAATCGTTCTCACAGCTGCGCTTCTCGCGGCGGGATGCTCGCGGTCGGCGGAGCCGTCACGCTGGCCGGCCGGCACGATCGTGGATCTCTCGCACGATTACAGCGATCAGACAATCTTCTGGCCAACCGCCGAATCGTTCAGGCTCGAGAAGGTCGCCGACGGCGTGACGCCGCAGGGCTACTACTATGCCGCGAATAACTTCGCTGCAGCGGAGCACGGCGGCACGCACATCGATGCGCCCGTCCATTTCGCGAAGGGCCACTGGTCTGTCGACCAGATTCCGCTGGACCGCCTGATCGGCGACATCGTCGTGGTCGACGTCACCTCGCCGGGCGCGAGGCAGCCGGACTATCGCGTGACGATGGACGACTTCACCGCGTGGGAAAAAGGGAACGGGGAGATCGCGGCGGGCGCCATCGTCCTCGTTCGCACCGGATATTCGAAGTACTGGCCGGACGCCGTGAAATACCTCGGCACGGCCGAGCGCGGCGAAGGCGCCGTGCCGAAGCTGCATTTTCCGGGGCTTCATCCCAACGCCGCGAAATGGCTCGCCGAGGCGCGGAGGATCAAGGCCGTCGGAATCGACACGGCCAGCATCGACTACGGGCAGTCGACGATGTACGAAACCCACCGGATCCTGTACGAGCGCGATATCCCGGCGTTCGAGAACATGACCAATCTCGATCGGCTTCCTGCGCGCGGCGCCCTCATCGTCGCGCTGCCGATGAAGATCAAAGGCGGCAGCGGCGCGCCGCTGCGCGCGATCGCAATCCTCCCGGCTCGCTAGTCAGCGATCGTCAGTCCGTTACGCGCGCGTCACTCGCACGGAGTTGAACCGGTAGCCGACCCATGGTTCGGTAATCAGAAACTCGCCAACGTTCGGGCGCGTCACCTCGGTGCGCGCGATGCGCCGCGTGCAGATTCTCGGGTCCGATTCTGATGGTGAAGGCCGCTCTGGCGGTGATGCTTGTTGCAGCTGCGCTGCAACCGGTCTTCCGCACGGACACGGAGCTGGTTCTCGTGAACGTCGTCGTCCGCGACAAGGCGGGTGCGGTGGTGCGCGGGTTGAAGCAGACCGATTTCGTCGTCCTGGAAGACGGAAGGCCGCGGGCCGTGACGACGTTCGAGTTCGAGGAGCCGAATCGCGCGGAGGCCGGCGTCGAGGCCGTGCCCGCCGATCACGCTGCGCTTCGGCCCGGGCCGGTCCTGGCGCAGAAGGCGACCGATCAGTCGGCCAGGCCGGACATGCGCGGCCGCCGGCTGATCGTGCTGTTCTTCGATCTCAGCTCCATGGAACCGGAAGCCGTCACGCGCGCCGTTCACGCGGCCCACGACTGCGTCGATCAGAAGATCTCGCGCGCCGATCTCATCGCCGTCGCGTCGTTCTCCACGTCGCTCCGCGTCGATCAGGATTTCACCACCGAGCGCGCCGCGATCGATGGCGCCCTCGATCGCTTCGGTGGCACCGCGAGCCAGGGATTCGAGGAAGGTTCACCGTGCCCGATCTCGCGCGCGACGCTGTGAAGATGAGCTCGATCGTCGTCGGCACCGATCTGCAGGCGGCCGCACGCAGGAACGATCGCAACCCACTCGTCGTCGACGGCCGCGAGCTCGTGCCGAACGTGACGCACGCCGTCTCGAAGCGACAGCACCTGTATTTCTATTACGAGGTGTACGACCCGGCTCTCGCGCCCGCGATCCGCGTCGTGACGAGCCTCGCGTTCTTCCGCGGCGGCCACCGCCTGTTCGAGACGGCGCCGGTCGTGGCGACCGCGCTCAACGGCAGCGACCGTAAGGGCGTCAGATTTCAGTTCGACGCGCCGCCGGCATCGCTTCCGGTCGGCCTCTACACGTGCCAGGTGAACGTCGTCGACGACGCGTCCGGCGTCTTCACGTTTCCACGGCTGCAGCTGTTCGTCAAAGGTTAAGGATTACCGTCCGTCGATGCTGAACGCGAAGAGCTGGCGATTCCCGCTGCCTTCCACACCGGACCTGGAGTAACCCGAGCCCCAATAGACAGTACCGTTCACGACGGCCGGCCCGGAATTGACCGAGCTGCCGGCGCCGAACTGCCACAGAATCGCGCCGGTCGCGGCGTCCAGCGCGAACATCTGATTCTGGCTCGCGAGCTTCGCCATCGACGAGGCGTACACGACACCGTTTGCGACCGTAATCGGAGCGAGGTCCCACACGCCGACGACGCCCAGTCCAGGCAACGTCTCCACCTGCGGATCAGCCGTCTGCCACAGGATCCTTCCGGTGATCGGATCGAGCGCCGCCCATGAGCCGCCGGTGGCGGTGAGGTTCGTGATCACGCTGTTTTCGGTCAGCTTGTAGGGAATGTGATGATGATTCGTGATCGACGCGTAGATGCGGTTGCCATCGAACGCCGTGCCCCACTCCATGCCGCCCTGATCGCCGCCGGGACCGATGAGCGTGTTCCAGATGAACTCTCCGGTCTTCGCGTCGAGAAGCGTGTAGAAGCCGCTCTTCCCTCCGAGGCCGACGACGTCGCGCCAGTGCCCGTCCATCCGCAGCCGCATGACGTTCACGCCCGAGCCGCCGATGTCCCATTTTTCGCCGTCGGATTCCGGAGCGCACCATGTCACTGTGGGCGGCTGTCCGCCGCACGCCTGCAGCCACGGACCGCGACCCTGCACACGGTATGACCACTGTGGCTCGCCTGTCTTGAGATCGAAGGCGACAACGGATTTCAAGAAGGAACCCGGCTGTTCGCACGATTCGGTGAAGCCGCCGTGGGCCGCATGGCACGCGGTGACGCTCGCGGGTTCGGTGTACGGCTGTCCGAAAGTGCCGTACACGAGGCCCGCAGGAAGATTGACCGCGGGCGGCGAGAACATCGTGGCGCCGGCGTAGCCGCCGGAAACGCCGCCGTTGTCGGGAAGCGAGTAGCTGCGCCAGAGGATGCGGCCCGTCTGCGCTTGGAGAGCGACGATCGCGCCGCGGAACGTCGCGTTTGGTCCCGCCGCCCCGGACGCGGACACGCCGGTGTAGATGGTGTCGCCGGCGAGGACCGGCGAGCCGGTCATGATGCCCTTGGGGTCCGGATGCACCTGGGTCATCCAGCGAAGCTCTCCGGTCTT
>Ga0209577_10003326_pt1 | contig 15150 bp, 10 predicted proteins | sample GraSoiAngelo_109_FD_185874 | JGI IMG/M metagenome (GOLD analysis project Ga0209577, IMG submission 185874) | Grasslands soil microbial communities from the Angelo Coastal Reserve, California, USA - 14_0903_12_20cm (SPAdes) (version 2) | ecosystem: Environmental > Terrestrial > Soil > Grasslands...
GGGGGCCTTTTCGCAATGCCACGGACCCGCAGCGGCGGCTGCGCATCGGCTATCTCTCTGGCGACTTCCGCTACCACGTGGTGACACTATTCATGCTTCCCGTACTCGAGCGGCATGACCGGTCCGCCTACGAGATTTATTGCTACTCCACCACCGACATGAAGGACGGTTACACGCAGCAGCTTTCCGCGCGTGCCGACGTATGGCGCGACGCAACCGGGCTGTCGAACGCCCAGCTCACCGACGCGATCGTCGCCGACAAGATCGATATCCTCGTCGACCTCGCAGGCCATTCCGGCATTCCGCAGCTCGCCACGATGGCCCAGCGCCCTGCACCCGTTCAGGTCACTTGGCTCGGATACCTGAATACGACCGGGTTGACGCGCATCGACTATCGGATCTCCGATCGATTCGCCGACCCGCCCGGAATCACGGATCGCTACCACACCGAGGGATTGATCAGGCTTCCGCACAGCCAGTGGTGCTACCGGCCGTTCCTCTCGCCGCCGGTGGCGGCCATACCGCCCTCTGCGAACGAAGGCTTTGTTACCTTCGGTGCATTCCACCAGTCCAACAAGATGTCGCCTGTGACGCGCCGGCTATGGGCACAAGTTCTGGCGGCAGTGCCTGATTCGCGCCTCGTCATTGTCGGCGTACCGCGAGGCCGCACGGAGGATGACTTGCGGCGCGACCTGGTCGGGCCAGAAGTGGGCCCCGAGCGCATCACCACCGTGCCATACAGGGCGCTGGAGGACTATCTCCGCGGCTTCGACGCGGTGGATATTGCGCTCGACACCATGCCCTACAGCGGCGGCACGACGACCTGTGACGCGCTCTGGATGGGCGTGCCGGTCATAACGGCCCCGGGTTCGCGATCCGTTTCACGAAGCGCCGCCAGCGTTCTGAGCGCCGTCGGGCTTTCCGACTGGATCGCCGCTGATACCGGGGATTACGTGCGCCGCGCAGCGCGATTTGCAGGCGAGCGCGAGCTTCTGGCAGAGCTGCGCGGCTCGCTGCGCGAGCGCATGCGCGCGTCAGCGCTGATGGATGAGGAACGGTTCACGCGCGACTTGGAGCACGCCTATCGCCAAATGTGGCGCAAATGGTGCGGGGAAATCCCGCCTGCCTAGGGCTGGTAGCCAGGGATCTTCGACTCGTCGACCTCGTCCATCTGCTCCTTGTCGAGGAACATCTCGGCGTAGCGTCGGTACACCTTGCGGCGCACGAAGACGTCGAAGAGGTCGGGATCGACATGGTGATTTTCCTTCATGCGCCCGAGGATCTGGAGCGACTCCGACAGCGTCTTGCCCTTCTTGTAGGGGCGGTCTTTGGCGGTGAGCGCCTCGAAGATGTCAGCGATCCCCATGCAGCGCGCCTGCACCGACATCTGCTCGCGCGTGAGGCCGCGCGGATAGCCCTTGCCATCCATCCGCTCGTGGTGGCCGCCCGCGTATTCCGGCACGTTCGTGAGGTGCCGCGGCCAGGGTAGCGACTCCAGCATCTTGATGGTGGCGACGATGTGGTGGTTGATGATCTTGCGCTCGTCCTCGGTGAGAGTGCCGGCACGGATGGTCAGGTTCCTCACCTCGTCGGCGGTGAGGAAATCGGCCTCGTGGCCGGAGACGTCGCGCCAGCGGTAGCGTGCGATGCGCTTGACGTGCTCGATGTCCTCGTCGCGCATGCGCTCGCTGCCGATGTTGCAGGCGTGCAGGAACTTGCGATCCTCGTCGAGACGGCGCAACTCATCGCGCAGGCGCGCCTCGTCGTCGGCCATCTCCATGCGGCTCATCGAGGCGCGGCGCTTGAGCGACTCGATCTCGAGGTCGCGCTTGAGCACCTCGAAGCGCGTGTCGATGAGCTGCACGCGGTCGAAGATGGTCTCGAGCTTGGTCGCCTTGTCCACCACATGCACCGGCGTTGTCACCTTGCCGCAGTCGTGCAAGAGGCCGGCGATCTTGAGCTCGTAGCGGTCCTTGTCCGTCATGCGAAACTGGGCAAGCGGACCCTCGGTCGTCTCATTCACCGCCTCGGCGAGCAGCATGGTGAGCACCGGTACCCGCTGGCAGTGGCCGCCCGTGTAAGGCGACTTCTCGTCGATCGCGCCGTTGATCAGGCTGATGAACGACTCGAACAGGCTCTCGAGCTGGTTGATCAGCATGCGGTTCGCGAGTGCGACGGCGGCCTGCGAGGCGAGCGATTCGGCGAGGCGCTGGTCGGAGGCCGAAAAGGCCACGATCTCGCCGGAGCGGGGATCCTGCGCGTTGATGAGCTGCAGCACGCCGATCGTCTCGCCCTCGTGGTTCCTCATCGGCACGGTGAGGAAAGACTTCGAGCGGTAGCCCGTCTTCGCGTCGAAGGCGCGCGTGCCGGTGAAATCGAAGCCCTCCGCGGTGTAGGCATCGGCGATGTTGATGGTGTTGCCGGTGAGCGCCGCCTGCGCCGCGACCATGGTCTGGTTCGGTTTTCCGTCCTTGTAGAGCTGGATCGGGTAGAACGGCACCGGGTTGCCGGTCGTGCCGCCGAGGTAGTACTTGAGCGAGCTCGTGCGCACGATCTCGAAGCGCAACGTCTTCTCCTCGGTGAGGCGATAGAGCGTCCCGCCGTCGGCCCGGGTGATGGTCTTCGCCGCGGTGAGGATCGCCTCGAGCAGCCGGTTGATGTCGCGCTCGGCCGAGAGCGACGCGCCGATGGCGTTCAGCTGATCGAGGCGCTGGACGAGATCGTCGGCGGCGCTCGCCGCCGCGCCGCCTGGAAAGCGCAAGCCCTGCGTGCGGTCGATGCTTGCGCCCATGGCTCCGGCTATCGCGCCGTCACTTGATGCAGACGGCGCGCACCTCTTTGATGTGGGTGACGCCGGAGAGGCATTTCTCCAGGCCGTCCTGCTTGAGGGTGCGCATGCCGTCGTCCAGGCACTGCGCGAGCATCTCGGCGACGCGCGCGTGCTCCTGGATCAGCTTCTTCAGCCTGTCGGTCGCAATCAGCAGCTCGTGCAGGCCGCAGCGCCCCTTGAAGCCGCTGCCGCCGCACTTGTCGCAGCCCACGGGCTTGTAGAACGCGAGCTGGCCGCGGTTGTTGCCGTAGGTCTTCACCCACTCCTTGTACACCGCCTCCATCGAGCCCTTCGGGTCGGCCTTGAAGCGCGGCGTGTTCATGAGCTCCTCGCAGTACTCGCGCAGGAACGCCGTGAGCTCCGCCGACTCGGGCGTATAGGGCTGCTTGCACGAGCACAGGCGTTTGGCGAGGCGCTGCGCGAGGATGCCGAGCAGCGCGTCGGAGAAGTTGAACGGGTCCATGCCCATGTCGAGCAGCCGGATGATCGATTCGGGCGCCGAATTCGTGTGCAGCGTGGCGAACACCAGGTGGCCGGTGAGCGAGGCCTCGATGCCGGTCGCCGTGGTCTCCTTGTCGCGCATCTCGCCGACCATGATGATGTCCGGGTCGGCGCGCAGGAATGCCTTCATCACCGCGGCGAAGTCGAGCCCCGCCTTGCGGTTGACCTGCACTTGGCGCAGGCCCTTCTGCGTGATCTCGACCGGATCCTCGGCGGTCCAGATCTTGGTGTCGGGCGTGTTCAGGAACTTGAGCACCGAGTGCAACGTGGTCGTCTTGCCCGAGCCGGTCGGGCCGCAGACGAAGAACAGGCCGTAGGGCTTGGAGACGGTGGCCTGCAGCTTTTCGAGGTTGGCGCCCGAGAAGCCCATCTTCTCGAGCGGCATCGGCTCGCCGGCGGCGAGGATACGCATGACGATGTCCTCGACGCCGCCGGCGGTCGGGATGGTGGCGACGCGCAGCTCGATGTCGAGCGGGCCGAACTTCTTGAACTTGATTTTCCCGTCCTGGGGTTTCCTCTTCTCGGAGATGTCGAGGTCGCACATGATCTTGATGCGCGCCGCGATCGCCGCGCGGTAGCTCGCCGGCACCTCGATGTAGGGACCGAGCGAGCCGTCCTTGCGGAAGCGGATCTCGGTCTTCGCCTTGCCCGGATAGGGCTCGACATGAATGTCGGAGGCCCCCTGGTTGTAGGCGTCGACGATCACCTTGTTGACGAGCTTCACGAGCTCGTTGTCCGCAGCCGCCGAGGCTTCGTCGCCCGCAGTTTCCAGCGCCTCGCCCGGGTCCTCGCCTTCCATGCCGGAAAGGAGGTCCTGGACATTGCCGAGGTCCGCCATGGCCGCTTCAGCGCCGTAGAACTGGTTCAGGGTCTCCCTGAATTCCTTGTGCGTCGTCACCCGGTAGCTCAGGCGCGACTTCGGAAAGACGTTCGAGGCGATGCGCGAGGAGCGGATGCGCTCGGGGTCGAGGCACAGCACGACGATGCCTTCCTTCGTCTCGTCGATCGGCACCCACACGTTGCCCTCGACGTATTCGCGCTTCAGGTTCTTCAGCAGCTCGCCGGGCTTCACCCGGTCTGCCTTGTACGGCTCGTAGGGCACACCGAAGAACTTGGCGAGCGCGTGGCCGATCGCCGGGATCTTCACCTGGAACTCATCGGTCAGCACCTGCTCGATGTCGATCGCCTTCTTCCTCGCCTGGCGCGCGGCGAGGTCGAACTCGCCCGCCGAGAGCACGGCGTCGGCGATCAGGTAGTCGTACTTGGTCTTCGCGAGCTGCGGCTTCTGGCGCTGCTTGAAGGCGATGGCGAGCGTCTGCGAGAGCTCGCTCACCCCTTCCTCGGCGAGCGCGCCGAAAGGAACGCCCGCCTTGTTGTTGATGATCTGGATGACGCCGATCAGCTCGTTCGAGCCGCCCTCGACGATCGGCGCGACGAGCTGTTGCTTGGTGCGGTATCCGGTGCGCTTGTCGACTTCCTGCAGGAAGCGCAGGTTGGCATTGATCGCGCGCAGCTCGCCTTCGTCGTAGCAGTCCTTGATGTTGATGGTCTTCTTGGAAAGCGCCGCGTAGCCAGCGATCGAGTGCTCGGCGATCGGCAGCTTCAGGTCCTTGAAGGAGTTGAGGCCGGTCTTCACCTTGGAGACGATCGCCTGCCTGTCCTCGCCCACCGAGTAGATGGTGAGCCGGTCGGCGTTGAAGAGCGCGCACACGTCCGTGCTCACCTCGAGCATGATCTCGTCGATGTTGTTGGTGGCGTGGATCTTGTTGGTGACCGCCTGCAGCTGCTTCTGGAACGCAAGGCGTGCGGCGACGTCGGTCTGCGCCGCCGCCGGACTGAGGACTGCGCTCATGCTTTGGCCTCCCTGCTTGCCCTGTGATTCATGATAGCGTCAGACACCCTGATTTACCAAAGCTTTTTGCCCGCAGAAGCGGCTCAAGGGCGCCGTTCGGCGGCCTGCTTCAGGCCGCCCTCCAAGAGCCACACGCGAAAGCCGCGCTGGGCGAAAAGAAAGGCCGCGGCGGCGCTGCGGCGGCCGCTCTGGCAATAAGCCACATATTCGCGCGAGCGATCGAGCACCGCGAACATATTGCGCACTTCGGCAAGCGGCACGTTGATCGCGCCGGGCAGCTTGTCGTGCTGGTATTCCGAGGGATAGCGCACGTCGAGCCACGACGCGCCGCCGCCCACTTTCTGCACCGCCTCGTGGAACGTGAGCCGCCGCAGCAGCGGCTCGCGCAAGAGCTCGTTGAAGTCGTGCCGGCGCACGCGCAGGAGCTCGCCCGCAGTGAGCGCGAGGACCGTGGCGTTTCTCTTCGCCTCAGAGACGAGCGCCTCCTCGCCGAAGGCGTCGCCGCTTTTCAGCTCCGCGAGCAGCACTTTCGCGCCGCCGACGACGCGCTCGACCTGCAGGCGTCCCGCCGCCACCAGGTAGTAGTAGTCGCCCTCGTCGCCCTCGCGGATCACCACCTCGCCGCGCGCCACCTGAATGCGCTCGAAGCGCTTGAGCAACTCCTCGACATGCGCGGCCGGCAGCTGCGCGAGCGCGCCATGCTTCAGGTTCTTCAGCGCAAAGGCGCCGTTCACCAAGCGCGCGTCGTTCTTTACCGCGTGGTCCCAGGTGGCGAGCACTTCGAGCAGCTCGTCGTCGAGCGCCAGCAGGTCGACATCGGTGATCGCCTTGCTGCGCACGATCGGCGGGCGCGCGCGGTTGAGTGCCTGGCAGCCCTCGCCCGTGCCGCCGACCACCACCACCGTGCCGCCGCCTTCGAAGGAGAGCAAGAGCTCGCCCTGCACGAGGAAGAGCGCCCGTCCCGGCTGGCGCTCGCGCAGCGGATCGCTGCCCCGCGGCGCGCGCTCGACGAGCGCGAGCTCGGCGAGCTCGGCGAGCCGCTCAGGCGTGAGCCCGGCGAGCGGCGCGAGCGCGGCAAGCTGCGTGGGCGTCGGACGCGCGTCGGACACTAGAACTCCAGCACCAGGTTGTTCTGCAGCATCTGGGGCCGGAACCTGCCCGCGCATTCCGCGATCTCGAGCATCGTCGGCTCGATCTCGCCGGGCTTGAGGTGCGTGATGTACACCTCGGCGTCGAGCTCGAGCTTGGCGAGCTCCTCGGCAAGGGTCGCCGGACAGAGATGGCGCGACATCTCGGCGAGCGCGCGCTCCTTGTTCGAGAACGCGGTCTCGATGATCAGGAACTTGAGATTCGAGATGCGGTTCACCTCGCGCCAGAGCGCGTCGTTCGGGCCGGTGTCGCCCGTGAACACCAGGCTCGCCGCGCCGCTGTCGAGGTGGTAGCCGACCGCCGGCACCGTATGGCGCGCCGGCAGCGCGGTGATGCTGCGCGCGCCGAACCGCACGGTCTCGCCGACCGCAATCTCCTCGTAGCGCAGGAACGGCGCCTCGGCGCTCGGGATCTCGCTGAAGTCGGGCCAGATCGACCAGTTGAACAGGTGATTGCGCATGATCTGGATCGTCGCGCGCGTCGCATAGACCACCAAGGGCTTGCTGCGCATGCCGCCCACCGTGTCGACCAGGAACGGGATCGAGGTGACGTGATCGAGGTGCGAATGCGTGATGAAGATCGTGTCGATCTGCGAGAGCTCGGCGAGCGTGAGATCGCCGACGCCGGTTCCGGCGTCGATCAGGATGTCGCCGTCGACGAGAAAGGAGGTCGTGCGCAGGTGCCGCCCGCCGATGCCGCCGGAGCAACCGAGCACGCGCAGGCGCATGCCGGCGGCTACTTCTCGTCGAACACCGTGACCGGCTCCCAGTCGGCGGTCATCGGCGTGCTGCGCGCGCGTGTGATTTGTTCCACATACATGCGGTACAGCATGCAGCCTGGAGCCAGCCGTTGCAAATTGAGAAGATTGACCTCTGCCAGGTCCCAGTTGCGCGCGCGGTAGGCGCGCAGCGCCTGGCCCCAGATTCTGAGCTCCGCCTCGCTTTGCGCTTCGAGCTCGACCGCGAGGCCGAGAGGCTCATAGATCGTGATCGCTTCGTCTTTGCCTTTCACTTTGATGCGGTCGACTTCGCGGAACGCCACGTCCTCGACCCTTTGTCGCGTGCTCTCGCCCACGAGGATGCCGACACCATAGTGCTTGGTGCGGCCTTCGAGGCGTGAGGCGACGTTCACGGCGTCGCCCATCGCCGTGTAGGCACGGCGGAGCTTCGAGCCCATGTCGCCGACGCGCACCGTGCCCGTGTTGATGCCGACGCCGATGGCAAGCTGCGGCCAGCCGCGCACGGAAAAACGCTGGTTCAGCATGTGGCAGGCGGTCTGCATATGCAATGCGGCAAGTACGGCGTTGCGCGCATGCTGCGCATCCTCGACCGGCGCGCCCCAGAACGCCATGATGGCGTCGCCGATATACTTGTCGAGCGTGCCGCGGTGGCGGCCGCGGATGATCTCGCTCATCGTGGTGAGGTAGTCGTTGATGAACTCGCGCAGCGCCTCGGGGCTCAGCGCCTCGGAGATGCCGGTGAAGCCGCGCACGTCGGAAAAGAGAATCGTCAGCTCGGCGCTCTTCGGTGCCATGTTGTAGCGCCGCGGATCGCGCGCCATCTGGCGCACCAGCTCCGGCGGCACGTACTGGCCGAAGAGCTCGGTGAACTGGCGCTTGGCGCGCGATTCGACGAAGTAGCCGTACGCCATGTTCATCGTATAGAGGGCGAGCACCATGAGGAGCGAGCTCGCGAGCGGCAGCACGAGGCCACCGTGCTGCCACACCGTGACGTTGAAGCCGACGATCAGCGCCGTGCCGACGGCCACCGCAAGCGTCGCCCACAGCGCCGAAAGCATCGGGATGAGAAGCGCGAGCACGGTGCCGCCGACGAGGACCAGCACGACCTCCGCGCCGAGCGTGTACCAGGGCCGGCGCTTGAAGTCCTGCTCGAGCATGCCGGCGAGCATGTTGGCGTGCACCTCGACGCCGGGGAGCACGTCGTCGACCGGCGTCGAGCGCAGGTCGCCGAGCGTCGGCGCCGTGGCACCGACCAGCACGATCTTGTCCTTGAGGGTTCCGGGCGCGACGCGGTCCTTCAGCACATCGGCGGCGGGCACGTATTCGAAGCTCGCCTTGTGCCCGCGGTACGGAATCAGCGTGGCGGCGTTCTCATCGACCGGGATCTCGAAGGGCCCGACCTTCAGCGTCTCGAGCGCGTCGTCCTTGAATCCGGGCTCGAGCGCGGGCGGCGCGCCAAGCGATTTGGCGAGCAGCGTGCGGAACACGGCGAGCGAAAACGACTCGTAGTACTCGCCGCCGAACTCGGCGATGAGCGGCATCCGGCGCAGCACGCCGTCGGCATCGGCGAGCTGGTTGATGTGTCCCGCGGCGGCCGCGCTCTCGAGGTACGCGGGCAGGTTGCCGGTGTAGCCCTGCCACTGGTGGAACTCGGCCCGGCGGCCGCTGAAGCTGCCCGCGGGAAGCACGGGCTTGGGGATCACATTGGCGCGCACGGCGCGCGCCTCGCTGTTGAAGTAGTAGCCGAGCACGACCGCTCGGCCCTTCATCGCAGCGGCGAAGCGCGCGTCGAAGTCGAGCCCCGGGCGCAGTCTTGCGTACGCCGACCGCAGCTGCGGCAGCTCGCGCGCCAGCCGGTCGAGCGCATCGATGCCCGAGCTCGCATCGTGTTCCGCCCACACCACGTCGAAGCCGACCAGCGCGACGCCGTGGCGCACGAAGAGCTTGTCGATGAGCTCGGCCATGAGATGTCGGCTCCACGGCCAGTGGCCGAGCTCGCCGAGGCTCTGCTCGTCGATGTCGAGGATGACGATGCGCCGCTCGACGCCGCGCGGCATGGTCACCGCCAGCCGCGCGTCGTAGATCAGGTTGTCGAGCTGGGTGACGAAACCGACCGGGTAGAGGCCAAGCGCCTGGCCTACCAGCAGGAGCACGATCGCAAGGCCGAGTCCGATCCTTACGAGGTGCTGTCTCAGCGTCGGCCTTTCAGGCCTTCAGGAAGAATTCCATCTTGACGCCAGCCAGTTCAATGACGTCGTGATCCTTGAGCGAGTGGGGCGCAGCGCCGATTTCCTGGCCGTTGACCGTCGGCCGCTTGTCGCCTTCCACATGGGTGATGAAGTAGCCTTGCGGCCGCCGCGTCAGCACCGCCACTTGAACGCCGGGCTTGCCGAGCGTGGTGAGGGGCTTGGTGAGCTCGAGCTCCCTGCCGGCGTTGCCGCCCGAAAGGAGCTGGATCGCCCCGAGCGGCTGCACCGGTTTCGTCGGCGCGGCCGCGCTCGGCGCGGCAGGCGCAGGTGTCGAGCGCGCGTCCTTGTCGGCGATACCTGCGGCGGTGGCGCTCGCCCCGGCCGCCTGCACCGCGGCTTGGCGCTGGGCGACGGCTGCCTGGGCGCCGGCGCCGGCGCCAGCGGCCTGCGCGGCCTTCATCGCCGCCGGGCGCAGCACCATGGTCTTCTCGAAGTCCGCCTTTTCGCCGGTCGCCGCGGGCGCCGCCTCGCCGACGAACTTGAGCTTGTATTTGCCCAGTTCGATGACGTCGTTGTTCTGCAGGAAATGCTTCTTGATCGGATTGCCGTTCACGATCGTGCCATTGGTGCTGCCCAGATCCTCGAGGAACGAGTCGTTGAGGATGGTCACGATCACGGCGTGCTCGCCGCTCACCGCGAGGTTGTCGATCTGGATGTCGTTGTGGGGCTTGCGGCCGATGGTGGTTCGCTCCTTCGTCAAGGGGATTTCCTTGAGAACGAGGCCATCCATGCTGAGTATCAATTTCGCCATAGCCGCCCTATTGGGAGCTTATTTTAACCACGCGAACATCTTAGCCATGACGCCGCGCGGGCCGGGGTACTCCCTGAGGACCCGGACCAGTATAACCGAAACGTTGTCTCGGCCCCCGTTGTCATTGGCCATCTGCACGAGCTGCTGGGCGGCGAGCTTGAGGTTGCCCCCCAGCGCATGCAGCGTCATGCCGATGTCTTCGTCCTCCACCATGTCGCACAGGCCATCCGAACACAGCAGATAGATATCGCCCGGCTTGGTCGGGTATTCGTGGATCTCCGGCTCCACCGTCGGATCGATGCCGAGCGCCTTCGTCACCAGGTTCTTGTGCGCGGCCCTCTTCGCCTGCTCGGCGGTGATGATTCCGGAGTCGATCTGCTCCTGCAGCAGCGAATGGTCGCGCGTCACCTGCCTGAACTTGCCCTCGCGCATCAAGTAGAGCCGCGAATCGCCCAGGTGGGCGACGAGCACGCGGTTGTCGTAGAACAGACACACCACCAGCGTCGTGCCCATGCCGGCGTATTGCGGCTGGCTTTGCGCCGCCTGGTAGATGGAGCTGTTCGCCTTCAGCACCTGCTCGCGCAACAGGAGCGCGGCGACTTCCTGGTTGTTTTTCTGGTCGATCTCGTAGGGACGCGCATTGGCGAGGATCTGGCGCATCTCGGTGACGATGACGGTGGTGGCCATGCCGCTCGCCACCTCGCCCGCGTTGTAGCCGCCCATGCCGTCGGCGAGCACCACGAGGCCGTTCGCCGGGTCCGCCGCGATCGAATCCTCGTTGTGAGAGCGCACCATGCCCGGGTCGGTGCAGGTGGCGATCTCGAGCGTCTGCGTCAGGTCCATGCTCACGCGAGCACCACGACGGCGACGCCGAGGAACCGGTCGGTCTTCCACACACCCGCTTGCACCGCGCGCCTCTCCCCTCGTTGTTCCGCGAAAAAATTCTACGCTACGGCCTCATTGGGCACTGAGGCCGGGCGCGCGGTCACAACTCCCCTGAAGACAGAGCCCTGAGGCGCATTGTTGCAGTCCAACATTCGCCGCGTCAAATGGCCCGCGACTTCTCGCACGCTTCAAGCGCCGAGCAGCATTCCCGCCTTGATCGCACCCATCGAGAGAAGTTCGGCGGCGGCAAGCTTTTTGCCTTCGCCGAGCTTTGCGCGCAGCACTTCGATGCGTCCGCCCTGCGCGCTGACCTGGAAGCTCTTGTCCGTAACTTCAACGACTTCGCCGAGCTTGCCCTTCACCGCGCCGAAGGTGCGCACGATGTGCTTGCGCGCATCGTAGATCTGCAGTTCCTGTCCGGCGAGCGCGGTCCAAGCGCCGGGCGCCGGGTTGCAACCGCGGATCGTGTTGTAGATGAAGTCGACGTGATTCGCCCAATTGAGCCGCGCCTCGGCCTTGCGGCACCAGCCTTCGTAGCTCGCCTGCGACTCGTCCTGCACCGTCTCGCGATGCTTGCCGGCCACCACGAGATCGGCCGCTTCCAGCATCGCCTTCACGCCCATCGGGAAAAGGCGGTCGAAATACACGCTGCCGAGCGTGTCGTCGGGGCCGATGGGCGTTTCCTTTTGCAGGATGAGCGGCCCTTCGTCCAGGCCGTCAGTGGGCCGGAAGATGCTGAGCCCGGTCTTGGTATCGCCGCGGATGATCGGCCAGTTGATCGACGAGGGACCTCGGTACTTCGGCAGCAGCGACGGGTGGTACTGGATCATGCCCTGGCGCGGGATGCTCACGAAGTCCTGCGGCGCGAACTGCAGCACGAAGGCCATGATGCCGATGTCGGCGTTCAACTTCTTCATCGCCGCGCGCGCCTCGTCGCTTTTCAGCGATGCAAACTGGAGCACCGGAAGGCCCTTTTCCTGCGTCGCGGCCTTCAGCGCATCGACGCGCGCGCCAGGCTTTTCCGGCGCGCAGAAAACGCCGGCGACCTGGTCGCCGCGCGCGAGAAATGCTTCCAGCACCGCTTTGCCGAAGTCCTGCTGGCCGATGATCGCGACGCGCATGTCAGAGCGCCTCCGCCTTCTTCGGCGTCTTCGGCGGGAGGGAGAACGCGCCTGCGCTCTTCAGCGCCGCGATGCGCGCTTCATCGTAGCCGAGCACCTCGCGCAGGATTTCTTCGGTGTGCTCACCGAGCGTCGGGCTGCGCTTGATCACGGCCGGCGAAGCCGACAGCTTGATCGGCATGCCGACGTTGTACCACTTGCCGCGCTGCGGATGGTCGAGCTCGACCCACATGTCGCGCCCGCGCACGTGCTCGTCGTTCGCCAGGTCCGCCGTGCTCATGATCGGCCCGCAGGGCACATCCAGCGGATTCAGGATCGCCATCAGGTCGCGCTTGGTGTAGTTCTTGGCGAAGCGATTGATGAGCGCCCACATCAGGTTCTGGTTCTTGCGCCGCTCGCCGATCGTCGCCAGCCGCGGGTCGGCTGCCATGTCGGGCACGCCCACTTCCGGGCCGATGCGCTTCGCGAGGTCTTCCCACACCGCTTCCTGCACCACGACGTACAGCCAGTCGTTCGGCCCGTTCGGCTTGCAGTGAATCGCATTGCCGAGCTGCCCGCCGCCCGAATCGTTGCCGGCGCGCGGCACGTCGCCCATTCCCTGGTACGTGGGCACCGAGTACTCCGACAGCGGGCCGTGGGCGAGCCGCTGGTGGTCGCGGAACTTGACGCGGCAGAGGTTCATCACGCCGTCCATCATCGCCACCTCGACGTACTGGCCCTGGCCGGTATGCTCGGCCTGGCGCAGCGCGGCGAGGAGCCCGATCGCCAGATGCAGGCCCGTCCCCGTATCGCCGATCTGCGCGCCGGTGACGAACGGCGGGCCGTCGGGCACGCCGGTCGTGCTCATCGCACCGCCCATCGCCTGCGCCACGTTCTCATAGGCCTTGAAGTCCGCATACGGGCCCGTGGAGCCAAATCCCTTGATCGAGCCCATGACGATCTTCGGGTTGATCGAGCGGATCTTTTCCCACGGAAAGCCGAAGCGGTCGAGCACGCCCGGGCCGAAGTTCTCCATGATGAGGTGGCACTTCTTCAGCAGATCGACGAACACCTGCTTGCCCTCGGCGCTCTTCATGTTCACCGTGATCGAGCGCTTGTTGCAGTTGAGCATCGTGAAATAGAGGCTGTCGGCGTTCGGCACGTCGCGCAGCTGCGCGCGCGTCGCGTCGCCCTGCGGGTTCTCGAACTTGATGACATCCGCGCCCAGCCACGCGAGGAGCTGCGAGCACGTCGGCCCTGCCTGCACGTGGGTCATGTCCAGTATGCGTACGCCTTTCAGAGCTTCCATATCTATTTCTTCTTCGCGGCCGACGGATTCAGGCTGGTGATGCGGCCGCTCTCGGTGCCAGCCGTTTCGTCGATGACTGCGTTGATCAGCGTCGGCTTCTTCGAGCGCAGCGCCTCTTCCATCGCCTTGCGCAGCTCGGCCGGCGTCGTCGCGTTTACGCCGACACCGCCGAAGGCCTCGATGATCTTGTCGTAGCGTGCGCCCTTCACGAACACCGTCGGCGCCGGGTCGCGGCCAGTGGGGTCTTGGTCCGTGCCTTTGTAGACGCCGTTGTTGTTCATCACCACGATGCACACCGGCAGGTTGTAGCGGCAAAGCGTTTCCACCTCCATGCCGGAGAAGCCGAACGCGCTGTCGCCCTCGACCGCGATCACCGGCTGCTTAGTCACCACCGCCGCCGCCACGCAATAGCCCATGCCGATGCCCATGATGCCCCAGGTGCCGACGTCGATGCGCTTCCTCGGCTTGTACATGTCGACGATGCTGCGAGTGAAGTCGAGCGCATTCGCGCCTTCGTTCACCAGGATCGCGTCGGGGTTGGCTTTGATCAGGTCGCGCACGACGGCAAGCGCGCTGTGGAAATTCATCGGCGTGGGATTCTTCGCCAGCGTCTCGGCCATTTTCGCCACGTTGGCCTTCTTCTTCTCGCTGATCGCATTGAGCCAGTCGGCCGGCGGCTTCTGCCAGCCGCCCAGACTCGCCAGCATCGCCGAGACGCAGGAACCGATATCGCCGACCACCGGCGCATCGATGCGCACGTTGCTGTCGGCTTCCTGCGGCGAGATGTCGATCTGGATGAACCTCTGGCCGCCCCAGTCCTTCGCGCTCTTGCCGCCCCAGGTCTTGCCCTTGCCGTGCGAGAGCAGCCAGTTCAGGCGCGCGCCGATCAGCATCACGACGTCGGCCGCGGGCAGCACGAACGAGCGGGCGGCGGAAGCGCATTGCTCGTGCGTGTCCGGCAGCAGCCCTTTCGCCATCGACATGGGCAGGTACGGGATCCCGGTTTTCTCGATGAGATTTTTTATTTCTGCATCGGCTTGCGCGTACGCCGCGCCCTTGCCGAGGATGATGAGCGGCTTCTTCGCCGAGCGAAGTAAATCGAGCGCGCGCTTCACCGCCTCGGGCGCGGGAATCTGCTTGGGCGCGGGATCCACCACCTTGATGAGCGTGCGCTTGCCCGCCTCGGCGTCGATCGCCTGCGCGAAGAGCTTCGCCGGCAGGTCGAGATAGACGCCGCCCGGGCGGCCGGAGCAGGCGGCGCGGATGGCGCGCGCGATGCCGATGCCGATGTCCTCCGCATGCAGCACGCGGTAAGCGGCCTTGGCGAGCGGCTTGGCGATGGCGAGCTGGTCGAGCTCTTCGTAGTCGCCCTGCTGCAGATCGACGATCTCGCGCTCGCTCGAGCCGCTGATCAGGATCATCGGAAAGCAGTTCGTCGTGGCATGCGCGAGCGCGTTCATGCCGTTCAGGAACCCGGGCGCCGACACAGTGAGGCAGATGCCGGGCTTCTGCGTGAGGAAGCCGGCGATCGAAGCGGCGTAGCCCGCGTTCTGCTCGTGGCGGAACGAAAGCACCCGCAGGCCCTCGGCCTGCGCGCGGCGCGTGAGATCGGTGATCGGGATGCCGGGCAGCGCGAAGAGGATGTCAATGCCGTTTAGCTTCAGGGCATCGATGACGAGCTGGAAGCCGTCGGTGAGTTGCGTTGCGGCGCTGCTGGCGACGTGGGGTTCGGCGGTGCCCATGGGAATGCCTCCGTGCGGGAGGGCTATGGTAGGAAGGCCGCCC
>Ga0209577_10003327_pt1 | contig 15150 bp, 13 predicted proteins | sample GraSoiAngelo_109_FD_185874 | JGI IMG/M metagenome (GOLD analysis project Ga0209577, IMG submission 185874) | Grasslands soil microbial communities from the Angelo Coastal Reserve, California, USA - 14_0903_12_20cm (SPAdes) (version 2) | ecosystem: Environmental > Terrestrial > Soil > Grasslands...
CTCACGGCGTGGGAGCTCGACCGCCTCGGGATCGCCCACCGGCTGGTCGCCGACGTGATGGCCGCCTCGCTGATGGCCGGCGGCGAGGTCGACTGCATCGTCGTCGGTGCCGACCGCATCGCCGCCAACGGCGACGTCGTCAACAAGATCGGCACCTACTCCCTCGCCGTCCTGGCCAACCACCACGGCATCCCCTTCTACGTTGCCGCCCCGACGTCCACGTTCGACCCGACGTCGCCGGACGGGGCGTCGGTGCCGATCGAGCAGCGCCCACCGGACGAGGTCACGACCATCGCCGGCACGCGCATCGCCCCTGAAGGCACAGAGGTCGACAACCGCGCCTTCGACGTCACCCCGGCGGACCTCGTCACGAACTACATCACCGAAGAGGGGATCCGGACGCCGTTCTGAACATTCCGGGGAGCGTTTGCGCCCCTATAGGGGCCACAACGTCACCGAGTTCGGTTGGGGGGCGGGTGTCACACCCCCTTCGTAGCCTGCAGTTGTGTTTTTCAGCGTGAGCTGTCCCGTCTGCGGCGCTCCCGGCGCGGCGCCGTGCCGGCGTTGCGCGGCCCGGCTGCGACCGGCACCGGACCTGCCGACCCCCGACGGACTGGACGGACTGGTAGCGGCCCTGAGCTACACCGGCACCGGCCGTGAGCTGGTGGCCCGGCTGAAGTACCGCAACGCCCGGGCCGTGCTCCCCGCCCTGGCCGACGCGGTCGCCGCCCTGGTCGACCCGGCCACAGTCGACGTCGTGACGTGGGCACCGACGAGCGCCGCCCGCCGCCGAGAGCGCGGCTTCGACCAGGCGCGCCTCCTGGCTGGGGCCGTGGCGCGGCGTCTGCACCGGCCGTGTCGATCACTCCTGACGAGGGAGCCCGGACCGGCCCAGACGGGCCGGCCCAGACGGGAGCGGCTCACAGGCCCGAAGTTCACCGTGGCCCGGCGCCCGCCTCGCCGCGTCCTCGTCGTCGACGACATCGTGACCACCGGCGCAACCATGCTTGCCGCGGGGCGCGCCCTCAGAGCGGCCGGCGCCGCTGCCGTCAAAGGTGCTGCCGCGGCACGGACGCCGCTCAAGGCAACGGACGCGTTGTCCGATGCCGCGGGTGATGGCTGACACCGTGCTCGCCGCTGTGTACCGGCACCTCGACACGTGCCCGTGGGTGCGACCCGAGGCTGTCGCCCGCGGCCGCAGATGCCTCCGGACGACGCCGATGCCGAGCGGCGAGGAGGTGGCCCGTTCCCTGCTCGAGTGGGTCCTCGGCGCTCGGACCCGCTGAGACGTACACTTTGAGCCAGATGGACGTCAGCATCCGCGGGCGGAACGTCGAACTCTCCGATGCGCTCCGAGCCGCCGCCGAGGAGAAGGTCACCCGTCTGTCCCGGTTCCTCGACGGCATGGACCACGTCGAGATCCGGTTCTCCGAGGAGCGCAATCCCCGAATCGCCCAGCGAGACGTCTGCGAGGTCACCTTCACGGTCCACGGTCACCTCCTTCGGGCGAGGGCGGCGGCCGCTGATCCATTCGCCGCCATCGACGGCGTGGTCGCCAAGCTCGAGCACCAGATCGAAAAGCTCAAGGGGAAGCTGATCGGACGATCGCATCCTCGGCGGCACGGATCGGTAAACTCGGTCCCACAGCAGGATTCCGACGAAGAAGAGAGCGAACCGGGTCAGGTCCGGATCGTGAAGAACAAGAGCTTTGCGATCAAGCCGATGACCCCTGAGGAGGCAGCGTTGCAGATGGACCTGCTCGGTCACGACTTCTATTTCTTCACGAACGCCGAGACGGAGCAGGCCGCGGTGGTGTACCGCCGCCACGACGGAGACGTCGGCCTCATCGACGCGGGCTAGAGGGTTAGAGCGAGGAACATGGCAGACGAACGAGCCCGCGGCGACAACGAACCCATCCGGGTCTTGATCGCCGATGACCACGCCCTCTTCCGGCGCGGCCTCAACATGGTCCTCGAGTCCGAGGAAGGCATCGACGTGGTGGCCGAGGCCGAGGACGGCCAGGACGCCATCGCCAAGTCGGAGGAGTTCGCCCCCGACGTCGTCCTCATGGACGTACGCATGCCCCGCGTCAGCGGCATCGAAGCGACCCGTACCATCCGAGACGTCATCCCCACGGCCAAGATCCTCATGCTCACCGTCAGCGACGAGGAGGAGGATCTCTATGAGGCGATCAAGGCCGGCGCCAACGGCTATCTGCTGAAGGAGATCTCCATCGAGGAGGTGGCCGACGCCATCCGGGCCGTCGTCCAGGGCCAGAGCCTGATCTCGCCGTCGATGGCGTCGAAGCTCCTTACCGAGTTCAACACTCTCGTCAAGCGGGCCGAGGAGAAGCAGCAGTTCCCGGCCCCGCGGCTCACCGACCGCGAGCTCGAAGTCCTCAAGCTCGTTGCCCAGGGCATGAGCAACCGGGAGATCGCCGAGGACCTCTACATCTCGGAGAACACGGTGAAGAACCACGTGCGCAACATCCTGGAGAAGCTGCACCTGCACTCCCGGATGGAGGCCGTGGTCTACGCCGTGCGCGAGAAGCTGCTCGACATCACCTAGGGCTCGGCGCAGCGGCTCGCCGTATGAGTACGACGCGGCCCCTCGGACGCTACGGCCTCTATCTCAGCGCCGTCGTCGTTGGCTTGTTCTGCCTCCGCGTGCTCGGCGAGCCGTGGAGCACTCACTTCCCGCCGATGTTCCCCGACGCCCTCAATCCGGGCCGCTCGGACACGTATTACGCGGTTTCGCGGCTGACGCCGTTCCGTCCCAGCTTCTACTTCGCGCCGCGCCCCGTCCTCTACCCGGCCTTCATCTGGCTCTTCGGGCGCAGCTCCCAGCTGATCGTCCTCGCCCAGACGCTTCTGTACTGCGGGGCGGTCGGCGTGGTGTGCGCGACGGCATGGAGCCTTCTCAGGACGCGGCTGATTGCCGGGCTTGCCGTCGCCGGCATCGCTCTCACCGCCATCGAGGTGCGCTTCGCTCTCTGGACGACGCAGATCCTCAGTGAATCGGTCGGCATCTCCCTCGGTCTTCTGGCCATCGCCGCATGGTGGCGAGTGTCGGCGGAGCCGACGAAGAGACGGGTGACGTGGGCGTGGGTGTGGACGATCGTCTGGCTCCTCGAGCGGGACTCACACACCCTTCCCGTGTTGCTCGTGGTCGTTCCTCTCGCCGGCGCCCTCGGCCTGTGGGCGCGCCGGAGCAGCGAGGAGGTGCGCCGCCAACTGATCGCCGGCGCGCTGATCGCCGTCGTCGCCTGCGGGTACGTCTACGTCGCCCAGAGCCACTCGGGGCGAAACCGATACCCGATCGAGGACAACATCGGCCTGCGTGTTCTCCCGAACCCGTCGCTCCGACAGTGGTTCGTGGCGGGTGGCATGCCCGTGAACAGCGCCCTCGAGGGAAGGACGGGAAAGAGCGCGTTCGACGACGACCGCCTGTTCGAAACGGATCCCGACCTCACTCACTTCCGGACGTGGATGCACGGGCCCGGGAGCCGCCGGCTCCTCGAGTCCTTCGTCGTCCGCGCTCCCGACTGGTACCACATGCTCGCCAAGCAGTGGAGACCGCTTCTCTCCGACGATCAGGCGGCGTACGACGGTTACGGCGTCGTGCACCGGCTCCCGAAGCGCTATCCCCTCGAGATCGGCGGACCCGACACGCCCAACGGGCTCTTGGGATGGCTTCTCGTCGCCGCCGGGACTGTCGCCGCCGCCGCCGCGTTGTCCCGACGCCGGGGTCAGGTCATCTTCGCCGCCGGAGGCCTCCTCGCCGTGCTGGTCGACGTGTACTTCTCGTTCGTCGGTGACGCCCTGGAGGTGAGCCGGCACGTCGTCGGCCCCCTGGATCGCCTCAACGTGATGCTCATCATCGCCGTGGCGATCGGCGCCGATCTCCTCTGGCAGGCTCGGCGGTCGAACCCCGACGACGAGCACGCCGCCGACGCGACTGAGCAGCAGTTGAGTCTGAGGATCGCCGATGGCGGTTGAGCGCGCCGCCAATCGCTGGCAGGAACCCGTGCGCTGGCTGACCGTCGCCGTGCTGGCCATCGTCGTCGTCGTCCCCATCGTGGGCAATCAGGTGCGGGTGGCCGACGTGGACCCCCAGTTCATGCGCGACCTGATCGAGCGCGTGCACCGGTTCGGCGGCACCTTCTACCAGAACGGCATCTACAACAAGGGCGTACTCGAGCCCGTCGTCTACAACGTGGCCCGGCACCTCGGTGGCTACGACGGGATGTGGCTCACCATCTCGGCGTTCGCGGCCGTCGCCGCCCTGATCTCCTCGTTCGTCATGGCCCGCACCGTGCGCTGGACCGGCGGGCCCAAGACTCTGGCGTTGGCCGCCGGCGCCGCCCTCTACATCCACCTCACCGTGTCGCCGTCGAACTACGCCGGCGTCTTCTATGCCCGCAACATGACCGTCACGCTCCTTGCCCTCGCATGGCTGGTCGCCTTCGAGGAGCGCTGCTGGCGGTCGCCCCGCGCCCGCCTCCTTTCGGCCATCGCCTTAGGGGCGCTGTTCGGTGTCGTGGTCAACTCCCTGATCACCGAGGTGTTCGCCTGCGCGGCGATCGCGCTAGCGGCGGGCGCCATGCTCTCCTACCGCGTCGAGGCGGCCGAGCGTCTGAAGCTCGTCGGGGCAACCGTCGGATCGGCGTTCGTCGTCTTCGTCGCCGTGCCGGTCTGGTACGTGCTCCGCGGAAGCTTCGGCGCCTACTGGGCGTCCTGGTACACCGACGCCAAGTTCCAGTCCATCGGCACCCGCCGCAGCCTCGGGTCGCAGTTCGCCCTCGGCTGGCACAAGATCTCTCAGTACTACCAGCACCGATCGATCCTGCTGTTGGTGATCGCCGCCTTCGTCGCCTTCACCTACGCGACGTGGCCGAGGGCGACGACTAGGGAGCGGGCGATGCACGTGAGCCTGCTCGGCTGGTTGGCCGCCGCCTGGCTCGAGCAGGTGCTGAATCAGCGGTACTCCGCTCACTACTTCGTCATCAATACCGTGCCAATGGCGCTGATGATCGCCGTCCTGTTGGGCAACGCAGGCCGAGCGGTGATGAAGAACCCTCGCATGGCCCGAGCCTCGATTGCGTGGCCGCTGATCGCCGTCGTCGGCACCGTGTACCTGTCCGGCGGCAAGGGCCTCATGGGCGCCGTCAAGAAGACGAGCAGCTTCACCAGCCCCCGCGCCGAGACCCAGAATTCGGCCGACAACCAGGGCGGGTCCGTTCGGTCGGTCCGCGGGATCCTCGATCTCGTGTCGCACGAGAACGACGGTGTGCTGATGTGGACGAACGAGGCCTCGCGCTACCTCGACGTGCACCGAGTGGCGGCCGGCCGGTTCATATGGAAGAGCTTCCTGACCGGTGAGGTCTACCTCGGCGCCACCAGCCCGCAGTACGTGGTGCCGCACACCTGGCAGTGGTTCCGCCAGGACATCCGGCAGTCGAAGCCCGTCACCTTCGTGCGGACGAACGACCTCCCGGCGGCGGGCACGCCATTCGCCGACTTGATCTCCACCCGGTTCCTCGTTGCCTTCCAAGGGCAGCAGACGGTGTATCTGCGGGGCGACGTGGCCCGCCGCGTGATCGATCCATCGGCCTCGACTCAGTGGCAACCAACGGCTGCACCGCCCGCCGGCACGGGCTGGACGGCATCGGAGGGCTCGGCGACGTATGGGGGAGGCACCCAGGGACGTCAGAACGACTCGCTCCGGATCGCCGACCACGGCTGCTTCCGGCTGGACGGGAGAGTCAGCTCTCAGAGCGGTTCGCCCGCCGTCGACTTCCGCATCGATCCGGCGACGACCGAGCCGATCACCGACCTCAAGGTCGAGCCCGTGCATCTACGGATCGCGGGCGACCAGGCAAGCTCCGCCAGCGACGCCATCGTGTACGAGTCCGCGGCGTCCGGCCTCGACACGTCGGGGCGCGGGTACGACGAGTTCTCACTGGTGGTCGGGCGCCGAGCTGCGGTGCTCGTCGTGAACGGTCAGATTCGGGCCGCGCTCCGGCTTCCCGCCGCGCCGAAGGTGTCGATGACGTCGGGTACGGACTCGCTCGACTTGACCAATCTGAGCACCGGTGCTGCTCCCGCCGGTAGCGGCTGCTGACGTCGGGGCCTCACGGACCGAGACCGAAGCTCTCGGGATCGATGCGCGGCCCCCGGGCGACGCGGTGGGCGACGACAATGCCGGCGTTGTCGGACTCGATCTCGAATTCGCGGTCCGATACCAGCCGGTCGAACAACGCCAGGTTCCGCCCGTCCATCAGGGCACGGTCGACGACCAGCCAGTGCACGACGTTGGGATCAGGAAGATGCTCGCCGTTGACCGCCCAGCTGTCGGCGATGAAGGGGTTCGGATAGCTGTAGATGTAGCGGCGGTGCGTGAGGTGGGGCGCCAGGTCGTACGTGGCGCTGATGTGGTCTTCGCGCGCCATCCTCCTGACGGCGTCCGTCTTGGCCGTCCGGGATGCATCTGGCCACAGCGGCCACCAGCCCTTTCGATACTCGTGACCGATGGGGGACGGGCCCCACACGATCGACGCCGTCAGCGCCGCTCCCACGATCGCCCCGACCAGGATCGACCTGTGTAGGGGACGCCTTCCCAGCACCGCGACCCCCTCCACCGCCGCCAGCGTGAGGCCGGCCAGCGGTAGCGCCGCGTAGTGGTAGGTGATCACCCGCGTGAAGCCGACGGCACTCAGGACGTCGATGAAACCTTGGGGAAGACCGACCGCGAGCACAAGGGGCGCGGCGAGGGGCACGAAGGCGAACGGCACTGCCATCTTCCAGTAGAAGCTGACGGCGTCGTTGGCCAGCACCCGTCTGGTGAACGCCGTCGGGTGCTTGGCGCTGTTGACCAGGACCTGGCTGGGTGAGTTCCCGAGCGTCCCGAAGAGGTTGTTGTAGAAGGTCTGACCGGCGCCGCTGAACAGGGGGATCAGCCAGCTGTTGGTGATGAAGAAGTAGAGCACCGAGAGGCCAAGGGTCCAGAGGCCGGGCTTCCACTCGCGCCGCACGACGAGGACCAGCCCGATGACCATCGCGGCCAGGGCGACGTCCTCTTTCCAGCAGACTGCGTAGACGAGCGCCACCGCGTACCAACGCCACCGCCGCTTGGTGGCGAACCACCACGCCCAAAACAGCCCGGCCATCGCCATGGGCTCGGGGTGGAAGAGTTCCCACGCGAAGAACTGCAGCGCCGGGTGCAGGAGGTAGGCGGCGGCCAGCCCGACACCGAGCCATCCGCTCGACAGCCGGTCGCGGCCGAGCAGGTAGATGGGGATGGCAGCGAGCGCCATGGACGTGACCATGACCAGGTTGAGGAAGTTGGGGCCGGCGCCGAGCCAGTAGAAGGGCGCGAGCAGGAACAGGCCCATGTTGAAGTGGTGGCCGAAGAAGTGGAGGCCGCGGATCGACATGAACAGCCCGCCCATGCGGGAGATCAGCCACGTCGCCTGATCGAAGATGCCCATGTCCAGGCTGAACGAGCCGAAGCGGTCCTGGCGCAGCAGGACGAGGCGGCCGAACACGGCGATCCACAGTGCGATCAGCAGCGAGAGCGCCCAGATCTCCCGGGGAACCGAGGACAGTGCGGCCCTTATGGTGCGGGCAGCCTCGGGCTGAGGGCCGGCCTCGACGTCGGCCACGGGCCATAGTGGCACAGGCGCCTTCGGACTCCTCGGGCGCGACACATACGGTTGTCCGATGCAGGAACCGGAGAGCGCCTTTCCCCGCACCTGCTACCTCTGCGGCGGGCGCGACCTGGCCCTGCGCTTCCCCGAGCGCAGATCGCCGGACGCCGAAGCAGGGTTCAACTGCACGAGCTTTGGCCACGGCCAGCACCCGCCGATCTGGCGCTGCCGCAGCTGCGGCCTGCTGTTCCAGTGGCCGATGCCCGATTCTGACCAGCTGCTGAAGACCTACGCCGATGTCGAGGACCCCCTCTATGTCGGCGAGCGCGACAACCGCTACCACACCTTCCGCCGCGTCCTGGCGGAGCTGGGCCCGCCTCGCTCCCGGCGCCTTCTCGACGTGGGGGCCTACTGCGGTTACTTCGTCGACGTCGCCTGCGAGGGGGGCTTTCGGGCCGAGGGCGCCGAGCTGTCGTCGTGGGCCGTCGGCCAGGCTCGCCAGGCCGGCCTGACCGTCCACAATCAGACCGTCAGCGAGCGGGCGGCCAGCGGCGATCGTTACGACGTGGTCACGCTGTGGGACGTCGCCGAGCACCTCGCCGACCCCCGGGCCGAGCTGACGGCCGCACGCGAACTGCTGACGCCGGGCGGCTCTCTCCATCTGTCCACCATCGACGCCGGCAGCCGGGTCGCCCACATGATGGGCCGCCACTGGCCGTGGCTCATGGACATGCACCTCTACTACTTCGACCGGCGGAACATCGCCCGTCTCCTCGAGCAGGCCGGCTTTCAAGTCGAGCGCATCAGGCGCTACACCCACTTCGTCTCCGTCGACTACCTGCTGAGCAAGGTCGGCGCCGCCTTTCCGGCCGTCGACGCCGTGGCCGAGTCGATACGCACGGTGAGCCCCGAGCGGTGGCGGGTGCCGATGAATCTCGGCGACAACATGCACGTCGTCGCTCGCCGACCGGCCTAAGAGGCGCAGGGGCGCCAGTACACTCGCCGTCATGTCTTTGTTCAGCCGCGTCCTCAAGGCGGGTGAGGGGAAGAAGCTCAAGGCCCTGCAGACGCTGGTGCCGGAAATCAACGCCCTGGAGCCCGAGATCTCGGCGCTGAGCGACGACGCCCTGCGCCAGAAGACCGTCGAGTTCCGGGAACGGGTGGCCAACGCCGGCCCTGACGACGTCGACGATGCGCTCAACGAGATGCTCCTCGAGGCCTTCGCCGTGATGCGGGAGGCGGCCCAGCGGGTGATCGGCCAGCGCCACTTCGACGTGCAGCTCATGGGCGGGGCCGCCCTGCACTTCGGGTGGATCGCCGAGATGCGCACCGGTGAGGGCAAGACCCTCGTCTCGACGCTGCCCCTCTATCTCAACGGCCTGAGCGGGCGTGGCGCCCACCTCATCACCGTCAACGACTACCTGGCCAAGCGCGATGCCGAGTGGATGGGCCAGATCCACAAGTGGCTGGGCCTCTCGGTGGGTCTGGTCATCCCCGACATGGAGGACCCGGAGCTCAAGCGCCAGGCCTACGCCTGCGACATCACCTACGGCACCAACAACGAGTTCGGCTTCGACTACCTCCGCGACAACATGGCGATGGCCAAGGAGTTCATGGTCCAGCGCGGGCACTCGTTCGCCATCGTCGACGAGGTCGACTCGATCCTCATCGACGAGGCCCGCACGCCGCTGATCATCAGCGGCCGGGTCGAGGACGCCGCCCAGCTCTACTACAAGTTCGCCGGCATCGTCCGCAGCCTCCAGCGAGACGTCGACTACGACGTCGACGAGGAGAAGAAGACCGTCGCCCCCACCGAGGACGGCATCGAGAAGGTGGAGAAGGCGCTCGGCGTCGACAACCTCTACGACGAGTTGTCGCAGAACTACGTCCACCAGCTACAGGCCGCCCTGCGGGCCAAGGAGCTCTTCCACCGCGACGACGACTACGTGGTGCAGAACGGCGAGGTGAAGATCGTCGACGAGTTCACCGGGCGCGTGCTCGAGGGCCGGCGCTGGTCGGAGGGTCTGCACCAGGCGGTGGAGGCCAAGGAGCGCGTGCGTATCAAAGAGGAGAACCAGACCCTCGCCACCATCACGCTCCAGAACTACTTCCGCATGTACGACAAGCTCGCCGGCATGACGGGCACGGCCGTCACCGAGGCCGGGGAGTTCGCCCACACCTACAACCTGCCGGTCGTCGAGATCCCCACCCACCGGCCCATGGTCCGCGACGACCAGGTCGACCTCATCTACAAGTCGGAGGAGGCCAAGTTCCAGGCCGTCGTCGAGGACCTGGTCGAGCGCCACGAGAAGGGCCAGCCCGTTCTCGTCGGCACCGTGTCGGTCGAGAAGTCCGAGCGGCTGTCGCGGATGCTCGAGCGCCGCGGCGTCCCGCACTCGGTCCTGAACGCCAAGCAGCACGAGCGGGAGGGCGTGATCGTCGCCCAGGGGGGGCGCCTCAACACGGTCACCGTCGCCACGAACATGGCCGGCCGCGGCGTCGACATCATCCTCGGCGGCAACGCCGAGGGCCTGGCCAAGATGGACCTGGCCGCCGAGGGCCTCGACCCCGAGAGCGACGAGAGCAAGGCTCGATACGAGGAGCTCTTCGCCCAGTACGACGACGAGTGTCGTGTCGAGGGCGACAAGATCCGCGAGCTCGGCGGGCTGTACGTGCTCGGCACCGAGCGCCACGAGAGTCGGCGAATCGACAACCAGCTGCGAGGTCGCTCCGGCCGGCAGGGCGACCCCGGTGAGAGCCGTTTCTATCTCTCATTGGAAGACGAGCTGATGCGGCTGTTCGCCACCGGCGCCATGAACTGGGTGATGAACAAGGCCCTGCCCGAAGACGTGCCGATCGACTCGCGCATGGTCTCGCGTGCGATCGAGCGGGCCCAGGGAACCGTCGAGGCCCGCAACGCCGAGATCCGCAAGGACGTCCTCAAGTACGACGAGGTGATGAATGAGCAGCGCAAGGTCATCTACGCGCGCCGCCAGCAGATCCTCGACGGCGAGAGCCTCCGCGACCAAGCTTTCGAATCGCTCGACTCCGCCATCCAGCACGCCGTGGAGACGTACTGCCCAACCGACTTCGCCGAGGACTGGGATCTCGAGGGCCTCATGAACGAGGTCCTCACCTACTACCCCACGCGGTTCACGGTGCAGGAACTGACGGCTGCCCAACGGGCCGACGACATCTACGAGAGCCTCCTGGCCGAGGCCACGTCGTACTACGAGCAGCGCGAGCAGGAGCTCGGCATCGATCCCGACGTCGAGGAACCGGTCCTGCGCGAGATCGAGCGCCGAGTGATGCTTTCGATCATCGACCAGCGCTGGCGCGAGCACCTCTACGAGATGGACTACCTGCAGGAGGGCATCAACCTCCGGGCCATGGGCCAGAAGGATCCCCTGGTCGAGTGGCAGCGCGAGGGCTACGAGATGTTCGCCATGATGATGGACGCCATCGCCGAGGACTTCGTGAAATACGTGATGCACCTCGAGGTGGTCGCCCAGCCCGAGCAGGCTCGGGTGCTGAACGTCCAATACTCCGCCCCCGAGGATCCCGTGCAGGGAAGCGACGGGATGATGCAGGCCGCAGCTCTGCAGGCGGCGCAGATGGGCGGCACGGAGGGCGGCGGCGTCGCCGTCGACGCCCCGCCAGCGTTCATCGAGGACGAGCCCGTGGTCACCCAGGTCGTGAAGGGCGACCACGAGAAGATCGGCCGCAACGACCCCTGCTGGTGCGGCAGCGGCAAGAAGTACAAGCGCTGCCACGGCGCGGGGGCCTGAAGCTTGCATGACTTCAGCGATGAGTTGCGCGCGCTCCGGCAGCGGCTGAACGACGCCGAGCGCTATCTCGACCTGGAGGGACTGCGGAAGAGGCTGGCCGGGCTCGAGACTGACGCGTCGCGGCCTGACCTCTGGGACGACGCCGACGCGGCCCGGAAGGTGACGACCGAGCTCTCGCGCGTGAAGAGCGACGTCGACGAGCTGGAAGGGATCGAGAATCGGCTGTCGGACGCCGAGACGCTGTACGAGCTCTCTGTCGAGGAGGGAGACGACTCGGTGGAAGGCGAGGTCGCGGAGGCCCTGGGCTCGGTGAGCCGGACGCTCGACGAGCTGGAGCTTCGGTCGCTCTTCTCCGGCGAGCACGACGAGCTCGACGCTGTCTGCGAGATCCACGCCGGCGCCGGTGGCACCGACGCCCAGGATTGGGCGGAGATGATGCTGCGCATGTACCTGCGGTGGGCGGAGCGGCGCGGGTTCGCGGTCGAGCTCGACGAGGTGTCGCCCGGGCAGGAGGCAGGCATCCTCTCGGCGACGTTCATCGTCAAGGGCCGGTATGCGTGCGGGTTGCTCACCGGCGAGAAGGGGGTGCACCGTCTGGTGCGCATGTCGCCGTTCGATGCCCAGCACCGCCGGCAGACGTCGTTCGCCTCCTTCGATGCCGTCCCGTTCCTCGAGGACGTGGGCGACGAAGTCGACATCGAGGAGAAGGACCTGCGCGTCGACACGTACCGCTCGTCAGGCGCCGGCGGCCAGCACGTGAACGTCACCGACTCGGCGGTGCGGCTCACGCACCTGCCCACGGGCGTCGTCGTCGCCGTGCAGAACGAGCGCAGCCAGCACCAGAACAAGGCCAAGGCGCTGCAGATCCTCGGCGCCAAGCTCGCCGAGCTCCAGCGTGAGCAGCGCCGGGCCGAGCTGGCGGCCATCGCCGGGCCCAAGACCGAGGTCGGCTGGGGCCAGGCCTTCCGTCACTACGTCCTGGCCCCCTACCAGAACGTCAAGGACGACCGCACCGGCCACGAGACCGGCAACGTCGACGCCGTCCTCGACGGCGACCTCGACCAGTTCATGGAAGCGTTCCTCAGATGGCGCCGAAGAGAGGGCGCGGCCTGACAACGGTTTCCCGCGCGATTTTGGTCGTGATCTTGGCCGATTTGTCGCTTATCGCCGACCAAAAACGCGCGCCAAACAGGAACTAGGCGCGTTCGGCGCGCCGCCTCAGAGCGCTGACCTCGAGGCCGGCGACGACCATCAGGAGGAGGGCGGCGACAACGGCGACGGCGGGAACGCTCGTGCCAGCTGGTCCGTGGCTGGCGGCGCGCTGGGTGTCGAGGGCCGCCGACGGCCACTGAGGAGCCGCGGCGGCGACGAGTGACGTGGACGTTGACGACGCGGGTGCGGCAACCGTTGGCGGCGGCGTGGTCACGGCCGGCGCCGTTGGGGCGGGGGTCGCCGGGGCGGCGGAGCGCACGACGACGCGCGGTGCGGGCGCGGGACGAGGCACAGGGACGCTGACCGTGCGGACGACCGGTGCCGAAGTGCGCTCGGGGAGACGGAAGACCTCGGTCACGTAGAGGACGTTGCCGGCCCAGTAAGCGCCCACGCCCACCTCGGTGTAGGAGGGATGGAGGATCTCATCCCGGTGCACCTGGGAGTTCATGAACCCGGTGTGCAGGGCGTCGGCGCTCGCGCCCGAGCCGACGTTGTCGCCGAGCTCCTGCCAGTTTTGGACGTCGGACTGGATGTTGGGGTCGTGGTACGGGTGCCCGGCGGCGGCCATGTTGGCCGAGTGCTGGCGGGCGAAGGCGACCAGGTCGGTCGCCACGGTCAGCGCCCCGAGGCCCCGATTCGTGCGCTCCTGGTTGATGTCGGCAGTCAGGGTGTTCTCGGCCTCGCTGGTGCTCTGTGCGGCTGCATGGGCGACTCCAGAAAATCCGACAAAAATGGCGATTCCGACCAGGACAACCCCAATTGACCGTCGAATACCCTTCACGAACGTTGGTATTCGCCGTTCGCGGGGTGTCCCCCTGCCGGTGCGGGGCCGTTTGGTAGTCTTCCCGCGTCGGTCGCCCGGGAGTATCCCGTGAGCGGGCCGGCTTTCCCCCGATCAATGATCAGGCTCGAGAACGTCACCAAGATCTACAAGGGCGACGTCGTTGCTCTGCGGGACGTGAGCGCCGACATCCAGAAGGGCGAGTTCGTCTTCCTGGTCGGCCCGTCCGGCTCGGGCAAGTCGACGTTCATCCGCCTGCTGCTCAAGGAGCAGGACCCCGACTCCGGTCGCATCTGGGTCGCGGGCAAGGACATCGCCAACCTGTCGAGCTGGAAGGTGCCCTATCTCCGACGCAACATCGGCACGGTCTTTCAGGACTTCCAGCTCCTCCCCAACAGGACCGTGTACGAGAACGTGGCCTTCGCCCTCGAGGTCATCGGCCGGCCCAAGCACGTCATCAGCAGCCAGGTGCCCCAGATCCTCGACCTCGTCGGCCTCAGCAAGAAGCGCGACAACCTCCCGAATGAGCTGTCCGGCGGTGAGCAGCAGCGCGTATCGATCGCCCGCGCCTTCGTCAACCGACCGCTGATCCTCCTGGCCGACGAGCCCACCGGGAACCTCGACCCGAGCACGTCGGTCGGCATCATGCGCCTGCTCGACCGCATCAACCGCACCGGCACGACCGTGCTGATGGCGACGCACGACCAGTCGATCGTCGACACCATGCGCCGGCGCGTCATCGAGCTCGACCGCGGCACGCTCGTGCGCGACCAGGCGCGCGGCGTCTACGGAGCATTTACAGCGAGATGAGCCTCAAGGCCGACTACTTCGCGCGGGAGACGGCGACCAACCTTCGCCGCAACGTCTTCATGACGTCGGCCGCCATCGTGGTCGTCGCCGTGTCCCTCGCTCTTGTCGGTGGCGCGCTGCTGCTGAAGCAGGGCGTCGACAAGGCCACCATCCAGTGGAAGGGCGGCGTCGAGGGATCGATCTTCATGAAGGCCGACGCCGCGCCCGAGGAGATCGACGCCGTCGACCGCGAGCTGCGCGCCATGCCCGAGGTCAAGAAGGTTCGTTTCGTCACCAAGCAGGGCGCGTACGAGGAGTTCCGCAAGATGTTCTCGAACTCGCCCGACATGCTCGAGACGCTGAACGTCGACCAGATGCCACCGTCGTTCCGCGTCGTGCCGCGGCAAGCCCAGCAGATCGACGTCATCGGCGGACGTTTCAAGGACCGCCCGGGGGTCCGCGACGTTGTTTACGCAAAGGACACGGTGAAGGCGCTGCTGTCAGTGACGCGCTACGCCCAGCTCCTGATCTGGGCGGTCGCCATCGTGCTGCTCGGCGCCGCCTCTCTCCTCATCCTCAACACCATCCGCATGGCGATCTACGCAAGACGCCGTGAGGTGGCGGTGATGAAGCTGGTGGGCGCCACCAACTGGTTCATCCGCGTGCCGTTCATGTTCGAGGGCCTCGTCCAAGGCTTGATCGGGGCGGCGGCCGCCTTCGGCGTCGTCTTCGTGGTGCGCAACTTCGCCCAGCACGCCGTGCGCCACGTCGAGCTCTTCCACGAGTTCGCGGTGAGCACCAGCGAGGTCATCGGGACAGGGGTCTTCCTGATCGTCGTCGGCATGATCGTCGGCGCCCTCGGCTCGGCCATCGCCGTCAGCCGCTTCCTAGACGTCTAAGGCGTCAAACCGCTGACAACCGTTTGGCGCGGT
>Ga0209577_10003328_pt1 | contig 15148 bp, 16 predicted proteins | sample GraSoiAngelo_109_FD_185874 | JGI IMG/M metagenome (GOLD analysis project Ga0209577, IMG submission 185874) | Grasslands soil microbial communities from the Angelo Coastal Reserve, California, USA - 14_0903_12_20cm (SPAdes) (version 2) | ecosystem: Environmental > Terrestrial > Soil > Grasslands...
CCCGCGAACTTTGAACCTTGTGCTTGAGACTTTGAGTTGACCTAAATGCCGAGCACGTTGACGAGTTCCTGCACGGCAGCGGCGCTTCTTTGCAATGCGATGCGCTCCTCCGTCGTCAGGTTGATCTCGATGATCTGTTCGAGGCCGCGCGCGCCGAGCTTGCAGGGCACGCCGACGTAGAGGCCCTGCACGCCGTATTCGCCTTCGAGGTACGCGGCGCACGGCAGAATCTTCTTCTTGTCCTTGAGGATGGACTCCGTCATCTCGACCGCCGCAGCCGACGGCGCGTAGTAGGCCGAGCCGGTTTTCAAGAGTCCGACTATCTCCGCGCCGCCGTTCGCGGTGCGCTTCACAATCGCGTCGAGTTGGTCTTTGGGCAGAAGCTCCGTGACGGGGATGCCGGCGCAGGTCGAGTAGCGTGGGAGCGGAACCATCGTGTCGCCGTGCCCGCCCAGAACGAAGGCCGTGACGTTCTCGACCGACACGTCGAGTGCTTCGGCGAGGAAGCAGCGCATGCGCGCCGAATCCAACACGCCCGCCATGCCGATGACGCGGTGCTTCGGGAAGCCGGAGCGCTTCAAGGCCACCTGGCACATCGCGTCGAGCGGGTTCGAGACGATGATGAGGACGGAGTCGGGCGAGTATTTCACCACCTCGTCAACGACCGCGGAGACGATGCCGGCGTTCGTCTTCAACAAATCGTCGCGGCTCATGCCGGGCTTGCGCGGCAGGCCCGAAGTGATGATGACCACGTCGGAGTTCGCCGTCTGCGCGTAGTCGTTCGACGCGCCGACGAGCCGCGCGTCGAAGCCCTCGACGGGCGCGGCCTGCGCCAAATCCAAAGCCTTGCCTTGCGGCATGCCCTCGATGATGTCAACGAGCACAACGTCGCCCAGCTCCTTGCTCGCCAGCCAGTGTGCGGCGGTCGCGCCGACGTTGCCCGCGCCCACCACAGTGATCTTGTTTCTCTTGCCCATCACTTTAATTTTCCTTTCAGTTCTCAAAAAAACGATTTCGATAGAGCGTGCCCGACGACGGCCCGCGGCGCGCAGAGGTGGCGGAGGACAGTTCGAGCGTGCGATTTATTAGGGCATAATCTGACGCCGGCCCGCTCCTGTCCCGCGTCACAGTCGCCCGTCGCCCGCCCCGCGCGCACAGATGTCGGAGTTGGAAGAGCGCGAGTGTAAGGTGCATGCTGGCGCGTGTCAAGGTTCGCTTCCGGCCCGCAGGGATGCGGAAACGACGTTCTAAGGCTTCGACGATGAAACTCTCAGACCTGCTCAGAAAAATTTTCGGCGGGGGCCGCGAGACGGCTCGCGCCGGGGCGGAGGGCGACGCCGAAGCCTTCGATGACGAAGACGGCGTTGACCCGTTCGACCCTTTCCCGGAGCCTGTCCGCCTGGAGATCGGCGACGTGTTCGACCTGCACACGATACCGCCGCGCGAGGTGCGCGCCGTCGTCGAGGAGTATCTGCGCGCGGCGCGGCGCAAGGGATTCCGGCAGGTTCGCATCATCCACGGCAAGGGCGTCGGCGTGCAGCGCGAGATCGTCCGAAAAGTTCTCGCCAGCACGCCCTTCGTCGAGCACTTCGCCGACGCCCCGCCCGACGCAGGCGGCTGGGGCGCGACCGTCGCCTTCCTTAAAGCGTCCGAAGATAAAAAGGGCGCGTGAAGTTGAACGCCGCGCCGCAGGCACGCGAGAGCCTCAGCCTTCGGGCCGGGGAAAGTCTCAACGCCCGAACGGGGCGGCGGAGCGCGCGTAGTGTGAGACGAGGTAGGCGTCGCCGTACTTGAAGCCGAGTGCGATGACGACGAGAGCCAACCCCGCGCACATCAACGGCCACGCGAGGCCGAAGCGTGACGCGAACGTAAGGACGCGCGCGCCTTCGCCCTGGCCCCGATAGACGATTTTCACCGTGTCGCCTTTGTCGTAAAAAGGCGGGTTCGAGGAGTAGACGGGCGTGAAGAATGCCTCCTTACCCTCGTGCGTCCTGAAACTAATCCTCGGCGCGTACCCCCTGCCCTGGCGCACGTTCTCGACGACCGTCCCGTCGGCGACCGTGCCGTGGCTGATGAACCAGTATTCGTTAAAACCAACCGCGACGGAGGCGACGACGAGCACCAGCCCGACCGTGAGCAGAATCGAAAAGAGTAGGTTCATTTCTTCGCTCCTCGCTGAAGCGGGCCACCGCTACTTCCTCAGCCAGCCGAACAGCCCGTACAGAATGGTCTCGCGGTTCTCCTCGTAGATGGCTTTCGTCAAGGGGATGGACATCGGGCAGGCGCGGACGCAGTTCTGCGCGTTGCCGCAGTTGGTGATGCCGTCCTCGCCCGTGAGGGCCGAGAGACGTTCGTCGCGCGTCATCTTTCCCGACGGGTGCATGTTCATCAGGCGCACCTGGGCGATGGCCTGCGGGCCGATGTAGTTGCCGTCGCCGTACTGCGGGCAGGCTTCGAGGCAGCAGCCGCACGTCATGCAGCGCGAGTAGGCGTAGCGCTCCGACACCTCGTCCTGCGACATGCGGGGGCCGGGGCCGAGGTCGTAGGAGCCGTCAATCTCAATCCAGGCTTTGACGCGCTTCAGATGGTTGAACATCTCCGAGCGGTCAACGACCAGGTCGCGGACGTTCGGGAATTTTGACATCGGCTCAAGCGTGATCGGCTTGTGCGGTTCGAGGTTGTCAACCAGCGCCGAGCAGGACTGGCGCGCGCGACCGTTGATGACCATCGTGCAGATGCCGCAGACCTGCTCCAGACAGTTCATCTCCCAGACGGGCGGCGTCGTGGCACGCCCATCGCGCGTGAACGGGTTTTTTCTGATCTCCATCAGGCAGGAGATGATGTTGAGATTCGGGCGGTAGGGAACGGCGAACTCCTCCCAGCGCGCCTCTGCGTCCTGCCGCTCGCGGCGGCGAATGCGTAGGACGACTTCCTTCGGGGGGTTCTTCAGCCCATGTTGGTGTTCAATGTTGCTGCTCGTCTGTGCGCTCATAGTTTGTCCGATTTGCCCCCCGCGTCCTTGATCTCGTGGCCGCGCTCCGTGCGCGTCTCGGCCTCGCCGTGGTCAACGTCCCTGACCTGCCCCTTGTTCTGGCCCCACACGGCGGGGCCGCTCAAGTCCTTCGGCTTCATCTCCGAGCCTTCGGCGGGAACTTGCTTCGCGCCCTCCTTCGGCGGCAGCCCCGCCGCCTTCGCGCTCGCGACGACCGCCTCCTGCTTCGTCTCCTGCTTGCCGCCCTTCGAGTAGTCGCGCTTGCGCGGCGGAAGCAGCCCGATGTCCACCGGCTCCCAGGAGAAGACCGGCCCCTCGCCGGAGAACTCGGCGATTGTGGTCTTCAGGAAGTTCTCGTCGTCGCGGTCGGGGAAGTCGGGCTTGTAGTGCGCGCCGCGCGACTCGTTGCGGTTGAGAGCGCCGAGCGTGATGACGCGCGCCAGTTGCAGCATGTTTTGGAGCTGTCGGGCGTGCGGCAGAGCGTGCGTCGCCCACATGTTCGAGTCGTTCAGGGAGATGTGCTGGTAGCGGTCAATGAGTTCGAGCAACTTCTCGTCCGTCGCCTTCAGCTTGTCGTTGTAGCGGACGACCGTCACGTTGTCGGTCATCCACTTGCCCATCTCTTCGTGGATGACGTACTGGTTCTCCGCGCCCGACTGCTTCAACAGCCGTTCGTTGATCTCCTGCTGCCGCTTCAACTCGTCGTCGTAAACCTTCGAGCCGTCGGCCCCGTTGCGCTGAAGGTTCTTCGCGTACTCGATTGCGGCGGGCGCGGCGACGAAGCCGCCATAGACGCAACTGACGAGCGAGTTCGCGCCGAGCCTGTTCGCGCCGTGAATGGAGTAGTCGCACTCGCCCGCCGCGAGCAGCCCCGGAATGTTCGTCCGCTGGTCGAAGTCAACCCAGAGGCCGCCCATTGAGTAGTGGACGCCGGGGAATATGCGCATCGGCACGTGGCGCGGGTCGTCGCCGACGAACATCTCGTAGATTTCGAGGATCGCGCCGAGCTTGCGGTCTAAGGTCTCGGCGGGGATGTGCGTCAGGTCGAGATAGACCTGGTTCTCGCCGAAGACGCCGTAGCCGTCCAGACACACCTGGAAGATTTCGCGCGTCGCGATGTCGCGCGGGACAAGGTTGCCGTAGGCCGGGTACTTCTCTTCGAGGAAGTACCAACGCTCCTTTTCGGGAATCGAAGAAGGCTGACGCTTGTCGCCCTTCTGCCGCGGAACCCACACGCGACCGCCCTCGCCGCGCGCCGACTCCGACATCAGACGCAGCTTGTCCTCGCCGGGAATCGAGGTGGGATGCACCTGTATGAATTCGCCGTTGGCGTAGCGCGCGCCCTGCTGGTAGCAGACGGAGACGGCGGAGCCTGTGCAGACCATCGAGTTGGTTGACTTGCCGAAGATGAGGCCGGGGCCGCCCGTCGCCATGATGACGGCGTCCGCGGGGAAGGCTTTCAACTCAAGCGTCGAGCGCTCCATCGCGACGAGGCCGCGGCAGACTCCGTGGCCGTCGAGGATGAGCGACATCATCTCCCAGTGTTCGTACTTCTTGACCTGTCCCGCCGTCTCGTAGCGCCGCACCTGCTCGTCCAGTGCGTAGAGCAGTTGCTGTCCGGTCGAAGCTCCGGCGAAGGCGGTGCGGTGGTGGAGCGTGCCGCCGAAGCGTCGGAAGTCTAAGAGGCCCTCGGTCGTGCGTGAGAAGGGGACGCCCATGCGGTCGAAGAGGTAGATGATCGAGGGGGCCATCTCGCACATCTTTTGGACGGGCGGCTGGTTGGCGAGGAAGTCGCCGCCGTAGACCGTGTCGTCGAAGTGCTTCCAGGGCGAGTCGCCCTCGCCTTTGGTGTTGACCGCGCCGTTGATGCCGCCCTGCGCGCAGACCGAGTGCGAGCGCTTGACGGGCACGACCGAGAACAACTCGACCGAGTGCCCGGCCTCGGCGATCCTCATCGCGGCGGCGAGGCCCGCCAGCCCGCCTCCGACAATCGCGACCCTGATGCCATTACCTGTTGCCATCTACGGAACGTCTCCTCACTTGACCTTCGTCACCGGCTGATCCGGGTGCGCCGGGTTGGGCATGAGTTTTTGGTTGATACAATCAACGAGTAAGTCCAACTTTTCCAGCACCGTCTGGCCTATCAACACTTCGTCGCCGAGTACAAGGGCCTCCTCCAGCGTGTCTCTTCCGTCAATGTTTATGACGACCGCTTCAGTCACATCAACAGACTCTTTCCGACCGTCGGCATATTCCGCGACGCGCTGTCCGCGAATATTCAGACCTAACTGTTGTACGACGTGAGTCGGCAGGACGCTCCGCACCGCGCCTGTATCAACGAGCGCGTCGGCCACGTACTTGCGAATCTGGTCGGGCGCGAGTTGGCCGCGCCGCGCAAGCGCCTCGTCAATCGCGTTTACGAGTAATGCTTTGGTTCGGACTTCGCCCATCTCAGTAAAGTATCCCTCCGAGCAGCCCGCCCTTCCAGATGAATGCGATCTCGGCGTTGATGCCGACGGCCAGCAGAAGCAGGCCGAAGGCGATGCAGGCGTAGCCCGTTAGCCTTTGCGCGCGCTCGCCGATGACGATGCCCCAGTCGACGGCGAAGAGCCACAGGCCGTTCGCCAAGTGCCAGACGGTCGCCGTGATGCCGACGAGATAGATGGCGAAGATGACGGAGTTGCCGAACTCGCGGCTCACGATGTCGAAGGCGCGCATCGGGTTGTCGGCGACGGAGAGGTCGTTGAGGCCGGGGATCAGACCGAAGCGGAAGTTCAGGACATGGAAGGTGATGAAGAAGAAGAGGACGATCCCCGTCACGCGCTGGATGGTGTAGAACCAGTTGCGCGGGTACGGATACGCGAGGTTGTTGGGCCGCGCCTCCCACGTGATGAACAGCCCGTAAACGGCGTGGTAGATCAGGGGGATGAAGATGCCAATGATCTCGACGAAGAGGATGTAGGGGATGGATTGCAGGTCTTTGACCGCGTCATTGAAGTCGCCGCGCCCGGTCATCGCCTTCGAGTTGGTATAGAAGTGTTCCAGGAGGAAGACGCCGAGGGGGACGATGCCGGTCAGTTGGTGCAGCTTCCTCAGTAGAAACGTTCTGCTCAGACGGACTGCCATGTCAGAAATGTCTCTCCTTCGCAGGGGGCGCGGACGACTCGGCACAGGCCCCCGGCAGGCGGGTGTTGCGCGGACGGAGGCGCAAGAGCTTTAAGACTGTGTTGGACGGCCATGATTATAGCGACGCAGGGCGGAAAATCAATCGCCCGCAGTCGTCTTCTCCTCCGTTCATCTCCTCAAGAAATAACGAGACGCATCCATAAAACAACGAGCAGCAGGAAAACCGGCAGGAGCGCGACGGCGGAGGCGGCCAGATAAGCAAGGAGGCTGGCGGCAGACCAGAAGAGAAAAGCGGCCTCGTCTCTGAGCGTCGGCCTCACGTCCCCACAGTCTAGCCTGAGCCTGCGGCGCATCTCGCCGACGCGCCGCGCGAGTATCGCCTCGTTCCACTCTGAGAAGTGCAGGTTCGTGCCCTGACGCCCCCGCTGAAAAGCGCGATGGACGCTGCGCGGGAAGACGACCAGCCCGCAGGCGAAGCCGAGCAGGTCGAGGAGCCACGCCTCCCAACGCCCACCGATGCCTGTCGCTATCTCCCAGGCGGCGATCTCGAACTCGCCGCGCCAGGTCGTCGGGTACTCGGTCAGGACGTGATGCACGTCGTGAAACCTGACCGCGCGCCGACGCCCCTCGGTGTTCGGGAACCAGATGGGCATGCGCCATAGCTTCAACTTCACCCAGGCGTCGCTGTAGCCGCCGTCTTCGGCCAAGCCCCCAGCGCGAAGAGACGCGCCCGCGCCTCGCCGAGCGTCAACTCGGGCGCGAACAGTTCCCAACCGCACGGGGCGTGTGTGTCTTGTCCGTCGTCATACTTGCCCGATCCATAAAGGCTAGTTTAGTTCAGCCGGGGATATAAGATAAAATGAAAAATACTGGATTGAATACTGAAAGATTCTAATAGCTTCGGTGCAAATCGAGACGCTCAAAATCTTCTGCGACCTGGTCGAGACGCGGAGCTTTTCGCAGGCGGCGGAGCGCAACTTCGTCACGCAGTCGGCGGTGAGCCAGCAGGTGCGCGGCCTCGAAGCGAAGTTCAAGCGGCGGCTCCTGGAGCGCGTGCGCGGGCGGCGCGAGCTGCATCTGACGCAGGCGGGCGAGGCGTTTTACCAGGCGAGCCGCGAGGTGCTTGAGGCTTACGCGAACCTGGAAGAGGGCATGCGCCAGCTCGCGGGGACGGTCGGCGGGACGGTGCGCGTGGCGACCGTCTATAGCGTCGGCCTGCACGAGTTGCCGCCGGTCGTGCGCGAGTTCATGGCGCTCTACCCGAAGGCGAAGATTGACCTCGAATACAGCCGCACGACGCGCGTCGTCCGCGACGTTTTAAGCGGCGCGGTCGAGCTGGGGGTCGTGGCCTACCCGGAGAAGCGGCGCGGCCTCGAAGTCGTGGAGTTGAGCGGCGACCGCCTCGTTTTCATCTGCCGACCCGGACACGCGTTCGCGCGTCGGCGGAAACTGCGCGCGGCGGAATTGCAAGGCCAGAGCTTCGTCCTCTTCGAGCGCGACATCCCGACGCGGCGCGCGACGGACAAGATACTCCGCGCGCACGGCGTCACGGTGCAGCGCGCCGCCGAGTTCGACAACATCGAGACGATCAAGCGCGCCGTCGAGGTCGGACTCGGCGCGGCAATCGTCCCGCGCCCGTCGGTGCTCGACGAGCAACGCAGCGGACGGCTCGCCGTCGTCACGCTCGCCGAGCCGGAGTGGCGGCGCTCGGTCGGCGTCATCTACCGCGGCGACCGGACGCTCGGCACGGCGGCGCGCAAGTTCGTCGAGCTGCTTCAAAGGAGCGACCGCGCGAAGGGCGACGGCTAGAACGATCTCGGTCTTCGGTATAACGGCTTCGGTCTTCGGTATCAAAGTGGGCGCGTACAGTCGGGTATGAAAAGAATCCTCGTCATCGGCTCCGGCGGTTCGGGTAAGACCACTTTCGCGCGCCGCCTCGGAGAAATACTCGACACAGAGGTCGTCCACCTGGACACGGAATACTGGAGGCCGGGCTGGGTCGAGACGCCGAAAGACGTGTGGAGGCGGAAGGTCGAGGAGTTGGTCGCGGGCGACGCGTGGATCATTGACGGCAACTATTCTGGAACGCTCGGCGTGAGGCTCGCCGCCTGCGACACAGTTGTCTTCCTCGACCTCGCGCGCACGGTCTGCGTCTGGCGCGTACTGAAGCGCGCGTTGGTTTTTCGGAACGCGACGAGACCCGACGTGGCCGAGGGCTGCCCCGAAAAAGTTAACCTCGCGTTCCTCTGGTGGGTGTGGAATTACCCTTCGCGGACGAGGCCGAAGGTGCTGCAACTGCTCGGGGAGAATTCACAGGGGAAGAGCGTCGTCCGGCTGCGTTCGCGCGCCGAAGTGGAAGAGTTTTTGAGCGACGCGGCCTGTTCGGACAAGTCGGAGGGCTTGAGGGCTGTCTGAAGAATTAACACACACGTCCGCGGCGCGGCTCGCCGCGTTGATTCGCGCACGCGAGGTCTCGCCCGTCGAGGTGGTCGAGGCGCACCTGCGTCGCGTCGAGCGTCTGAACCCGCGGCTCAACGCCATAGTTGCTCTCGCCCCTGACGCGCTCGAACGCGCGCGCGAGGCCGAGGCATTGGTCGAGGGTGGCGCGCTCCGGAAGCCCCTGCTGGGCGTGCCCGTGACGGTCAAGGACACAATCGCCGTCGCGGGCTTGCCCGCAACGTCTGGGACGAAGGCGCGCGCCGCTTACGTTCCAGCGGCGGATGCGCCGGCGGTCAGTTTTTTGAAAGAGGCGGGCGCAATCGTCATCGGCAAGACGAACACGTCCGAGCTTGCGCTCGACTACACGACCGACAACACGGTCTTCGGTCACGCGAACAACCCGCACGACCTCGCGCGCACGCCGGGCGGCTCAAGCGGCGGCTGTGCAGCGGCGGTCGCCGCGTGCCTGACCGCCGCGAGCGTCGGCAGCGACCTCGCCGGCTCGATTCGCATCCCCGCGCACTTCTGCTGCGTCGCGGGGTTGAAGCCGACCGTGGGCCGCGTCAGCGGCGTCGGCCACTTCCCCGTGATGACCTATCCTTTCGACAGGGCCGCGAGCCTCGGCCCGCTCGCGCGGACGGTCGAAGACCTCGGCCTGCTGTTCGACGTGCTCTCCGGCGACGCGTTTGAACTCGACGGCGTGCAGTTGGAGAAGCGGCGTTCGGAGGCTGGCGCGGGACTCAAAGGTCTGCGCGCCGCCTGGTACGCGGACGACGGGCAAGTGCCGGTCACGCCGGAGACGCGCGAAGCTTTGAAGAGTGCCGCAGAGGCTTTGCGTTCTGCCGGGCTGATTGTGGAGGAGGCGCGCCCTCCGGGTGTGGAGCGTGCGACGGAGTTGTGGCTGTCGCTTTTTTCGCGCGCGACGCAGGAGATGGTCGCGACTGTTTACAAAGGCAGAGAGGAGGACGCCGGGCCGACGGCGCGCGCTCTGCTCAAGCGCGCGGCTGAGTCCAAGGCCGCGAGGCGCGAGGACGAGCAGAGGGCCTGGGCGGAGCGCGACCGTCTGCGCGCGGAGCTTCTGCGCTGGATGGAGCGGACGCCGATTCTTCTCGCGCCCGTCGGGGCCGTGCCCGCGTTCCGGCACGAAGAAGCGCGCCGCGTCGAAGTCTGCGGTCGGTCGGTCTCGACCTTTCGCGCGTTCGGCTATGCGCAGGCTTTCAACGTCTTCGACCTCCCGGCGGCTTGCGTGCCCGCGGGATGGACGCGCGCGGGGCTGCCCGTCGGCGTGCAGATAGTCGGTCGTCCGAAAGAGGAGAAGACTGTCCTGGCCGCCGCACGCGTCGTCGAGGAAGCGCTCGGCGGCTGGCAGCCGCCGCCAGAGATTCCGCCGCCCGGCGCTCTTCCATAGACGAGTCGGAATCCGTTATAGTCTCGCCGAACTCGACAGGTTCGCTCTCGCTCTTTCGCGGGTTTGACCCGCCGGACGCCGGACGCACTTCCGGTGGAATCTTCCAACCCGCCGCCGCAACGAAACGGAAACGCGCGCGTGGCGCTCGCCGATGGAGGTCTTATGGATGTTGTCATCGTAGTTTTCTTCCTGTTCATCGCGCTGGCCGCGCTCGTCATCGCCGCCAAGACGATCAAGATCGTGCCGCAGGCGACCGTCATGCTCATCGAGCGCCTGGGCAGCTTCAACCGGCTGGCGTCGAGCGGCCTGAACGTCATCGTCCCATTCCTCGACAAACCGCGCGGCGTCTATTGGACGAACGTCCGGCCCGGCCTAGCCTCGATTGACCTGCGCGAGCAGTACATTGACCTGCCGCCGCAGCCAGTGATTACGCGCGACAACGTCACGATACACGTTGACTCGGTCGTCTACTGGCAGATCACCGATCCGATCAAGGCCGTCTATGAAGTCGCCGACCTCATCGGTGCTATCGTCCAGTTGACCATCACAGGGATGCGTGCCGTCATCGGCGACATGGACCTGGATCACACGCTCTCGCAGCGCGACCAGATCAACGCCAAGCTCCGCATCGGACTCGATGAGGCGACCGACAAGTGGGGCGTGAAGGTGACGCGCGTGGACGTGAAGAACATCTCGCCGCCCGACGACGTGCGAATCACGATGGAGAAGCAGATGACCGCCGAGCGCACGCGCCGCGCCTTAGTCCTCCAGGCCGAGGGCGACAAGCAGGCCGCCATCACGCGCGCCGAGGGCGAGAAGCAGGCCGCCGTGACGCGCGCCGAGGGCCAGAAGCAGTCGGCCATCCTCGCCGCAGAGGGCGCGGCGCAGGCGCGTCTCCGCAACGCCGAGGCCGAGGCCGAGGCCATCGCGCAGGTCGCGCGCGTCATGCAAGACCACGGCAACCCCGCGCAGTACCTCATCACGCAGCGCTACATCGAGAGCCTGAAGGAGATGTCGCTCGGCCAAAACTCGAAGGTCGTCTTCATGCCGGTCGAGACCTCGGCCATGCTTTCCAGCATCGGCGCGGTCAAGGAGATGTTCGCCGAGACCGGCGAGAAGCGGCGCGAGGGCAGCGAGCAGCAACTCCCGCCTGGCAGACCGCGTCAGTTGCCGAACGGTTAATCGGCAAATCGGTGACGCGAAACAACTGAATACCGCGAACCGCCTGGCCTCAGCTCACTACGCATCACAACAAGCTCTGAGATCGTGAAGGTCTGCGGCTCGAAAGAAGCCTCGCGGTGTGCGGCGGCAAGCTCGCGCGCGCCCTGCGGGGAGCGGAGGCGTGCGACGGTGAGGTGTGGCTTGAAGGGGCGCGACTCGCGTGGAAAACCGGCGGCGCAGGCGTCTTCGAGTGAGTGTTGCAAGCTCGCGAGGCTGCCCGATGTGTCCTTGATGTCGAGCCAGAGCACGCGCGGCTGCCCGTGAGGAGGGAACGCGCCCGCCTCGGCTATCGTCAACTTAAAAGGCATGACCCGCGACGCCGCGCGCGACGCCGCGCCGGACAAGTCCTCCGCACGCGGAAGCTCGATCTCGCCCAGAAATTTCAAAGTGATGTGAAGCTTCTCCGGCTTCTCCCATGAGGCGCGCACGTCGGGGAACTCGGCGCGCAGGCGTTTGATGTGCTCGGCGACGCACGACTTAACGCCGTCCGGTAGTTCGACCGCGCAGAAGGTGCGCCAGAGTGTTTCGCCTTCGTCCGGCATGAGTCGGTCGGGCCTTCAGTGTTGGGGGTCAATCACGATGAGGCGCGGCTCGGTCATCTCCTCCATCGCATAGCGAATACCCTCGCGCCCCGCGCCCGAAAGTTTGACGCCGCCGTAGGGCATGTTGTCAACGCGGAAGGCAGGCGAGTCGTTGACGATGACGCCGCCGAAGTCGAGCGCGCTGAAAGCGCGCAGAGCGCGGGCCATGTCGCGCGTGAAGACCCCGGCCTGGAGGCCGTAGCGCGTGTTGTTGGCTTCCGTCAGAGCTTCTTCAAAGTCGCCGAAAGTCTGCAACGTGGCGACCGGCGCGAAGACCTCTTCGGAGCAGACGCGCATCTCGCTGTGCACGTCGGCGAGCACGGTCGCTTCGAGCAGGGAGCCTTCGCGCCGCCCGCCGCACAGGAGACGTGCGCCCGCGGCGACCGCCTCGTTAATCCAATCTTCGGCGCGGCGAGCCGCGGCCTCGTCAATCATGTTCGAGATTTCCGTCGCCTCGTCGAGCGGATCGCCCGCGCGCAGTTGTGCGGCCTTCTCGACGAACTTGCCGGTGAATTCCTCGGCGATGCTCTCGTGGACGAGGACGCGTTGCGCGCTGATGCAGACCTGGCCCGCGTAGGCGAAGGCCGAAAGAGCCGTGCGACCGACGGCGTAGTTCAGGTCAGCCGTCTCGTCAACGATGACGGGCGCGTTGCCGCCGAGTTCGAGCGCGACCACTTTGCGCGCGGCGCGCTCGCGCAGCAGCCAGCCGACCTCGGCGCTCCCAGTGAAAGAGATCATCGCCACGCGCTCGTCTTCAAGCACCGTATCAATCGTCTCGACCTCCATCGGCACGACCTGAAGCGCCGACGCGGGCAATCCCGATTCGAGGAAGACTTCGCCGAGCAGCAGCGCCGTGAGCGGCGTGCGCGGGCTGGGCTTGACGATGATCGCGTTGCGCGAGGCGAGCGCAGGCGCGACCTTGTGCGCGACGAGGTTGAGGGGGAAGTTGAAGGGCGTGATGCCGAAGACGACGCCGCGCGGGAAGCGCTCCGTCCAACCCGTTCGGCCCGCGCCCGTTGACTGGCCGTCGAGCGGGACGACCTCGCCCGCGAAGCGCCGCGCCTCCTCCGACGCGTAGGTGAAGGTCATCAACGCGCGTTCGACCTCCGCCCGCGCCGTCTTGATGGGCTTCCCGGCTTCGAGCGCGATGGTGCGCGCGAACTCTTCGGCGCGCGAGCCTAAACCGTCGGCCATGCGCCGCAAAGACTCGGCCAGCGTGTGACGCGGCAGCTCGCGCATCTCGGCTGCCGCGCGCGAGGCGGAAGCAATCGCTTCTTCCACGTCGCCCCGCGCTGCGACCGAGAAGCGCGCGAGCAGTTCGTTGTTGTAAGGCGAGCACACCTCGCGCGTCTGGCCCGTCTCGCGCCACGCGCCGCCTAACAGGAGCGGTTTCGTCGTCGTAGCCACAGAAAAAATCTGCCGGCCTCCGGGGCCGGACTCTCCTTCCGAGATTGAAGCGGGTTGTCGTTCTGGCCCGATGTTAGCACAGGAGCGCGCGTGGAAGCGGTCTCAGATAATTGAATGCCTGAGACATTCGGGTTGACGCTCACGCGGAAACGACATTACAATTCGCGCGTCGCTCTTCTTGAGATGAACAACAGTTGACGCCTTCAATCAGCATGCCGTCTCGCCGGACATTCGCACGCATCGTCTTTACCCTCGCCTTCGCGCTCTCGCTCGGCCACGCCGCGCGCGCGCAGCAGCGCCCGCTCATCACGGAGGACGTGGACGTTTTGGAGCCGGGCGCACTCAGAGTCCAGGCGGGGCTTGACTTCATGCAGGACGCGAAGTTCCCGGCGTCGGGGCTGACGGGCGACCTGACGCGCATCGGCGTCATAGGCTTCCACGTCGGACTCTCCCCGAACGTCGAGTTCTCAATCGAGGGCGTGGCGCAGAACTTCCTGAGCATCAACACGCGCACTGCTTCGGCCTTCCCGCTCTCAATCGCGCCGGGCGCGAACTCGACGCGCGACATCGGCGACTTTCGCCTCTCGACGAAAATCAAATTACGAAACGAGACTCACCGCGCCCCAAGCTTGGGCTTCCGCTTTGGCGTTGAGCTTCCGAACTCGAACCAGGCGCGCGGCATCGGCCTCAACAACACGAACGCCTACGGCGTGATTCTGCTCGGCAAGAAGTTCGGGCGCGACGGGCGTTTGAACACCTTCGGCAACCTCGGCCTCGGCATCTACACCGCGCCGACTCAGCTCTTCACGCAGAACGACATGCTGCTCTACGGACTGGCCGGCCTCTTCCGCGTCAACAAGTCGGTCAGCATCGCCACGGAGGTCAACGGTCGCGCCAACACGCGCGGGAAGGCCGCGCCGCTCGGCACCGAATCGCTCGGCGAGTTCCGCCTCGGCGTCCAGGTCAGGGCCGCGGGCCTGCGCTTCGACGCCGCCGGCATCAAGGGCCTCACCGCCTTCAGCCCGCGCACCGGCGTCACCTTCGGCATCACCTACGACTCGCCCCCGGTCTTCGCTCCCGTCAAGTGACGAGTTCAAAGTTCAAAGCTCAAGGTTTAAAGTCGGAGAGCTTGAGCAGTCGAGTCCTGTCCCCGGCTTTGAACTTTGAACTTTGAACTTTAAACTTTGAACTCATGTTCGACTGGCTGGCCGAACTCGTCCGTTGGCTGCACGACTTCATCAGGGAGGTGCCGATCTACGTCGCCGCGCCGGCGATGATCCTGATCGGCACGCTTGACTCCTCGCTGCTGAGCCTCCCGGAAATCAACGACTACCTCGTCGTCGCGCGCTGCTACAGCGACCCGAAGTCCGTCTTCTACTTTCCGCTGTTCGCCGCCGCAGGCTCCGTGCTCGGCTGCCTTCTGCTCTACACGATCATGCGGCGCGGCGGGCAGGCCGTGATGCGCCGACGCTTCCGCGCAGAGAACATCGCGCGCGTCGAGCGCGCCTACGCGCGCTATGGGTTCCTCGCCATCGCCATCCCGGCCATCTTGCCGCCGCCGATGCCCTTCAAGATATTCGTCGCGACCGCCGGGGCGCTCGAATACCCGCGCTGGCGCTTCATCCTGACGGTGTTGATCGCGCGCAGCCTCCGCTACGTGGTCGAGGGCGCGCTCGCGGTCTTCTACGGCGAGCGCGTGCTCGTCTTCATGCGCATCAACGGGCTGGCGATCCTGAGCGTCGTCGCGGCGATACTGATCCTGTGCGTCGCCGCCTACGTCCTCGTCAAGCACATCAAGACGCCGCGGAGCATGATGGAGCAGGTCGCCGAGGAGAAGGAGAAGGGCAGAGAGAAGGACGAGGACGGAATAGACTTCCCGCCCACTGCCTCGCGTTGAAGGTTGACTTTGGAGGTAAGCGAAACCGGCTGTGAGTTTCTGGCGCAAGATTACGAACGGAATGACGCACGTCTCGG
>Ga0209577_10003329_pt1 | contig 15148 bp, 13 predicted proteins | sample GraSoiAngelo_109_FD_185874 | JGI IMG/M metagenome (GOLD analysis project Ga0209577, IMG submission 185874) | Grasslands soil microbial communities from the Angelo Coastal Reserve, California, USA - 14_0903_12_20cm (SPAdes) (version 2) | ecosystem: Environmental > Terrestrial > Soil > Grasslands...
GATTGCAATTGCTCGTTCCGTCGGGATTGGAATAGTCCGCGTTCACATTGTTTTCCGTCACCCAAAGCGGCACGCTTTTCAGGTCCGTTCGCGTTCCCAGTTCCTGATAGACGTAGTTGATGTATTGAATCATCAGCAGCACGCGATCGAATAAAGTGGCGTCCACGTCTTGCTGGTCGCAGGTGGGATAGAAATGCGTGGAGACGACATTGACCTGCGCATTGACTCCTCCATTCGCTGGGGAGGCCACGAACGGCGGCAGGTCCGTCGTTGGGTTCGTCACCGCAAGTTCCAGCGCGGAAAACTTGATCGTGCTGTCTACGCTGAGCATCGCGGGAACAACTGTATTGTAAAGCTGTATGTACTGGCTCGCCGTCATTCCGTTGATGTTGTATTCGTTGAAAATGCCCCACCAGGTAATCGGATGCTGTGGATAGCTGGAAACAAACGTAGTTCCTCCCCAGGTGAAACCGCCCTTGTTGTAATACTTCACCAAGTTCGCGCTGTAATCGGCAAAAGCCTGCACGTTTGCAGCATTAAAAATGAACTGGCCTGTCGTCGGATCATTCAGAAAGGCCGGCGCCACGGCGATCTGAAACTCCGGACTGTTATCCGCCGCACTCAGCACCGGCTGCACAACCGAGTCCAGGCTGGAAAAGTCCCAGTCCGTGGCGGATCCGGTGTTTGCCTTCATGGGCACTGCTTGGTCGATGGCTTGCAGGCGAATATGTTGCGGGCCAAGTTTGTTCAGCTGAGCCGGTTCCGTCGCCGTGTGATTCTGGAAGAATAGATAGTTCCCCCCTGACGGCTGGAACGACGTGGACATGAATTCTTCCAACTTGCCGCCAACTCCAAGGGTCGTATCGACAGCGCTCGCGGCGGATGCGGCAATTGCAATCACCGGCACAAACGGCTGGCTCGCGGTCCGGGTCCCGTCTGTCACTACCACATTCGCAGAGTATGTTCCTGACGGGGTCGTGGATGCGGCGGTCAAAGAAAGAGCACCGCCTGATCCTCCGGCCGTGGGAATAAATTGCGAAGTGACTCCGCTTGGCAAGTTGCTCGCCGTAACCGATATCGGGCTCGCCGGATTTATCCCACTGACAGTGATACCAACAGTCCCGGGCGTTCCGTCCTGAGGCACAACCACAGTACCTGTAGAAAGTGATACCGAAAGGGGTCCGGAAGGCGCTGGCAGGGTGCTGCTCGCCGATCCCCCACCGCCGCAACCTGTCGCGAAGGCTGAGGCCGCCAGCACGGCCAAAACCACGTTGCTCTCGAGAAACCGCTCAAGCTTCATGTCACACCTACTTCGAATGGGGCTCGGGCTTCATCGAGGGCCACGGGTATCTTACCTCGCGCTATTCTCCGACGGTACGGGCTCCGCGTTTGTTACAGTGGCGACAAGGAGAAAAAGACTCTAAGTCGCGGGCTAACCTCTCTGGGCGAGGCGGAATTTACCGACGCCGTCGAGTTACGAGTGTTGCGAAAGGACTTTTGGCAGAGTCGCACCAAAAGGGCAAACAGTCCAATCTTTTCAATGATCAGAGGAGGCCCGATTGCAGAATCGCTATTATTCCCGAAGAGGTTCGCAATGATCTCGGACTCACTCAAAGCGACCAGTTCGTGGTCATTGGAAAGGGCGACGCGGTGAACTTGAAGGTCATCACCCGGCCCAAGCTGGAGGAGTTCGAGAAGCTGTTGAGCCAAGCCCCAGAGGCTAAAAGAGCGGAAATCAGAAGGGCAGATTGGGGCGGCTGTTCGCCAGAAAATACTCGCAGCCCAGCTCCATTCTGAATGCCGCGCTTCGCGGGCGGGCCGCGACGCGCTATCGCGTTCAAGCATGGACTAGGATCCATGCAGGCATTCAATCAATGAATCAGTGGTTAGGCCATTGAAGGGAATACGACAGACGTTTGCGTGCTGTTGTTTAAGCCATGTCTCCCACTGAGCGACTCGCGCCAAGTAGGCGTCCTCGTCAGAAGCGTCCGCGCGATTGGGGGCAGGCAGCATCGCGACCCTTACGCCTGTGAGGTTCAAGGGCAAATCGGGCCGGCCTTTTGGCAAATTCGGGAAACTGGAGACGATCAGGAAGACGTGGTCCGCATCGAGCGCGCCAGCCGAAGTATAAAAGCTCAACGAACCTGCCACGTCTCCCAGCCTAGCTCCTGGCAAAAATCGCTGCATACCCTCGGCACATTCATTCAACAGCGTGGGAAAATCCTGAGATGAGGAATCCGCGGCCTTGACCAACCGTGGAGTAAATTCCAGCGGAGGCATCTGTAACGGAATGGCAGGTTCGTCCCGCAAGTCCGCCCAAGTCACTGTGACGGGGGGCTGCCAATCCCGTGCTGCCTTGTTCAACGTGGCCGCAATGGTCTTGAGCATCTCCGGTCGCGCTGTGTCAGGCATGTTTTGGAGAACTACGACGTCCGTACCTTCTTTAGTTCCACTTCCCAGCGCGCGCGCGATGCGTTGCTCTGTGACAGAGCTTAACGGAAGGGCTGCCACCGATGCCGCTCCAGCTTCTCGCAGGGCTTCGCTCCAGCGCCGCATTCGCGCAAGATGGTCAACCAGTGTTAGCGGCGTCCTTTCCGTTCCCAGGCGGTGGAGCAAAAGAATTCGTTCACCGTTCAGTTGTAATCGGATCGGCCGCTTACGCGGTGGCAAATCCTCTTTAAAATCAGAGACGATAACTATGTACTTCGGACCGAGAACGCTTTGCCCTTGGTCTGCTGCCAGTGCCACTGCCCCTGAAATATCCGTATAGGCAGACCGCTCGGAACCAGCAGTGGAGGCCCGCACTACCGCTTTCGTACACGCGTGCAATTTGTCGGCCATCTGAGCGGAGTCATCGTTGTCGCGTTTAATCAGGGATTGCTGGAATTGGAAAGGACCACACAGCGGGCTGGAAATCAAACTGGCAGTCTGAATACGTGACCACAGGATTTCTACTGGAGCCTGCCATTCCCGTTGAGCGAGTTCTGCTGTTGCGGTCGCGAGTTCCTCAAGTGCTCGCTCATCATTTACGAGAGGCGCAAAGCTCTTGCTGAAGTCCACTAGCACGACCAAGGAGGTGCCGGCGGATCGCGATTTATCGACTGAGCATCCTCCCAAAGCGACTGCGACCACGAGTGGCAGTACAATGCGCGATTTGGACGTGGCCAAGCAACATAAATGCATTAAACGAATCAAGATGCGCTAAGCACCGAAAACGTCTGACGCTTGCTTTCTTCAACTGCATGGAGTGGCGGCACTTCGCGACCGCGAAGCAGGAATGCCGGCGCGGCAAGTGCAAGGGCCAGGACCTCCAAACAAAACGTGGCCGCAAGAAAAATCCTTACACTCAGTCGTAGGACTTCCTCAACGATTGCGAATAGCATGCCGACACAGAGACGAAACCATATACGCAGGCCCTTGCCCGTCGCACTCGCCTGACTCGCAGCAGCACTCAGCGCGCCACAAAGGACAAGCATGAGAATGCAGAATGCAGCCTGGTAGCGAGTCACTCCAACCCGCCAAAGGAGTATGCCAAACGCGGTGAGAACAATCGCAGCTAATATGACAGCAGTTTTTCGCTTCCAGAGAGCCCCCGAAACTATTAGCCGCCGATTTCGCGTTCCATCGAGAAGCAGTTCGCCCCGCGGTAGCAACAATCCCAAGATCAAAAAGCAGGCAGCTAAGCCGACGGAAACGAGCCATGCCGGCGTTATTCCAATGTAAGGAACGAACGCATAGAGTCCGCTCACCGTGACGATGAACAGACTTAGGAAAGTCAACATGAACCACATTCCCGCCAAGGACGTAAAGTGATGGGCTTCGGCCGTGGTTAGCTGTCTGGGTGCCACAGCATCCTCAGGATTTTCTGAAGTCGCGGTCTCTTTCAGTTCCGTCACCGAAGCGACGAGCGACGTTGATTCTTGGGCTGCGGCTTGGAGTTCTCGCCGCATAGCCTCAACTTCCTCCCTCAGGCGGCCTGCGCCTGTTCCTGCACGTGAGCAGGCACCATCATATTTTTCGCGATACCGCCACAAGCGTCGTATGAGCGCTGGTAAGTGGTCCGCCGACTTGGCGATTCGCTCAAGGGATGCCGACCAGATTGCTCCCAGGCCGAAAAGCACAAGTACAAGAGTCGCCCCCCAAAGAAAAAATAATGTTCCCTGCTTGATTTGTTGCCCAATCGGCAAGTCAACGAGGGAGTTCCTGCTGGGAGCGACCTGGGAATAGAAGAAGCCTTCCACGCAGGCCATCACTACAGCGAAACAAGAAGCAATGAGCGGCCAAAGCGCAACACGTGAAGGCTCGTCCGGCGTCGGCCGGCCGGCCGTGTGCACATATCCCAATCCAGCCTCGACAAGCGTAAGCATAAAGGCGAAAACGAGGTACAGCGGAATACCAAAATAGGTAAGATCATGGGGGATGAATCCCAAATCTCGCAGAATCTGACCCAGCATTCCTGTATTGACAGAGATCAACGCGATCAGAATCATGCTCGATACGAACAAACGGGCCTTTGCGGTTCGGAGACTTCCATGCAGTGCAGGTAGTTGATCCGCCGTTGGCAGGTTCGGAAAAGCCGGAGCTGCCTTCAACGCAGCTTCTGTCAGTTTATTGCTGGCTCGCTCAAAAGCGCGCTGTAGATCAGAAACTCGAGCGAGCTGCGGTTTTAGCTTTTTCGTGATCTTGGAAAAGGAGACCAGCACTGCGTCAAGGCGCGTAAGGCGTTCGGACACGTAAGTGATCCCCGCATTGTCCTTAAAGTCTTCAATCAGCGCTTCAACTGCCCGCCGCCGACGATCGCGCGCCGCCGACTGCCTGGAGACTAATCGAGACAGGTAGGATGCTACTCCTCGCCGCACATTTGTGCTTATCGGATAGAAGAGGAAATAAGCTGGAATGGCGGCAATCGCGAGCAGTCCAAGAATTGCCAGAGACCACGCCAGAACACCCCAGAACCAAGGAATATGTTGCGATACGACGTTACTCAAGGATTCCATGAAGACAGCCCCGTATAAAAGCAGCCACTTGACGTCGGAAACGGTGGACCACGCCGAGCACGTTGTCGCCGCGCGGTGTCGTCCCATTCTTAAAGTGCACTGATGAAGGCCGGGCGTTTCTTGAGTCTATATACATACGCGCGTTGGTGGTCGGCGGCTATAGCATACCGTTTGGCTTGTGGCCAAGCAGTTATCCTCGGCGAAAGCCGTCCAACCCTGCCAGTCTTGTCAAGTGCCGGGGGATGAAAGACTCGCGCCAGCGGTGCCGGCGCCGATCAGCGCAAATTTCTCGGCTTAGACGAGAGGCAGCTTAATCCGGTGTCAAGCCCGCCCAAGATTCCGCCTTTGCGAGTTTGCAACCAGTGCCTTCGGCCCACCTCAGCCATGAATCCTCCGAATGCAACGGTTGGCTCATCATGCGTTCCGCCCGCTTGAGATTCAGACGCTGGAATACGTCCGGCAGAGCGTGACGGCCGCGGCCGCACGCGCTATGCTACTGCGCTTGCGTGCGCTTTAGCCAGACGGAAAGCGCCCTTTTTGGGATTTACGTGCCTACAGAATTTTCCTAGGAGGCGCTGATGCGGTTCTTACGCCATCACATCCACGTGATTGTTCTTTCGCTCCTCGCTTGGATTCTGTTTTCTATTGAAACTTTCGCGCAAAGCACCCCTGAAGAGCTTCAGACCGTTTTGGGGGAGGATATACTCGCTCCCAGTGCCGCTTTGTTGCAGATGAAAGCGTTCATCCTGAGCCGCGTCCCTCGGCCGCCTATTGCGACGAGCGCGGCGCAATGGACGGAGGAGTCCCAACGCCTGCGCCGACACTTGTTGCAAGACGTCGTATTTCACGGCTGGCCGCCGGAATGGGTCAACTCCCCACCCAATTTCGAAGAGGTTGGGACGATTGAGACGCATCAAGGATACCGCCTTCGCAAACTGCGCTATGAAGTTGTTCCCGGCTTTCAATCTGTCGCGATCCTTTACGAACCGGAAAAGTTACAGGGCAAACTGCCCGCAATTTTAAATGTGAATGGGCACGTCGGACCGCCGGGGAAAGCGGTCGAATACAAACAAAAGCGGTGTATCAATTTCGCCAAGCACGGCATCCTGGCACTCAACTTGGAATGGTTCGCCTTTGGCGAGCTGCGGGCGGAGGGAAACCAACATTGGTATGGGGCCCATCTGGACTTGGTCGGTGCCAATGCGCTTGGAATTTTTCTGCTGGAAATGCGGCGCGGGCTCGATTACCTCTACGACCATCCGGCTGTGGACCGCAATCGCATCGGCGTTACCGGGCTCTCCGGCGGCGGATGGCAAACGATTTTTCTAAGCGCCTTGGATGAACGGGTAAAAGTTGCGGTGCCTGTCGCGGGCTATTCCTCAACCGCGACTAAAGTGGAAGCCAGGCAATACGGCGACTTAGGCGACCTCGAACAAAACGGAACAGATCTTCTTGCGAATGTCGATTACACGCATTTAACCGCCATGATGGCGCCTCGCCCCACGTTGCTCATCCACAATGCGGAAGACGATTGCTGTTTTCGTGCGCCGCTGGTGAAGCCGTTGATTTACGATGGCGTTCGGCCTTTTTTCAAGCTCTACGGGAAAGAGGCTGTCTTCGAGTGGTACGAGAACCGCGACCCTGGCACGCATAACTATCAGCTTGATAATCGCGAGCGCGCCTATCGTTTCTTCAGCCAGCAATTCGGCATGCCTATCGTTGAGAAGGAAATTCCCGCGGGCCAGGACATCCAAACTTATGATGAACTCGCTGTTGGGCTCCCCGAACACAATCTGACCATTCTGGACTTGGCGCGCAAGATGGCGGGCACAAAAAGCCGCTCCCCCATTCCGTCAGGCTCCACCGCGAAGTCTTCCTGGGCAATTTCGGAACGACAGAAATTAAATTCGGTTGTTCGGTACAAGCCAGCACGACTAGCGCGCGTCTGGACCGTGGCCAATACCAAGAACAAAGGGTTAGAGACGCTTTCGTATTTGTTTGAAATGGACAATGGTTTAGCCGCCAGTGGTGTTTGGGTGAGAGGAATCGGCGCTCCCGCGAACGCTTCCGTTACTGTCGTGCTTCACGATCAGGGCCGCAAGGCCGCAGCGGCGGATGTGTCCAGCCGCGTGAATCGCGACGAGCAAGTTTTGGCTCTCGACCTCACTTTGTTTGGCGACACCTGGAAGGACCTCGAGCCCTATTCGTATGCGCAGATTCTAGATGGAGAAGGCGAGCGTCCGGTTGGAATTCAGGCGGCTCAACTCATCGAGATTGCTGAGTGGCTTCGAAGAGGTACCACGGCATCGAAGGTGCGCCTGGAATCCAGGGGTATCCGCGCGGAAGCAATCGCGCTGGTTGCGGCGGCGCTTCAGCCAGACATTTTTTCAAATGTGGTTGTCCACGAAGGCATACTTAGTCTGGATTATTTGCTGCAGGTTCCGGTCACGTTTCAAAATGCGCCAGAACTGTTCTGTCTTGACCTGTACAAAGAGTTCGACATTGATCACCTCTCAGCGATGGCCGTTCCTGCCGAAGTCAGATTCGACAATACGCTGAAGGCGCCGCAGCGCTAAACAACGCATTTCACGCGAAACGGGGGGATTCTCTTCCAGAAATTCTTGGAGAGTGCGCCCCTTTAAAGGGAGTCGCACAAGAGTTGGGGCGGCACACGCGTCCCGCGAAACACCGACGTTCCGCTAGGAATCTTCGGATTTTTCGCGACGATGCTTGCCATCTGCCTTACAACTTTGGCGGCCACTTCCGGGCGGCGTGGAAGACGCGCAGCACTTCCACTCTGCTCTCCGCACCCGATACGGGATGATGTAGGGCGTACCCGCAACCACTGGTTCGCGAGTCCCCTCGATGCGCCCTGGCCGGCCCATGGCGGGGTGGCTGGCAAGTCGTTGCACGGCCCGCTCGATGGCCAGCACCACGCGCTGCGCCGCGGCACGACTGTCACGGGAAATATGCTCGGCTTCCGCTTCCAGATTCGCCAGCGCCCGCTTCAGCCACCGGACTTCCAGCGGCTTACCCGGCACGTCGCGTCCGCTTACGGCCCGTCCACTTGCTTATCGTGCGCTGCACCTGCTTGTCGCTTGCGAAGTCTCCTCGATCCGCCATTCCCAGCACGAGGCTGAGAGATTGACGTTGATCAGCGCGGGCACCGCTTGCCCCTTCCGCATCGGCTGGAGAGCGCCCCGGTCCAACTTCTAAGTCGACACAAATTCAATCTAAGTCGTTTGTTCTCAAATGCTCGATTGGGAGTAAAATGAAATGACGAAATCGCCGAGCGTCAGGTGGTTGGATCGGGAGTAGCAGGTCCGGTCCCGCTTCGTTTCCAGAATACGTGCAGGACGCGATTGGGTACGTGCCTTCGGGGATTTGGCGGTGCGGGCATCTTGGAGATTGTTCAAGGCGATGTTGCAACCAAAACAGCGGCCCCGAACTTGTAATTTTAGTTCTCCGAACGGCGGCAACAGATTGGAATAGAAAGGCAAACAAGTGGACCTTGATCAGTTAGCGAAGGATTTGCGGGAAAGACAGATTTCCCAGGAACGCTGGAAGGACAGCGAAATGTCTGAAGCGGACTTTCGGAAGATGGTCGTTGAAATGCCAGACGAACAGATGGTCCTGGCCTGCTGCGTGCGCCCGGAAGGTGGCGGAGATCACGTGCCCCGGGACCTAGGGCTCGCGGCAGTGCAAGTAGCCGAATCAGCTGAGGAGTGGCTCGAAATAACCCGTCAAATCGGCCCGAACGGAGAATTGCTATCACGTCCCGAGCCACAAAAGTTCCAATTTTCGCGAGCAAAAGTACTTGCGCTACTAGCCCAGTACCGCCCGTATACGTTGAAAAAGCGGGAAAAGACCGCTGGCCACACTTCGTAGTGTTCCACGACCCAAATGCGGGGAAAAAGTCCTACGACTTTATCCACGCGGCGCCAGGGCCTATTCAGCCAGTCTTAATACCGACCAGCTGACCAAGCCTGACGGCTCGTTTTGCTACCCGTCTACCGACTGGGTCTGAAAGTCAGTTGCCAGATGGGAGATAAAGGAGTCGAGCAGCTGGCGTCTTTAAGCGTTGGCGTGCCGCAGAAGTCGGCCGCATAAGCTTTAACTTGGGCGGGATCGAGGTTGTAGCGACGGATTAAGGCACAAAATCGCTGGTGCAGCTTTGGCTGTCCGTTATTCGAGCTATTTTGGCGCGCCTGTTTTGCGGACTGATTCGGTTCGTTGTCAGAAGCAGGCGAAGCACTCCTAGCCCCAGCTCTTCAAAGGCCAATTCCATAAGCCTTTTGGAGCCGAGGTGCGTGTCGCTGAAACCAGGGCCGTAAACCGTGCCGAGAGTCCCCAACCCACGAACGCTTGGACACCCTTAGCTGCCGGGTCCGGCTATGGGCTGCTCAGGAGAAATCCAACTCCTTTCGCTTGAAAGACCGTCCTGTCCCCCTGTACAGGAAAAAACTTTCTTGGTCAGCTGTACGAATTCGGGACTATTCGGTCAGGCGCAAACGGTCGTTTGTGCAGTATCTTGTCGCCGAAAACTGGTTCCGGGGGAACAGCCACAAGCTGCCGAGGAACCTAAATCCAACAACCGAAGAACGATTCTTCCTTCGCAGGCACGGACAGCTGTTGCGTGGTGAAACAGCGGTTCAGGCTGTTCGTTGCACAATGCGAGGTTCACAGACGTTCAAGGAGGTTGCTGCGCCGAAATCAGAGAGCGGGCCAGTTCGTTGCGCACATCTAGCACGTAAGTAGGTCGGATGTAGAAGCGGCAATACAAAACCCAGCCATCCCTGCCGCGATGTCTTGGGGGCCATTCCGCGAAAGTGGCTGCGTAAATTTTTGGGGGAGGGGGAAAATGAGGCAAACATGGTTCGAGTATCATCAGGAGCGACGAGCGGTAACACAAAAGAGACAGCAAGACAATTTGACCGCGGAACAGATTGAACGCTACGCACAAGAAGCACGCAGCGAGATGCAGGACCTGGTCCAAGTGCGAAGAAGAGACCGAGGAAGGAAAGCAGAAAACGGCGCCTTCTTTGAAGTGACCGACGAGGCGATGCTGGACCAAAGCATTAAATGGCCCTGGGGTTCGGACCGGCACCCCTTCCAGCGAGTTGCCGACTTGTCGTTGAAGGTAGCGGGGCGAAACAACATTCTCAGAGATCGTTTGTTCAGGCTTCTCCATGAAGAGGCTGCAAAAGGAATTTGCGCAGCCGCCATTTACGAAGCGGTTTGGGAAACCATCAACAATCTTGCCGATGACGTTCTCGATGAGGCCATTGGCGTTGTTTATGATGAACGCAAAGCCAAGGCAATGACCGCCGCTTGATGCGTTCGAGAAAATCATGGATTCAACGGCAAGCCGAAAGGGCCGCCGAAGATTGCGAAGCGTAAATATGTGAATCACGGATTTGCGGACTTGGTGGCTTGCATGACGGCCACGCGTGCCTGCTGGTCCGGGAAGAGAGTTTGCTGGGATTCAAAGACCGAACCGATCCTCGAGGAAGCCTCAAAATCGAGGCAGCCCATGCACCGATAGATATATAATCCCCGCCGTCGGTAAATGAGCGTACTTCATTCGGTGGGTCAAATGCCTTTCCTAAACTTTGTGCGTTGCGGGCCGCGCCTCGCCTGCATACTAACTGCAGTGTCGCTCTTCGTTTTGCCTGGCAGGGCACAAAACCAACCGGTGCGCGTCATCGCGTTCGGGGCGCATCCTGACGATTGCGACCTCGGCGCTGGAGGCCTTGCCGCCAAGTATGCGGCGCATGGCGATAAGGTGAAGTTCGTATCCCTAACCAATGGCGATGCCGGGCACCAGTCGCTGCGCGGTGAGGAACTCGCCAGGCGCAGGCGCGCCGAAGCCCTGGAGGCAGGCCGACGCATCGGCATCGAATACGAAGTCCTCGATAACCATGACGGCAAGCTTTTGCCCACCCTGGAAGTCCGCGAGCAGGTGATCCGCGAAATTCGCCAGTGGAAGGCGGACGTCGTCATTGCGCCGCGCCCGAACGACTATCATCCCGATCATCGGTATACCGGAGTGCTGGTCCAGGACGCGTCGTACATGGTAATTGTACCGGACTTGGTGACGGATGCGCCGCCGCTGAAGCGGAATCCGGTTTTCCTGTATTACAGCGACCGGTTCACGCGCCCCCAGCCTTTTCACGCGGACATTGCCGTGTCGATTGACGATATGTTCGAGAAAAAAATCAATATGCTGGACGCGCACGTGTCGCAGTTCTATGAGTGGCTGCCATGGACCGAGGGGCAGCTCGAGCAAGTGCCGAAGGATCCGGGAGAGCGGAAGAAATGGCTGGCGGCGTCGATGCGCGGGGCCAGGAGACTTCAGCCGGAGTGGCGAGAAGCGTTGGAGAAGCGCTATGGCGCGCAAGCGGCAAGTGTTCAGCACGCCGAGGCATTTGAAATCACGGAATACGGACATCAGCCGAGCGAGGAAGAGATTCGCAAGCTCTTCCCATTTTTTCCCGAGCCCTGACACTTGCCTTGCGCTGGAGTTGCCCCCCCAGATTCTGGTTTGATGAGCCTACATTTCGAACTCTCGACTACGAGGCACGTATTTCTTGATTGTTGTGGTAGCGCCGAGGGTTGCCGAATGAGCGTGGTTATGGCAGATGAGGGTGCAGGAGTTGGCAGCCCGCGAATAGGAGACGACGCCGTTGAGGGTGACGACGTTTACGTCAAAGTTGACCAGCCGTTCGCCTGAGATCGTGCCGTGCAGAGGATTTGTGTTCCCATGCTGCGGCCCTGGGTGACGCCGTCGAGATTCAGCATGTTGGCCAGCAAGCTCGGCGGCGGCAGGCCGCTGCTGCGAACTTGCGTGACGGGAGCTGGTATAGGCGAACTGGGGAATAACGTTGAGAAAATCGCCGGCAGTAACCGCCCGGGCGGAAAGATAACCAAACACGGGATTATCGACCTTTCCGGCGCTGGCGCCGTGGCAGCGCAAGCAGTTTTCATACTGATTGATGGACGGATTGACGGCGGACACGCCATGGGAGGGGTTGACGCCCGCAACGCCGTTCTGCGAAGCGCGAGTTAGGGGAGGCGGGGAAAATGCGTCATGGCTACCCACTGTTTCTCCTTGCAGGCGGCGGCCCGTAGATCCCAAGAAAGGTGGATCTTGTCCAAACGCCCTAAGTCATTGCGCTCCAAGGTGTTGGATATCCCAACACCCTGCCGCACTTCACCACACTCTCCGCCCTAGGTTCTCCCATGGTGCGTTCCGGCACAGAGAATAGCGTGAAATAACCCAGGCCGCGGCCGGGCAAACCGTGGTCTTTTCCTACAATTTTGGTCATCTTCTCCAGAAAAAAACGACGCGAGCCGGGAACTGGGTTTCCACGGCTCCCTGTGCTCTGCTAAAGTGGAAAGCGATGGAATTATTGGACCCATCCATGTGTTCGTGGTCGCGAGGCTGCCTGCAGGGCCGAATATTCTCTGCCTGCCTCGCTGGGCTGGCACTTTGGTTGGCTGCGGCATCAACGTTTGCACAGCAGCCGACGATACGGTTTGTGCGGAACCCGGATCCGGCGCCGGAGTTCAAACTGACCACCCTGGACGGAAAAGCTCTCAGCCTAGCGGATTACAAGAGCAAGGTGATTCTTCTGAATTTCTGGGCCACCTGGTGCGGACCGTGCCGCGCCGAAATTCCAGACCTCGTCGAATTGCAAAACAAATATAAGGATCAGCTGCAGGTCATTGGTCTGGTGGTGGATGATGAAGACCAGGAAGCCATCAAGAAGTTTGTCAGCGAGTATGGCATCAATTATCCCGTAGCCATCGCGACCGACGCGTTGCGGCTGGAGTACGGCGGGATTCCTGCCCTTCCTACTTCCTTTCTGCTGAACAGCGAAGGGAGGTTGGTGCAAAAGCACGAAGGTCTGCGCGATCCTGTTCTATATGAAGTGGAAATTCGCTCGCTGATGGGGTTGCCGATCGGCAATGTGAAAGTGGAAACGTTTGAGGATACCGGGCAGATTTTTCTGAAGCACGCCGACCGCGCCACGCAGCTCCCCGGCGTGGACCTTTCGAAACTGACGCCGGAGCAAAAAATCGCGGCGCTTCACAAATTTAATGCGGAATCCTGCACCTGCGGATGCCAGTACACGTTGGCGCAGTGCCGCATCTGGGACCGCAACTGCAACGTCAGCAAAGACGCAACCGCCAAAATCGTCGCGTCTCTTGCCGGCATTTCTCACGCGACGTCAGATCCACCGGCAGCACAGCCAGCGTCGACCGCTCCGTCACCGACAAAACCCGCTACACCTGAAAAGCCTCAACCGTAGTTACGTGTGACCCCCGAGAGGGCGAAAGAGCTTATCACCATCCCGCGGGGAGCACCGCCGCATACGTTCTCTCGGTGCGGGGGGGGGTATTGTCGCGGCCAAATAGGCACAGAAACAAGGTGCTACGGCACTCGGCCATGTATGTCGCAAAGGATGTGGGAGTTGACGACTCCCGGCGCCTAACTAAAGGCGGGGGATTGCTCGGAGTTACTATGCGGCATAGCCACATACCTCCGACGATGTTTCCTGCTTCCCGGGCACGCGCCTGAACTCGCGTTTAGGTCTTACTGTGCCTCCACAGGCTAATACCGAGCGTCCCTCGGCTAAGATTCTCAAACCTTCGACGAAAATGTTTACGACGGCATTCTCGTCCCGCTGATGTTCCGTATGGCAACTCGAACACGTCCAGCGGTCTTGGAGTTGGAGGCCTGCATTCTTTTGGTGACCAATGCAGCACAACTTGGATTTCCAGCTTGAATCATCCAGCGCTCCATTATTGCGTACGAACCGGGCCAGCTCCCATGCCGCGATCACTTTGGTGGAAAACGGGGACGCCGAGCTGAGGAAGAAATAAAAAACCGGCGCACAATGTGGCTAGTGAAAGACGCGGGACGTTCTTGTGGGGTTGCGACGGGACCGCGTCAGCGACTTGCGAGGAGTGGTGTCGCGGTACTACACTCGCGCGGCGCGCTTGAAAAGTACTCTGCGCAAGCGCGCAGTTTGACATCGAGGAGGCGAGGATGAATCGTCGAATGTGCATTGCGGCCGGGGTGCTGATAGTGGGGGCAGTCTTCACGGCGAAAGGGATGTTTTCGCAGACGACCATACAACCGACAAGAAAGGTGGTTAAGCTGGCGGGACCGATTTCGGCGCCTTTCAGCGACGCGATTCTGTCGGGGAATACGCTTTACCTGGCCGGACGGATTGGAATTGATCCGAAGACCGGCAAGGTGCCGGAAAAGATCGAGGACGAAATCAAAGTTCTGCTCGATGGCGAGAAAGAAGTCTTGGCGCAAGCGGGGATGGCGATGGATGACTTGGTGTACGTGCAAATTGCTTGTACGGACTTGTCGCTCTTCCAGAAGTTCAATCCAATTTACGCGAGCTACTTCGCGACGAAGGATTATCCGGCACGCGAATTCATTGGGGCGGGGGCACTGCTGGCGGGGGGGCATTTCGAATTGCAAGCCATCGCTGTCAAGCGTTAGCCTGCGGTTTTCACGCGGGGCTGTCCGCTCCAAATTAGACACCACCGGAATTAGTCTATTTAATTTAAATTTAGCCCCCGGTCTGAAATGGAGTCCGGCGAAGGGAAAGCCAGGCCTTGACAGGCCCGCCAAGGCAGTGTAAAAATTAACGTCGTTAAGTTAGTGAGAATGGCGCGTTGCAATGGGTGTGAAGGAACGCCGGGCGCGGCAGAAGAAGTACCTGCGGCAGGAGATTCTGGATGCCGCCAGCGAACTATTCGTACGCGATGGCTACGAAAACGTGTCCATGCGGCGCATTGCCGACAAAATCGAGTATTCGCCGACGACCATTTACATCTATTTTAAGGACAAGGCCGACCTGCTCGAGCAGGTTTGCAAGGAAACGTTCGCCAGGCTGGTGCAGAAGTTGAGCAAAATCTTGGAACAGCCGGGAGAGCCTATCGAACGCCTGAAGCGCGGGCTCCTCGCGTACATCGAATTTGGGCTAGAAAACCCGCATCAATACAGGGCCACATTCATGATGCCAATTCCGGAAGGGTTCGATCATGAGAAATACCACGAGGCAGATTCACCGGGAATGCAGGCGTTTTCTTTTTTGACCCAGGGAATTAACGACTGCGTGCAAGCC
>Ga0209577_10003330_pt1 | contig 15138 bp, 13 predicted proteins | sample GraSoiAngelo_109_FD_185874 | JGI IMG/M metagenome (GOLD analysis project Ga0209577, IMG submission 185874) | Grasslands soil microbial communities from the Angelo Coastal Reserve, California, USA - 14_0903_12_20cm (SPAdes) (version 2) | ecosystem: Environmental > Terrestrial > Soil > Grasslands...
GTAACTGAACAGGAGGATTTTTTCCAGTGTATAGCTGCAGGATGCCCTGCTGATGGGATCGCTCATACGAGGGGTTTCTGGTCTTTCTTTTCATCGTTTCCGAACGTCAGGCAACTTGACTATAATTCGTCGCCCTGCCGGTAATTCTTTGGAGTTTCATATGGAAAATCTTGTCCGCAAGCTGGCCTCGCTCTGTTTACTCCTGCCCTTGTGCGGACCTACATGGGCAGCGCAGACCATTAGCAAGCCTAAGGTGCGGGCCATTACCGCATTTATTCGAGTCGATGCAGCTCATTACGATGCGCAGGTGCGCGAAGCTCTTAACCTACTGCGAGAGGCCAGGAGCGCGTATCAACAGCGCGGTTACGAAGTGGAAACGATACGCATAACCACGCAACCGTTTCCCGAGATCATTCACGGTCTGAGTGAAGAGCAAGCGATGGATTTCTTTCACGGGTTGGATGCTCTTGCCAAGCGGGAATCGTTTTTGGCAAATGTCGGGCCGGCCATGCTGGCCGACGGCGATGCGGTTGGCTCGGTTGACCTGCTGGCTCGTGTGCTCACTCAGACGGAGAACCTCAACGCGAGCATCGTTGTGGCCCAGGAGGATGGAATCCACTGGAACGCCGTCCGCCAGAGCGCAAAAATTATGAAGTATGTCGCCGAGCATACTCCGCACAGCCGGGGTACTTTTCGCTTTGCAGCTACGGCGCTGCTGGCGCCGTTTGGGCCATTTTTTCCCAGTTCTTATCACACCGGCGCCGGTCATGCATTTTCGATTGGCCTTGAGGCCGCCAGCGTGGTTCAGGCAGTCCTCGAGAACAACAAGGGAAACGTCGAAAACGCCGCTCAGTCCCTAGCCGCAGAACTGAGCCGCTTCGATACAGAGTGCGAGCAAATCGCCAAGGAGATCGAAAAACGCTCTGCCTGGGCGTATGCAGGTCTCGATCCGACTCCCGCACCTCTTGGGAAGGTGTCTATGGGGAACGCAATTGAAAAATTCATTGGAGCAAAATTTGGTTCGAGCGGGACCATGACGGCCGCGGCGATCATTACCCGGGCCGTGAAGTCCGTACCGGTCAAACAGGTGGGTTATGCGGGGCTGATGCTTCCTGTAATGGAGGACAGCGTTCTTGCTCAACGGTGGAGTGAATCGACCTACAGCATCGATTCTCTTCTGGCCTATTCGGCGGTGTGCGGTACCGGGTTGGACACAGTCCCATTGCCCGGCGATGTAACTGAACAGCAGTTGGCGCAAATTATTGGCGACATGGCATCGCTTGCTTACAAGTGGAAGAAACCGCTTTCTGCGCGCCTGCAGCCTGTGACCGGGAAAAGAGCCGGAGAGAAGACGGATTTTGGGGATCCGATGCTTACCGATACGGTGTTGCAGAAGTTGCCGTGAAAAGTCTGAATTTTGGGAAATCTAAGGGCACTGTGAACGAATTGCCCAGGCACGCGCGGGTAGTGTAATGGCCCCATCGGGATCGATTGGCAAAGAGCTTCTCAGACGTTCTCGAATCGCGCTGCGAGTTTGATCATCGCGACTGGCCAGGTAATTAGGAGCTGAACCCTGTCCCGTGAAAAATGGCTGCCAATAGTCGTCGAAATTTCCGAAACGATATACCACTTCCAAATCGTGAACTGTAAGCTGTTCGAGGCCCACGCTTTGAAACAGGCTGCGCAGCCCATCCGGAGTGCAGAAGGGGAAGCGGCGGGCTTGATCGAAAGCTGCGGCCTCGGGATCGACGACGGTGGCCACGTTCCAAAACTCGCGCAGGAAACGTGCACCGTGGGCGTAGTCCCAAACGTAGCCTGCGACAGTGCCGCGGGGGCGGGTGACGCGCGACATTTCGAGGAGGGCCCGCTCGGGTTGCGGAATAAAGTTTAATCCCAGGCCGCAGACCGCGACATCGATCGTGGCGTCGTCGAATGGTAGCGCCATTGCGTCGACCACCTCGAAGGTTAACTTGCGATGGGCGCGATGTTGACGGGCAAATGCAACCTGCCCAGGCGAAGCGTCGATGCCAAGAACGCTGGCGGGCGAACAACGGTCCACAATAGCCTGGCTCACAATTCCGCTTCCGCAGCACACATCCAACCATCTTTCTCCCGCCGGTATGCTCAGCCATTTCAGAAACTCATCGGCCAGCAGGCGGCTCCAGCGGCCCATCCAGAGCTCGTAGGCCGCGCCCGACGTCCACTTGTCCACACTCGGGTTTACCGGCACATCGACACCACCTTTATCCGGGCACAGCAGAAAGACTATCAAACCTTGTTGGCCTGATGTAGATCACTGCGAACAGTGATCAGCATCACTGTGCTGGTTTTGGAGGTGATTTCCAATGTGATGGTCCGAGGACGGACCTCAGACCAATCACGCTCATGGGAACAGTCAGCGCCGGGAAAATCGAGTTCGAGGTGATCCGTAGAAGCAAGGTCTACGAACAGGTCGCCCGGCAACTCCAGCAGCGAATTATCGACGAACTGAAGCCCGGTGACCTGCTGCCGCCGGAACGCGAACTTGTGCAGATGCTCGGAGTGAGCCGCAGTTCCGTGCGGGACGCCATTCGCAGCTTGGAATTGGTGGGCCTGCTCGAGCCCCGTCAAGGCATTGGCACGGTGGTTCGTGAGCCATCGGCTGATTCCTCTGCCAATCCCCTGGCCGGCATTCTCTTGCAGAAGCGGAAGCTGGTGGGCGAGCTGCTGGATGTTCGCAAGATGATCGAGCCGCCTCTGGCGGGGCGCGCCGCCCTGCACGCCTCTGAGGTCGCTATCGCCGAGATGGAACAGATTCTGACTCGGCAAAAAGAGAAGGTGAGCCGGGGGGAACTGGCGATCGAGGAAGATTCTGAATTCCACTACGCCATTGCCTTGGCATCCGCCAATAGCGTCGTGCTGAAGGTAGTGGATGTGCTGATGGATTTGTTGCGCGAAACCAGAGAGCGCTCCTTGCAAGTGGAAGGACGGCAGCAGAAAGCCCTTGCCGGTCACCAGCGAATTCTGGCGGCTCTCAAGCGGCGGGACGCCTCCGCGGCCGAGGCTGCCATGCGCCGGCACTTAGACGAAATCGAGAAGATCGTACTGAATAAAATCTAGCAGAAGATTTTGCAAAAGAATGGAGGTAGCCAAATGGGCCAGCTATTCGCGGTTGAAATCATCTACCGAGGAGTCTTTCAGAAGACTCTGGCCAAGAACATAACGCGCGGGATTGTCCTGGCGGCGCACAACGAAGGCAAGCTGGGCATCTCCTTCGGGCGTTACGGAGATAGTCCGGAGCGCAATGGTATTCCGGCGAAAAGTTTCGCCATTGTCGCCAGCGATGCGCAGACGCTCGAGGCGGGCATGGCGCAATACGAGCCGAAGCAAGTCGACGTCACCGTGGTTCTCGACGATACGCTCTGTAAGGGCGCGGAATCGTGGGCCTGGTACGGGTTGCACCCAGTGCACCAAGCTCTGAAGCCCGGCGGCACACTCATCGTGGACTCGCTGCAGGATGCTCCTACGCTGCTGAAGGGAATTCATCGCCGCCAAGAACCCTACAAGTTGGGGATTGTGAAAGGCGTCACCAGCTTCTCTGGCATGTGGGTTTACAAAGACGATCACACCGACGTGCGCATTCTAGGCGCCATTGCCAAGGCACTGCCCGCAGTGGTCAGCCTCGCGTCAATCGAGAAATTCATCAACGAAAAACTGAAAAATCCGTTGAAAGCGACATCGGCCCACACGACCTTCGAGCGTTTTACCTCGATGAACGTGAAGCCCGGCGAGGGCAATGCCGAAGAGCCTTTCAGCTTCCAACTGCCCAAATGGAACAACATGCGGAAGGGAGTTTCCGTTAAAGGCCAGCCGCAGGGCGGTCCCTATGCGGACCCGGTGACGAAGGAAGTCGGCGGATTCCGTCCCGTGCGCAATGACAAATTCAAGAAATATTCGACACGGACCATGCGTCCCGTCGTGAACTTCGAGACCTGCACGAAGTGCACTTTGTGCTGGCTGAATTGCCCGGATGCGTCCTTCGACGTGACCCCGGACGGGAAATACGACGCCAACCTGGAAGCCTGCTGCGGCTGCGGTATTTGCGAAGCCGTGTGCCCGGTTCCCAATTGCATCACCATGGTCGCCGAGACGGCATTCGACGGCAACGCAAGCCAGTGGGAGGCGTTCCGCAAAGATAAGGCCGCTTACAAGGAATGGCTGAAAGCGACTGTTCAGCCGGCCGGCGAGCGTTCTCACGGATTCCGTTATCGCGGCCAGTACAAGGAACAGATTCCCGCAGTGCTGGAAATCGCCGAAAAAGGCTAACGCCCGGACAAGGAGATTGATATGGCAACGATTGCATTGCCCGTAGAAGAGAAAAAAAAGTACGAGCAGGAAGCCCTGATTACCGGAGCGGAAGCCATTGCGGTGGCTTGCAAGCTGGCCAACGTGGATGTAGTCACGGCTTATCCCATACGGCCTTACGACACGGTGATGCAGTACATCAGCCAGTTGAAAGCCGACGGCGAGATGGACTGCGAATACATCGTGGCGGAGGGCGAGCATTCACAGTTTGAAATTGTGAAGCACGCGTCGGTATGCGGCGCGCGCGTGTTCTGTGGTTCCAGCGGCGTAGGCTGGATGTACGCCATGGAAGCGCTGACCGTAACGCCGGCTTTGCGTGTGCCGATGGTGGCCATGGTCGGCAACCGCGCGTTGGATGATCCCGGAGCCTTCGGTGTGGAACACAATGACGCTCTTGCCGTGCGCGACCTTGGCTGGCTATTGAACTGGGTTGACAGCGCGCAGGAAGCGCTGGACACCGCTTTGATCGCCTACCGGGTAGCAGAAGACCCGCGGATGTTCGTTCCCTGCGCCATCAGTTGCGATGGCGCATTCCTCACGCACTCACAGGCATTGGTTAACATTCCAACGCAGGAACAGGTGAAGCAGTTCCTGCCACCGTACAAGCGTGGCGATCTGCTGCTCCATCCCGATAACGTCATCTCAGTCGCTCCGCAAGTGAATGAAGACTGGGTGATGGAGGTCCGGCGCCAGAACTACGAAGTCACGGAGCGCGCCTGCGGCGTAATTCGTGAAGTTTACGCCGACTTCGAGCGCATCTTTGGCCGCAAGTACGGCAACCCGTTCTTCGAAGAGTACATGACGGAGGATGCGGAGGTCGTTCTGCTCGGCATGGGAACGCTATCCACGCCGACCAGAGTCGCCATTCGCAAGATGCGCGAGCAAGGCAAAAAAGTCGGCTTCGTGCGCCTCCGCTGGTTCCGGCCATTTGCCGGTGTCGAGCTGGCAAAGTGCCTGGAACGCTTTAAGGCGATTGGCGTCATTGATCGTGACTTCTCGTTTGGCTCGCCCAATCTTAGCGGCGTAGTCGCGACCGAAGTTCGATCTGCCATGTACACCGGCGCCGCCACCCGACCGCCCGTACTTGGGTTCATCTGCGGCCTGGGCGGACGCGAAGTACTGGTTCAGGACGTGGAACATATGACCGACATCACGTTCGAGGCTGCGAAAGGCAAAGCGCAACCCTTAACTCAATGGATCGGGCTGCGGGGGTAACGCGTCAAGCGTTCCTGAGAGCCGGAAAGGATAACAATCAAATGAGCACTTTTGTGGAAGAGAAACCGACCCAGAAGCTGGAATCCTTCAAGGGAGTCAAGAAGGTTCCGCATGAGGAATACTACACTTCCGGTCACCGCACGTGTCAGGGCTGCGAGTCTGCGCAAATCATGAAGCTGATGGCCAAGGCGGCGGGCCCGCGGACCATCGTTCTCGGCAGCACGGGCTGCATGTACGTGGCGAACACCTCGTACTACGCGACACCGTGGGGCGTGCCATGGATGCATACGCAGCTGGGAAGCTCGGGTTCGGCTGCATTAGGAGCGGCCGCAGCTTTCCGCGCCCAGATGCGCAAGGGCGCGATGAAGGACGAGCCTATCAACGTAATCGCTTTCTGCGGAGATGGCGGCGGCGCCGATATGGGCCTGGGAGCAATCTCGGCCACCATGACGCATCCTGACTACAACCTGCTGATCCTCATGTACGACAACGAGTCTTACGCCAACACCGATATCCAGATTTCCGGGACATCCCCATACGGCGTCAACACCTCGTTCAGTACGCCGGGAAAGGTGAAGCGGATCATGCATCACCGTTGGAAAAAGAATATGGCGCCGCTTATGCTCGTGGGTCATCCGACCTGCAAGTATGTTGGCACGATTTCCACGTCATATCCGCTGCAGGCGATGAACAGCGTCCGCAAGGCGCTGTCGATCGGTGGACCCACCTTCATTCATTGCCTTAACCCCTGCCCGAAAGGTTGGGATTTTGATCCCGTCCTCTCCTTCGAGTTGGGCGAACTGGCGGTGAACACTGGCATCTGGCCGCTGTACGAAGTGGAGAACGGCGTTCTGAAGCTCTACGGCAAAACCGAGAAAATTGCCAATGGACAATTCAAGCGCCTGCCAGTGCGAGACTACTTGCTCAAGCAGGGAAGATTCGCGCACTTTATCGATGAGGACATCGAATACTTCCAGAGCAAGATTGATGAGATGTGGAACAAGTGGCTGGTTCCGGGCATCATTCCGCTTCGCAGAGAGATCGAGGCCGACGAACCCCGGTAAGAACTGAATTGATTTTTTAGCAACTCCGCCGCTGGTTGGAGTCCGGCGGAGTTGCTATCTGATGCTGCACCTTTGCAAGAACCCTTCGTCGCGATAACATGTGGCAAGCCTTTTGCTGCATGCGTCCTATACTTATCGTAATCACTTTGCTTTCTTCCCTTGCGCTGTGTTCTAAGGCGCAGGAATCGCCCTATTTCGTCACCTACGACCACCATTTGGAAGAGCCCGGCAATTTGGAAATTGCTACCTCGAGCACCATGGGCGTTCCTCGTTCTGGGCAGCGCTTCTATTTTGCTCCCTACGCAGAGTTTGAGTACGGCGTCACAGGACGCTGGACCTCAGAGCTGTACCTGGAAGGACAATCGACGGCAGGCGACAGCGCGGTTTTCACCGGGTGGCGGTGGGAGAACCGCTTTCGGCCCTTGGCGCGCGAGCATTGGATTAATCCGGTTCTGTATCTGGAGTACGAAGGTATAAACGAGGCCAGTCGTATACAGAAAGAAATCGTTGGCAATGCGCCTGGCTTTGGCGAGCCAAACTCCGAACTGAGCCAGACGCATGCCCACGAACTCGAGACCAAGCTCATCCTCTCCAGCAACTTCCATGATTGGAATCTTGCTGAGAACTTCATTGTCGAGAAGAATCTTTCCCAGAACGAAGGCTTCGAGTTCGGCTATTCGCTGGGGGTGTCGCGGCCGTTGGCGAGCCTAGCTTCCGGCACGAAATGCCGGTTTTGCCGGGAGAATTTCAGCGCCGGGGTGGAGCTTTACGGCGGGTTAGGCAGCACTGCTGGCTTCGGATTTCACGATACGGCGCATTACCTTGCGCCGGTCATCGCCTGGCAAGTCAGCGATAATGCTACTTTGCGTTTTTCGCCGGCGATCGGTCTCACGCACCAAAGCAATCCCGTACTTCTGCGCTTCGGCTACAGCTATGAAGTTCGTGGTTTCGGCAGCAAGCTGGCCCAATTGTTTGGAGGCAAGCCATAGTGCTTGTGACTACGCCTCGTGTGTTTGCCGGCTTGCTCTGCGCAGTAGCGATGTGCTGTACGGCGCTGGCTCAGAACGCTTCTTATGAACCCGACACGGGTTGGCAGGCTCCGGCCGACGCAGCGGCCCGCGTCAATCCGCTGGCAAGAAAGCCCGCCGCTGCAGCCGGGGGCAAGAAATTGTTTTTGCGCGAATGTGCCGAATGCCACCGCGAAGACGGAAGCGGCCTCGTAAAGAAGCACTCAGCCGACTTGCGATTGAGCGTCGTGCAAGGGCAGAGTGATGGAACGCTTTTTTGGAAGATTACGAACGGCAACCCGGATCGCGGTATGCCATCTTTCAGCCGGTTGCCGGAAATGCAGCGCTGGCAACTGGTACTGTTCCTGCGCCAACTGGCTCCCCTTAAAGATTCGCGCGAGAAACAGGACGCGAAGTGAATGGGGTCGCGCGATCAACCAGATCACGATGCCTGTCTGCCCACCAAGCCAACGGTATGGTAAGCCACATGGTTAGGGCTCCCCATGCCAGGGCGGTAACGTTGGGCGGCGGACCTGCCAGCAAAGTGCTGAGCCATCCGGCAAAGAGAAGTCCAACTAGCGCCCAGAATGCGTAAAGTCCGATCCAGTCTCGTGCTCGCATGGCTCTTACATAGATCCAAATTCCCGCCCCAAAAATAACAACTTCCGCGCAAATGGAGCCTGCTAATGAATTCCATAGTCCGAGGCCCACCCGCGGACCGCCCGGCCACAGGGGCAGGTCTGGGCGATGCACGATGAAGTCCAGCACCCAGTGGCTGAGCACAGCGACAGCAATTACCCAAGCGCCCACGTCATAACGTCGGACCGCGTAGTAGATGGTGGCCACCACAACTGACCACAACGTCGCCATGATTAGACTATGCGAGATCGGGTAATCGTAAAAATCCAGCGGAGAGACTTTGGTAATACGAGGAGCGATGCGTACGTGCTCCAAGCCGAGCAGCAGAAGTATGGGCCAGATGAAGTCGAGAAACTGCGCAGCCAGCACCAACGTGCCAAGGGACGCTTTGGGCGCAATCCTCTTCGCAGCGAGCGCTACCCCGAAGTGACCGATGAACATGGAGCGTCCTTAGCAATCGCAGGCGTTACGGTACCACACCGCGGCAGGCAATCTCGGTGCCAGATAATTCTCATCGTCGGAAGCCTTAAGAAATTTGAGGAAATGCGTTTGGTGCTTAACCCTATTGCCGCATTTTGCCGATGATCTAACCAGACAGTTTTTCTGGATATTGATTTCTGCTGACCATAATGCCAGCAGTGTTAGGAGCTATTCATGGAGACTTCTGCTAAACCAAATCCGAATACAGCTAGCCAAGACGCCAATACGCGGGCGGCGTTGGAGGAGGCAATCGCGCGCCGAGCGCGCGAACTTTACGAATTGCGCGGCCGGGTGGAGGGGCATGACCTGGAAGACTGGCTACAAGCCGAAGCAGAAATGAGCGGGAAGATCGCAAAACAAGAAAAGCCTTCCGATGACACACGTCGCGCTGAGCAGATAGTACAACCACCGGCGCCAGCAGCCCCGGTTAATCGAAAACCAGCTTTCTTCAACGTCAAAGTTGATGGAGTTTTGTACACCGTCGAGTATGACTCCAACCATTGCGATTCCTATAGGCCCGGCATGTTGAAGAGAGGCCAGCCTCTCCAACTTCGACTTGAGGAAGACAAACTGTACGTGAAGCTTCCGAACAGCAAGGAACTGGAAACCAAGGTCATCAAAAAGCAGTAGAGCAGGAGAAACCTCTTAGAAAAAAACCGCCCTCTCGGGCGGCTGGACGGGCGAAGTGCCCATCCTATTCAACCATTTAGAAAACTTCAGTCAGCGGCGGCGCGGGCAGTTTCTGGCGTACGTTCTCTCTCAATGCGCATGCTGTAGAAGGAGCGGTATACAAAGACCAGAGATATCAAGAAGAACACCAACGCCAACACGTTGCTGAGCACATTGCCAGGCTCACCGCCAATTCTACCGCCAGTAATCCGAACAGCGTCGTGAACTTAATGACTGGGTTCAGGGCGACGGAAGAAGTATCTTTGAAGGGATCGCCCACTGTGTCACCGATCACGGTAGCGGCATGCAGGTCGGTACCCTTCTGCTTGAGTTCGACTTCCACAATCTTCTTGGCGTTATCCCAGGCGGCGCCCGCATTTGCCATGAAGATGGCCTGGTAGAGGCCGAAGGCCGCAATCGAGATCAGGTAGCCGATAAAGAAGAACGGTTCCACGAAGGCGAAGGCCAGCGTGGCGAAGAACACTCCGATGAAGATGTTCAGCATGCCTTTTTGCGCATACCTGGTGCAGATTTCGACTACTTTCTTACTGTCCGCGACGGAAGCCTTCTCTGAGCTCTCCAGCTTAATGTTGGCCTTGATGAATTCCACGGCGCGATAAGCACCGGTACTCACCGCCTGAGTTGAGGCGCCAGTGAACCAATAAATTATCGCTCCGCCGGTGATCAAGCCGAGCACGAATGGGGCGTGCAGCAGCGAGAGTTTATCCACATTGACGGTCAATCCATTGGTGAGCGCCATGATGATCGAGAAAATCATGGTAGTGGCGCCGACCACGGCGGTTCCGATCAGCACCGGCTTGGCAGTCGCCTTAAAGGTGTTGCCCGCGCCATCGTTGGCTTCCAGCAAGTCCTTGGCGCGTTCAAAGTTCACGTCCATCTTGAAATCGCGTTTGATCTCCTGCACGACTCCAGGGACTTGCTCGATCAAAGAGAGTTCATATACTGACTGGGCGTTATCGGTTACTGGACCGTAGGAATCCACCGCGATGGTTACTGGACCCATGCCGAGGAAACCGAACGCGACCAGGCCAAAAGCGAAGACAGGGGCAGCTACCATTGTGGTGGCAACCGCCAGTCCCATGGTGCTCATGTAGTACCCGATGGCCATTAGCGAGACCATTGTTAATCCCAGGTAGTAGCCGGAAAAGTTTCCCGCCACGAAGCCCGACAGGATGGCGAGCGAGGCGCCGCCCTCCTGGGCGGAGGTAACAACTTCTTTCACGTGCCGTGATTCGGTAGAAGTAAACACCTTTACCAGTTCCGGGATCAGCGCGCCCGCCAGGGTGCCGCACGAAATGATCGTAGCCAGCTTCCACCACTGGGTGGTGTCTCCACCTAGAGTGGGAATAATCAGAGACGAGACAATGTAGGTCAGCACAATGGAGACGACCGAGGTGATCCATACCAAGGATGTGAGAGGCGCCTCGAAGTTCATCTTTTGCGCATTACCGTACTTCGCCTTCGCAATCGCCGCATTAATAAAGTAGGCAGCGGCGCTGGCGATGAGCATCACGACACGCATAATGAAGATCCACACCAGCAGTTGCACCTGCACCATCGGATCCTTAACGCCGAGCAGGATAAACGTGATGAGTGCCACGCCAGTGACGCCGTAGGTTTCAAATCCGTCGGCACTGGGGCCAACCGAATCTCCGGCGTTGTCGCCGGTGCAATCGGCAATTACGCCCGGGTTGCGGGCATCATCTTCCTTAATCTTGAAGACGATCTTCATCAGATCGGAGCCGATGTCGGCGATCTTGGTGAAAATGCCGCCTGCGATACGCAGGGCAGCGGCGCCGAGCGATTCGCCGATCGCAAAACCGATGAAGCAAGGGCCGGCATAATCGCCGGGAATAAAGAGCAGGATGACCAGCATCATGAGCAGTTCGACGCTGATCAGCATCATGCCAATGCTCATACCGGCTTCCAGAGGAATTTGATAGCAGGGAAATGGCTTGCCGGGAAGGGAAGCGAATGCGGTACGCGAGTTGGCAAAAGTATTTACTCGAATGCCGAACCAGGCCACACCGTAGCTGCCCCCGATTCCGATGAGGCTAAAAGCCAGAATGATGGGCAGCGTGACAGCGATAGGCTTTCCGGGAACAGGCGCCAGTACGCCAAAATAAAGAATAATTACGACCGCGATGAAAACCCACAGCAGCATCAGGAACTTGCCCTGAGTGATGAGGTAAGTCTTGCAGGTCTCGTAAATCAGTTCAGAAATTTCCCGCATCGCGCGATGCACAGGCAGATTTTTCAGCTTGGTGTAAATGACGAGGCCGAAAAGCAAACCGAAAACGCAAAAGTGAATTCCAAATAAGAGAAGCTTGTGCCCATCGACGCCAAGAAACTGAACGGATGAAAGGTCAGGAACTTTGAGGGCCGCTTCGCCGCCGACTTCTTCACCAGGTTGGGCAAGCGCCGAGGCCGAGGCAAGGGTGAGCACGCCCAGAACGCCCGCCAAACACTTAGCAAAACGGCATCCTGAGGACGCAGCAGTTGCGATCCAGGTGCGCATATGAATTCCTCCAGAACGAAAGCTTTTTATCAGGGATGACAACGTGTTTTAAGGCACCACCTTCCGGCAGACGGGCGTCACCGGACGTTCTGGCTTCCGAGCGTCGGGAGAGCGCATTACCGGAGTTCCGAACACGCTTCCACTGCAAGACTTGAACAGGAGTGCTGAGTTTGGCCGCGTCGGAGTCAATCGTGCCGGAGTCGTTCAGGCAGGAGTTACACCAGTGCCCAAGCTGATCCGACACAACGTGGCAGTTTACAACATGTTAGGGGAGGGTGCCAAACCCGGGCTCGCGCCGCCCGGTAAAACCCGCGCGGGCAGGAGTGCCCGCGACAAGACGTTACGGTTTCACTCCCAGCTGCCAGAAGAGGAATGAATAGATATCGGTGTACTCTTCGATTTGCTTGGCTACCGGCTTGCCCGCGCCGTGGCCCGCCTTGGTCTCGATCCGCAGCAGAATTGGACGCTCCTTGCTGGCCCCATTCTTGGCTTCAGCCTGCATCAATGCCGCCATTTTCTTGGCGTGCATGGGATCCACTCGCGTGTCAGTGTCCGCCGTCATGAACAGAATTGCAGGGTACTCCACGCCTTCTTTGACATGGTGGTAAGGGGAGTAAGCGTAGAGAAAAGCGAATTGTTTGGGGTCTTCGGCGCTGCCGTACTCGGGAATCCAGAGCTTGGCAATCTGGAAGTTCTGGTAACGCAGCATGTCGAGGAGGGGCACGGCGCAGACTACCGCGCGGAACAGGTCAGGGCGCTGAGTGATCATAGCGCCCATCAGCAGGCCGCCGTTGGAGCCGCCCTGGATGGCAAGATGGTCCTTATCTGTGTATTTTGCCGAAATCAGGTATTCCGCAGCGGCGATGAAGTCATCAAAAACATTCTGCTTTTTGTCCAACATTCCTGCGCGGTGCCAGTCCTCGCCAAATTCCGCTCCGCCGCGTAGATTCGCAACCGCGTAAATTCCTCCGTGTTCCAGCCAGAGATAGGCGCTGCGATTGAAAGATGGCGTCATGCTGATGTTGAATCCGCCGTAGCCGGTCAGCATCGCCGGATTCCTGCCATTCCTTTCTATTCCTTTTTTGTAGACCACGAACATGGGCACGCGCGTGCTGTCTTTCGAGTTGTACCAGACCTGCTCGACCGCATAGACCGAGGGATCGATGGAAGGCGCGTCCACCTTGCCCCATTGTGAGCTCTTGTGGTCGGTCAGGTCATAGCGGTAGATGGAGGGAGGAACGGTGAACGACTGGAATCCGAAGAACGCTTCGTTCTTGTCCCACTTTCCGCCAGATGCGAACACGCTGCCGATGGTCGGAAGGCTTATGTCATCCAGCTTCTTGCCATCGAGGTCGAAGAGCCTGAGTTGCGAAGTGGCATTGTGCTCATATTGCGCGAACAGCTTGCCGCCAAAGATGCCCACGCCCTGGAGCACGGCTTCACTCTGCGGAATAATTTCCTTCCAATTTGCGCGCTTCGGACTGGCTGCGTCAGCCACAAACACGTGGTAGTGGGGAGCGTCTTCGTTGGTGGTGATATAGAGCTTTCCTTTCAGCACGTCGCCGCTATAGAGAAACTCTTTCCCAGTGGTCATTTCCACGGGCGGAGTGCTAGCCTTCAGATCCATTAAATACATCTCGCTCTTGCTCCAGCCTTCGAAGACTGTGATGACCAGCCAGCGATCATCTTCGGAGAGAGAGACGCCGGGAATATCCTGCGCGTTGCGGCCTTCGCCGAAGATGAGCGGGTCTTTGCCGGGATCGCCGCCCATGACGTGGTAAAAGACCTTGACGTGGTAGACCTCTTCGCCGGTTGGGACCTCTCCTTTCTTAGGATGGCGGGTGTAGTAGAAGCCGGAGTTGTCATGTTTCCACGCCACGCTGGCAAAACGGGTGCGCTCGATTGTGTCAGGCAAAGTTCTGCCGGATGCGGTTTCGATGATGTGGAGAGTACTTTCTTCAGAGCCGCTGGCCGAAATGCCGTACGCCACATATTTCCCATCTTCGGAGGGGAACCACCAGTCCAGCGCCATGGTTCCGTCCGCCGCCATCTGGTTTGCGTCCACCAGGGTTCGATCCGTTCCGCTCACCCCTTCGCGCACGTAAAGCACCGGCTGGTTCTGCGTGCCTTCACGGCGCGTATAGAAGTAATACTTTCCGGCTAGTTGGGGCGCGCCGATGGTGCCAATGGCAACCAATTGCGAGAGGCGGGTGTGAATCTGTTCGCGGCCGGGTAGCGGGTCGAGCATGCTGCGCGTGTAGGAGAGTTCGGCTTGCACGTAGGCCTGGGTATCCGGGTTGCTGGAATCTTCCATGTAGCGGTAAGGGTCCACAATCTTGTGCCCTTGGACCGTCTCCTCCACGGGCGCGACCTTGGCTTTCGGAGGCCCTACTGGGGTGGTCGTCGGACTGGCACTGTCGGCGGCAAAGACGCCAATGACGAAGACGAACATGAAAGCGACGATCCAAAGCAAACGAAACCCTCCTGGCATATGCACCTCGTAGAGATTGCTGGGACAATTACTAGGTTAACAAAAATCAAGGAACATGGGTCAATTCAGGTGTTTAGACTGCGCTCGGCGGCAAACGTGATCGTGGGTTTTCAGCGCAGGCGCGGGGTGCTATTATGAAGACGGTAATTCAACTGACAAGCCTTTTCCGGATTGTCCCACGACACTCCTCAGTAGCTCAATGGCAGAGCATCCGGCTGTTAACCGGAGGGTTGTAGGTTCGAGTCCTACCTGAGGAGCCAATCTTACAAAGGCTTAGCCTCCTCTGCGCTCCGTTTGCGCTCCGTTTGTCGGAAAAGCAAGCTGAGGCACTTTGCTGCTGGCGGAAGTCATCTCATCCGTTACAACGTCCCCGTAAATGTTGTTCGTAACAAGGGCATCTGTACCCAAGAACCAAAGAGTTTGGCACGCACCGGAAACGCTTTTCGGATCGCATTGATTGTTGCAGCTTCTACAGCGTTCGAAGTGCGCTAACTGCGGCCAACCTCCATGAAATGGCTCGGTTTGTGATCACAAGGGCATGTGCCGCGCCGGGGACTCTGAAATCTGGCTTGCGCGCTCCTTGACACGAAATCTGCTTCGGCATAACCTTTTCTGACTTTCAAAGGAACCCATCAAAATTAGATTGTTCCGAGGTGGCGGGGCATGGCGCCCGGCGGAAATATCTGTGCG
>Ga0209577_10003332_pt1 | contig 15134 bp, 7 predicted proteins | sample GraSoiAngelo_109_FD_185874 | JGI IMG/M metagenome (GOLD analysis project Ga0209577, IMG submission 185874) | Grasslands soil microbial communities from the Angelo Coastal Reserve, California, USA - 14_0903_12_20cm (SPAdes) (version 2) | ecosystem: Environmental > Terrestrial > Soil > Grasslands ...
AGTCATGAAGAAACTGCCTCTCCCTGTACGCGTTTCTGGCACTTCCGCAGCATTTTTAGGTACTTTTGCGTGAAAATGGCGGGTATACTCTCATCCGTATTAGGTGGAATGGAGTTCGGACATTTCGCCGCCAGACCTGGCAACCGGAATTGATGGATTAGAGGTCCAGGGAAGGGGTGCGATCAGGGCAATGAGCGATTTCAGAGAGGAGAAATTCGACCACGAAGCTGCGACTTTGGTGCCGGATAGCGGCTCTTCCGCCTCCTCCCCTGCCGTGCCCGCGTTCCAAACGCCATCCAGCGGGTCCGCTGAGGGCTTCAACCCCTCAGAAGCAGCGACCATGCTCGAAGGCACTCCTCCTCCTCTTTCACCAATCACCCACCAGAACCCGCCGCCGGGCCAAGCTCTAGGCCCTTCCTCCCCCGTTTCGCCGACCGGCACTTTTGGCAGTCTCCTACTTCAACCTGGAACCATTATTGGCAACCGCTACCGCCTGGTCCAAATCCTCGGCGAGGGCGGTATGGGAGCGGTGTATAAGGCCAGGGACATGGAGCTCGATCGGGTCATTGCCCTGAAAGTGATTCGGCCTGAGCTGGCCAGCAATCCCGAAATTCTGCAACGCTTCAAACAAGAGCTCATCCTCGCGCGACAGGTTACCGACCGGAATGTAATCCGCATCTTCGACCTGGGCGAAGCCGACGGGATCAAGTACATCACGATGGAGTACCTGGAAGGAGAAACTCTTTATCAGATTCTCCGCCGGCATGGGAAAGTCCCGGTACAAGAAGCTGTCGACATCATGCGCCAGACGCTGAGCGGCTTACAGGCGGCGCACCGGGAAGGCGTTATCCATCGTGACCTGAAACCCGGCAACATCATGCGCGATGCGAGCGGTCGAGTTGCCGTCATGGACTTCGGTCTGGCTCGCTCCCTGGAAGGTGACGGAATGACCCGCACCGGCACGATGATGGGGACAATGGAGTATATGTCGCCGGAGCAAGCCCATGCAAAGGATCTGGATGCGCGCTCCGACATTTTCACGGTAGGTCTGATTTTTTACGAGCTGCTCACCGGCAAAATGCCCTACGCGGCCGAGAGCGCAGTAGCCAGCCTTATGAAGCGCACTCATGAGCGGGCGGTGCCAGTTTCGAGCCATGATGCAGCGATTCCTCGGCCCCTTACCTCGATCGTCGCCAAATGCTTAGAATCCGACCCGAAGTTGCGCTACCAGAGCACAGCCGAGGTTCTTCGCGACATTGATAACTGGCAGGAAAAGGGAGCCGCCTCTACCCTGCGCTTCCCCGATGTACGACCTTGGGCACGCGATATTCCATGGCCTCTGATCGGCATGATCACGGCAGTGCTGGTTCTTGCCGTCACCGGTTTCTTGTTTCGAAACAAGCTGCTTGGGCCAAAAACCGGAGCCACTCCAGCTCCAGTTTCGGTGCTGGTGGCGGATTTCCAGAACAAGACATCCGACCCGCTGTTTGACGACACGCTGGAGCCCATGTTCAACGTGGCCCTCGAAGGGGCGAGCTTCATCAATGCATACAACCGAGGCACTGCACGGCAGGCGGCCGCTAAGCTGCCCAATCCGACTGGTAAGCTCGATGAAAATGCCGCCCGACTGGTTGCTGTCAACGAGGGTGTCGCCGCGATCGTGACGGGTTCGCTGAGCAGCCGCGGCAGCGGCTACACCTTATCGGTGAAGGCTATCGATGCTGTCACGGGAAAGACGCTCGCCAATGCCGATGCCAATACTGCGAACAAAGACGAACTCCTTCTCGCAGTGCCGAAGCTTGCTGTCCCGATCCGTGAGGCCCTGGGAGACACCACGCCGGAATCAGTGCAACTCGAGAAGGCAGCGGGAGCCTTCAGCACCTCATCCTTGGCAGCGGTGCACCAGTATGGAATTGCGATGGAACAGTTGTGGGCAGGGAACTCGGAAGAGGCCCTGCGGTCCTTTTCCAATGCCATAGCCTTGGACTCGAATTTTGCGCGCGCCTATGGGGGGACGGCTTCGGCGTACGGAAATCTTGGCAAAACGCAGGATGCCGAAAAGTATGTGAAGCTGGCAATGGAGCACGTGGACCGTATGACGGAGCGGGAGCGCTACCGCGTGCGTGGGCTTTATTACTACGCCACCTCCAATTACCCAAAATGCATTGAAGAATACGGCGAGCTCGTCAAACGTTTCCCTGCTGACAATGTAGCCTGGATCAATATCGCTGCTTGTTATTCGGGTTTGCGCAGAATCCCTGAAGCGGTCGATGCAGCCAAGCGGGCCGTGGAAATTACCCCAAAAGGCGCTGTCCAACGGATAATTCTGTCGTTTTATAGTTCTTACAACGGGGATTTCATCGTCGGTGAACGCGAAGCCCGGACCGCGCTGAAACTGAATCTCTCTTCGCAGGCCTATCTTGCTCTTGCAGAGGCACAACTGGGGCTGGGCCAGATGTCTCAGGCGATTGAAACCTATCACAAGCTGGAAAAAACGGACGCGCTGGGCGCTTCCGTGGCCGCTTCTGGCTTAGCGGATATCGCTTCCTATGAAGGCCGCTACGCAGATGCGGTGGGAATCCTTGACAAGGGTGTAGCCACCGATTTGGCCACCAAGAACGCGGACAACGCCGCCGAGAAGCTGGCTGGCATCTCCCACTTACAAGTCTTGCGTGGCCAGAGGGCGCCCGCCATTGGCGCCGCGACCAAAGCCCTATCAATAAGCCAGTCCGTACCGGTCCGAGTATTGGCAGCGCAAACCTTGCTCGAGGCTGGGGAAGTCGCTACGGCGCAAAAGCTGGCCGACGGCCTGGCTTCCGAGGTCCAACCGGAGACCCGAGCCTACGCAGAAATCATTCGTGGCGATCTGGCCTTGCAGCGTGGACAGAAGAACGAAGCCATCAAGATGTTCACTGACGCCAACCAACTGCTCGATACCTGGATCGGCAGGTTTGAGCTGGGCCGAGCGTATCTGGAGGCTGGGCTATTCGTTGAGGCGGATTCAGAGTTTGACCGCTGCATGAAGCGGCGGGGTGAGGCCTTGGAGATTTTCCAGGACAATGTCCCTATGTTCGCCTATTTCCCACCCCTGTATTACAACCAGGGACGGGTGCGTGAGGGACTCAAGAGTCCGGGGTTTGCGGAAGCATATCGTACATATCTCGGCATCCGCGGTAAGGCCAGTGAAGACCCGTTGGTGGTCGACATTCGCCGCCGCCTTGGCCAGTGAGGATCTTGAAAACCCGGTTGCGTTGGAGCGTCTCCGCTCGGTGTTTGCGGGGCAAGAGAACAAGAGTGCAAAACGTCAGCGATGAAAATGCCCGGCATACGCCGGGCATTTTCGTCTAGCTGAAGAGCCACTTCTTGGCGTTCGTTCTGCCTACTGTAACTTCAGCCCCGTTCGCTCCACCTGTCCGCTGTCCAAATCCAACTCCAGGACGTAGCAGCCTGCGGTTGTCGTTTTCGTGTCCCAGTTGAAAACGAACTGGTTGGTCGAGAAACGGAACGTGCTGTTCCCCTTGGCTCCGGCGGTGGGTGAATACAGCGCCTGTACATTGGCCGGGCAACTGGGCGGATTATTCACCGAACATCCTGCGACCTTGTTCACTTGCGACGGCCGACAAGTACCATCCGCCTGCGGGGCGAACGGGCCGACACCGTACAGAGTGTTAGCGTTCAGGTTAGTCACGAGGCTGCCATTGCTGTTTTGCAACGTCCACTTTGCCGTCACCGACTTCGACAAGTTGAACGGTCCCGAGTACGAGTTGGTGTTGGGAGGGTCTGCCGTCGCCAGCGGCGAGTAGAATCCGGTGAAAATGTATGGTGGGAGGCAGTCCATCTGGCTGACCGAATTCGAAGGTATGCTTTCCCTGCCATCCGACAGCAAGGCGGTCACGACGTAGGTGTACGTCGGCCCGCAGGTAACATTCTTGTCGGTGTAGGTCAACGTGTTTCCAGGCACGCTCGCAATCGCAGGTGGAGCTGGCGTGCCGTTGGTTGCCTTGTAGATGTTGTACGAGCTGATTTGTCCGAAGGTCGGCGCGGTCCAATTCAACTGAATGTACGACGGTGGCGCTGTCAGCATCGCGGTCAGCGATCGGGGAGGCCGGACAGCGGAGTTCGCTGTTTCGAAAGTGAGTTCCGCATTTCCGACACCGGCACCTCCCGTCAGTCTCCCGGCGCCCCCGGTCAATCTGCCGGTACCGCCTGTGAGTCTGCCGGCACCACCTGTAAGTCTGCCGGCACCGCCGGTCAGTCTCCCGGCGCCGAAAATGTCACTGCCGGTGGCTCCAAGCTGGCGCAAGTCAAGGTTTGCCCAATCGTTATAGCCGCGTAAGGTTGTATTGATGTTCCCGTCGAAATTGACATCCGAGTCACTTGCCCACGGCGGCGTAATCGGGTTGGCTGCGCCTCCGACGAGGTACATCGTGGGATTCGGGTCAGCTGGCGATAACGGCGTACCATCACAATGGTGCGTAGCCGCTGAGCCGATGCCATTGGGTTGAAGCGGCGTGTACCACTTCGTGGTCGAATAGGCGAGCGCCGATCCGTCGGTGGTGGTCACGCCGGCGGGCAGGGTGCTTTCATTCAGGGCAGTTAGTTGCTGCTCGGAGTAATCCAGGACACCATTGTCCAACAGGTCTACCTGGAACTGGTAGTTCATGACACTCTGATAATTTGGTTTGCAGTTGGGTTCTAACGTGGCGACGTAATTACCGGGTGTGTCGTAATAGTAGCCACCATGCGTCAAGCCATTCGAGTGCCCCATTTCGTGCATGAACGTGCCAGCTTCTACCTGGTCGGTCTGACCGGCAGCTCCCCAGAGGCCCAGTGCGACGAGGGAGTCGGCGCCTCCGATATCGGATACCCCGGAGGTTGTGTAGATTCGGCCCGACGCTACCGATAGCCCTGGATCCGTCGACTGGGTATAGGTCGCGTTAGTTGCCGTGGGGATTTGTATGGTGAAAATATTGCCACTGGCAGTCTGGACAGAGTAAGTTCCGTTCAGACCAGGATTCGTTGTGGCATCGGAGATGGTCACGCGGTCCGTCCCGGCAATCAGCCCGTGCGCGATCGACGTCGTGAAGATAACCGTGTTGCCGGTGGCGACGACGCTGGCCAGGCTTCCGCCTTGAAGACTCCACTCCGGCAGCCCCACTGCGTGCGCGAACAGAGCATAGTGATAGCTGTCCTTCCGCCCATGCTGGAAGCGCCGTATGCACGGGCCGTTCAAAGCCTGCTGGCAAGAGGTCTCGTCCAGATAGTTGAGTGGCTGGTTCTTCAGGAACTCAAACCCCGCCTTCCAGCCCACGATCCCTGGTTGGTTCACGAACGGACACAGTACCGGGTTCCCAGACGCGTCCGTACTATCGATGCAGGTTTGCTCCTGGATTGCTCCTGTGGCAAATGCTCCGGGGTATCCTGGATTCCCTGGAATGAAATGTGCGCTGATACCCTTGACGCCTTTGGGGGAGGAGAGAGCGCTCGTCATCATCGTGAGCGCGGTCGCAGAAGGATAGAAGGAATACCCGTTCGTCTTGTCACAGGTGCCATCGGCGTTTACGATGCTGCACATGTAGTCAAGCTCTACGAAGAGATCCTTGTTTCCCTTTGCTGCTCCGGGAAGCGCTACCCAGGAAGGATCTGTCGTGCTGCAGAGTCCGCCGTTCACTGAAGCGTCGCAGTATCCCTGCTTCTGCTTCCACACATCCAGAATGCCGTCATTGTCGCTATTCTGAACGGTAGTGCTGAAGATGACAGCTCCCCAGGACACGCAGCCGCTGTTCGAGGCGTCCGGAGTTACCGTAGCCGTCGCGGAAGCGTCATTGGCATTCACTGGGTTCACTGGGTTGCTGGTGGGGCTCAAACTCCAGGTCGGATTGTCCCAGGAACCGTTGTAGTAACCGTAGAAGGGCGGAAGATTCTTGTAGAGGGAAGGCAGGTTCACGCCATTCAGTGAAACAGTCTCATACTTGTTGTTCTGGCCGTTCCCCACGATATGCGTTAGCTTGGAAATCGGGCTTGCCGCAGCCTGATAGAAGCCCTGCAGGGACTGCGTCATGGTCGAGGAACCATTGGCGGGGGCAAAGGCACCGTCGTAGATGACCACGGAGGTCAGCGGTAATGAGGGTGTAAGGGCGCGATAAATGACGATCAGGCTTGCGCCCAACGTCAGCGGGCTGCCCCCACCGTTGCTTCCACTATCTGCGAGACTCACTTCATAGATGCCGTTCGCCACGGGATTTCCTTTGGAATCCTGCCGCAGAAACAGACGCACATCCGCGCCATACGTGCGCATGGTTTTCGAGCCTTGTGAATTCCCCGAACATCCGCCCGAACTCCACGACACCGGAGCGTTGGGGTTCCCCAACACGACCCCGGTGATCGGGTAACCGGTCGCCGGTCCGCCCTGGAACACCGGCCTGAAGAACCCGTTTTGCCCCGCAAATGTCGTCTGCGAACTCTCAACCGTTTCCCAGTAGAGGAAGGCACCAACAATATCGGCCCCCAAAGGCACACCCGTAGAAGGTACTGAATTCTTATCCGGCATGATGATCTGTTTCGTCGCGTAGCCATTCACGCCAAGTCCGCGCAGACCCACGCCGGCCACGACGTAATCGCCCGTTACAAAATAGTTGTTGCTGAAATTCAACGGCGTTTGCGCAAACCCAGTCTGCTCAAACCCAATCAGCAAGAGTAACGCCGGTACATACAGGGTAGAAATCACCTTACGGACAGCACGACGAGTGCGTGTGAAGGGACGACACAGCATGTTTGTTCCTTATTTGATCGAAGGACTTGGGAGCCTCCGAATTTTTGGGGACGACAGGCCAACGGCGGCCCTGGGGGGGAACGCTGACGTTTACGCCAGCGAAGGGATTTTCTGCTTATCGGCTTTAATTGTCAATGCTTATCGTTCGGACATCATCGACCAACCTTCTTCGTCGATTCCTTGTCATGACCTCAGACTGGCATTGCTCCTGGTTCCTGGTATGGGAGGCGGGCTGGGGAGCTGGCTTGGATTCGGCTCAGTTTGTTTGCATCCCGGGCTAACAGAGTTCCATGAATGGATTCTGTCAGGCGATTCTTTCTGTTCTGTGTGGGGTTGACCGTCTCGAGGCTGCGAAGTCGAGTTTTGAGTGGTCCGAATGATCTTCCCGGGCTGCGTCCGGCTCATTACCCTTACGGAGACAAAGAAAATAGCTCAGGCTGCTGATTTCTCAATCTATGTTGCTGCTGTTTCAAGCAGCCAAACTCACTAATTCCTGCTCACTCTTCTTCCCGTTCGTTTTCCTGTGGGAGCCTCTCGAGTGAGAGGTCCGGAAGAGGATGGTGCGATCGATGCCTGACAGCGGAGTTCACAGGCAGCATGATTTTGACGATGCAGCCTCGTTCGGTAGGACGGTTCTGCAGCTCCAGCGAGCCGCCGTGCGCCTCCGCTATCTGTCGCGAGAGCACGAGGCCGATACCACTGCCGGTTGGCTTCGTTGTGTAGAAAGGAACAAACGCATTGCTGGGATTCATCAACCCCGGCCCGCTATCCGCAATGGTGATGACCAGTTCGTCTGGGTTTCTGGTCCAGGACAAAACGATCGGTGCTTCAGCCTCACCGCCTCTTGATCCATTCGACCCCGTGCTTCGATTTGCCATCTCAAGTACAGCTTCGGCCGCATTGCGCAGCACGTTTATTAGCATTTGTTCGAGTTGATCCGGATCGGCAGTGAACGTGACGTCTGGACCAGCCACTACCCGCACAGACACCCGGGTTTCAAGGTCGGCTACACGATTCGCGAGCGCTCGCACAGAGCAGCTCTGCAAGGCTGGTGGCGGCATCTGCGCCAGTTGGCGGTATCCTTGCAAGAAACGATTGAGGGAAGCCGCACGGCCCTCGATAATGCTTAGCCCCCGCTCAAAGTCCTGCTGTTCTGTTTCTTTAATCCCGCTTCCAACCAGTCGCGAATGCAAACTGCCCGCTATCGACTTGATCGGAGCCAGCGAATTGTTCAGTTCATGCCCCAACACGCGAATCAATCGCTGCCACGCCCGTCGTTCCTCTTCCCGCAGTGCACGGCTGACATCAGATAGAACAACCAGGGTGTGTGGGATTCCCTGCTGGCGAAACGAACTCCTGCGCACGAACCATCGGGCATCGGTTCCGAAGTGCAGTTCGACCAGGGACTCGTTTTCACACGAGAGACAAGGTGCGAGTCCCAAGTCAGAACTGGTCTTGCCGACCAGTTGTGCCGAGCTGAGATCCAGAAGTCTTTCCCCGGCTGAGTTTACGAGCCGCAGCCTGTTCGTTTGATCAAAGGTAAAGATTGGGATATTTACCTCTTCGACTACACGCTGCAGTAACGCATTTGCTTCGATTGCGCCCGAGCGGTGTTTCGCCAGCAGGTCTGCGAGCGCGTTCACCTCGAGCGAGAGTTCCCCCAGAGCGTCGTTGGGCACAGCCATTCTGGCGCGGAAAGAATAATCCTCATCTCGCAAGGCGCCCACGACGTTTGCTAGAGTCTGAAGCGGGCGAACTACGTGATCGTGAAGAGTTGCCCCAATTAGCAGGCACGCAATTGCCTCGGCACCGAAGAGAACTAGCTTTGATTGAAGAGACCACGTCTGAAGCCAAATCAGGATGCCGCTGACGAGAATTCCAGGTGCAACCAACAGGATTGAAAATCGGGTTACGCGGCGCTCGAAGGGCGCTCGCAGCTTTCGTCTTTTTCGAACCGTCGAACTTAGGACGCGTGGGCTAGAGCCCATATTTTTCCATCCGCCGGTAAAGGGCACCGCGGCTCAGGCCGAGTGCTTCTGCCGCCTGGCTCACGTTTCCCTGAAAGCGCTGCAGAGCTTTGCGGATCAGGATACTTTCAACCGCCTCCAGACTCAATTCCTCCAGATTCTGGGCTTGCCCGCGTGGCGAAACCAGTCCGAGATCTGCCGTCTGAATCTGTTCCGTACGGCACATCAGGACGGCGCGCTCCATCGTGTGTTCCAATTCGCGTACGTTCCCAGGCCAGGCGTAGTGGAGAAGCGATTGCAGTGCGGTGGGGTCGAGTCCTTTTACTTGGCGTCGGTAACGCGATGCGTACTGGGCAAGAAAATAACTGGCGAGCGCTGGAATATCTTCTTTTCGGTCGCGCAAAGCTGGCAAATGGATCTCGACCGTGTTCAGGCGGAAGAGCAGGTCTTCACGAAATAGCCCGGCCTCACAAGCCGCCTTGAGGTCACTATTGGTAGCCGAGATCATGCGCACATCGATTTTCTTGCTCCGCGATGATCCCACGCGTTCTACTTCTCCGGACTCAATAACTCGCAGCAGCTTGGCCTGTTGTCTCGGCGGAACATTACCGATTTCGTCGAGAAAAACTGTCCCGAGGTCAGCCAACTCAAAGCGCCCGATCCGGTCGGTGCGGGCGTCCGTGAAGGCGCCCCTCACATGACCGAAAAGTTCGCTCTCAAAAACTCCTTCAGCTAGTCCCCCTGTATTCACCGCGATCAATGCCTTGTGCTTCCGCAGAGAAAGCGCGTGGATGGTGCGTGCGACGACCTCCTTGCCAGTGCCATGCTCTCCTGTGATGAGCACATTCGCATCTGACGGTGCAATGCGCGTAATGGCCTCCAGCACCGGCGACATGCTTGCCGAGGTTGCGATCAGTTCGGGCAAGCCTTGGACATTCAGAAGCCGATTTTCCGCTGCCAGTCGTTCGGCATGCTGCAAAGCACGTCGCAGTTCGACCTGTGTCCGAATAATGGAAAGCAGGCGTTCGTTCTCCCAAGGCTTCTGGATGAAATCGCGGGCGCCAAGGCGCATGGCTTCAACGGCCAGTTCCACATTACCCCACGCTGTCATAACGATGACGGGCAGTGTGCTGTCCTGCGAAACGATTTCTGAAAGCAGATCGAGGCCCTCGCGTCCAGACGTGGTGTCGCGCGTGTAGTTGAGATCAATCAGGACTGCGTCATATTGTTCGGTAGCCAACGCATCCCGTGCAAGCTCTGGCGAGCGAGCAGCATCGACCTTGTATCCTCGCGGTTTGAGCAGGAGTTCGATGGCTTCGAGAATGTGCTGCTGATCGTCAGCTGCCAATATCCGCGGCACAGTCGCAGTTTTGGTCAGGGCCGTAAGGGCTGTTGCTTCATGCGGCTTGGCAGTAGAAGACATTTTGAATGTATAACGTGTCCGCTTTCTCAAGGAGTTGCGGAGCTGACAGTTGCATCTATGGCATCCTGAATCGCGATTCCATTATGTTCTAAAGTGGAGCCGATCGCACGCTCCACTTCGACTCGCGCTTTCTCATAGACGGTCATTGCAGCTACAAAATCCAATTCGGCGAGCGCAAGGTCCCGTTGCGCGGTCATAGTCTGGAAGGTGGACCCGGCGCCGAGTACCTGCTCCTTTTGCGTGATTTCAAAAGTGCGCTGCGCGAGATCACGGGACTTGCGGGCAGCTTCCACCCGGGCTGCTGTCTGCTCGAGCGCATATTCCGCATTGCGAACCTCAATTCGTATTTGCTTGCGCAACTCTTCCCGCCGCAATTCGGCTTGACGGTATTCCAACTCGGAACGGTATTGATCCGCTTTCGCAACGCGATTGCGAATGGGAATATTCAGGTTGATCCCGACATAGTAGTCCGGTGCGGTGTTATTGAACGCATTCTTTAAAGCACCCGGGTAGTCGGCGGGTACATTGGAAGAATTGGGGACAGCGGGCACGTTGTAGACTGGGTTCAATGGTCCTGCCAATCCCGATCCGCCGTAAAAAGCTACTAGAGAGAGCGAGGGCAAGAGCGCATTGCGTGCCGCTTTTCGGCTGATCTGACGGTTAACAAGATCAACGTCGGACTCGGCAAGTTCAGGGCGATCGCGCAAAGCTTGCTGAATTAGTTCCTGTACCGATTGGTTCGAGGGGACGATTTGTGCTGACTGCAGCGTATCGGTTGGCACGACATTGACTGACTCAAGCACCGGATCGTCCAAACTCTTTGTGAGTGCATTCTTCATCAGAAGCTCTTGCAGTTGCAGGCTTGTCCGGGCAACGGTTAGATCCTGCTCGCGCTTCGACACCTCGGCTTCAGCTTTCATCACGTCCATGGCCGGGATGCTCTCCAGTTGCAGCTGCTTCCTCGCGTTCTCGAGCGACTGCTGCGCAAATGCGCGCGATTGTTCGTTCACCTGCGACTGTTGGTAAGCGTTCACAAGGTCCCAATAAATGTTCTCGATCTGGGTCACTGTGGCCATGACTTGGTCTTTGAAGGCGATATCAGAGATCTTCTTGTTGTTGTTGGCGATTCGCAGATACCGAAGATTTGGGCCAAATCCAAATCCAGAGAGCAGTTGCTGCTGGAAAGAGAACCGGTACATCGCACCCAATGCGGGGGAAAGATTGAAAAAAGGACTGTTGGTAGTTTGACGATTGTTGTTGAACTCGAAAGAAATGCTTGATCCAGTAGCAAAGGCCTGGCTAAAACCAAAATTTGCCTGCCCGGTGTTGAGCTGCAGAAGTGGTACACCATAAATGCGCTGATTCGCGAGAGGGGTTGTCTGATGCTCTGCTCCAACTGACGCAACGATGGTGGGATCATACGAAGGCACAGCCGTGCCGACTCCCAATGTCGATTGCACGAGGCCGGAAGCGCCAGCGCCAGCGCCGCCTGCGCCGGCAGTCGTCCCTCCAGCGCCTGCACCAGGTGCACCAGTACCAAACCCGCCGACACCGCCGCCTGGAGTGCCTTCGACGACTCCCGCATTCACTCCTCGGAAAACGCCGCCTGCCTTCGTGCGCAAAATGTCCATATCCGCGATCGGCAGGTTGTAGCGCGCAATCGCGATGTCCAGATTGTTTTCCATCGCGAGCCGGATTGCGTCTTTGAGTGACAAATACAGTTTTCCATCCCGAATCAATTGATTCAGCCGCGGAGAGTTCGTGAGCTCAGGTTCAGGCGTAGAACTTGGCGAATAAGCGCTCAGTGGATTACGGGATGACGGCATCTTGAAGACGGAAGAGTAATGGGGTCGAGACGGGCCTGTATTTGCGATGGTGTTCGAATTGGCCGGATTTGTTGGCTGTTGGGAGAAACACGTACAGGCACAGACTACAGAGCAAAACAGAAATGCGGCAAGCCGCTCTAAACGCGAAGAGCTCCTCATTGCCTCACCACCTCATACGGCTGAAGGTCCGCATGTGCAGTGTCGCTCACAACCCAGCCATCACGTAGTTGAAGTGTCCGCGCGCCGTACGCGGCATTCGCCTCGGAGTGCGTGACTTGAACAATCGTCGTCCCCTGCCGATTCAAGTCGCGAAACAATTCCATGATCTCCTTTGCCTGCAAAGAGTGGAGATTCCCGGTGGGCTCGTCCGCCAGCAACAATGCAGGCTTGTGGATCACTGCGCGCGCAATGCCCACCAATTGCTGCTGCCCGCCCGAGAGCTGGCTGGGAAACAAATCTTTCTTGGCGACGATCTGGAATCGGTCCAAGCTGTCGGCCACCATGCCCTGTCGCTGCTTGTGAGGGATGTCTTTGTAGGAGAGTGGGAGATCGATGTTCTCGCGGACTGTGAGGTCGTCAAGCAGGTGATGGCTCTGAAACACCATGCCGATGTTCCGCCTGGCAAGATCGGCCCGCTGTTTGCGCTTCATCCCATGAACCGCCTGATCGCGAAACCAATACTCGCCCTCCCAGCCGTCGTCGAGCAGTGCGAGGACATTTAATAAGGAGGATTTGCCCGCGCCCGACGACCCCATCACGGTGATGAACTCACCTTCGCAAATCTCGAGGTTCACGCGCCGAAGCACAAAAAATTGACCGGCAGGAGTCTTATAGCTACGTTCGAGGTCCTTAAGTCGGATCATGTCCCTCCCCATATTTCTTGCTTGAACTCACTCGTACCGCAGAGCCACCATGGGATCGACTTTGGCCGCTCGGTAAGCGGGGATGATACTGGCGACCAGCGCGACCACAGAAAGGACGACGGCAACCGAAAGGAACGTAATCGCATCTGTGGGTTTTACCCCATAAATCAGACTGGCCATCACACGCGCAAGCGCGAGCGCTCCCACAGTTCCGACTGTTACGCCAAGTAATGTCGGCCGCATGCCCTCGAACACAATCATGCGAAGCACGTCAGACAGACTTGCGCCCAGCGCCAGCCGTACACCGATTTCCTGCACGCGCCGCCGCACGCTGTAAGACAAGACGCTGTAGATTCCGATCGCTGCGAGAATCAGCGCAAGCAATGCGAATGCGCTGAGAAGGGACAGGCTAAGGCGCTGCTGCGAAAGCGAGTTCGTTACCAGCTGGTCCATCGTGCGGACGTCCCGGACAGGAATCGTGCCGTCCACCTCGTGGACAGCGTTGGTCACAGCAGAAGAGATGCTCGCCGGATTTGGACTGGAGCGCACCACCAGCGTCATTGGAAAGGAACGCCAGACTTCGCCAGCTGGCACAACAAGCTGACGAAATGGAACGTAGAGCGCCGCCGGCGGTCGAGTCTGGTCCAATCCATCCGTCTTGACGTCTCCAACGACGCCGACCACTTCGCGCACCACACCCGGAAAGAAAGTCAGGGTGATGTGTTTGCCGATCGGATCCTCACCCGGCCAGAATTGTTTTGCGAATGATGCGCTTATGAGTGTGGTCGGTGGTCGTCCCACAACGTCAGTGTGGTCGAAGTCCCGCCCGCGTAGTATCGGGATTCGGAACGCGTTCATGTATCCTGCCGAGATCAGGCGCACATCGACTTCCGGTTGTTCTGACATTGGAACGGCGGGGCGGCCCTCGACTGCGATCGGCTGATGAGAACCATTTCCACTCAGTGGTGCGTCGTCGATTACTCCCGCCGCAACCACCCCTGGCAGTGTGCGGACACGCTCGAGCACGCGCTCGAAAAAGCTGATCTGCTGGCTCGCAGTGGAGAACTTCGCCTGCGAAATTGCCGCCGTCATGGTCAGCACACCATGAAATTCGAATCCCGGGTTCACTGCACGCAGCATCTGGAAACTGCGAATCATCAGTCCCGCACCAATCAGCAGAACTAGAGAAAGCGACACTTCCGCGACGACGAGAGCGCTGTGGGTACGATTGCCGCTTGAGTCCGTATCGGTGCGACCCAGGCCTTGCTTCAGGGACTGGCTCACATTGGCTCGACTCAAGTGCAGTGCCGGCAATACTCCTGCCATTGCTCCCGTGAAGATAGACACAGCAGCGGTAAACACCAGAACTCTGAGATCAATGCCAACTTCAATCGATGCTGGCAGCTTATCCCCAAGAAACGCCATTATGAGACGAATCCCGAAGTGAGCGTAGGTCAAGCCAAGGACACCTCCGAGCAATGCCAAAAGCACGCTTTCGGCCAGAATCTGACGGATGATTCGAACAGAACTCGCGCCCATGGCGGTGCGGATTGCAATTTCCTTGTGTCGGCTAAACATTCTCGCAAGGGAAAGATTGGTCACGTTGACGCATGCAATCAGCAGAATGAATCCGACGGCTCCCAGCAAGACGAGAAGCGCAGGGCGTACGTCGCTAACCAGGTCCGCTTGCAATGGCCGCACTGCCGCTCCCCAACCTTTATCGTCTGCCGGATATTGCTGTTCTAGCCGACTGGAGATCGTATTCATCTCAGCCTGCGCTTGCTTCAGATCAGCGCCCGGCCTTAAGCGCGCGATCACCAGGTAGTTGTGGTTGCCCCGAACAGCTTTTTCCTGGTCTGTCCAGGCAAGCGGCGTCCACATCTGAGCGAAATCGGGGAAGCGGAAACTCGGTGGCATGACGCCCGCGACGAGATAACTGGTGCCGTCAAGCGTGATGTTATGACCTACGATGTCCCGATTTGAGCCGAAATGCTCGCGCCAGAAATGGTGGCTAAGTACAACTACATTTGCGTGTCCCGGTTGGTCTTCGTCGGGAGAAAAGACGCGGCCAACCATCGCTTGAACTCCAAGCGTGGAGAAGAATCCACTTGACACGCTGCTCGCGTCCACCTGTTCGGGTTTGTCGCCGCCGGTGAGTGTGAAACCCCGAAAGCCGTAGATCGCCATGCTGGCGAAGACATTATTCTGTACCTGCCAGTCGAGGAAGTTTGCGGGCGAGACCGAGAACGTGCTGATACCTGGAAAGCTGGCTTGCGGAGGTGT
>Ga0209577_10003333_pt1 | contig 15129 bp, 17 predicted proteins | sample GraSoiAngelo_109_FD_185874 | JGI IMG/M metagenome (GOLD analysis project Ga0209577, IMG submission 185874) | Grasslands soil microbial communities from the Angelo Coastal Reserve, California, USA - 14_0903_12_20cm (SPAdes) (version 2) | ecosystem: Environmental > Terrestrial > Soil > Grasslands...
GTCCGTTGTACAGGGATACTTCAACTATCATGCAGTTCCCGGGAATCTGGCCAGCCTTCGAAGTTTTCGGTTACAGGTGATCCGGCGCTGGCTGCGCGCGCTACAGCGACGCAGCCAGAAAGATCGGATGACTTGGCCACGACTCGTGGCCATTGCAGAGCGCTGGCTTCCCCACCCTAGCATCCTTCATCCTTATCCCAATTTGCGCTTTGACGCCAAACATCCGCGGTAAGAGCCGCATGCAGCAATCCTGCACGTGCGGATCCGTGCGGGGGGCGTCAGGTTAACTGGCGTCCCTACCGCGACCCCTGAAATTGGGGTGAACCCCTAATCTGGCACGACCTTTTTTTGACTTACTCAAGATAAAAACTGGGGCGCGTGTCCCTTTCACGTCAATCACCAGGTGTCGTGCCCAGAACTTGTTTGAAAGCCTTACCTTCACGTCGAGATACATGTATCGCCTGGCCGCAGAGATACATCAAATTAGAAGACTTGGAACAGCGCTTGGAGAGCCCTCGGTCATATCCACAACACGACCGCATGCAAAACAATGAGAGTTGAGGTCTTTCAACCCGAATCTGTTACAGAGCCGCGGCATTGGGTGCGACATGATCAGGCTTTCGCGATGATGTTGGGGCGCGGCTCAATTGAGTGGGGCTCGCGGCGTTCGGCGATGGAAAAGTTTGACTACGCGGCGAGTGATTTAGCACTGTGCGACCGGCATGTGGGAGAGTGGGTTGGTATCATGGCCACACCGCACCTGCAGCTCGGTATTTCCGATGCGCCACTGATGGCCGCCTCGGACGGAGCTTATGGCGAGGTAGAACTGCGCGCACAGCGCAAGTTCGCGGACGCACGCCTGGGTGCGCTGGTCGCGGCGGCTCATGCGGAGATGGCTGCTGGCTTTCCGAGCGGGCGACTGTTTCTGGATTCTATTGAACAGGCGATGGCCGTAGCGTTGGTCAATGGTCATGCAGTAAGGCACCGTCCTGTGCAGATCTATAAAGGCGGACTGGGCTCCGCGCGCTTGCGAAGAATTAAAGAGTTGGTCCATGTGAAGATGGAAGACGACTTGAGTCTCGACGAGATGGCTCAATCGGTAGGATTAAGCACAGCCCATTTCGGGCGGATGTTTCGCAAGTCAACCGGCGAGACCCCGCATCAATTCGTTCTGCGTCAAAGGATTGAGCGCGCTAAAGCAATGTTGCGGGCTCCCGATGCGCGGGTATTGGACGTGGCCGTGGCCTGTGGTTTCAAGACCCAGCAGCACTTTGCGCAGGTCTTTCGTGATGTTTGTAGAGTTAGCCCAACAGAGTATCGTCAGGATTTTCTGGACTGCGAAGTGTGTTACGAGTCGGAAACCGGGTCCGAAGATACGGCAGTTTTACCGGCCATTTCTTGATTCGCTGTTAACATCCAGAATTGATCGGGAATTTCTAGTTCATAGCTCCTTCCATCCGCCTCAGCACGATCGCCTCAAGCAACAATTCTGAGTAGCCTAGCGCAACTCCTTCGGGTTCCGCCGTCGTCGCCCACTCAAGACAAACCGCAGACTCAGGTCTATGTCGTAGAAGTTCACTCTCGGGGAGCGTGAATTCAGCAAGATTCTGACCATCCTAGCGGAAATCCGCACAACTCGATATCCGATGTGCAGTCTACTCACTGCTGTTAGCAATCGGTCGAAAGCAATTGAACACTGGAGGCAATTCATGGAAGCGATTGGATTGTTAGTCATGCTCGAAGCACGCTCAGGCAAGGAGGCCGATGCAGAAGCATTTCTAAAGTCGGCTCAGCCGCTCGCGCAGGACGAAAAAGCGACCTTGAAATGGTACGCGATGAAACTCGGGCCGGGAAAGTTCGGCATCTTCGATACCTTTGCAAATGAGGCGGGCCGGAATACGCACTTGACTGGCGAAATCGCGAAGGCGTTGACGGCACGGGCAAACGAATTATTTGCGGTTCCTCCGCAGGTTCAAAAAGTTGAGGTCCTTGCAAACACACCCTTAAAAGGCTGAATGCGAGGTTTTGCAGTTCGTAGGAGATTGACGCTAAAGGGAGACTACAAATGGCAAACGCAGCGAAAACAGCAATTGTTACTGGTGCCTCGCGAGGAAGCGGAGCGGGTCTCGTCGAAGCGTTCGTGAAGCGAGGTTACAACGTAGTCGCGAACTCGCGAAACATTACCAAAGCAAATCCATTCTCAACGGCCGCGAATGTTGCACTCGTTGATGGAGACATAGGCGATCCGCGCACGGCCGCAAAGATTGTGGGGACTGCCGTATCGCGATTTGGCCGGATCGACGTGCTGGTAAACAACGCTGGTGTTTTTATTCCGAAGCCCTTCACGGAATACACGACCGAAGACTTCAACACTTTAGTCTCCACGACGCTTGCAGGCTTTCTCTACGTTTCACAGCTCGCGGTAAAGCAAATGTTGCGGCAGAAATCGGGCAGCATCGTCAACATCTCAACGACCCTGGTTGACCAACCGATCGCAGGTGTAGGTGCGGCCGTTCAAATCATGCTGAAGGGCGCCTTGAATGCGGTAACCCGCGCCCTCGCCATCGAATACGCCAAGGACGGCATTCGAGTAAATACCATAGCGCCGGGAGTGATCAATACTCCCATGCACAAACCTGAGACCCACGATTTCCTGAAAGGTTTGCACCCGGTCGGCAGGATCGGTGAGGTCAAAGAAATCGTCGACGCGGCTTTGTTTCTGACTGACGCCACGTTCACCTCGGGCGAAATACTGCATGTGGATGGCGGCGCGCACGCGGGGAAATGGTGACCGGCGCACGGAGAAAAAGCATGCCCACTTATCAAGAAATCAACTCAGCAACTCGTTCAACACAGGACGAAATCAAAGTTCGGTATACCGCCAAGACCCATACTTCAGGCGGTCGGCGCGGCGGCGTCTCCAACAGTGATGATGGCCGCTTAGATGTGAAGTTCTCGGCCCCCGGAGTGCCAGGAACTGGTACCAATCCGGAGCAGTTGTTTGCCGCGGGCTGGTCGGCCTGTTTCATCAGTGCGATGGGGGTTGTGGCCAACAAGATGAAGGTGAAACTTCCGGCTGATGCAGCCGTCGATGCCGAAATCGACTTGTGCAATTCCGGCGACGTTTACTTCCTTCGAGCACGTCTTAGCGTCAGCCTGCCGGGCTTGGAGCGCGAAGTCGCTCAAGCCATTGTGGACGTTACGCACCGCGATACATGTGCATATTCCAACGCTACGCGCGGCAACATCGACGTTACCGTCAACGTGGTGTAGGACGGACCCCGTTTTACAAGAACTGCGTCGCCTCGCGCGGGCTGTGATTGCGGCAAGAGTTTGACGAACTATGACTTCAATCTTGATGCAAACCTGGAGTACACAGATGAGCGAGCATGCACACATAGATGGGGTTCATCCCTTCCCGGCTCTGATGCAGACGCGGACGATCGAAACCAACGGTACATCCATCCATGTGCGGGTCGGCGGTCATGGCCCGGCAGTGGTCATGCTGCATGGCTTTGGCACAACGGGCGACATGTGGGGTCATCTGGCGAGCGCACTCATCGAAGACCACATGGTTGTCGCGCCCGACCTGCGTGGGTTGGGCCTCTCGTCGAAGCCTGATGGCGGCTATGACAAGAAGAATCAGGCGGCAGAGGTGGCGGGCGTCCTGGACGCCATGGGTGTGCGTACGGCCGAATTGGTGACGCACGACATCGGCATCATGGTTGGCTTCGCAGTTGCCGCCACCCACCCCGAGCGCGTGAGTCGATGGGTGGCGATCGATGCGCCGCTGCCCGGCGTCGGACCCTGGGATCAGATCAAACAGGATCCGGCCATGTGGCACTTTGGCTTCGGTGGTCGGGACATGGAGCGCCTAGTCGCCGGCCGCGAGCGCATTTATCTCGACCGCTTTTGGAACGAACTTTCCCGGAACCCGAAGCGGTTTGATGAAGCGAAGCGCCAGCATTATTCAGCGCTCTATGCGCAACCCGGATCAATGCGAGCGGCCTTTGCCCAGTTCCTGGCGTTCAGCCAGGATGCGGCCGACAACAGGACCTTCCTTGCGCAGGGCAAGCTTCAGATGCCGGTCTTGGCCTTGGGTGGCGAAGCTACATTCGGCCCCATGATCGGCACGGTGATGCGGAGTGTCGCCGATAACGTTGAAGATGTGATCATCCCGGATTGCGGGCACTGGATCACGGAAGAGCAGCCGCAGGCGACGACAGACCTGGTCGTCGACTTCCTGCATCGCCGTTCGTGAGTTAGCTAGCGCTGCGTAGTGCGTCGGCTCTCGAGGACTGTAATTGCGGTCAGAGCGTGACGAACTAGGAGTTCAATCTCGATGCAACGAAGGAGAAAAATATGAAAGTCTTACAAACGTATCGAATTGCTTTGATTGCAATTGCAGGATTTCTGCTGGCAGCGGCGTTCCACACGGGACATGCCGCTCAGGTGAACTCTCCTCAAGGGGTTAGAAACATTGTCATTGTTCACGGAGCGTGGGCCGATGGATCAAGCTGGTCCAAAGTGATTCCACTGCTTCAAGCCAAGGGATTGCATGTGGTCGCCGTGCAGAATCCTTTGACCTCGCTGGCCGACGATGTTGCCGCCACCAAACGAGCCATCGCATCGCAGGATGGCCCTGTTCTGCTGGTGGGCCATTCCTATGGAGGAGTGGTTATCACGGAGGCAGGAAACGATCCAAAAGTAGTCGGGTTGGTCTATGTGGCTGCGCTCGCGCCGTCAGATGGTGAGTCGGTCGCTTCGGTCACGAAACCGTTCCCGCCGGCTCCCTTAGGCAGCGAAGTCCGGGCGGATGCTGAGGGTTTTCTGACGGTGACCCCGAAGGGAATCGCTGAAGATTTCGCCCAGGATCTCACAGACCAAGAAAAGCAAATTTTGACGGCGACGCAGGCTCCCACAGCAGCAGCCGTTTTTGGGGCCACCGTCGCGACCGCCGCGTGGAAGACGAAGCCATCTTGGAGCGTGATTGCGAGCAACGACCGCGCTGTTTCTCCAGAGCTTCAAAAGGCCGAAGCGGCGGCGATGAAGGCTGCTTCGATCACCGTTCCCTCCAGCCACGTGCCGATGCTTTCTCACCCGAAAGAAGTCGCAGACCTAATCGAGCAAGCGGCAGCGAAAGTCGGGAGTCACTGAACCCATGACCGCAGTGAAATTAGAAGATGCCCGCCGCGTAATCAGCGCGGCGGAGAAGAAAGCAAGGGAAATTGGCCAGCCCATGAACATCGCAGTGGCTGACGAAGGCGGAAACATCGTAGCGCACGTTCGTATGGACAACGCATGGATTGGCAGCATTGATATTTCCATGAAGAAGGCTTACACGTCGCGCGCATTCGACATTAAAACGAAAGAATTGGCAAAGCATTCGCAATCGGGCGGCGAGTTCTTCGGCATTCATGTTTCAAACAACGGCAAAATCATGATTTTTGCTGGCGGTATCTTGCTGAAGCTGGACGGCAAGGTCGTAGGGGCGATTGGCGTCAGCGGTGGTTCCGGCGATCAAGACCATGCCGTCGCTGCGGCCGGCGCCGCCGCGTTCTAACCCGGCTGAACGAGCCGCCGCCCTGCAAAGAAAGGAGGACTATTCAATGTCGCATCACTACTCTGGCCCTGACTTCGGCTTCCCTCAAGGGGACGCCCGACTAGACTTCACGGATTTGTACGCCTTTCCCAAACCTGGAGCGACTGGAAAATCGATCCTTATCGTGAACGTGCACCCGTCTGCCGGCGAAAACCCTCCTGGGCCTACGACGACGGAGCCTTTCGCACCCGAAGCAGTGTACGAGGTCAAGATTGATACTGATGGTGATGCGGTCGCCGATATCGCCTACCGAGTGCGCTTCTCCGCTTTCGAGCGCGGCGCACAAACAGCGAGTGTCCGTCGCGCTGATGGCCCGCAAGCCGCAGGTACCGGCGACGGCGGGAAAATGATTGTTGAGCGCGCGCCGGTTTCATTAGGGCGCGAAGCGAAGGTTACAGAGGCAGGCGATACCCGCTTCTTTGCTGGCTGGCGCAGCGACCCTTTCTTCTGCGACGTGGAAGGCGCGAAGAACAACTTGCAGTTCACGGGCGACGATTTCTTCGCTGACAAAGATGTGTGCAGCATCGTTCTTGAAGTACCGAACTCTGCTTTGGGGGCAAAAGAGGTTCGGCTCTGGGCGCGCACGCTTACGCCACATGATGGTGGTGGCTGGCGTCAAGTCGAACGCGGAGCCAGGCCCGCGCAAGCGGTGATACTTGTCGAGGAAAGAGATGCCTACCTCGGAGGTGAACCGGCGACCGATGGGCGGTTCGTTGCTTCCTTCGCGCACGCTCTGGAGCACACAGGTGGATATACTTCGGCCGAGGCGAAGCGCGTGGCGGCGACACTGCTCCCAGATATTTTGCCTTATGACTCTTCGCGACCGGCGTCTTATCCCGATAACGGCCGGACACTCACCGACGATGCGTTCGATTTTTTCATGCGCGTTCTCACGAATGGCAAAGTCAACGGGGACAACGTCGGGCCCCACAGCGATTTGTTACTCGAGTTTCCTTATGTAGGACCACCTCATCAAGACCGTGTGACGAAGCTGCCCCATAAGATGACCCCAACGCAAAATCAAACGTGAAACCAAATGCTAAGGAGAAAACAATCATGAAGGATCAAAATTACGCAGCAACAAAGACTCGTGAGATACGTCTGGCCAAGCGCTCGCCCGAGTATTGGCGAGTCACGTTTGATCACCCGCCACTCAACATCTTCGGCCCCGAAATGCTTCCGCAAGTGAACGAGATCATCACGGCAATTGAAACTGACGAGCAGGTTAAGGTGGTTGTCTTTGACAGTGCCGTTGAAGGTTTTTTTCTGATTCATCTAGATTTTCTTGCAAAGCTTGACGATTTGGCGCACCTCCCCCCTGGACCCACAGGCTTGCATCCATGGCCCGAAATGCTGGTGCGCCTGAGTCGTACATCTGTGGTGTCGATAGCGTTGATTCGCGGGCGGGCCACGGGTATGGGAAGTGAGCTTGCCCTTGCTTGCGACATGCGTTTTGCGAGTCGCGAAAAGGCCATCTTGTCGCAGTTTGAAGTTGGCGCCGGTTTGGTGCCTGGCGGTGGCCCTATGGCGCGACTGTCACGCCTCATGGGAAGAGGACGCGCACTCGAAGTAATTCTAAGCGCGGACGACGTGTCAGGCGACTTGGCCGAGCGCTACGGCTACGTGAATCGTTCGTTGCCGGATGCCGATCTTGACGCGTTTGTTGATGCGCTTGCCACCCGGATCGCCTCTTTCGACAAACAGACAATCACGGATACCAAGCGCCTAGTCGACATTGCTAGCTTGCCGCCTGATATCGAAATCGAATCCGGGTGGAATGCTTGTGTTGCTTCGATGGGACGACCGGCCACGCAGCAGAGAATCAAAACGCTGTTAGAGAGAGGCTTTTGCAAACCCGGCGATGCAGAAAATCGCTTGGGAGATTTCGTTGGACGCTGAGCATCCATATCGGCAGCCTCCAATGGCACACCGTGAAAAATAAGAACGCGGACGATCAACCGAAACTGCAGGAGCGAATCAATGAATACGGACCCGAAAAAGAAAATCTTAGACGACTATGACTCTCGTCCTGTCACTGCCGAGCAGCGATTGACACAACTTGGCGTCAACCTTCCAGCGCCGCCTGAGCCGTTCGGCATCTACGCGGAAGCGGTGCAGACAGGCAACATGCTCTTTCTCACCGGAATGCTTCCCACTGTAGGCCGTGAAGCCAAATTCATCGGGCGCATCGGCGCGGAACTAGACGTGAAAACGGGACACATGGCCGCTTACCTGGCGGCGGTCAACGCACTCGCTGTTGCGCGGCAGCATTTGGGATCGCTAGACAAAGTTACGCGGATCGTCCGGCTCGGTGTGTTAGTGGCCACTTCTGGAGATGTCCGGGAGGAGCCGAGAATCGCTGACGGCGCTTCCGAGTTGCTGCAGGACGTTTTCGGAAAAGACAAAAACCCTAGCCGACTGGTGTACGGCGTAGCCAGCCTTCCGCTCGGCGTGCCGGTCGAGCTGGAGTTGATTTTTGAGGTATCCGCGTAATGCCGCCCCGCTGGAATGAGAACCAGCTCACAGCGAAACTCGGGATCGCCTATCCCGTCATTCAAGGTCCGCTCGGCGGATTGTCATCACAAAAATTGACGGCAGCGGTCTCCAACTTTGGCGGACTCGGATCGTTCGGTGCGCACAGCCTGACGCCGGAAGCGATCAAAGAGGTAATCGCAGAGATTCGCTCCCTTACATCGAAACCGTTCGCAATGAACTTGTGGGTATCGATGGAAGACGAAGGTGCTCGAACATCTGATGAAAACGCATTCAACCGAAGCCTTGCGGCTCTTGTCACCCATATCGCAGCCTTGGGAGCGCCGCGTCCGGAATACAATCCTCACTCGTGGATGCGATTTGAGCATCAGGTTCGCGTCTTGCTGGACGCGAAGGTACCAGTGTTCAGCTTCATCTTTGGAATTCCGCCAAGAGAAGTCTTAGAGGAATGCCGGGCCAAAAGCATCTTGACGATTGGTACAGCCACCACACCCGAAGAGGGTGCAGCACTTCAAGAAGCCGGCGTGGATGCCATCGTCGCTTCCGGCTTCGAAGCCGGCGGGCATCGCGGTTCATTCCTGCGAAGCGCAGAGGATTCACTCACTGGCACGCTGTCGCTCGTTCCGCAGATTACCGACAAGGTCAAAGTGCCCGTAATCGCTGCTGGTGGCATCGCAGATGCGCGCGGCGTAATTGCTGCCCTGGCTCTTGGTGCAGAGGGCGTGCAAATGGGAACGGTATTCCTGGCGTGCGAGGAGTCCGGCGCCAGCTTTCTTCATCGCCAGGCTTTACGAGGAAGAAAGGCCGGGCACACGGCTCTGACAAAGGGCTTCACCGGAAGACTTGCGCGGGGAATCCACAACCGCTTGCTGCAGGAGCTGAACCAGGACGGAACGGCGATTCTGCCTTATCCGTTGCAACGAAGCCTCGTCAGAAACCTCGCGATCCCGGCAGAGGCGGCGGGCCGATCGGATCTCCTGCCGCTATGGGCTGGTCAAAGTGCCAATCTTTCTACATGCACCGACGTATCGGTTTTTTTGACCTCATTGGTCGAAGAGATTTCTGAAATCGCAGGGCCCGTCATTCGGTGGAGCTCAGCCCGCCGTGAAAAGCAAATTCTTAAATAAGGAGAAAAAGAGAACGGAAATGTCAAATATCACCGACAAAGTCGTAGTAATCACCGGAGCCAGCAGCGGGATTGGGGAAAGCGCCGCGAAGCTTCTCGCAGAACATGGCGCCAAAGTTGTACTAGGAGCGCGGCGTTCGAACCGGATCGACAAAGTGGTTCAAGAGATCTCGGCTGCCGGAGGCAAGGCCATCGGATTTGCCACCGATGTAACGAAGCGCGCAGAAGTGGAAGCGCTCATCCAAGGGGCCGTCGACGGTTTCGGCCGCGTCGATGTGCTCCTCAATAACGCCGGCATTATGCCCATCGCACCGATCGAGGCCCTTAAGGTAGATGAATGGGACCGGCAGATTGACGTCAATATCAAAGGACTTCTATACGGGATTGCCGCTGCCCTGCCTCACATGCAGAAGCAGAAGAGCGGTCACCTCATTAACATCGCCTCTGTTTTCGGGATCAAAATGTTCGCCCCCGGCGGGACGGTCTACTGCGCCACCAAGGCGGCTGTGCGCGCGTTGACTGAAGGGCTGCGGATGGAACTGCACTCCCAAAATATCCGCTGCACGATGATCTCACCTGGCGCGATTGCCACGGAACTGTCGGAGAGCAGTTCAGACGAAGCGACCAGAAAGAATTTGCGCGAGTTCATGAAAATGGCCATCCCGGCCAGCGCGATCGCCAGAGCGATCGCTTACGCAATTGAGCAGCCGGTCCAGGTGGAAGTCGATGAGATGGTCATCCGCCCAACGGTACAGGACTTTTGACGCGGAGACGCCTATGCGCCCTTTCTACTTTGCCCGTTGGTCCCGATTCTTGCAGGTTTCTCGTATGGTGCTGGTGGTTTCTCTGATGCTCGCAATATTTCAGCTGCCGGCCCATGCGCAGGGAAAGGAACGCCCCCTGAAACACTCGACTGTTTATCGCACGATACAGGTAGATGGACTCTCCATCTTTTACAGAGAAGCCGGTCCGAAAGACGCGCCGACGCTTTTTCTGCTGCACGGACTTCCGTCTTCCTCACGGATGTTCGATCCTTTTTTCGCCCAGCTTTCCGATCGCTACCACCTTATCGCGCCGGATTACCCCGGCTTCGGACACAGTGACTGGCCAGACCCGAAAAAATTTGCGTACACGTTCGATCACCTCGCCGAAACCATGAATCACTTCACGGAGGCCCTTGGGTTCTCGCGCTACACACTTTACATGCAGGATTACGGCGGACCCGTGGGTTTTCGCATGGCCTTGGCCCATTCGGATCGAATCGAGGCGCTCATTGTCCAGAACGCTGTGGCGCACAACGAAGGTCTGGGAGCGATTTGGAAAACACGCCGGGCCTTTTGGGCCGATCGCGCCGCCAACGAGAGTGCGCTTCGCGCAAACCTTCTGTCACTCGCGACTACGCGGACGCGCCATGTGGGGAGTGACCCTAACGTCGAGTGCTACGACCCGGACCTGTGGACCGATGAATTTGCCTTTCTTAGCCAGCCCGGCCAGGTGGATATTCAAAGCGATCTCTTCTATGACTACCGCACGAACGTCGACTCCTACCCCAAGTGGCAGGCATGGATGCGCGAAAGGCAACCGCGACTGCTGGTGATTTGGGGTAAGTATGACCCGTCAATCGATCTTTCGGAGCCGGAAGCCTATCGCCGGGACGTACCGAATGCTGAGGTTCACATTATCGATGCAGGACACTTCGCTCTTGATACCAGAGCAGATGAAATTGCGGCGCTTGTAGGTCAGTTCATGAAGAGGCAGAAGTGAGTACGGCCATTCGCGAAGCATTGACCGGTTCAGAGTGGCCAAGGAGGCAAGATTTTATGGACAAGAGACTCGCACTACTTGCAATTCGCCTGTTGGTGTCGGTGAACCTTCTCTATGCTGCGATCTTTCTCAAGTTTGCAGGGGTGCCAGGTTCGGTGACCCTGTTCACGCAGATGTCGCAAACGGTCCACGGATTGGTATCTCAGCCGGTATTTCGGCTCGGGTCAGGAGTCTTCGAGACGGTGATTGCGGTTCTGCTCCTGATCCCGAAGACAGCCAGATTTGGAGCGCGATTGACGGTTGTGTGGATGACTGCCGTACTTCTCAGCCACATTTTCGTGTTGGGATATGGCTGGTTCTTTATCGATGCTCTCATGGTGATGCTGCTGGCTGTCATTTATCTCTTGCTGACGCGCAGGCAATCCCATCGGGGCGAACCCGAGAGTGTGAGGACGGCGGCTCCCATATAAGCGCACACAAATAGTCAGACGAACCGCAGCTCATCTATCTAATTGGTGTCACGGTATCGAGGATACCTGCGCCTCTGCACACTCACTTCGACGCTTTTTGGTTTGTTCGTTCGTGTATTGAATCTGATTAAAGGAGAATTCGCTATGACCCTCGAGAAAGTGTTTCACCCCACCAGAGTCCACATCACGCGTGGTTGGAAGACAGTTTTAATGACGCATCATCCTCTATTGCGCATCGTATTCATCTCTTTGCTGGCCGCTCAGTCAACTCCGAATACCGTCTTGGCCCAGGTGAAAGCCGTCCCTCCACTTTCCGGTGTAATTGGAAAAGTTCAGTCGGTTACGGACAGTTCCATCGATGTTCAGACGGGTTCAGGAGTCGTCCACGTGGGCATCACTCGGCCACTCACCACCTATAAGCAGATACCGTCGGATTTGAGTCATGTCACATCCACGTCTTACGTTGGCGTTGCATCGACGGAGCAGGTGAATGGAAAAGAAGTAGCGAAGCAGATCATCGTATTTCCGGAGGAACTCCGTGGAGCTGCGGAAGGCAGTGTTCTGACAGACCCGCCGGGTGCAACTACCCACAGCAGAATGACAAATGGCTCCGTCTCTCGCCCTGCCGCATCGCACTCACGCATGACGAACGGCACGGTGCAGAAAGGCAGCGGCACCACATTGGTGGTCCAATATCAGGACGGCTCCAAGACGATCACCGTGCCCGCAAACGTCGCCGTCACGCTAGTCGCGCCAGAAAAAGTGACACTAGCTGGTGGCGACACCATCTACTTAACGACGAACAAGCTGCCGGACGGAACGCTTACCACGAACAAGATCCTTGTAATCGCTCCAGCCGTATCTCCCAGCACGAAGCAGTAGGGGTTCCGGCCAATGAGCGATTCAACACTTCCTGCCAGTGAACCGAACTCCACGAGCACGTTGCTGGAAGAGCCCGGCGTGCTCGTGGCCAAGAAGCATCATCTCTTGGTGCGGTGGAGTCACTGGTTGAATCTGCCCATACTTCTCGGCCTTATTGCCAGCGGCATCTCGATTTACTGGGCTTCGCCCGTCTATCAACACAAACCAGATCCGAATACGGGAAGCGTCGATGTGGCGGCGGATATCGGAATCTGGATATGCAGCCACGTGCCAGGACTGCATCACTACAGCAGCCCACCTCATTGGGTTTACAACCACATGAGCCTCGGTCCGGGCATGTTGGCGTTAGCTCTGCGCATGCATTGGTTGTGCGCGTATTTATTCATGCTGAATGGCATGGTGTACCTTGCAGGACTGTTCATGGGAGGAGGATGGCGCTCCTTGCTGCCTCGCCGGACTGATCTGTTTGATGCGTTCATGATGTTTCGGTACTACCTCGGCGTTCCCTTCGCAAAATTGATACGCCGCAAATGGCTGCATCCCCGTTTCAACACAAAGTACAACGCACTCCAGCGTGCAGCGTACTTTTCTATTCCGGTCACCGGGTTTCTCTCGGTCACTACAGGCTGGGCGATTCATAAACCGATGCAACTCCATTGGCTGGCTGCGCTATTTGGAGGGTATAACGCGGCGCGTGTCTGGCATTTCTGGATCATGTGGCTCTACATCCTCTTCGTTGTGCCGCATGTGATTCTGGTTTTCGCCGACGGGTGGGACACATTGCGCAGCATGATCGTGGGTTGGTCAACAAGAGTGAAGCGGTCGGAGCTCACCGCGAATGAACAATAAGGCAAAGATCGATTGCGTGAACCACGAATCGAGAACCAACGAAACGGCTAGATCCGTTGCCGTCGAATCTGTCTCCGTGGAGAAACGACAAGGTCTCTTTGAAGAGCGCCCTCTTCCGCTAAATGAGATCGCTCCCCGGGTCCTGCGTCACCGGAGCCGGCGCGACTTTCTGTTGTTTGGGGCTGGCGCGATGGCGGCGCTGGCAGGCAGTGGATTTCTCCTGCCGCAGGATACGCTCCGTCGCATGGGTGTGCGTCGAACTGTGAACTCTCCCGCGAAGGAGTGGTTTCTGAACAGAGCACTGCGTATCGACGATGATGTGGCAGAAGCGCTCTACTCGGGAAATCGTAGAGTGCCCACATACACCAAATCTCAGATTACCGCGCTCAAGAACAACTACAACGGAGCTACTCCTGATCCTGGCTATATTCCCGGATGGAATCTCACTATAGACGGGCTCGATTCTGGCTTGAGTATCTCTCTCGATGTTAGGAATCTGATGACCCGGTTCTCCGAGCACGAGCAAATTACGCGGCTGGTGTGTGTCGAAGGATGGAGTGCGATCGCCTGGTGGGCTGGTTTAAGATTCGATGATCTGCTTCGTGCTTATCCACCGATGTCGCAGGCTAAATGGGCGCGCGTGGAGTCATCGGTCAACCTCGATGATTCGGGAAATCCTGACCCTTACTTCATATCAATCGACTTGGCGACGGCCCGCCATCCGCAGACACTGCTTGCCTCACACTTCAACGGCCAGCCCCTTACTGTGGATCATGGAGCACCACTCCGTCTGCTGGTGCCCGTGAAACTTGGTTTGAAGAATGTGAAGGCCATTACCAAGATTACTTATTCCGCGGAGGAGCCGAGAGACTACTGGGCCGAACGTGGGTATTCCCGCTACGACGGAGTCTAGCACCCCTCCCAACACAACTGCATTCAACTGACCCGCTCAATCGCGGAACAATGGACGTCCTACATCTTGATCACGACACAATGAATAGCCCGCCAGCGGTCGCACGAAAAAAGGCCGGAATCCTGGATTCCGGCCTTGTCGATTACGAAATGGTTGCGGGGGTCAGATTTGAACTGACGACCTTCGGGTTATGCGATCTGACTCAGCTTTCGCTGAGAGTCGGACTGTACCTTCATCCCGTGTAAGGGGATGCTCGCCATCCAGTCTCTACGCCTTCCTCGATCTTCCGAGGCTTGGTTCGGTATTGCCATACCCGAACAGCTGGTTTAGGTTCCACCGACTTTGACGAGTGATCTTCCCGCACATTGCTGTGCGGACGCCCATTTTGCCGAGCAGGATTTGAACCACCGATCCCGCTTAGCAGGTTATGAGCGCAATTCCTGCCTACACGTGGTACAAAGCCGTGCAACGAAACGCAAGAAAACAAAGGGGAATCGCTCGGCTTCTGTTCCTCCGTTTTGTTCGCTTTTGCATCCAGAACACGGACAAAAGACGGACACTTGCGAAAACTTGCCCTCTAATTTGTGTGGGTTCCGGAAATCCTGGCACGGCGGTTTGTACCGGCTGGCAAGATCTCCTCCAGGTTGAGATGATGTGTCCTCCCCGAGGGTCCGTCGAGATGGAAGCGTCCTCGCTCTAGGACCCGGTCGAGGGGAGTTGCCAGAATTACGGGATGCATCTTGCCCGCAAACGTCTCCGCAACCGAATAATCTTTGAATTCTGGATGCTTCTTTTGGTGGCAAGTCCTGAAGATATCCACGGGGAAAGCATGAGAAGGGGGCGTTGTGCCCCCACGCGGTGACTGCGCCCAACAATAATAATTCGCCAGCCACTCCGAAACGAACGCCAGAAGTCACTCCCCGCCACCAAGCTGGAAATCTGTACCCAATTACTTCCAAAATGAGTAGATTCCTGCGGACAATTTTCTGCTGAGTCCTCGCGCGAGTGTCGGGCGGCATGCGCCTGCAAG
>Ga0209577_10003335_pt1 | contig 15123 bp, 13 predicted proteins | sample GraSoiAngelo_109_FD_185874 | JGI IMG/M metagenome (GOLD analysis project Ga0209577, IMG submission 185874) | Grasslands soil microbial communities from the Angelo Coastal Reserve, California, USA - 14_0903_12_20cm (SPAdes) (version 2) | ecosystem: Environmental > Terrestrial > Soil > Grasslands...
GGTACGAGCGTGGCATCGGCCCTGCCGGGCGGCGCGACGCTGGTCGATGCCGCCCTCTTCCCGGGCACGCATTCCGGTCTGGCGCTGGACAGCACGGGCAGCCTGCACGTCTTTGGCGGGGCGGATGCCGCGCTGGCGGCGCTGCCATCGAGCTGGACGCTGCCGGGTCAGCCGAGCGGGATCGCGCTCGCGGGCACCGCCCAGGCGCCCGCCGGCATCCTCACCGACGCCAGCGGCGACTGGCAAACGTTCGGCAGCCTGCTCCTGTTGCCGGACGCGACCTTCGGAGGCCCCATCTTCGACCCGACCACGGGCCTTCCGATCCGCTGACGGCTCAGCCGGCCGCGCGAAGCGGCGACAGCGCGGGCGTTCCGAACAGGCGTTGGACCGCCGCGATCGCATAGTCGACGTCTTCCGCGCTGACGCCTCGGTGGGTCACCATCCGCCAGCGATGCGGTGATGCCTGATCGAGCAAGACACCAACCTCGCGGCATCGATCGATGAACTCGCCGGCGGTCAGCGGCGGCCGGCAATCTCCGAACACCATGTTGGTCTCGACCCGGCTGAGGTCGATCTCGACCCCAGGCAGCCCCTGGAGTCCGTCGGCGAGGCGTCGCGCGTTGGCATGATCGTCGGCCAGGCGGTCCACCATCTCGTTCAAGGCGCACAAGCCGGCGGCGGCGAGCACCCCCGCCTGTCGCATGCCGCCACCGACCATCTTGCGCATGCGCCGCGCATGGTCGATGAACGCCGCGGAGCCGGCCAGCATGGATCCGACCGGCGCGCTCAGACCCTTCGAGAGGCAGAACATCACGGAGTCGACCGGCGCGGTCAGTTCCCGCACATCGACCCTGAGCGCGACCGCCGCATTGAACACCCTGGCGCCGTCGAGGTGGACCGGGAATCCGGCTTCGTGGGCGACGGCGCAGAGGGCCCGGGTTTGCGTTGGGGTGAGGCAGGTCCCGCCTTTTCGGTTGTGGGTGTTCTCGAGACAGAGCAAGCCTGTGGATGGTTCGTGGATATCCGCCGGCCGAATCGCGGCCCCCACCTGGTCCGGCCGTAGCCGCCCGTCTTGTGTGTCCAGCGGACGCAGCTGCAGCCCGCCGACGACCGACGCTCCGGCGACTTCGTTCTGAAAGATGTGACTGTCGATCTCGAGGATGATCTCCTGCCCGGGCCGGGCATGGCTGATCAGCGCGCAGAGGTTGCCCATCGTCCCGCTCGGGACGAAAAGCGAGGCTTCTTTGCCGACCATTTCCGCGGCGCGATCTTGAAGGCGATGAATCGTCGGGTCCTCATCCCAGACATCGTCCCCGAGCTCCGCCGTGGCCATGGCGTTTCGCATCGACTCGGTCGGCAGGGTAAACGTGTCGCTCCGGAGCTCGACCGTGCGCACCATCAGCAGAGTCTATCGCCCGAGTTGCCCGTAGATCAGCGGCCGCGGCGCGATGACGTCGCTGATGGCGAGGTCCGCTTTCCGCTGGATATCAACCTGCACCCGGGTCTGCAGGCTGCTCGCCGACAGATCCGCGGCCGGCTGAAGCTGCTCCGGGTCGCCGATGACGAGCAGCACCAGCGGGGCGCTCACGGTGCGCCCGCCAATCAACAGGCTCTGGCCGCGGCTGATGATCGGCGTGCTGCTGATGATGCGATAGCCGTTGAGCGACAAGGCCTCGGCGCCCGCATTGCTCCAGTCCCGGTCCGTGCACCGGGACCTCGCCACTGACCACCCGCAGCGTCGTCAGCTCCTTGACGATTGCCTGGGAGTCTGTGCCACCCGCGGTGAGCGCCTGCCGCAACTGCGCCTCCTGCTGCGAAAGCGCCGCACTCTGCTGGATCAGCTGGTTGTTGGCATGGTTCAAGTCGTTGATGAGCAATGCCACGCTGGTATCGTCCTGGGCGGCCAGCGTGCGAGCGACGGCCGCCTGTGATCGGAGTTGGATCACGATGAGAAAGCCGAGTGCCAGCCCGATCAGGCTGATCACGATCAGTCGCTGGACCCGCGCGGTACTCTCAGCCGAGCGGTTGAGCATCCTTCACCAGGAACGTCGCGTCGTAGGCCGGGATGCTGAGCCGCGTACTCCGCAGCCAGCTCAGGCCCAGGCCATAGATCCGGCTCCGGCTCTTGAGCTCGGCTAGCTGATCAGGGTCACCGATCCCGTTCCCCAGCGACGACGGATCTCCCGCCGCCGTCACGGTATAGGGCGCGCTCAGGCGACTGCCGTTGTTGATGAGGATGTTGACGCCGGCGTAATGGAAGGCGGTCGTCGGCACGATCCGAACGCCGTTGACCGCGATCGCCTCCGCTCCGCTGACCCATAAGAGATTGACGATGTCCTGCAGATCCTGATAGTGGACGGTCCAGCCGAGGGAGCGATCGGCAGGATCGTTGGGGTCAGAGCCGTCATGCAGCAGGACCGTGACCCCAGGACCATGGAGGGCCGCCAGCCCCGCCGTCGTCTTCTCATCGTCGAGTTGAGCCTTCAGCTGTTGCGCCGCGCTCGACCGGCGGGCGCTCTCGTCTTCGTCCGCCTTGACGCCGGCCTGCAGCGCTTGCACCCGGGCCTTGAGCGCGCGGTTTTGCTCCTCGAGCTGGTTGACGCTCTGACGGAGCGCCTCGTCCCGCGCGAGCCGGTTGGACGGCGGAAGCGGCTGGCTCCGGAACTGCGTCGCGGCGAGGCCGGTGACGAGGAAGGTGGCCAGCGAAACGCTCGCCAGCACGGTCATCCGCGGCGTCACGGTGCCGTGTAGTGTAATGGGTGCCGAGCGCAGGGTCAGGCCAGGTGTTGGCGTGAAAAGCAGGAGGAAGCATGGCTCAGAAGGTTGAGGCGGCGCCGTTCAAAGGCTTTGCTGAGGCGGATCCAGACCAGGCCAATCCTTGGAAGATCGCGCAGCGACAGTTCGACATCGCGGCCCAGGCGCTCGGGCTCGACCCGAATATGGCCAGCGTGCTGCGGGAGTGCAAGCGGCAGCTGATCGTCACGTTCCCGGTGCTGATGGACGATCACACCATCCAGATGTTCACCGGCTTTCGGGTGCATCACAACGTCGACCGTGGCCCGGCCAAGGGCGGGATCCGATATCACCCGGGGGTCACCATCGATGAGGTCAAGGCGCTGGCCATGTGGATGACGTGGAAGTGCGCGGTCGTGGGGATTCCCTATGGCGGCGCCAAGGGCGGCGTGATCGTCGATCCCAAGCGGCTCAGCCGTAACGAGCTGGAGAACCTGACCCGCCGCTACACCAGCGAGATCAGCATCCTGATCGGGCCCGACCGCGACATTCCGGCGCCCGATGTCAATACCAACGCCCAGATCATGGCCTGGATGATGGACACGATCAGCATGCACGCCGGCCATTCGGTGCCGGCGGTGGTGACCGGCAAGCCGCTCGGCATCGGCGGCTCCGAGGGCCGTCCGGAGGCGACCGGCCGCGGCTGCATGCTGACCACCATCGCGGCCCTCAAACACCTCGGCATCCGCCCGCAGGACGCGACGGTCGCCGTCCAGGGCGTCGGCAACGTCGGTTACACGACCGCCAAGCTGCTTGCCGAACGCGGTTGCAAGGTGATCGCCGTCAGCGATTCGAATGGCGCGTGCTACAACGAGGACGGCATCGAGCTGGATGAGGTCGTCCGCGAGAAGGAGCTGAACGGCCGTCTGCGCCAGCAGGTGTGCGAATTCATCTCCAACGAAGAGTTACTGGAGCTGCCCGTCACGGTGCTGGTGCCGGCGGCGCTCGAAAACCAGATCCACCGCGGCAACGCGAATCGCATCAAGGCCAGGATCGTCTGCGAGGGTGCCAATGGACCGACCACGCCCGAGGCGGACGAGATCCTCTACGACAAGGGCGTGTTCGTGATCCCCGACATCCTGGCCAACGCCGGGGGGGTAACCGTGTCCTACTTCGAGTGGGTGCAGGACCTGCAGGAGTTTTTCTGGGATGAGCACGACATCAACGAGCGGCTGGAGCGGATCATGATGCGCGCGTTCGACAACGTGCTCAAGGTCAGCCTGGAGAAGAAGATCATGATGCGCACCGCCGCCTATGTGCTGGCCGTCGACAAGGTGGCGCAGGCCACCACCATCCGCGGCATCTACCCCTAGCCTCCAACTTTCAGGTCGCCTACCGTGCCGCCGGTCAGGCGGAGCAGGTCTGCCGGCGTGATCGGAAACACGTGCCGGGGGGTTCCGGCGGCGGCCCAGATGACCTCGTACTGCATCAAATCGCGATCGATGTAGGTGGGGATCGGCGCCGGGAAGCCGGCCGGCGGGACGCCGCCGATCGCGTAGGTCGTTGCGGCACGCACGGCATCCGCGCTCGCCCGCGTAATCACGGAGCCGGTCAGCGCGCCGAGTCGCTCCGTGTCGAGCTGGTTGACGCCGGACACCAGGGCCAGGACCGGCGTCTCAGCGGCGATGAACAGCAGCGACTTCACGATCTGACCTACGCTCGTCCCGACCGCGGCGGCCGCCTCCTGCGCGGTCCGCGTCGACACACCGAATTCCTGGATGCGCGCCTCCACGCCGGCCGCCTCAAGCGCGGCCCGCACCCGGTCAGGCGCGGAACGTTGTTGGTCCATGCCGAAAGCCATCCGTTATAATCCCCGAAAACCACTCGTCCTGAGGGCCACGCATACCCATTGAGCGCGATTCGGGTTCGGAGGCGGCGACCATGAGTGTGCGTGCGCCATCCAGGCCCTCGGTCTTCGAGACCAGCGACACCGTCGAGTTGGGCCGGTTCAAACGAGCCCGTCGTGCCTATGGGTTCGACGAGGTCGCCCTGGTGCCGGGTCGGGTCACGATCAACCCGGACGAGGTGGACTGCGCCGTCGAGCTCGGCTCCCTTCGGCTGGCCGCTCCGATTCTGGCGGCGGCGATGGACGGCGTGGTCGATGTCCGCTTCGCGATTGAGATGGGCCGGCTGGGCGGGATGGCCGTGCTCAACCTCGACGGCCTCCAGACTAGGTACGTCGATCCGACGAGCGTCCTTCGGGAAATCGCCGAGGCGCCGCGGGAGCGGATCAACGGCCTGCTCCAGAAGCTCTATCAGGCGCCGGTCCGCGAGCAGCTGATCGGTGAGCGCATCACGGCGGTGAAGCGGGCCCGGGTTCCGGTCGGCGTCTCGACCGTTCCGGCCCATGCCAGCCGACGCGCGGGCCTGGTGCGGGAGGCGGGGGCCGATTGCCTCGTCGTGCAGGGGACGGTGCTGACCGCCCGGCACATCTCGCGGTCCTACGAGCAGCTCTCCTTCGAAAAGCTCTGTGCTGAACTGTCGATCCCGGTGGTGGCCGGCAATTGCGTCGAATACGAGACGGCCCTCGAGCTGATGGAGACCGGCATCGCCGGCATCCTGGTTGGCGTCGGGCCGGGAGCGGCCTGCACCACGCGCGGGGTGCTCGGCGTTGGCGTTCCGCAGGTGACGGCGACCAGTGATGTGGCAGCGGCCCGCGAGGCCTACCTCCGAGAGCGCGGCCGCCGGGTGCAGGTCATTACCGACGGTGGGATGCGGGTCGGAGGGGACCTGGCCAAGGCCTTCGCCTCGGGGGCCGACGCGGTGATGATCGGCTCCATCTTCGCGGCGACCACCGACGCGGCCGGCGGCGGATACCACTGGGGGATGGCGACCCCTGATCCGAACCTACCCCGGGGTACGCGGATCAAGGTCGGCCAGCGAGGGACGCTGCGCGAGGTGCTGCTCGGCCCCGCCCGGGTCGATGACGGCACCCAGAACCTGGTCGGCGCTCTGCGCTCGGCCATGGGGGTGTGCGGCGCGCGCACGCTCCAGGAGTTCCAGCGTACCGAGCTGGTGATCGCGCCGGCGATCCAGAGCGAGGGCAAGCTGTTCCAGCAGGCGCAGCAAGTCGGGATGGGGTCATAGCCTCCACCCGCAGCTCGACTCTCGACAGTCACCCTCGCCCGCCGGCGGGAGAGGGCAGCGTGGGGGCCCAGGAGCTCGTGCTCGTCCTCGATTTCGGCTCCCAATACAGCCAGCTGATCGCCCGGCGGGTCCGGGAAGCGGGCGTCTACTGCGAGCTGATCGACGGCTCGACGTCGTGGAGCGTGATTCGTGACCGGGCGCCGAGGGCGCTCATTCTTTCGGGCGGTCCGGCCAGCGTCTATGGCGAGGGGGCGCCCCTCGCCGACCCGGCGGTGCTGAAGGCCGGAGTCCCGGTTCTCGGAATCTGCTACGGCATGCAACTCCTTGCCCACCAGCTCGGTGGCAAGGTGGTCAGCGCCGGCAAGCGGGAGTACGGCCCGGCCAGCGTCCGGGTGGAAGATCCGGCGTCGCTCTTCAAGGATCTGCCGTTAGAGCTGCCGGTGTGGATGAGCCACGGTGACACCATCCTCGAGCCTCCGGCCGGCTTTCGGCGGTTGGCCAGGTCGGACAACTCGACGATCGCCGCCATGACCGATGATGCGGGGCGATTCGGGATCGCGTTTCATCCCGAGGTCATCCACACCCCGCAGGGTCGGGAGATCCTGCGGAATTTCCTCTACCAGGTGGCCGGCTGCCGCGGCAGCTGGAAACCGGAGGCGTTCATCGAGCAGTCGACGCGGGCCATTCGCGAGCAGGTCGGAAATGGCCGCGTCCTGTGCGCGCTCTCCGGTGGTGTCGATTCGGCGGTTTGCGCCACGCTCGTGCATCGAGCGCTTCCGGGTCAGCTGACCTGCCTGCTGGTTGACAACGGACTGTTGCGTCGCGATGAACGCCGGCGGGTCGAAGACGTCATGCAGCGGCACCTTGGCATCGAGCTGCGGTCGGTCGACGCGAGCGAGGCCTTCCTCGGGTCGCTGCAAGCCGTGATCGATCCGGAGGAGAAGCGGCGCCGGATCGGCGCGACGTTTATCAAGGTCTTCGAATCCGAAGCCGCATCGCTGCAGAATGTCGAGTTCCTGGCTCAGGGCACGCTGTACCCCGACGTCATCGAGAGCACCAGCCACGACACCGTCAACGCCCACCGCATCAAGACGCACCACAACGTCGGCGGGCTGCCCGCCGACCTCAGCTTCAGGCTGGTCGAACCACTTCGTTATCTCTTCAAGGATGAGGTTCGCGCCATCGGTTCGGCACTCGGACTGCCGGACGACATGGTCCACCGGCAACCCTTTCCTGGGCCGGGATTGGCGGTCCGCATCATCGGTGAGGTCACCCGGGACCGGCTGGAGACCCTGCGCGCGGCGGACTGGATCGTCGTCGACGAGATCAAGGCGGCCGGACTGTACCGAACGCTCTGGCAGGCGTTCGCAATCCTCACGCCGCTGCAGAGCGTGGGCGTAATGGGCGACTACCGCACCTACGGCAACGTGGTGGCCGTCCGGGCGGTGCAGAGTGAGGACGGAATGACCGCCGACTGGGCGCGCTTGCCCTACGAGGTCCTGGCGAAAATTTCGACTCGCATCGTCAACGAGGTCTCGGGCGTCAACCGCGTCGTCTACGACATCTCGTCGAAGCCCCCCTCGACCATCGAATGGGAATAAGCGTCCTGATTGTCGGCAGTGGCGCGCGCGAGCACGCCCTCACCTGGAAGGCGCTGCAGAGCCCGCTGACAACGGCGGTCTTCTGCGCCCCGGGAAACGCGGCCACCGCCGCCATTGCGATCAACACTGGCCTGGACGCGACCGATGTCGACGGCATTGCCCGCTTCGTCGCCGAGCGCGACATTGGGCTCACCGTCATCGGCCCCGAGGCCGCCGTGGCCGCCGGGCTCGCCGACCGGTTGCTGGAGGCGCGACGGCTGGTATTCGGGCCGACCCGGGCCGCCGGCCGGATCGAGAGCAGCAAAGCCTTCGCGAAATCCTTGATGGAACGCACGGGGGTTCCGACACCGGGGCATCGCGTCTTCGATAATCCGGCGGCCGCGAAAGATTACGTCCGCGGTGAGCAGCGCGCCTTCGTCGTCAAAGCCGATGGGCTCGCCAAAGGGAAGGGGACCCTGGTACCACGGGACACCGAGGAAACCCTCGAGTCCATCGATATCTTGATGCTGCAACGAACCGTCGGCGGCGCGGCGGACCGGATCGTCCTCGAAGAAAAGATCGAAGGCCGTGAGGTCTCGTTGATGGCATTGGTCGACGGAGAGCACGTCCTGGCGCTGCAACCCGCCTGCGACTACAAGCGGGCCCTCGATGGTGACCGGGGGCCGAATACCGGCGGCATGGGCGGATACTCACCGGTTCCAGCCTTCGATGCCGACGATGTCCAGCGCGCCGTCGAGACGGTGCTGGCGCCGATCGTCGGGGCGCTCCGCGATGCGGGCACCCCCTACCGGGGCTGCCTTTATGCCGGGCTGATGATCGGGGCAACTAGCGTCCAGGTGCTGGAATTCAACGCGCGCTTCGGCGACCCGGAAGCGCAGGTCTTGCTGCCGCGGCTCGAGACCGACCTGATCGCGCTGCTGGAGGCCGCCGCCAGCGGTAACCTGGCGAGCGCGTCCGCATCGTGGACGAACCGCGCCAGCGTCGGCGTCGTTCTTGCCTCGCGTGGCTACCCGGGAACCTACTCAACCGGTGTTGCGATCGACGGGCTGGGGACGGTCGAGCGCGACGTCTTCGTGTTTCACGCTGGCTCGGCGGCCAGTCCGTCCGGGTACGTCACGGCCGGCGGTCGGGTGCTCACGGTGGTGGCGCTCGCCGATTCCCTTGCCGATGCGCGCGATCGCGCCTACCGGAATGTCAACCGGATCCGATTCGACGGGATGAGCTTTCGGCGTGACCTGGCGCAGCGCGAGGTCGAGACACCGGCACTGCGATGAGCGAGGCGCCACTCGTCGGGATCGTGATGGGGAGTGAGTCGGACCGTCCGACCATGCAGCGCTGTTTCGAGGTACTCGATGGCTACGGGGTTCCCCACGAGGTTGTCGTCCGCTCGGCGCACCGCGATCCGGAAGGCTGTCGCGAATGGGCCACCTCGGCGGAGGCTCGTGGGCTCAAGGTCCTGATCGCGGCCGCCGGCGGCGCGGCGCACCTCCCCGGCGTCGTGGCCGCCTGGAGCGTGCTGCCGGTCATCGGCGTGCCCATGTCCGCCGGCGCCCTCGGTGGGCTCGATGCGCTGCTGTCGATGGCGCAGATGCCGGCCGGCATTCCGGTCGCGACCGTCGCCATCGGTGACGCCGGAGCTCGAAACGCCGCCCACCTCGCGATGGCGATCCTCGCGCTGAACGATCCTGGCGCCAAAGACAAGCTGATCAAGCGACGCGTAGCGAACCGAGGAATGCCCCGGCCGGCCTGAAAAACCGGGCATACAATTAGCCGATGCCCAGGGTCTTGATCACCGAGACCGTGCTGCGCGACGGGCAGCAGAGCCTGGTGCAGGGTCGCCTCAAGCTGCAGCACGTGCTGCCCATCGCCAAGACGCTCGACGACATCGGGTACCACGCGCTCGATGCCTGGGGTGGCTGGACCTTCGCCGCCTCGGTACGCGCCCTGCAAGAAGACCCGTGGCAGCGGCTGCGAGCGCTGCGCGCCGCCATCACAAAGACGCCGCTGCAGATGCTGATCCGGGGGCAGACGCTCATCAGCCAATCGCACCAGCCCGACGATGTGGTGCGGGCGTTCATCGAGCAGGCGGTCGCCGACGGCATTCGCGTGGTGCGCATGTTCGACCCGCTCAACGACCTGCGCAACCTCGAGGTCCCCATCGAAGCCGCGCGCAAGGCCGGGGCGCGCGTGATAGCGGCGCTGGTCTACAGCCCGAGCCCGGTGGAGGACGAGCCCTGGCTGGTGCGATCGGCCAACCGGCTGAAAGCGCTCGGCGCCGACTGGATCGGAATCGAGGACGTGGCGGGGATCCTGGCGCCGGCCACCGCCCGCACGCTGGTGAGCGCGGTGCTGAATGCCACCAGGCTTCCTATCAGCATCCACTCGCACTCCACGACCGGGCTTTCACCGATCACCTACTACGCCGCGATCGAGGCGGGAGCGACCGGGGTGGACACCGCCCTGTCGGCGCTGGCCTGGGGCGCGTCGCAGCCGGCGACCGAGACGATCGTCGCCAGCCTGCACGACGGTCCATACGACACCGCCCTGGACCTCAGTCTGATCAGCCAGGCCAGCCGGTACTTCGACGAGATCCACGACGAATACCTCGAATTCCAGGATCCCATCGCTTTCCGCAACGACGTCTTTGTGCTCGAGCATCAGCTGCCAGCTCCGGTGCTGGCCGTCCTGATCCGCAACCTGCGCGAGCGCAAGGCGATCGATCGATACGAGCGCCTGATGCACGAGCTGGTCCAGGTCCGCCAGGAGATGGGCTACCCGCCGATGGCCGCGCCGATCAACCGGATCGCGGCGAACCAGGCGATGGCCAACACGCTGAGCGAGAAACGTTACCAGCACATCGACCAACCCTTTCGCGACTACGTCAAAGGCCTCTATGGCTCGCCGCCCGCTCCTGTCGAAGCCGAGGTCCGCAAGCGCGCGCTCGGTTCGTCCGAGGCGATCACCATGCGGCCGGCCGACCTGCTCCAGCCCGGGCTGGATCGTGCCCGTCGCGAGATGCGCAAGCAGGGGCTCACCCCGAGCAGCGTCGATCAGGTGCTGACCTACATCCTGTTCCCGGAGGACGCGGCGGCCATCCTGCGGCCCCCGACTCGCCGGGTCGAGCCGGCGGCGACGGCGCCCGCCCCGGCGGCGGAGCCCGCGACGCCACCGAAGCCGGCCGCCAGCGAGGCGCCCGCAGTCTCGCCCACACCGCCGGCCAGGGAGTTCACGGTTGAGGTCGATGGCGAGCCGTATAAGGTGCGGATCCTCGGCGACGGTGCGATGACCCCGCCCGCGGTGGCGGCGCAGCCGGCGGCCCCCCTGCCATCGGCGGAGCAGCGAGCGGGCGGCGACGGGGCGATCCAGGCGCCGATGCAGGGAATGGTGGTCAAGGTCAAGGTTGCCCCCGGCGATCGAGTGCGCCTGGGTGACGTCGTCGTCATCCTCGAAGCGATGAAGATGCAGAACGACATCGTGGCCACCGTCGGCGGCACGGTGCGCGAGGTCTTCGCCAAAGAGGGCGCCATCGTCGCCCCCAACGAAGTGTTGATGACGATTGGCTAGCGTTACCAAGGTCCTGGTCGCGAACCGCGGCGAGATCGCGCTGCGCGTGATGCGCACCTGCCGCGAGATGGGGATCCCAACCGTGGCGGTGTATGCGGAGCCGGATGCCCGCGCACCTCACGCTTATTTCGCGGACGAGCGCGTGCGGCTCAGTGGCGCGTCGCCACGACAGGCGTACCTCGACATCGATCAGCTGGTTGCCGTGGCGCGCGATCATGGCGCCGACGCCGTCCATCCCGGATACGGCTTCCTTTCCGAAAATGCCGCCTTCGCCGAGGCGTGCTCGACGCACCGGCTGACGTTCATCGGCCCGTCGGCCCCCAGCATGCGGGCCATGGGGGACAAGGTCGAAGCCCGTCGCCGGATGCTGGCGGCCGAGGTCCCGGTCGTGCCGGGCAGCGCGGCTCTTCCCGATGAAGGGGCGGCCCTCAGGGAGGCCGAGCGGATCGGCTATCCCGTGCTGGTCAAAGCCGCCGCCGGCGGTGGTGGCATCGGCATGCGCGTCGCGCAGCGAGCGGAGGAGTTACCGCAGGCCTTCGAAGCCTGCCGCCGCGCGGCCCAGGCGTCCTTCGCCAGTCCCGATGTCTACCTCGAGCGATATCTTTCTCATCCGCGCCACATCGAGATGCAGGTGCTGGCGGATGCGCACGGCACCACGCTGGCGCTGGGCGAGCGCGAGTGTTCCATTCAGCGGCGGCACCAAAAGCTCCTGGAGGAAACCCCGGCGGTCGGCCTCAGCGACGCGCGTCGCGCGGCCATGGCCGAGGCCGCGGTCAAGGCGGCCGCGGCGGTTGGCTACCAGAACGCGGGAACCGTCGAGTTCATCGTGTCGGGCGACCACTTCTATTTCCTCGAGATGAATACCCGGCTGCAGGTCGAGCACCCGGTCACCGAGTTGGTGCTCGGCATCGACCTGGTCAGAGAGCAAATCCGCGTGGCGCGCGGCGGCCGCCTGCCGACCGCCGGCTACCCGGCACCACGTGGCCACGCGATCGAGTTTCGGGTCAACGCGGAAGACCCACTGCGGAATTTCATGCCGACGCCCCGACGGGTGCAGCGCTATGCGCCCCCCACCGGCCCCGGGGTGCGGGTTGACAGTGGCATTCGGCCACACCAGGAGATCTCGCCACACTTCGACTCACTGCTGCTCAAGCTGATCGTGTGGGCCGACGACCGGAACGCGGCCATCGGCCGCGGGCGTCGCGCGCTGCAGGAGCTCGTGCTGACCGGGCCAAAAACCACGGTGCCGTTTCATCGGGCCGTCCTCGACGAAGCGGATTTCGTCAATGGGCGCATCTCCACCGGTTTCATCGACGAGCACCCCGGCCTGCTGGAGCGCATTGCCGCCTTCGCCGCCCAGGGCTCGCCGCTCGAGGCGCTCTACGGTGGGGGAGAGATGGCGGCGGCCATCGCCGGCGCCGTGGTCGTCGCCGGCGAGCCCTAGCCCCTGCGGCCGCGAGTCCTTAGAACGGCAGACCCAGCGCGTCGGTCAGGAACTTGGTGAATGGCGCCGCCGCCCGGCAGGTGCCGATGAAGCGATCGAGAAAGTCGGGTGCGCACGCCTCGTTCTCCGAGAATGTATGGCCGGCCGTAAAGTCGGTACGCTTGAGGTCCTCCACGTGCGGATGCTCCCTGGGATATCCGCGCGGCACGGTCTTCAGCGAGCGGCCTTCCACCGTGAGCCGGGCTTTGAACGCCCTGGCGGTGGTCAGCGTTTTCCAGCGCTCCGGATCGGCCACGATCGCGTCGCGCACCCTGGTGATGGCGGCCGTCTCCGGGTGCCAGATGCCGACCCCGCTGTAAACGGCGCCCGGCTCGAGGTGGAGGTAGAAGCCTGGTGCCGAGCCGGTCCGGTGCTCGTGCGGAAAGTGGACGGCGCCGGCGGTCTTGTAAGGGGTCTTGTCTTTCGAGAAGCGGATGTCGCGGTAGATGCGGAAGACCGAGCCGCCCACCGGTCGCGGGTCTGCGACGAAGTGCGGGCTGATCGCTTTGAGCCGGGGACCGGCGGCGAGGACGAAGTCGACCAGCCGGTCGCGGACCTCGCGCTCGTAGCGCGACTTGTTCTTCTCGAACCAGGGCCGGGTGTTCTGACGCCTGAGCTCGCGGAAGAAGTCGAAGAACGCCGGGGTGAAATAGACGGTCACCCGCCACACGCTAACACGCCAAAATCGGTGGGGGTTGCCAGGGCGTGGGGACAAGGGTGCTAGCCTTTTTAGCCATGAGGTCGCGCATCGGCTGGATGGCGGTACCGGTCCTGGCTGCGATCGCGCTCGTGGCCGGCGCGGTGAACGCCGCCGCGTTCACCAGCGGCAGTACCGGCTTCGACCTGGGCTACCTGCAGTGCGGCACGGCCTATCCAAATGGGGCCTTCGGCATCGTGGGCGTCGATTCCGGCTGGCCCTTCATCTCGTCGAGTCACCCAGGCAATCCCTGCCTCGCCGATGAGTACGCCTACTCGCCGTCCGCTGGGTTGTACGTCAATACCGGTTTTGACCCGACCTATACCGATTCGAATCACACCACGTCGGGCTGCGCCAGCCGGTCAACCGGCGTGGCCGGAACGACGAGTCAGCGGGCGGCCTGGGCAGCGGGGTGCAGTGAAGCCGAAAAGGATCTCGCCTACGTCACGAGTGTGGCGATCGCGAGTCCGAGTGGTTGGTGGCTGGATGTGGAAACCGCCAACAGCTGGTGTGGCCAGCCAGGGACCAACTGCACCGACCTTTCTCTCAACCAGTACACGATCCAGGGGCTGATCGATACCCTTGCGGCGAGCTCGACGGGCCCGGTCGGCATCTACTCCAGCAGCTACCAGTGGTCGAGCATCGTCGGCTCGCTTTCCGTCAGCGGGGCCTCTGCCGACTGGTACGCCAGCGGGCTCCGCAGCGGCAAGCACGTCGCCGCATACTGTGGCAGCCGCGCCAGCTTTTCGGGTGCGCCGGTCTCGATCGTTCAATACGTGACCTCGTCGACCGATCGCGACTTCGCCTGCTAGCGGTTGATCACCAGCGGCGCATCATACGCCTGAGCCAGCGCGACCCCGTTGATGTCGGTGACCCCGGTCGTCACCACCAGCTGATAGGTGCCGGCCGGCGGATTCACGGCGACCGTGGCGAGATGATTGTCGGCGTCAAACGTTATGTGTTCGCTGACATCGTTGCCCTGGGCATCCCTGACGGTGATGGTGCTGTCGCTGACGCTCGTCGGATTCAGGTCAGCGTCGAATCGGATTCGGACCTGGGCACCCGCCGTTGACTGAACGACCTGTACGGAAACGACCGTGGGACCGTGCCCGATTGGGCGGAGCGCTGAGGCTTTGGCGCCGTGAATGACATATTTCTGACCCTGCCGCAACAGCGTGAGCTGTTCCTCGAAGAAGCTGGTCTCGACGCCGGATTTGGCGTTGAAGACCCGCACCCCGACCAGGAATCGCGTGGAGTTTGTCGTGAGCCGCTGGACGGTGACGATGTAGTAGCGGTCGAACTGCGAACCAGACCCGCTGAGCAAGGTCGCGCCGCCCCCCTGATATGCCGCACGCGCCGTATCGTCCATCTCAGCCTGTGCTGCGTTTCCGTCGCCCCGAATGCGAGCTTGCATGAAGCTATCGACCTCGGCCAAGGCTTGCTGCTCCTCGGCATCGCCAGCCGACGCGGTCGCGGTGGCGGTCCAGAAGGCTTTGCCACCGGTGCCGTCGTCGCGCCGGGTAAAAAGGACCAGATCGCCGGCCGGCGACCATTGCGGAAGCGAGTATTCCTGCAAAACGGATCCGAACGTCTTGAGGCTGCTCCCGTCACGGTTGATCAGCGCCAGGTTCGAGACCGAGGAACTGGAGCCCGTGGGCTTGCTCGCGAGCAGGATGGAGGCGGCGTCCGGCCCCCAATTCAGGTCCGACCAGGTCTGGCCGCTGGGGCTGGTGGCAATCGGCGCGAAGGTGCCCTTCGTGAGCAGGTAGAGATCGGTGCCGTTGTCCCGCGGCACGGTGAACGCAAGATCGCCATTCACCGACCAGGCGAAGCCGGTCGCTCCATTGGGCAACTTTGTCCGGGTGTCGCCACTCGTGACATCAAGCACGAGGGAGCCG